>LNFM01000993.1_pt1 | contig 66667 bp, 5 predicted proteins | sample 596031 | NCBI WGS metagenome assembly LNFM01 (sample SAMN04254537, study PRJNA301005) | activated carbon metagenome | isolation source: dual media filters at the Ann Arbor, Michigan drinking water treatment plant | place: USA: Ann Arbor
CCATCACTGCATCCGAGCAGACCGTTGCCGACCTCCCGAACAACACACTCCCGAACGATGCTTCGAAGGCGTTAGCATTGCCGTATGCATCGCTTCGTTCGTCCGCTGTTCGCGCTAGCGCTTTGGCTGAGTCTCGCAGCGTACGCCGCCCCCGAGAAACCCCAAGTCGTCCTCGCCGTCGGCGGCAAGACCACGCTCTACTACCTGCCCCTCGCATTGGCCGAGCGGTTGGGTTACTTCCGCGACGAAGGCCTCGAAGTCGAGATCAACGATTTCCCGGGTGGCTCGAAGGCCCTGCAGGCGCTGATCGGCGGCAGCGCCGACGTGGTGTCCGGCGCGTTCGAACACACCATAACCATGCAGACGCTCGGCCAGAAGGTGCAGGCCTTCGTGCTGCAGAACACGAATCCCGGCATCTCGCTCGGCATCGCGCGGGCGCAGGCCGCGAACTACTCGTGGCCCAAGGATCTGAAGGGCATGAAGATCGGCATCAGCGCGCCGGGTTCGAGCACACAGATGCTCGTGAATCACTTGCTCTCGTCGGTAGGTCTCACCGCCGACGACGTCACGTGGGTCGGCGTGGGAACGGGTAGCACGGCAGTCGCCGCGATGCGCACCGGCCGTATCGATGCACTGTGCAGCGCCGAGCCCGTCATGTCACTGCTCGAGCGCTCCGGCGATCTCAAGGTGGTGGTCGAGACGACGACCGACGCCGGCGTGCGGGCCGTATTCGGCGGGCCGTTGCCGGCTGCGACGCTGTATGCGAAGGCCGCGTTCATCCAGGGCAATCCCGGCACCGTGCAGGCGCTGACGAACGCCATGGTGCGCGCGCTAAAGTGGTTGCAGAAAGCCACGCCGGACGAAGTGGCCGACGCGGTGCCGCCCGAGTATCTGCTGGGTGATCGCGCGCTCTATCTCGCCGCCTACGAGAAACTGCGCAACACCTACTCGAAGGATGGTCGTATTTCCAAGGCGCTGGTGAAGAACAGCTATGAAACGCTGCTCAAGCACAACACGGCGGTGCGGCGGGCGCCGGTGCTGTGGCTCGAGCAGACCCACACGAACGCGTTCGTGGAGCAGGCGCTGAAGAAATTTCCGTGAGCGCCGCCGGCGAAGCGCTGCGCCTCGAACGCATCACCTGCGCTTTCACCGGGCGCGACGGTACGCGCTACGAGGCCGTTCGCGACGCGACGCTCGCAGTGGGCGCGCACGAATTCGTCAGCGTCGTGGGGCCTACCGGCTGCGGCAAGACGACGCTGCTCAACGCCGCGGCGGGCCTGCTTTCTCCGGTTAGCGGCCAGGTGCTGGTGCAAGGTGTGCCGTTGACCGGCATCAACGCCGAAGCCGGCTATCTGTTCCAGGCCGACGCGCTCATGCCGTGGAAGACGGCGCTCGACAACGTGGCCGTCGGCTTGCTCCTGCGCGGCGTGGCCATGCGCGAGGCGCACGAGCGCGCCCGCGAGTGGCTGGGTCGCGTTGGTCTGCGCGCGTTCGCCGATCGTTTCCCGCACGAACTCTCCGGCGGCATGCGCAAGCGGGTGGCGCTCGCGCAGACGCTGATACTCGACCCGAAGCTGCTGCTGATGGACGAGCCGTTCTCGGCGCTCGACGTGCAGACGCGCAGCCTCATGGAAAACGAACTGCTCGCCTTGTGGCAACTCGACCGCAAGTCGGTGCTGTTCGTCACCCACGACCTGGAGGAAGCGATTGCCCTGTCGGATCGCGTGATCGTGTTGTCCGCCGGGCCGGCGTCGCGCCCGGTGGCGGAGTTTGCCATCGACCTCAAGCGCCCTCGAGATGTCGCTGAAGTGCGTCTCGTGCCGGACTTTCTCGACGTGCATCGCAGCATCTGGGCGTGCCTGCGAGAGGAAGTATCACGGGCCCATGCGGCCAGTGCCGCGACGGCATGATGCGGCTGCGCGCCTGGCAACTCGGGTTACTGATCGCATTGCTCGCGCTGTGGCACGTGCTGGTGCAATGGGAGTGGCTGCCGAAGTTCTTCTTCGGCGAACCGATCGCGGTTGCGCGCCGCATCGTCGCGTGGTTCGTGAGCGGTGAGATCTGGCCCCATCTCGCCGTGACTCTTGGCGAGACCGTGGTCGCGTTCGTCGTCGGCACGGCCGCCGGTGTCGCGGCGGGGCTGTGGCTGGGCGTCTCGCCATTCGCCGCGCGCCTGCTCGACCCGTACATCAAGGGCTTCAACGCCATGCCGCGGGTCATCCTCGCGCCGATCTTCGCGGTGTGGTTCGGGCTCGGCATGACCGGCAAGATCGTGCTGGGCATCACGCTCGTCTTCTTCGTGGTGTTCTTCAGCGTGTTCCACGGTGTGCGGGACGTGAGCCCGGTGATCGTCGCCAACGCCCGCATGCTCGGGGCGTCTCGCACCGGTTTGCTGAAGCATGTCTACCTGCCGAGTGCGCTGTCGTGGGCCTTCGCCAGCCTGCACACCGCGGTCGGAATGGCGTTCGTGGGCGCCGTCGTGGGCGAATACCTGGGGTCCGCACGCGGGGTCGGCTACCTGATTCTGCAGGCCGAAGGCACTTTCGACATCGACACTGTCCTGGCCGGCGTCGTGGTTCTGACGGTCTGTGCGCTGGGCCTCGACAAGCTGGTTTCCATGGCCGAAACCCACTTGTTGCGGTGGCGCCCCGAACCGCGGCGCGACGAAGCTTGACGGCGGGCTCTGCGCTGCAACAGAAGATATTTTCTATCAAGTGGTTGTGACGTTTTGTCAGCCCCGCCGACAGTACAAATTTCGATGCTGGCCGCATGGCGAAAACCTGCTGGATCGGGTAGATTCGAAGCGCATGTAACGGAGTGTTTTCGAGAGTGGCGGTACCTCCGTTCCGGCTCGACAAGGGAATAGAAGCACGGCAGACCCGACCGTCCTCGACGGTCCGACAAACCGGCCTGTCGCATAACCAAAAAACGGGGGTGACCGCCCCGAACACGCCGCAGGGGCGGCCCCGAAACCCTGCGGACGTTGGAGACCGCCATGATCTGGCGTTTCGACTCGATCCGTTCCCTCATGGCGCCCGCAGGTGCCCGCCGGCGCAAGGGTCAGAAGGCGGGAGCCGCTTCCGCCGACGCCCCCAATCGAGAGGGGAAAGCGCCGCCGTTCCGCCGCCGGCCCCTGTTCGAGGCGCTCGAACAGCGGCTGCTCATGTCGGCCGACACCGTCCAGATCATCCAGGGCGGCACTCAGGTGGACGGCAACATCACCGCCGCCGGCGAGACCGACCGTTATTCCTTCACGCTCACCGAAGCGAAACAGCTGTATTTCGATGCGCTGACCGACACGCCCTTCAACTGGTCGCTCGAGGGGCCCGCCGGCACGCTGGTGAACGCGCGCAGCTTCCAGAGCTCCGACGCCCAGGACCTCAGTGCTTCGCCGGTCCTCGACTTGAAGCCGGGCGACTACATGCTCAGCGTCGACGCCAACCTCGACGCCACCGGTGCCTATGGCTTCCGCCTGCTCGATCTCGGTCAGGCCGGCACTCTCACGCCGAACATCACGGTCTCCGGCCAACTCGATCCCGGCCGCGAGACGGATGCCTACCGGTTCACCGTCCAGGAGGGCGAGCGCTTCTTCTTCGATTCGCGGTCGGTGTCGAACTCCAATGGCCAATGGCGCCTCGTCGATCCGTTCGGCGACCAGGTGTTCGCGACCAACATCGGCACCGACATCGAGCCGCCGGTCCTGACCAAGCCGGGGACGTACACGCTGCTGCTCGAAGGTCGACGCACGCAGGCCACGCCGATCAACTACCAGTTCAACGTGCAGAAGGTGGTCGACGAGAACGCAGCGCTCACGCTCGGCGCCCTCGTGAACGGCAGCATCGCGCATGCGGGCCAGCAGGACTTCTATTCGTTTGCGCTCGCGCAGCGCTCGCGCGTGTATCTCGACTCGCTCACGAACACCGCGATCCACTGGACGCTGACGGGGCCCAGCGGCGTGATCGTCGATTCGCGCGGCCTCAATTCCACGGACTCGAGTACTGTCGGATCCAATCCGGTGCTCGATCTGGTGGCCGGGAGCTACACGCTCCGCCTCGATGCCGGCGGCGATGCGACCGGCGACTACGCATTCCGGATGCTCGACCTGTCGGCGGCCCCGACGCTGGTGCCGCAGCCCAGCGGCTCCACCCCGACCACCGCGACTCTCAATCCGGGTGCGAGCACGCTCCTGTACGGCATCGACGCAGCCGCGGGCGACCGTCTGTTCTTCGATCGCCAGAGCCAGAGCGGCGGTACCGTCCACTGGCGTCTGGTCGATCCCTACGGTGGCCTGGTCTTCTCCAGCAGTTTTTCCACGGACGTCGGCAACCTCACCTTGACCGCCGCCGGGCGCTACACGCTGCTGATCGAAGGTCATCCGAGCAATGCCGTACCGATCGATGTCGCCTTCAATGTCGAGCCGCGCGGCAATCTGCTCGGCGAACTCACCACGACCTTCGGCGACGAATTCAACGGCACGCTGAGCAGCAACTGGCGGCTGGAAACGCCGCGCGATGGCCAGACGTACCTCGGTACGCCGACCTATCGGTTCGAGACGCTCGATGGCGCCCAGGTGCTGCGTCTCGACAACGATCTCAACAACTCTCAACGCGTGGCCTTCGGTTCGACCAGCGTGTTGCCGTCCGCGGCGAGCTTCCGCTACGAACTGCGCTTCAACACGCTCACCCAGTCCTTCGCGACCGGTGTCGAAGGGCTGCTCGAGTTCTGGATAGTCGACGAAGCCGACCCGAGCCGGTTCATCGCGGCCGCGGTCTACGGCGGCCCGACCGGGCTCGACCGGCGCCTGTACTCCAATGCGCCGCAGGGCGGCGGCTTCGTGAACCAGGCTCTCGCCTTCACGGACAACACGTGGTACCGCGCCGTGATCGAAGGGTCGCCGACGCAGGCCATGAAGGTGTCGATCCTGAGCGATGCCGGCACGGAGCTCGTGAGCCGGACCTTCACCGTCGGCACGGACCTCTTCGCAAACGGCTTCCGCGTGGGCTTCGGACAGTCCACGTCATCGCCGAATCGACTCGCGCCGATGGATGTCGCGATCGACTACGCGCGCGTGACCGCCATGCCGATTGCCACGACACCGCTGGTGTTCGACACCCTTACGACAGGGACGCGTACCGTCGCCAACCAGCGCGACGTCTACACCTTCAGTGTCGCCGCCGACACGATCGTCTATTTCGACACACGCACCGACACCGGTGCGATCAACTGGACTCTCAAGGGGCCCTCCGGGACGCTGGTCGCAAACCGTCCGCTCACTCAGTCCGACGCGCAGGACGGCCGGCCTTTCTACCGTCTGGTCGCAGGCAGCTACACGCTGACGTTCGCCGGCACCGGCACCGGTGCCTACACCTTCAAGCTCGGCAATGTGGCGAGCGGCACGCCGATCACGCTCGGGACACCGGTCAGCGGTGTGTTGAGTCCCGGCAACGAAACCGACGTCTACCGTTTTGCGGCGAACGCCGGCGAGCCCCTGTTCGTCGACATGCAGACCGTGCAGAACGGCGACGGGTGGTGGCGGTTGCTCGATCCGAACGGCGACGAGGTATGGGCTGCCGGGCTCAGTACCGACAGCGGCGTGCTGGCGACGCCGCATACGGGCACCTACACGTTGATGCTCGACGGCCGCCGATACTACGCGGTGGACAACGCGTACCGGTTCAACGTCTCCCGTGTCGTCGATACCACGCGGGCACTGGTGCCCGGCGAAAGCCAGGGTCTCGGACCCTATTGGTCGACGGGGCCGACCGGCAATGCGCTCGAGTTCGCGGATCTCGACTATGTCGAGGTGCCGCACGGCAGCGCCACCAATCTTGCGGGCAGCATGACGTTCGAGGCGCGCGTGCGCATCGACAGCTTCGTCAACACGTGGACACCGATCCTCTACAAGGGCGCCAACAGTCCCGGTACCGGCAACGAGTGGCAGTTGCGGACCTTCTCCCTCTACGTCAACAGCGATGGCCGACTGTCGATGACTTCGGGCGCGCAGTTCGCCGATTCCGTTGCCGGCGTCGTGAAACTGGGGGAATGGATGCACGTGGCCGGCGTCATCGACCGGGCGGCGCAACAGATGCGGCTGTACGTGAACGGGCAGCAGGTCGCTGTAGCGTCGGTTTCGTCCGCGGCTGCCGCGACCTTCGCGAACCCGCTGCAGATCGGCCGGTCCTTCGAAGGCTTCGACGACCACGCAGGCCTGTTCGGCGCCGTCGACGAGGTGCGGCTCTGGAGCCGCGCGCGCACCCAGACCGAAATCGACGCCGCCCGCAATCGCGCGCTGGAGGCAACCGAACTGGCCGACGCGAACCTCGCGCTCTATCTGCCGTTCACCGAAGGCGCGGGTCGCACCACCGCCGATCCGCGGTCGGGCGGCCTGGTCGGCACGCTGCGCAACGTCGGCGAGCCGCTCGGCGACGTGGTGCAGGGCCGGCTGACGAGCCCCGGCAACCGCGACATCTACACCTTCACGCTGGCCGAAGCGAAGCAGCTCTACCTCGACGCACTCTCCAACATCAACTTGACCTGGACGCTCACGGGCCCGCGCGGCGTCCTGGTCAATGCGCGCGACTTCCGCTTCTCCAACAGCGGCGAATTCGGCAACAACCCGGTGCTGAACCTCGTCGCCGGCGACTACACGCTCATCGTCGATGCGCCAGGCGATGTCGTCGGCCCGTATGCGTTCCGTCTGCGCGATCTTGCCACGGCCACCACCATCAACCCCGGTGTGCCGGTCGCCGCCGAGTTGCGCCCCGGCAAGGAAACCGATTTCTATCGTTTCGATGTCCAGGCCGGCGACCGCTTCTATTTCGACGCCCAGGCCATGGCCAACGCCGACGCGTATTGGCGCCTGATCAATCCGTTCGGAGAACAGGTCTTCCTGGGCGGCCTCAGCACCGACATCGATACGTTCGCGCTCACGCTGACCGGGACGTACACCCTGCTGGTGGAGGGCCGGCGCTACAACATCGAGCCCAACGCCTACCAGTTCACGATCGAAAAGGTGGTGGACGCGGTGACACCGATCACCGTCGGTCAGACTCTCAACCTCGGGCCGTATCGGGCACCGGGCAGCATCGGCAACGGTCTCGAGTTCGCCGAGATGGACTATGTCGAAGTGCCTCACGGTGCGGCGACCGACCTGACCGGCAGCATGACGGTGGAGCTGTCGTTCCGCGTCGACCGGCTGCTCGATACCTGGCAGCCGCTCATCTACAAGGGTGTGCAGGCGGAGCTGGCAGGCAACGACTGGTTCCTGCGCACCTATGGGATCTGGCTCAATGCCAACGGCAGCATTTCGTTGGGGACGGCCGAGCAGGGCGCAACGAGCCTCGCGGGTGCCGTGCAGGCAGGCCAGTGGTACCACGTCGCGGGTGTGATCGACCGTGCGACCGGGCAGGCGCGCCTCATCCTGAACGGCGAACAGGTAGCAAGCGGTACGGTGCGGACCACCCCGGTCGGGTCCTACGCCACTCCGCTCACCATTGGCCGCTCGTTCGTCGGCTGGGACGATCACAACGGCATCTTCGGCGCCATCGACGAGGTGCGCCTTTGGAATCGCGCACGCACCATCGACGAGATCCGTGCTGATCGCAACAACTCACTCACGGGGTCCGAGTCCGGGCTGACCCTCTATCTGCCGTTCAGCGAAACCTCCGGTCTCACGACTTCAGGGCCCGTGGGCCCCGCTGGCACGCTGCGCAACATGGGTGACACCACGCCCGGTGTGGTGCAAGGGCGCATCACGCAGCCGGGTGCGCGCAGCCTCTATACGTTCGCGCTCACGCAGGACAGCAAGCTCTACTTCGACGCGCTGTCCGACGTGGACGTGAACTGGACGCTCACCGGTCCGCGCGGCACGGTGGTCAACGCCCGCGGCTTCCGGTCCTCGAACTCGGGCGAGATGGGTTCGAATCCGGTGCTGGACCTGGTGGCCGGCCAGTACACGCTGACCGTCGATGCGGGCGGTGATTTCACCGCGCCTTTCGCGTTCCGCCTGCTGGATCTGCTCGATGCCGCGCCGATCCTGCCGGATGTCGAGGTGACGGGGACTCTCAGCCCCGGCAACGAAACCCAGTTCTACCGTTTCGATGCGACCGCGGGTTCGCGCTACTACTTCGACATGCTGTCGGTCGCGAACGGCGATGGACAGTGGCGCTTGATCGATCCTTATGGCGATGTCGCCTGGTCCGTCAACCTCGGCACCGACGTTGACGTCACCACGATGCGCAACGCGGGGACGTACACCCTGATTCTCGAAGGGCGCCGCTACAACACCGAACCGAACGCCTACCGCTTCAGCGTACGCACGGTGACCGACGACACGGTCGCGATCGTGCCGGGGCAGAGCCACGGCATCGCGCCCGAATGGGGTGCGGGCAACCTGGGTAGCGGACTGCATCTCTCCGGGACGGAGTATCTCGAAGCGGCCCACGGCGCCAGCACCAACCTGACCGGTGACCTCACCTTCGAGGCGTGGATCAAGGTCGACCGATTCGCGAACACCTGGATGCCCGTGGTCACGAAGGAAGAGGGCACGACCTTCAATCGCCGTTCCTACTCCATGTGGGTGCGCGACAACGGCGCCGTGTTCTTCGGGACCAACGATGCCGTCGGCAATCAGAGCGTGGAAACCGCCGGGGGATTGGTCACGGCGGGCCAGTGGGTCCACGTCGCAGGGGTCATCGATCGCAGCGGCTCCGCGGGCAGCGCGCAGGTCCGCGTGTTCGTGAACGGTGTCGCGGCCGGCACGGCGGCCGTGCGTGCCGGCCCGGCGCTGTCCTTCTCGAACCCCCTCCTGATCGGTCGCGCGCTCGAGAACAACAGCAGCTATGCACTGTTCGAGGGTTCGATCGACGACGTGCGGCTCTGGAGCGTGGCCCGCACGGCGGCGCAGATCCAGGCGGCGAAGGATGCGCCGTTGATCGGCGCCGAAGCCGGACTCGCCCTCTATCTGCCGCTCGACCAGGCCGCCGGCCGCACGGTCACCAACGCCGTCGTGGGCAGCGCCGCGGTTGCGTGGCGCAGCTATGACGACACGGCATCGGGTGCGGTGGTCGGCAACATCGCGGTGCCCGGCCAGCGCGACGTATACACGTTCAGCGTGTCTGCCGCGCAGCGCCTGTACCTCGATTCGCTGTACGACTCCGATTTCACGTGGACCCTGACCGGCCCGCGCGGCACGGTGATCGAGAACCGTCAGTTGCGCCTCTCGAACTCCAGCGATCTGGGTGGGACCAACGGTGTGCTCGATCTCGTGCCGGGCGAGTATCGCCTCACGATCGACGCGGCCGGTGCCGCCACCGGCCATTACGGCTTCCGCCTGCTCGATCTCGCGAACGCCACCCTGATCACGCCCGGTACGCCCTTCGGCGGCACGCTCGACCCCGGGTCGTCGACCGACCTGTATCGCTTCGAAGGGACCGCGGGCCAGCGTGTCTACTTCGACCTGCAATCGCTCCAGATCAACGACGGCATCTGGCGCCTGATCGATCCCTTCGGCGATCAACTCATCTACACGGGCTTCGGCAACGACGTGGACGTCACCACGCTCGCCAACACCGGTACCTACACGCTGCTGTTCGAGGGGCGCCGGTACAACCTGGCCCCCAACGCGTTCACTTTCAACGTCCAGCCGGTCACCGATCTCACGCAGGCGCTCGCGATCGGGGCAACCACCTCGAGCACCATCGATACCGCGGGTCGCCGCGATGTCTACAGCTTCTCGCTGACCGAGCGCCGGTCGCTGCTGATGGATGCGCTGGGCGGCGCGAACTTCAACTGGACGTTGCGCGGACCCCTGGGAGACGTCGTGACGAGCCGGGCATTGCGCTCGTCCGATTCGAACACCGTAGGCAGTCCGGTACTCGACCTGATCGCCGGCGACTACACCCTCACCGTCGACCCGGCCGCTGACGCCACCGGCAGCTACACCTTCCGGCTGCTCGATCTCGCCACTGCCACGCCGATCACCCAGCAGACCGCCGGCGCACAGTCGGTGGCTGGCACCCTGACGCCCGGCAACGCCACGCGGATGTTCGCGTTCGACGCCGTCGCGGGCGACCGCGTGTTCTTCGACCAGCGCACCGTCACCGGCGGCTCGGCGTACTGGCGCCTGGTCGATCCTGGCGGCCGTCAAGTGTTCCTCTCGTTCTTCTCGGACGTGGCCGAGCGCACCCTGGCGCTCACCGGCCGCTATACGCTGCTGATCGAAGGCCTGATCGACCAGACCGCCGATGTCACGTTCGAATTCAACGTCGAAGCGCGCGGCAACACGCCGCCGCCTGCGGTGGTTCCGAACGACATCGCGTTCGCCACGCTCGTGTCCAGCAACATCACGGCCGCCGGCGAGGTCGATACCTACACCTTCACGCTGACCGAAGGCAAGCGCATCGTCTTCGACTCGCGCGCCGACGCGTTCTCGATGCTGTGGAGTCTCGAAGGGCCACGCGGTGCGGTCGTCGACAACGTCCGCTTCTACAACAGCGATTCTGCGCGGCTGGGCGTCGCCAACCCGGTGCTCTCGCTCGACGCCGGCAACTACGTGCTGCGCGTGCGTGGCGAGTCGAACGTGACCGGTGCCTACGCCTTCCAGCTCCTCGACCTCGCGGCGGCCGCCGCGGTCACGTCGGGCCAGGTGGTCGACGGCACGTTGAACCCCGGCAGCGAAACGGATCTGTATCGCATCGAAGGAGTGGCCGGCGAGCGCTGGTACTTCGACCTGCAGCAGATCGCCGCCCTCAACATGGCGTGGCGCCTGATCGGGCCGCTCGGTCAGCAGGTGGCCTACAGCGATCAGGGCAGCCTGCAGGCCCTCGACCTCGACGTGACCCTGCTGCAGTCCGGCAGCTACGTCCTGCTGGTCGAAGGTCAGCCCTTCAGTTCGGCTGCCAACAACTATCGCTTCGTGGCGCAGCGGGTCACCGACGTGACCAGCGCCCTGGCACTCGGCGCGACGGTGAACGCGAGCATCGGGCTGGCAGGAGAGCGCGATTTCTACACGTTCACGCTGGCCGACCGCCGGCAGGTCGTGTTCGACACGCTGTCCGACCTCGGTTTCAACTGGACCCTCACGGGACCGCGTGGCGTGGTCGTCAACGCGCGGTCGTTCCAGAGCACCGATGCGCAGGACTTCGGTTCGAATCCGGTGCTGGACCTGGTGGCCGGCAGCTACACCTTGCTGGTTGATGCGCCCGCCGATGCTATCGGCGCCTACTCGTTCCGCATGCTCGATCTTGCTGCGGCAGAGGCGATCACCCCCGGCACGCCGCGTTCCGCGACGCTCAACCCCGGTAACGGCACGGCGATGTTCCGGTTCGATGCCGTTGCCGGCGAGCGCTACTACTTCGACATGCAGTCCTTCGCCAGCGGCAACGGCACGTGGCGGCTCATCGGCCCGTATGGCGACCACCTGTTGAACGGAGGTTTCGGCGGCGACATCGACGTGACCACGCTCGTGTCGACCGGCACGCATACGCTGCTGTTCGAAGGCCGACGCAACAACGGCCAGGCCTCCAGCATCGCGTTCACCTTCAACGTGCAGAAAGTGGTCGACGACACGCCTGTGCTGGCGCTGGGTACGACCCAGAACGGTGCGATTGCCCACGCGGGCCAGCGAGACCTCTACACCTTCACGCTGGCCGACCGCAAGCAGGTCGTCCTGGATGCGCTGTCGGACACGAGCTTCAACTGGACCCTGACCGGCCCGCGCGGGACGCTGGTCAACAATCGATCGCTCCAGAGCGTCGACGCCCAGGACTTCAACGGCAGTCCGGTGCTGGACCTCGTGGCGGGCGACTATGTGCTCGGCGTGGACGTGGGCGCGGAGACGACGGGCGCATATGCCTTCCGGCTGCTCGATCTCGCGACGGCCACGCCGATCACCCCGGGCAGCCCCGTCACCGGCCAGCAGCTGGTGCCCGGCAACGAGACGCGGATGTACCGCTTCGATGCCCAGGCAGGCGATCGCTTCTACTTCGATGCCCAGGCCACCAGCAGCGCGAACGGCCGCTGGCGCCTGATCAGTCCCTTTGGTGACCTGGTGTTCGAGCAGGCGCTTGGCACCGACGCCGAGATCTTCACGCTGCCCAATGCCGGTGCCTACACGCTGCTGTTCGAAGGGCGCCGCAACAACGCGGCCACACCCATCACGTTCGCCTTCGCGGTGACGCCGGCGCCGGTGCGTGCGCCGCTGGCGCTCGACGGCCTGCAAGGCCAGCCCGGGCCGGATCTCGTTGCCACCGACGTCGAGGTGCTCGGGACCCTCGAGTCGGGGCAGACTCTCACCGTGCGCTGGCTCGATCGCAACGCCGGCAACCTCGATGCCGGTATCAGCTGGCGCGATCGCGTGATCGTGCGCAACACCACGACCAACGAAGTCATCGCGAACGTGCTGCTGCCGGTCACCATCGGTGGTGCGCAATCGCCGTTGGCGCCCGGTCAGTCCCTGCAACGCGAGTTGGCGTTCGCGCTGCCGGAAGGTACTCGCGGCGCCGGCAACCTGTCGGTGACCGTGACCGTCGACGTCGACAACGCGCTGGCCGAACAGAACGCGACCCAGACCGCGGAGAGCAACAACGAGACCGCCATCTCGGTGACGAGCGTGCTGGCGACCTACGCGGACCTCGTGGTGGGCGGGCTGCAGGTGAATCCGCCTACCGCCTGGGCGGCGGGCGCTTCGGTCACGCTCTCGTGGCGCGTGGACAACTCGGGTACGCGCGCCGTGGATGCGTCCTTCGTCGACGCGATCCAGGTCCGCAATCTCACCACCGGTGCGGTCGTCTACTCGTCCAACCTGACTTACGACCCGGCGGCGCCGGGCAATGGCCCCGTCGCCCCCGGTACCGGTCGCGACCGGCAGCACACCTTCACCTGGCCGACGTCCGGTGCCCAGGGTCTGTTCGAGTTCCAGGTGATCACCGATTCGGACGGCACTGTGTTCGAAGTGAACGGCACCGGCACGGGCGAGACCAACAACGCAACCGCGCTCACCATCGCCTCCGCGCCCGACCTGGTCGTCGAGAACCTGCGGCTCGATCCGGGACCGGTGGAATCCGGCGCGCTGCTGGTGCTGCGCTGGGACGACGTCAACCTCGGTACGTTGCCCGTGGCAGCCAACTGGCGCGACCGCATCGAAGTGCTCAACACGCGCACCGGCGAGACCCTGCTGGTCTCCGACCTGTTGCACGATTCCGCTCCGGGCGTCGACGGTGTGCTGGGTGCCGGTGAGCGCCACGCTCGTGCCTTCTCGTTCCGCGTGCCCGACGGTGCCCGCGGAGCAGGCCTGCTGCGGATCACGGTGACGTCCGACCGTACGGCCGGGAATGCCTCGGCCATCCTCGAGGCGAACACGGCGGGGAACGCCGAGGTCAACAACGCGGCCATCGTCGAAGTCACCTCGGCCGAGCGCGCTTATCCCGATCTGCGCGCGTACGACCTCAGTGCACCGGCGAACGCGCGAGGCGGCGACACGTTCCTGGTGAACTGGTCGGTGGCGAACGACGGATCCGTGGATGCCGTCGGCGACTGGATCGATCGCGTCGTGTTGTCGCAGGACGCGATCTTCGGCAATGCCGACGATCAGGTGCTCGGCACGCGTACACGCACCGGCGGTCTCGCGGCCGGCGCCTTCTACGACGCGTCGTTGTCGGTGACGATCCCGACGCAGCTCGAAGGTGGCTTCAACCTGTTCCTGCGCTCGGACGCCACCGGCGTCGTGATCGAACCCGACACGCGCGCCAACAACGACACCGGGCCGCGCGCCGTTTCGCTGTCCACGCCGTTCGCCGATCTCGCCGTGGAAGCAGTGGCAGGGCCGCCCACGGCGCTGTCGGGCAGCCGGCAGGACGTGACCTGGCGCGTGCGCAACATCGGCGACACCGCGATCGCCGGGACGGCCACCTGGAAGGATCGCGTCTACCTGTCGCTCGATGGTGTGCTCGATGCGAGCGATGTGCTGCTCGGTGATGCGGTCCGCAATGGCCCGCTCGCGATTGGGGAGGCCTATACCGGCCGCACGACCGTCACGCTCCCGAACGCGATCTCCGGCGAGTACCGGTTCATCGTGGATTCCGATGTGGAAGCCCAGGTGTTCGAACGCGGGCTCGAAGCGAACAACACCAGTGCGGCGCTGATCGCAACCGCCGTGAGCGTGGCCCCGTCGCCCGATCTCGCGGTCTCCGACATCACCGTGCCGTCGACGGCCCTGACGGGTACCACGGTCCCGATCACGTGGAAGGTCACCAACATCGGTGAGGCTGCCGCGACCGGCGTGTGGGTCGATCGCATCTACCTGTCGCCGGACGGCACGCTCGCCGGCGCGTCGCTGCTCGCGACGGTGAATCGCCCCGCCCCGCCCGCGGGTCCGGAATCGCTCGCCGCCGGTGCGTTCTACACGGGCAGCGCCAACGTGGGGCTGCCGCTCATCGCCGACGGGACCTTCCGTATCGTCGTCGTGACCGATGCCGTCGGCCAGGTGTACGAGACGCTGCGGGAGGCGAACAACGAGGCGGCGAGCGCTACGACGCTGTCCATTGTCCACAACGACCTCGAAGTGACGCAGGTGACGGCACCGCCCACGGCGACATCCGCCGGGGTGCTCGACATTGCCTGGCAAGTGAGGAACGGCGGCTCGGTTGCCATCAACCAGGCCTGGGTCGATCGCGTGTATCTGTCACGCGACCAGCAATGGGATGCAGGCGATCGCCTGCTGACCGAGCGTGCCGGTCCCGGGTCGCTGGCGGTGAACGCCACCTACGGCGGCAACGTGAGCGTCACGCTGCCGGTCGACGTTTCCGGCGACTGGTTCGTGCTCGTCCGCACGGATGCCGGCAGCGCCATCGTCGAGTACAACGCGGAGAACGACAACCTCGGCACCGCGCCGGTCACCGTGGCACTCGCGCCTTACGCTGACTTGCAGGTCTCCAACGTCACCGCGCCCACGCTCACCATCCAGGATCCGGCCCGGGTGACCATCGGCTGGACTGTGACCAACGTCGGCACGGGTCTGGGCATCACCGATCGCTGGGTCGACCGGATCGTCGCCTCGCGCGATGGGATCGCGGGCAATGGCGACGACGTCACGCTGGCCGAATTCGAGCGCGTCGGCTTCCTCGCCGTGGGCGATCAGTATTCCCGCAGCGAGAACCTGATACTCGCGCCGCGTTTCTCCGGCCGCTACACGCTGTTCGTCGTGAGCGACGCCGCCGGCACCGTGTTCGAGAACGGGCTCGAGGCGAACAACGCCTCGGCGGCGCCGCAGCCCTTCGACGTGATGCCGGCGCCGTACGCCGACCTGCAGTTCGTGACCGCGTCGGTGGATGCCACGGCCGAATCGGGCGGGACCTTCGACGTCTCGTGGCGGGTCGAGAACCGCGGCATCGCGCGGACCGACCAGGTGAAGTGGGCCGACTCCGTGTTCATCACGAGCGATCGTGAAGGCCGCAACGTCGTGGCGGGTGCGACCGGGTCCTTCGACCACCTCGGTGCGCTCTCCCCCGGGTTCGGCTACGACCGCACCGGGCAGGTCGCTGTCGACGAGGGGCTGACGGGCACCTTCCACGTCTGGGTGCGCACCGGCGGACCGTTCGAGTTCATCTACGACCAGGACAACACCACCTACGCCGGCGAGATCGTGATCAGCCTGGCGGCGAGTCCGAATCTGGTGGTGACAGATATCGATGTTGAGCCCACCGAGGATATAGAGCCCACCGAGGCTCTCGAAGGCGACCTGGTCGAAATCGAATGGACCGTGCGCAATACCGGCCAGGCCCGGGCCGATGGGCCCTGGACCGACTCCGTCGTGATGCGCAAGCAGGGCGATCCCCTGGCGACCCCGGTCAGCCTCGGCAGCTTCACGTTTGCCGAAGGGCTCGACGTCAACACCTTCTATACCCGCACTGAACGCATCCGGCTGCCGTCGAGGCTCGAGGGGGCCTGGCGGGTCGAGGTCACCACCAACCAGAGCCGGTCGCTGTATGAACACGGCGCGGCTGCCACGGACAACACCACGCAGGACAACACGACGCTGGAGTTGTCGCTCAGGCCGCGCGCGGACCTGCAGATCGAAAGCCTGACCGGTCCCGATCGCGTCAGCGCCGGCGGCACGGTGTCGGTCACCTTCGACGTCGTGAACCGCGGATCGGTCGACGCGAACGGCCAGTGGTTCGATGCCGTGTATCTATCGCTCGACAACAAGCTGGGCGGCGACGACATCCTGATCGGCCGCTTGCGCAACGGCTCCGCGCTGCCGGCGGTCGATGGCCGCTACTCGCAGGTCAGCAGCACGCTCACCATTCCGCTCACTTTCAGCGGCAGCGGCTACCTGATCGGCGTAGCGGACATCGACAACGTCATCGACGAGTATCCGCGCGACGACAACAACTTCTTGGCGCGCGCCATCACGGTCGATCCGCTGCCCCCGCCCGATCTGGTCATGAGCGCGGTCGTGGCGCCGGACCAGGGCGTGTACAGCGGCGAGATCGAGGTGCGGTTCACGGTGACCAATCTCGGGTCCGGTATCACCGATCGCGAGACCTGGAGCGACACCATCTGGCTCGCCCGCGACAAGACGCGGCCGACGCCTGGGGGCAACGGCGGCATCCTGCTCGGCACGTTCACCCACACCGGCCGCCTCGACGTGGGTGAATCCTACGAGCGTACGGTGAAGGTCCGTCTGCCGTCAGTCATCGAGTCGGGCACCTACTACATCACGCCGTGGACCGATGCGTTCAACGCGGTGGTCGAGACCAACTTCCCGCAGAACGTCAACCCGGATGACCCGTCCACGCTCGACAGCAGCAACTTCAAGGCGCGGCGCATCGACGTCATCGGCAGTCCGATACCGGCGTTGCCGGATCTGATTCCGCTTGACGTCACCGCCGACCCGATCGGCTCGGTCGACGGCCCGTTCAGCGTGCGCTGGACGGTCAAGAACAATGGCGAGGGCAATGCCCCCGGCGACTGGATCGACTACGTCTACGTGCACGACCAGCCGGATCTGTTCACTCCCGGGTCGAAGATCTGGCTGCTCGGCACCGTCGGGCGGCCCCAGGGGCTCGCCTCGGGCGAGTCCTATGTGAGCAGCCTGTCGGTGGAACTGGCGCCGGCCGTGAAGGGGCGCTACGTCACCGTATTGGTGGACGCCAACCCGATCATGCCGTTCATCGTCGAGACCATCGAGACCAACAACTCGTTGACCACCACGACGTCGATCGATACGCGCATCGCCGACCTGCGTCTCGCATCGGTGGAAGTCCCGGTGGGAGGGTTCTCCGGCGAAGAGATCGAAGTGCGCTGGACCGTGGTCAACGACGGCGGCGCCGTCTGGAAGGGCACCAAGAGCTGGAGCGACGTGATCTACGTGTCGCCCGATCCGGTATTCCGTCCCGAGCGGGCACTCCAGATCGGATCCAAGAACCACGACAACAAGAACGGGTTCGCCGCGGGCGCTTCCTACACCGAATCGCTCAAGGTCAACCTGCCGAAGGGCATCGAAGGGCAGTACTACATCTACGTCATGACCGACGATGTGGCGAGCCCGTCGCTCGACGTGAACCAGGGCGAGAACGACAGGACCCGGGGCTTCTACAGCGGTCGTGTATACGAGGAAGCCTTCGACGCTCTCAACCCGCGCTCACTCAACAACCGCAACGTCGCCGGCATTCCGGTCATCTACCGGGAACCTGACCTGGTGGTGTCCACCCTCGTTACACCGATCGACCCGGTCAATTCCGGCGAGTTGATCAGCATCCAGTTCACGGTGAAGAACGAGGGCAATCGCGCCACGCGTGAAGACTACTGGGTCGACCGGGTCTACCTGTCGCGCGACCCGTCGCTCGATTCGCGCGACCTCGAACTGGGCTCTTTCGTCCGTCGTGGCGGCCTGGCGGAGCAGGCGAGCTATACGTGGAACCTGCAGTCGCGCCTGCCGGACGGTGCTTCCGGCCAGTGGTACATCATCGCCTACACGGACTCCGACGTTTACGGTGTCACGCCGACCGGCAGTGCCACTGCGGCCGAACTCTCGATCGTGGGTCTGGTGGGTGACAGCGTTCCGGAGTTTCGCGGCGAAGGCAACAACATCACCTCGAAGGCCATCGACATCGTCCTGCGCCCGACGCCCAACCTGCAGGTGACTCGCGTCGAACCGACTGACGAGCGCATGGTCGCGGGCCAGTTTCTCAACTACTCGTACACGGTCACCAACACCGGTGCCGGTGGCACGCCGCCGGAGCAGGGCGCCTGGGAAGATCGCATCTACCTGTCCGCCGACGAAGTCCTCGACGTGAATGCCGATCGGTACGTCGACACCGTCCGCCACACCGGTGGCCTTGCCGCCGGAGCACATTACGACGTCACGCGCTCGGTGCGGCTCTCATCCGAGATCGTCGGGGACTACTACGTCTTCGTGCTCACGGACCCGATCCAGCCAGGGCATCAACCGCGCGGCTTCGTCTACGAAGGTGCCAACGAGGCCGACAACCATCGTGCTTCGCCGCAACCGGTGCTGATCGAACTGCCGCCGCCTTCGGATCTGGTGGTGGAGCGGATCGAGATGCCCGCGGCCGGTACGGTGAACGGCACCATCGTCATCGAGTATGACGTGCTCAACGATGGCGCCAATCCGGCGCAGGGTAGCTGGAGCGATGCGATCTACGTGTCGAGCGACGCCACTTGGGATCTGAACGATCGCCTGTTGGGGCGCGTGTCGCACGGCGGCGGCCTGGCGGTGGGCGCCACCTACACTGGCACGCTGACCGCGACTTTGCCGCCGCTCAAGGAAGGCCAGTACCGCATCATCGTGCGGCCGGACATCTTCAACGAGGTCTACGAAGGGGTCGACGAGCGCAACAACGCGCGTGCGTCCAACGATACGCTCGCGGTAAGCGTCCCCGAGCTGCCGCTCGGCGTCACGATCGACACGACGTTGTCGGCGAACGAAGCCCGACTGTACAAGGTGACGATCGGGGCGAACGAGACGTTGCGCGTGTCGCTCGATGCCCTGAACGAGAATTCGTCCAACGAGATCTACCTGCGCTATGGCGACGTGCCGAGCTCGGCGGAGTTCGACGCGACCTACGAGAATCCGCTGCAAGCCGACCAGATCGCGCGCATCCCCTCGACCCTGGCCGGCGACTATTACGTGCTGGTCCGCGGCAACGCGATTTCCAGCGGCAACGTCCCGATCAAGCTCAAGGCCGAGTCATTGCCGTTCCAGATCACCGATGTCTATGAGGACCAGGGTGGTGACAGCCGCTGGGTCACCATGACCATCGAGGGTGCGCGCTTCAGTCCCGATGCGCTGGTGAAACTGGTGCGGCCAGGGTTGAACGAAATCGAGCCGGTACGCTTCCAGGTCATCAACGCCACCAAGATCATCGCGGTATTCGATTTCCGCGAACAGGAACGTGGCCTGTACGACGTCAAGGTGATCAACCCCGGCGGGGCCGAGGCGATCGTCGCCTATCGCTACCTCATCGAACGGGCGCTGCCGATCGACGCGACCATCGGCCTCGGTGGGCCGCGCGTGGTGTCCGCCGGCGACACCGGGTTGTACGGCGTTTCGTTGCAGAGCCTGACCAACGTCGACACGCCTTACGTGTACTTCGAGTTCGGCGCGTCCGAGATGCTCGAGAACCAGTACGTCTACAACCTCCCGTACGTAAACTTCAACTCCAACGTCGGCGGCCGCCCGGACGGGTTGCGCGACGACGTGCCGTGGTCCGACCTCGATTCCGAAATCAACACGCGCGGCTGGTCGATCACGTCCGGCTACGCGCTCGATCTCGCCAACGGCGGTTTCTCCGGGGCCAGTTTCACAGTCCAGACGTATGCGGGCCTGAAGGCAATGATCGACCGCGATCCGGAAGGGGTGCGCCGCGCGCTCGCCGACGCGCGGCCCGAGTGGATCGCGGACGGTACGTTCGAAGCGCGTATCGCCCCGCTGATCGCGCTCGCCAGCGATCCGGATGCCGAAATACCCGGCCGCTGCATCATCCCGTTCATCCCGTTCCGCTTCAACGTGTACGCGGCGGCCACGCCGATGACGCGCGACGAGTTCGTCGCGCGCCACACGGCACAGGCGCTCGCGCTGCGCACGGCGGTGCTGGCGGACAGCCAGGCAACCGTGGCGCTCATCAACCTCGCGGCCGACGAGCAGACCTGGGTGCAGAGCTACCTCGGCGCGCTCGAGGAAGCGGGCCTGTTGCGGCCGGAGAACGAAGCACCGCCGATCCGCGAGAGTGCCAAAGTAATCTCGACGATGGCCGTGCTTGCGTCCGGTGTGCTGATCGGACCGGCGGGTGCGGTCTACCAGTCGCAGGGCAGCCTGCTCGATTTCTTCGACGCCGTGCACGCCTGGTACGGCGATGATCGAAGGGAAGCCGCGCCCATCGCCAGTTTCGACCCGCGTGAATGTCCCGAAGGCGGCATCGAAGGGGTGATCCCGATTCCCGAATTGCCGCAGTTCGAGGATTACAACCTGGGCCTTTCGCGTCCGACTTATTTCTCGGCGTTCGACATCTTCGCGCCCTGGGGCAGTGCCACCGGGCTCGACAGCTTCGCCTCCACCATCGGTTCGAGCAACCTCACGCTGCTCGAACTGCAGCAGTTGTTCGACGCGGCAGCGCAGGAGCGCACACTCGCCTCGATCAGCGGACCGCAGGGGTATGGGGTTGATCAGTTCCTCCCGGTGAGCGAGGCGCTGCCCTATACGATCCGGTTCGAGAACCCGTCGGATTCCTCGGGGCCGGTCTCCGAGATCCGCATCGTGTCCGAGCTCGATGCGTCGCTCAACGCCCGCAGCTTCCGCCTGGGCAGTCTCAAGATCGGCGACCTCAACATCCCGATCCCGGAGGGCAGTGCCAACTTCCAGCGCGACTACGATCAGTACGTCGCATCGCGTGGCTTCGTGCTGCGTGTTTCCGCCGGCGCCGATCCGACCAGCAACACCGCCACCTGGCTGCTGCAGGCGATCGATCCGGAAACCGGCGAAGTGGTGCGCGACGGTTTGCGCGGCCTGCTGCCGCCGAACGACGCGCAGGGCCGCGGTGCCGGGTTCGTCAGCTACACGGTGACAGCGCCGGTCGGCACGCCCACGGGCGACGAGATCCGTGCGTCTGCGCGCGTGATCTTCAACAATGCCGCACCCATCGACACGCCGGAGCTCGTGCAGAAGATCGACGGGGTCGGCCCGGCCACCACGACGACGGTCCGCGCGCTCGGCACCACCGACTACGAAGTGTCGTGGACCGCGGTCGACGATGCCGGTGGGTCGGGCGTCAAGCACACCTCGGTCTACGTGTCGAAGGACGGCGGCGACTGGACCATCTGGCAGCGCCAGAGCACCGCATCCCAGGCGATCTTCAGCGGCGAAGCGGGCAGTAGCTACGAGTTCCTCGCCGTTTCCACGGATAACGCCGGCAATCGCGAAATTCCCACCCAGAGCCAGACGGTGCCGGATGACGGGTCGCAGCCGAACCTCGGCAATACGCCCAACGTGGGTAGTCAGACCGTAGATCCCGGCGTTCCGCCACCCGTCTCCACGACACCGTCGGTGAATCCGCTGTTCCTGCAGGCTCAGGCAGGCATACCGTCGCCGACGCCGACGGCGAAGCTCTCGCAGTTCGACTCGGTGCTGGCACCGTTCTCGGCCCAGTCCTTCGGTCTCGGTGTCGGCCAGAGCCACGCCGGCATCGGTCCCCTCGCACTGCTGGCCCGTCCGGACGGTACCTACATTGCCAGCGGTGGCAGCAACCGCGGCCAGCTCTACGCGTTCGATCAGGACGGCGGCACGGTGCTCAACCCGATCGCCACCCTGAGCGAGCCGATCTTCGACCTCGCCTACGACCTCGACGGTCAGCTCTGGGCCACCACGGGCGGTGGCCAGTTGCTGCAGCTCGATCCGAACGACTTCAGCGTGCTCGAGCGCTATGGCGAGAGCATCACGCAGGCGCTCGCGGTGGATCCGGCGGGCGGCAAGCTGTACGTGTCCTCCGGCGATGGCGTCGACGTCTTCGACACCGTATCGCGCACGTTCCGCCGCTTCAGCAACTATCGCGTCGACGATCTGCAGTTCTCGCCCACGGGCGAGCTGTGGGGTACCAGTTGGCCGGATCGCGGCACGGTCGTGAAGTTCGACAACCGCGGCCGGCCGCAGGCGATGATCAAGCTCGACTCCGAGATCGATTCGATCGCGTTCGGTCGGCCCGGCAGTGCGCTCGAAGGTTTGCTCTTCATCTCCAACCATGCACCGCTCGGCGATCCGAATGGTGCCAAGCTGGTGATGGTGGATCTCACCACGCTGCAGCGAGTCGATCTCGCCACCGGCGGACCGCAGGCGGAATCGCTGCTGGCGCTGGCCGACGGCCGTCTGCTCGTGGCCAACTCGCAGCAGATCGACGTGGTGGCGCCGATCACCGCGCCGTCGGTACTGCGCTCGAACCCGGCGCCGGGCACGCTGGTGCCGCTGCCGCTCGGCAGCATCACCGTCACGTTCGATCGTGACATGACGACCGGCGACGGGACTGCGCTCGACTCGGTGTTGAATCCGTCGAACTACCACCTGATGACCACGAGCGGTGCCGTGGTCGCGATAAAGTCGGTCGCATACGACGAGGCTGCTCGTACCGCCACGCTCAGCTTCGACGCCCTGCAACCGGACGACTACGTGCTGAGCGTCGAGCAGCGGGTCCGCTCCACCGGTGGTCTGCAGCTCACGACTGCCTACGTGGCGGTGTTCACCGCCGTCTCGGATTTCTCGGCGCTGGTGGATATCGAGTTCTTCGCCACGCGCTCGGATCGCGAGGCGGGCACGATCTCCTTCGACGTCAAGGTCACGAACAAGTCCGGCTACGATCTGCGGGCACCGTTGTCGCTGGTGCTGGATCCGTCCCGCTACTTCACCGGAGCACCCCTTGCGGCAACCGCGTCGCGCGACGGACTGTGGTTCATCGATCTCGGCGCGAGCCTCGTCAACGGCACCCTGCCCGCCAACGGGAGCACCATCGCACGTACGGTGACGTTGTCGAACCCGCAGGGCCAGCGCGTCGAACTCGGCATCGGCGTATACGCCTTGCCGTATCCGAATTCCGCGCCGATCTTCACCACGACGCCGCCGGCTGCCGGGGCGGCTGGTGCCGAGTATCGCTACGAAGCGAAAGCGGTCGATCCGGACGGATTGGTCGTGACCTACGTGCTGATGCAAGGCCCCGAAGGCATGGCACTCAATGCGCAGACCGGCGTGCTCACCTGGTCGCCGACGGCGTCGAGCCCCGCGGTCGCGCCGGTGGTGCTGCGCGCCTACGACACCCGTGGCAGCTACGGGACCCATGCCTTCGTCATCGACGTCGAAGGCGGCAATCACGCGCCGACGGTTGACCTGCCGGGCGTCATTCGCATCGCGGAGGGCCAGGCCCTGTCGATCGGCGTCGGTGCCAACGACCCCGATGGCGAAGCGCTGTCGTACTTCGCCGAGAAGCTGCCGCCCGGATCCTCCTTCGACAGCGCGCGTGCGCTGTTCCAGTGGACGCCAGGTTTCGATCAGGCCGGCGAATACAGCGACGTGCGCTTCTACGTGTCCGACGGCGTCAACACCGTCGTGCGCACGGTGACCTTCATCGTCCAGCAGGCGAACGCTGCGCCGGTCGTGCGCGCCGTGCCCGATCGCGTCGTCCGCCAGGGCGACCCGGTTCGATTCACCGTGTTGGCGGACGATGCCAACGGCGAACCCTTGCTCTTCACCAGCCCGGATCTGCCGGCCGGCGCGTTCCTCGACCCCAACACCGGTGTGTTCGAGTGGGTTCCGGCCTTCGACCGCGACGGCGAATTCGTGATCCACTTCCGCGCGAGCGATGGCCGCACCTACGGCGAACGCGCCGTAAAGATCGACGTTCTCAACGTCAATGCCGCCCCGCAGTTCGGCAACGTCGATGGCCTCTCCGTCGTGGAGGGCGAGGCGATCAGTTTCCGTGCGTTTGCGCTCGACCCCGACAACCCCGACTACCTGCCGCCGGAACGCACCCTGGAAGGCTTGCTGACGCCCGTCGAAGGTCCCAGCGCGACGGTGACGTACGCGGTGCTGGGCCTGCCGCAGGGCGCGCAGTTCGACGTCGATACGGCGATGTTCGCGTGGACGCCGGGCTATGTGCAGGCGGGCGACTATACCGTTCGCTTCATCGCCACCGACACGGGCGACGGTACCGGCACGCCGGCGACGTCGTTCGTCGACGTCCCGATCAACGTCCGCAACGCCAATCGCGCACCGGTGTTGACCGAACTCAACAACGTCAGCGCCGACCGTGGCCAGACCGTGGACGTTCCGTTCTCCGCCACCGACCCGGACGGCAACGTGCTGATCGTGGCAGCCGAAGGCCTGCCGCGTTTCGCCGCGCTGATCGATCTCGGCGCCGGCCAATGGCTGTTGCGGCTCGCTCCCGGCGACCACGATCGCGGCAATTACGTGGTCAAGCTGAGCGCCACCGACGACGGCGATGGCGGTGGCCCGAAGGCGGCGATCACCACCAGCCGCACCTTCGTCGTGACCGCCAACTCGCCGTCGGAACCGCCGGTGCTCGATCCGGTGGGCAACAAGGTGGCCCTGATCGGCCAGCAACTGGTGGTGAACCTGAGCGCTTCCGACCTGGATCAGGACCCGCTCACGTTCTCGGCCATCGGCCTGCCGCCGGGTGCCACGCTGCAACCCGGCATCGGGTACGGCACCGCGGTACTGCGCTGGACGCCGACGGCACCGGGCACCTTCGACGTGACGCTGCGCGTCACCGACAACGGCAACAACGGCGCAGGTCCAGTCGGCGAAGCTGTGGAGACTATCCGCATCGTCGCGCGCGCCACCAATGCGGCGCCGATCCTCCTGCCGGTGGCCGACCAGGCCGTGGGCGAGGGCGAGCGGCTCGAGATCGTGCTCAAGGCCGTCGATACCGACGGCGATACGCTGACCTACTTCGCGAGCAACCTCCCGGCCGGCGCGACGTTCGACGCGCGCACCGGCGTGTTCGCCTGGACGCCCTCGTTCTTCGAGGCCGGTACGTATCGCGACATCGTGTTCGGCGTCGGCGATGGCGCGGCCACGAGCACCGAGAGCATCGCGATCACCGTCGTGCAGACCAACCGGCCGCCGTTCCTCGTCGGGATTCCGCCGATCGGCGGACAGGAAAACCGCGTGCTGCAGTTCTCGCTGGTGGGCTCGGATCCGGACAACGATGCCATCGTCTATGCGTTGACCGGCGGCAACCAGCCCGGCGTGTTCTTCGATCCGCTCGACGGGACGTTCGAATGGACACCGAACTTCGATCAGGCCGGGACGTACACGTTCACGTTCGAAGCGCGCGATTTCGCCGGTCTCGTCGACACGCTCGCCGTGCAGGTGTCCATCGCCGACGTGAATCGCGCGCCGGTCGTCCAGCTCACCAACCATCTCGCGCAACTCGGTGAACGCCTCGAATTCACCATCGGCGGTTCCGATCCCGACACCAACGAGACGCTGCTCTTCTCGGCCGTCGGTCTGCCGGAAGGTGCCACGCTCGACGCGGTCACCGGCGCATTCGCCTGGACGCCGGGGCCCGGACAGACCGGTGACTTCCTGGTGCAGGTACAGCTTACCGACGGCAAGACGGTCACGTCGCGGCCGCTGGTGATCCGCGCGGCGCTTGAGCCGCAGCAACCGGCGGTGTCGATCGAGGTCACGCCTTCGTTCCCCTCGATTCCGGGTCAGAACGTCTCGGCGACGGTGCTCGCGGAAGCATTCTCCGCCATCGTGAGCAAGAGCCTGACCCTGAACGGGGTCGCGCTACCTCTCGACGAACGGGGACGCGCGGTGTTCATCGCCGACGTGCCGGGCCTCTACACGCTGGTGGCCGAAGTCACCGATCTCGACGGCATCACGGGCCGTGTCGAGAAGATACTGCGGGTACGCGATCCGGCGGACACGGCGGCACCCGTCGTGACCTTCGACGTGGGCACCGGCGGGCGCAAGCTCGTCGCGCCGTTTGCCGTGGGCGGCGCAGTGGCCGACCTCAATCTCGACGGGTGGACGCTGGACATCGCCCGTGCCGGCAGCGACCGCTTCGTGACACTCGCGTCGGGTCACGACGTGGTCGCGGGGGCGCTGACCACGCTCGATCCGCGCACGCTGGAGAACGGCTTCTATCGTTTGCGATTGTCCGCCGTGGACATCTCCGGGCGTCGCGCCGAGACTTTCGCCGACGTGGAAGTGGCGACCACAGAAAAGAGCGGCCGCTTCACCACCGGGGTCACGGATTTCACCGTCAACCTGGCCGGCAAGTCGCTCGATTTCGTGCGGCGCTACGACTCCTTGTCGGCGGAACCGACCAGCTTCGGCTACGGTTGGAGCCTCGCGTTACGCGATGTGCGCGTCGAAACCGATGTGCCGCTCACCGGCTCGGAGGCGAGTGGAGTCTACAACCCGCTGCGCACCGGCTCGCGCCTCTACCTGACCACACCCAACGGCGACCGAGTCGGCTTCACCTTTGCGCCGGAGCGGGTCAGCGGTCCGGGGTTCGCCTACTTCGTCCCGAAGTGGGTCGCGGACAGCGGCAACGCCTGGCAGCTCGAGTCCGTGGATCTCAAGCTCCAGCGCGGGTCCGATCGCTTCTATGCACTGCAGGATGGCACGCCGTACAACCCGGCGGCGATGGCGGGCGAGCGCGCCCAGTACACCCTCATCGCAACCGACGGTACGCGCTACGAGATCGATGCCGCGCTGGGTGTGACCGGCATCGTCTTCACCGACGGAGTCGCGTTCTCGGTGAGCGCCAGCGGCATCACGGGTCCGGGCAACGACAGTGTCGCATTCACCCAGGACGCCGAAGGCCGTCTCGCCCGGGTGCAAACCAACGACGGCCGTCTGTTCGACTACGCCTACGACGCGAGCGGCAATCTGGTGTCGGTGCGCAACCTCGCGGCCGGCACGTCGATGCGTTATGCCCATGCCGACCCGGACTCGCATCGTTTGACGCTTCTCACGGGAGCGGGTGCCGGTCAGAGCGTCGAGTACGGGTCGACGGTCACGACCCGGAGCATCGCCGGTGATCTCGGTGCGGCGCTCAACTACTTGTCGCGTGATTTCTCCGGTTCGCTCGCAGTCGGCGCCACCGACCTCTACACCTTCGCCGTGCGTCCGAGCGAGATCGCCTTGCCGCAGGGTGGTGCCGCGCTCATCGGGGTGGTGATCGAGGCGACCGGGGGTTCGACGCTCGCTCCGGCCGTGCCGACCATCGATGGCCTGACGGCAGTCGCTTCGAGGGCCGAAGGCAATCGCGCCTTCGCGCTGTATCGCATCGACGAGGCGGGTCTCAAGACGCTGCGTGTCGGCGGCACGGGCAGCGGGGCGTACACGATGCGCCTGTTCGCCGCCGGCGATGCCGATGACGATGGCAAGGTCGACGGCATCGACGCCGGCATGGTCGCCGCGGCGCGCGGCAAGCAGACGGGCGATGTCGGGTTCGTCGCGGCTGCCGACGTGAATTTCGACGGCCACATCGATTCCACCGACAGCCAGTTGATGTTCGCCAATCTGGGCTATGCCCCGAACCAGGGGCCGAGCGTGGGTGCGGGCACCGGCTTCACGCACGTGGAACTGGAAACCGCGATCAACGTCAGCGCCTTCCTCAGCGATCCGGAGGGCGATCCCCTCACGTTCCGCATCCTGTCTTCGACCAACGGTACGGCGCGCCTGTCGGGCGACGGAACCAAGGTGTTGTTCACGCCGGACAACGGCTTCTCCGGCGCGGCGAACTTCGTCGTCGTGGCCGACGACGGCTACACGCTGTCGGCACCCGGTACGGTGGACGTGACGGTGAGCGCCGCGCCGCTCGTCGCCCTCGACTTCCTCGCGCGCGAACCGCGTATCGGGATCGGCGGCAGCGAGGCACTGCAGGTGATCGGAGACTTTGCCGATCAGAACGGCGTGTTGCTGCCGGCCTCGTATCTCACGTTTGCCAGCACCAACGCCGCGGCGGGTCGCGTCGGCACCGACGGGCGCCTGATCGGTGTCGCGCAGGGCTACGGCGGCGTCACCGTCGCGCGCGGCGACATCCAGGCGGCGACCGCTTTCCTGGTGGGTTCGCCGGCGGATCTGCTGGATGCGGCAGTGCTGCTCGGGGGGCTCGAGTTCTATCCGGGTTCCGTGACGGTCGCGGCGAATGGCGGCTCGCGCCAGATCCTGCTCACCGCGGTGGGCGACGACGTGGCGCAGGCGGCCGACGGCACCCGCTATTTCTCCAGCAACAGCGACGTGATCGAGATCACGGCCGACGGGCGCATTCTCGGCCGCAATCCGGGCGAAGCGATCGTCACTGCGATCCACAAGATGGTGGAAGTGCTGATCGCGGTGAAGGTCGCGGCGCCGCAGAGCGGGCCGACGATCGTCGGCGAGGCAGGTGCCGTCGTGACCGGAGACGGCGGCTTGCAGGTGGCGGTGGCGCCCGGCGCGCTGGATGGCGACACGACCGTCTCCATCCAATCCGCCGACGTCTCCACGTTCGGTATCGATTTGCCCACCGTGGCCGAAGGTTTCTCGTTCGGCGCGGCGTTCCGTCTCGACACCGGCGGTGAGATCATGACGGTGCCCGCCCAGCTCGCCATTCCCACGCCGACGCTGGCACCCGGGACCGAAGTGCGCTTCTATCGCGTGGCGGACATTCCGGCTTCGGGCGGCACGACCCAGCGCGTGTGGCTGGAAACTGAAAGCGGCGTCGTCGGCGCGGACGGCGTTGCCCGCACGCAATCACCGCCTCAGCCGGGGGTGCAGGCGTCGGGCGACTACGCCGTGCTGGGCATCGACCCGACCAAGCTCGCGACGCTGCGGCTCATCAACAAGGTCACCATACCGTTCGGCGAATTCGTGGCAGCGACGCTGCCCATCTTCGCCATCTCGCCCTTGCTGGGGACCGCGGCGGTCGCGGCGGCGTTCATCGCCGAAGCCATGGCCATCACCATCGCGCTGTTTCCGCGCCCACTCGACATGCGGGTCGTCCTCCCGGATGGAAGTCTGTCGGTCTCGACTCACAACGTGACCGTCGACGAATTGCGCGTGGGCACGCTGACAGTGGAGACCAACGCGGCCTTCGACCCCGACGATCACGAACCGCAGCTCACGGCGATGGCCGTCAAGATCGAGCCCGTAGCCGCGGGCGCCGCCCCGGAACCGCTGCTCGAGATCAAGGGTTTCCGCCTGCGTTACGCGTATGCGAACGCTCCGGTGGAGCCTTCGGTCGGGCGCCGCCTCGGAACCGACGCGGATGACGTCAAGCTCGTGTTCATGGCGGGCGCTCAGGAGGTCGGCACTGCATCGGTGATCGACATCGTGGGTCCCGACGACGGCCTTCAGACGCTGCGCGCGCGGGTGCCCAATCACATACCGCTTGGCTCCGTCTCGGTGATGGTCAGGCGCAGCTCGTCGCAGCAGCTCACCAACCCCGACGGGACGCCGGTCTGGGTTCCCTTCATTCCGGTGGAGAGCAACGCGCTGCGAGTGGAAGGCGAGGGCCGGTACGTCTTCGCCGCCGTCGGCGGCGACGACAGTGTCTCGGTCATGGATACGGTGGCCTCGGCCAACGGGACCTTCGAGGCCAACGAGATCATCGCGCGGATCCCCGTGGGCGATGCCCAGACCCGTGTCCCCTACATGGTTCCGGAGTATGTCCGCGACGCCCAGGGCAACTACGTGCTGGACCAGAACCAGTTGCGCATCCGGGCGGTCGACGGGAGCGGCCAACCGCTCTTCGTTCAGGCCGTCGATGCCAACGGTTTTCCCATCTTCACCTACACGAGCGCCAAGTCGGACCTGCCGCGCGCCATCGGGCTCACTTCGGACAACTCCCGCGGTTACGTCGCGCTGCGCAGCAGTCAACAGCTGGCCGCATTCGACGCGATCACGCTGCAGCCGCTCGACGTTGTGAAGGACGTCGCCGGTGATCCGTTCACGCAAGGCATCCAGAGCATCGCGTTGCCGGCGGACTCGCGGCCGTTCTGGGTGGCGATCGACGACAAGCAGGGGCTGGCGTTCGTGGGCGACGAGGGCTACACCACCAACGCCGCGGGCGTCGAAGTGTCGACCGGAGGCCGCATCTACGTGGTCGACATCGATCCGTCGTCCGCGACGTTCCACAAGTTCCTGGGCACGATGTACACGAAGGAACATGGCGTCGAACTCGCACCGTTCGGCATCCGTGGCATGGTTGTTCGCGCCGACGATGGTCAGTTGATCGCGACCGTTCCCGGCAGCCGCAAAGTGTTCGGCGACGACCCCCGCGGTCTCGACACCGGCGGCGTGGTAGTGCCGGGACGGTTGTTCGTGTTCGACATTCGCGACATGCGCGACCGCATCGCGCGCGGCCTGCCGCTGGAGCAGATCGAACAGAAGATCGACGTCGGTGGAGAACCCTACGGCATCTCGACCACGGCTTTCGCCGACAAGCTGGTCTTCACCAATCGCCGCCTCGACAATTCAGATCCGGTCAGCGGAACGGCGACCGGGGGTATCGGTCTGCTCGACCGTGCGCCCGGCAGCCGCACCTGGAACGCGGCGAAGTATCTGGATCTCACGCTCGGCAGCTCGGTCGATACGCTCGACGTCAACAACGCGCAGGGCATCACCATCCTGGATGACCTGAGCTACGCGTTCGTCACCGGCTATAACCAGTACATCCAGGGCGTTCCTTCGCGCGACCCGGATGTATCGCGCTTGAATCCGGCCGGCGGCAACGTCGGGATCATCCGCGACCCCTTCGGCATCTTCCCGGGTGATCCCAAATACAAGGGGTTGATCGCCGCGACCCGCATGATCCCGTATTCCTTCCCCGACAATCTGGTGCTGTCGCCGGACCAATCGTCGCTGTATGCCGCCTATACCGGTGTCGGACAGGTGCATGTCTTCTCGGTCGACGCCATCATCGATGAAGTCGAAGCGGCGATCTTGCGCAAGGTAGCGGGTGGGACTCTGTATATCGATCGCTGGCCCATCAACAACCTGGTGCGCGTGCCGCTGTCCGACGACGAGGACGGCATCGTCGACGGTGTCGACACCAGCAAACCGAATGCCGCGATCGATATCCGTGCCGACTATCGCCTGCCATTCGATGGGCTGCAGCGAGTCTTCGCCAATTTCGATCCGACCCGAGCGCCACTCAGTACCTCGGTGCTGGTGCGCGGTCTCGCCGCCCAGGACCAGTTTCTCGAGCTCCTCGGGCCGACCCGCCTGGCGGTGGTGGACGACACCACGCCCACCTTCACCTGGACCACCGGTACGCGCGAAGCGCAGTCGCGGATCTACGTAAGCACGTTCCCGCCGGGCAGCGGACTGTTTCCCGACGACCCGATACCGCAACGGGCACCCGGCACCACCGGCGGACCGCTCGCCTTCGGCGACGACGTCAATCGCAACCGCATCTTCAGCGAGGACCTGGGTTTCGACATAGGTACGGTCACGTTCGATCTCCCGGACAGCGTCACGCTGACCCGCGGCCAGGAATACTGGTGGGGCATCGAAGCGGTCACGGCGGACGGCCGCGTGTTCCGCAAGTCGCAGCAGTTCGAAGTGAAGCCCTTCGTCGTCGACACTCCGGCGCCGGCGGACCGGTTCGCGAGCGTCACGCTGATAACCCACGGCTTCCAGTTGCCCTACATCAGCGAAGGGCAGGCCGAGATGGATGTCGCCGACATCGTCGCACTGGGCGCGATGATCGCCAAGCAGGGCGGCGGCGAACTGTTCATCTACGAACCGACCACGGGTGGCTGGTTCTCACCCAAGGGCAATTCGGTGACACCCGACGACGCGCTCGGCAAACCGCTGGTGCTGATCTCCGACTGGGCCACGGAATCCGTCATCAGCGACTCCGGCTTCGCAGAGGGTGCGGCGGACGCGATTTTCGCCGGGCTCGCGCGGCTCATGGGTGAACAGCTCTACGGCGAGGCGATGCTGAAGTCGCCCTGGCATCTCATCGGCTTCTCGCGCGGTGCCTCGGTCACGTCGGAGATCGTGCAGCGGCTCGGCACGTACTTCCCGACCGGTACCGCCGGCGGCATCGCTGACCTGCACGTCACGATGCTCGATCCGCACGACTTCGCGCAGGATTCCTTGAAGGTGCCGCTGGGCCAGGTGCTCTCCTGGGCCTCGACCGCCTCGAGCGTCATTCCCGCGATCGGCCCGGCGCTGAGCAAGCTGCTCGCGGGCATCCAGAAGTACGCCACCTTCACCGGCAACAAGACCATTGCCTATGACGACTTCAAGGATCCCGACATGCTCAATTGGGCGAACGTCGGGTTCCTGGAAAACTACTATCAGCTCGCGTCCGGCGTCGCGGGCAGCACCAGCACCTTCAATCACATCCGGCTCTTCGAGGGCTTCACGCCCAACGGGCGGCCGATCGTCGGCGCGGACGTCAACCTCGACCTGACCGGACGTCCCGGATTCCATCGCGACGATCTGCTGGTGGGCATCGGCACCACGCACATGCGCGTGAAGACCTGGTATGCCGGCACCGTCGATCTGGATCTGACGGATTTCCCGGAAGCGGGCAATCCGTCCATGGCACCGGACCGCATCTGGCGGCGCGTGGCCGACCGGGTCTGGGAACCCACGGGAATGTTGAGCAGTGCCAAGGTAAGCTTCGACGACAGGGCCTTCCCCTGGTACCGCAACCAGGAAGTGCTCTCGTCGGCCTTCGTGATGCCCACCGAACCTGCGGCTGTCCTGGACCTCACCCATTCGTGGGAAGGCATCGGCACAGGCTGGTTCTTCTCCGTCCTGGGTGGTGGGGCCGCGCTGCGACCCCACAGCACCGTGGCCCGCACCAGCGTCGAGACCGACAACACCGAGTTCGGCGGGTTCGATGCGCCGGTGCCGACACTGTTCAACGGCAATTTCCAGGCGAGCATCCGGCCGTTCATCGGTCGCTTCCCGGTGCCGTTCTTCGCCAACGAAACCTGGCTCGAAGTGCCGGGCTGGTCGCTGCACGGCGGTGACGGTGCCGAGTTGCAGGGACTGCGCCTGGCCGTCGGATTCAAGTCCGATGCGCTCATCACCCTGGAAGCGAAACTCGCAGACGCGATCTCGGATTTCGAACGCAGCAATCCAGGGTTGGGCACCGTGGTCCAGGCACTGCGCGATGACCTGTTCGGTTCCCTGATGGAGGCCCTGGGCAAGCTGAACGACGCCCAGAAAGACGGTTCGATACCATCGGCAGGTGGCGGTCTCGCCGATATCGCGGGCATCGCCAACACCATCTTCACCCAGGTCCGCGATGTTCTCGAGTCCGCGATGTCCTCGGTGGGGCCCGGGCCGGTCAAGACCATCATCGACAAGATCACCGCGGGCTTCCGCGCGCGCGTTGGAGAAGCCCTCAAGCCGGATCTGCTCGGCGCGTTCATCGATTTCGTGCGCTACGGTCAGGAAGAGTTGTTCGACTACTCGATGACGTTGTTCGAGCCGCTCGACTCGGTCACGCACAACCGCTTCTACCTGCCGCCGGACGCGACCGAACTCAACCTGGAGATCGCCCGTGGCGGTACCGCGACGGGGGCTGCGCTCCAGGTGTATGCGACGTTGCAGAGCACGTTGCAGTACAACCAGCGGGTCGACATCGGCAGCATCTCGCTCGCCGATCTGCCGGACGGCAACCCGGTGTCGGGTGGTGACTTTGCCAAGCGCACGCTGGCGCTGCCGCCGGGACTTGCGGGCCAGGCGATGACTCTCACCTTTGAACTGGTCGGCGGCGGTCTGTCTGGACCGACGGTATGGATCGACGAAGTGACTTTTGCGAAACCGGTGGAAGTGCACGAGCAAAGCGGCGTGCCGGACGACGGCTTCGTGCTCTTCCTCGACAACGTCGATCTCACGCCGGACCGGCTGACGCTGAGCAGCCCCATCCAGACCGGCAACACGCCGATCGCGCACGTCACGGGCAACAACCAGCACGAGATCAAGATCACCAACACCAGCGCCGAGGCGGTGGAGTACCGCATCGTCGTGGATCCGAACTGGTTCCTGGTGCTGACGAACGACGGCGGAACCGGCGGTCCGCTGGCACCGCCTCTGGCCTTGAACGCCAATGAACGCGAGGCCCTGCCGAACACCTACCTGGTGGCTGCGGGCGACACGTTGACGCTGACGTTCGCCGCGACGCTCAACACCGACGGTCTGGAGGAGCTCACCACCGAAGACGCCTGGGTGATGCGCGGCGACATCATCGTGCAGGAACTGGGGCAGGTGAACGGCAACGACTACGTGCGCGGTCAGACGCGCGTTCAGACGTATTACTTCACCGACGTCAGCGATTGGGATCGCGATGACGGCATCCTGCAGTTTGCCGACACGCTGCAGGGCCACGAGCGCGTCATGAAGATCCGCAACGACTCGCCGTTCCTGTTCAGCATCGGTTCCAGCGGCGCCAATACCCGCTTCGACATGATCGGGCAGAGCGGTCAGGACATCCGCGTGAAATTCGAAGCGACCGGTGTCGACGCGACGCCGGTTCGAGCGCCACTCGTGCTGAGCCGTGGCGGAAGTGAAATGGGCAGGCTCGATGTCGAGGGGCGTTCGGAGGCCGCGCAGACGCTGCCGATTCCCGTCACCGGCATCACGAATCAGCTCCTGCAGCTCTACGACGCGATCGGAGTGCTCATAAGCGGCGGCACGCCTTCGATCCCGCTTGCCATCCTGTTCGACCCCGTGACCGGCGCCCCCGACCTGACGGGGTATCAGGCATTTCGCGATGCATTCCTCGCCGACTACGTGACGGCAAACCAGGACTTCATGGACGGCATGATGGGCGCCATCAACAGCGTCTACGGCATGTTCATCGACGGCACCTTCGCCGGCAGTCTTGCCCTCACGACGGTCAGTCCCGGCGATATCACGCTTACCCTGGACTGGTCGGGCAACATCCCGCCGCCGGGCAGTACCACGCTGCAAGGCCTCGGGGCGCACGACTTCCGGGCCGATGGTTTCTTCGGGGATACCGGGCTGCTCAAAGGCTCCCTCGGGCTGTCGCAACGGCCGCCCCGTGGGGTCGAGGGCTTGTGGGGCATCCGCGACGATCTCACCCTGGCGGGGAAGCTGTTCCGTCTCGACGCAATCCATAACCTCGAGCGTCAGAACAGCCTGAAGCTCTACACCGACAACATCATTCGCGAGGCTGCCGATACGGCCGGTTACACGACGGCGTTCGACTTCGGTCGTGCATTCGGCGTGACCCTGGCCCACGAGCTGGGCCACAACTACGGGCTGTACGACGAGTACGTGACGTCGGACAACCCGGGATATCCGTGGGTGCCCCGCAACAACACCATGACGGCCGGATTCGACTACGCCCTGTCCGACGAACAGAAGAAGCTGCTCGCCTTGGCGCTCGACAATCCGGACGCGGCGAATCTGCTGTTCAATTACGTCGGTATTGCGCCCGGTCCGGAAACGTCCGTCGAGATGGCCCTCATCGAGGCGCGCCGTCTGTTGTTGCTGGACTCGTACAACTACCCGAACCGCGCGGTCTACAGCAATCCCAAGGATTCGGCCGGAGATGGTCCGGGCTTCGTCGCGCAGCAATCCGCCGACGCGCAGGCTTTCGGCGCGAATGCGACGGCCGTCGCCGGACCGCTGACCAACGGCGCGTTCTCGATCGCCGACCCCGCGGCCACCGGCTACGGCTGGACCTCGGCGGGTGGAGTTCGAGTCGAAGACGGTGCCGCCGTGCTGGACGAGAGCGGCGACGCGCTCGCACGCCTGCAGCAGACCGTTACCATTCCGGTGGGTGCGCGGTCGCTGTCGTTCACCATCCTGGACGCTGACTTCGATCCGGTGGGTGATGGTCCGCAGGATGCGTTCGAAATCGCAATCCTCGATCCTGATTCCATGGGTTCCGTGTTGGGCGGCATCGGCCTCACGAACACCGATGCGCTGCTCAACATCCAGGCCGACGGGACCATCTACAAGGCCACTGGAGTCGCGTTGAGCGGCCTCTCGGGCAGTACTTTCCCCGCCAACGTCACGGGCCCGATCATCGTCACGATCGATCTGACCGGCATCGGCACGTCGGACGGTGTGTCGCTGTACTTCGACTTGCTCGGTTTCGGCGCCCGCGGCACGGAGGTGACCATCGACGACGTGCGCTTCCTGTTCGACGGCGACAACGTGCCGCCGATCGGGGTGGATGATGTGGTTGAGACCGACGAGGACATCGCCATCCTGATCGACGTGCTGGCCAACGATACCGACGCCGACGGCAATACCCTCTCCATCACCGCGGTGGGTGTGGCAGCCAATGGCACTGTCGTGATCGAGAACGACAAGCTGCGCTACACGCCGAACGCAAACTTCTTCGGCACCGACAGTTTCACCTACGATATCGCCGACGGGTTCGGCGGCACTTCGAGCGCGCAGGTGGACATCACCATCGCGTCGGTGAACGACGATCCGGTGGCGCTCGGCGATTCGGCCGTGACCTTCCGCAACACGCCGGTCACCATCGACGTGCTGGCCAACGATACCGATGTGGACGGCGGCACCCTCGCCATCCTCGGCGTCGGTGCGGCATCCCACGGGACGGTCGCGATCGCCGAGGGCAAGCTGCTGTACACGCCGGCCGCCGACTTCGCCGGCGAGGACAACTTCGAGTACAGCATCGTCGACGGGCAGGGCGGCGGCGCCGCGGCCACGGTGGCGGTCACGATCCGCGTCACCAATCGCGTACCGACGATCACGCCGGTCGCCGATCGGACGGTCGACGAGGGTGACACCGTTGCCTTCATCGTCGAAGCTGCGGATCCGGATGGTGATGCCCTGACTTTCAGCATTGTCGGCGGGCCGGCAGGCGCGAGCATCGATCCGACCACCGGTGCCTTCTCGTGGACACCGGCCGACGACGCCGCCACGCCGTTCGGCTTCACCGTGCGTGCCACCGACGTGCTCGGGGAATTCAGCGAGGCCACCTTCGGCATCACCGTGGTCAACGTGCCGCCGGCCATGCTGGCGCTGGGCGCTGCCGGCGTGGTGGGAGGCACACCCTACTCGCTCGAAGTGCTGAGCGCCGATCCGGGTGACGACACCGTCGTGCAATGGGAAATCGACTGGGGTGACGGCACGATCGAGATCCTGCCCGTGGCGGCCGGAACGCCTTCGTCGTTCTATGGGCATACCTACAGCCGTGCTGGTGGGCTCTTCGACATCAAGGTGGCAGCCATCGACGAGGATGGCACGTTCGACGCGTCCGAGGCGCTGAGCGTCACCGTGATGCCGGACTTCCTCTCCGTCGACAGCTTCACCGTCACGGCGAACGGTTTCCTGGTGCGCTTTGACCACGAATTCGACCCCGCGCGGATCAACACCAACGTGAGTCCGGGCCAGAGCGACGCCGACACCGACATCGAGATCGTCGGCGATCTGGTGGGCGCGGTGAGCGGTACGGTCGTGCTCGACGCCGACAATCGCGGGTTCGCGTTCACGCGCACCGGCGGCACGCCGCTCCAGTTCGATCGCTATCGGCTGACACTGGGCAGCGGCGACGAAGGTTTCCGTGATGGCGTGGGTGCGCTCGACGGCAACGACGACGGCGTGGCCGGTGACGACTACGTGACCGACTTCGATGTGCGTGGCACTGGCACCGGCGCCTTCAGCCTGCCGGACTTCATGCGCGGACCGGGCCAGGGGGTCAACGTGCCCGCGATGGCGCAGGGCATTCCGGTGCGCCTCACGAGCGATGGCACGTTGCGGATGATCGAGTTCACCGTGGACTACGATCCGCGGCTCATCACGCTGACCGATGCGGCACCGGCGACGGGACTGCCCGCCGGGGCCTCGGTGCGCTTCTCGACCGAGGTGATCAGTGCGACGCAGGTGCGCGCCACGATCATCATCGTGACCGACACGCCGGTCGCAGCGGGGAACGTCACGCTGGTGAATCTGGTGGCGTTCGTGCCGGCGACAGCGCCGTATGCCAGCCGGCAGAGTCTCGCGCTGGCGGTGCGTTCGATCAACGGCGACACCGAGGCGACAGCGACCACGGGCGGTGGGTTGCACGTGGTCGGCTACCTTGGTGACATCGATGGCAACGCCAAGCTGAACGAGACGGACGTAACGCGTCTTGCCCGCTTTGTGTCCGGCATGAGCCCGGCAGCGACCACCTTCAGTGCCTGGACCGGCATCAATCCGCTGCTGGTGGCCGACATGAGCGCCGACGGCCGGATCAACGCGATCGATTCAAACCTGCTCGCGAACGAGGTCCGTGGCAACAATCGTCCGGAGGTGCCGGATGTGCCCGCAGGCATGCTGCCGATTCTCGGTGCGCCGATCTTCTCTGCACCCGATCCGCAGGTCGCATCGCCGTCGTCCTTGCAACGGCTGGCGACGACCCCCCAGGCCGGGGTCGACTGGAATGCCACGTACAACGGCTTCAACCTCACGGCCTCGCGTCGGCTCGAGGGAGCCCAGACGCCTGACTGGGCCGACGAGCCCTGGGCTCGGGATCTTGCGGCGCGCCTGGCAGACCCTGCCAAGGACACGGCGCTCGCCGGGCGCAGCACCTTCGGTGGGGTGATCCGCGCGCTGTCGCGCGGGTTGGCCAGGTTGGGCAAATGACCGAGCCACCGAGGGGTAGCGCAGCCCCAAGCGTCGGAATGTTTGACAGGTGCCCCGTGATCGGCAGGCAGTTCTCAATGAAAACAGGGGATTGATCGGGTGGTGCGCAGATTGCTGAACAACGATCAATCTGACGAATCGTCAGCTTTGGAAGTCACGCGATGAAACGAACGCTGCTGTGGATGGTGGGCGCGCTGTGCGCGGCCCTGCTGGTCCCGACGAATGCGCTGGCTTTCGCCGTCACGGCCGATCGCACGACGATCTTCGTGGGGGAGACGGTGCAGCTCACGCTGTCCGGCCAGGCGGCCGACACCACCCAGTTCTTCGTGGGTGTGACCCCTGACCTGCCGCCGAACAGCCCGTTCACTTACTTCAGCTCCACGAGCGCCGTATTCACCTATGTCGGCAGCACTACCGGCACGACGCCCCTGCCCTTTGCGGAGATCGACACGTCCCAGGCGCCGCCCGTCTTCGGGTTGCTGAGCGCCGAGTTCGATCCGAATACATTCGAGCAGTTGCCTTTCAGTGTCGTGGACGGGCCGATCTTCCAGCTCACGCTAGAGGGGGTCCTGCCGACCGCGCCGTTCACCACAGTCCAGTTCGACGTCTGCACCGCACTCGACTGCATCAACGATCTGATCTCGGGGCAGGTCAGTCCGCTGCTTACCCGGCTGACCATCGACATCACCATCCTGCAAAGAGACGGAACCCCCGTGCCCGAACCCGCGACACTGTGGCTGGCCTTCGCCGCCCTGATCGCCGGCGGCGCGGTATTCCGCAACGGTTCGAAGCGCTCCTGACGCAAAACGAAGAAGCGAGCGATGTGCACACTTTCGGCGCCTCCTGGCGCCGAGTTTTTTTGTCGCGGTTAGTGGTGTTTTTCGAGGTTCTTCCGGTTTCCACGTTTCGTGAGTTTCGGGTGCTTGTGTCGGAGCCTGCGATGGTTGTCCGGACGGCCGGTAAACAACTGAAAAAGAATCGATTTATTTCTGAAATCGGAAGCCCGCGGAGTCTGGACAATCCTCATGGTCGAGAGTATTTTCGATCGTGCTCGAGGGAGACCTGATGTGCCTGCAGCAGCGCCAACAACAAGACGATGCGCGGCACTCCCGGGCCATAACGTGAACAAGAATTTGCCCGTCATGCTCGACCCTTTGGTCGGTTTCCGGGCATCCAGCAGTGCAATGCAGTGCGCCTTGTTGCCCGCGATGTCGACGTCGCGCGGCACGCTACCGGCCCAGGGATGGTGAACACGCGGTTCTGAAGGTTCGGCACTCCCGGTGACGATCGGGCCCGAAGCTTCTTCCCGTCTTTCTACTCGGGGTTGCTGTAACGGTTGCGTCGGCGCGACCCCGGGAGATGGGCATGACTGAGCAAAGCGTCCTAGGCCGACTGTTCCGCCGCAAAACCGCGAGCCCTCCGCCCCGGCCGCCGTTTCGTCGCAAGCGCGCCCTGTTCGAGGCGCTCGAGTCGCGCCTGCTGCTCTCCGCCGACCTCAACCCGGCGAACGAAGCGCTGCTCTCGAACGGGCTGCAGCAGCTGAAGGACTGGAGTGCGGGCCTCGGCGCAGTGGGCGAACTCGCGCAGAAGCTGCCCGGCGTCAACATGGACCTCGGCAGCGCGCTGGACCTGCCGGCATTGCTGCAGTCGAAGATCGTCAACCCGGTCCAGAACTATCTGGCGCAAGGCGGCACGCAGAACACCGACGGCATCGTCGCCGCGCTCGCCGGCATCATCGGCGTGGAGGATGTCACCGCGTTCACCAGTGGTGACGAGATCCGCTTCGACCTGGTGCTGGACGAGACCAAGCTCCTCTCGAATCTGCCGTTCGTCATGAACGCGACGGCCAACGGGATCGGTCTCACCGCGGATGCCAACGGCACGCTGAACCTCCAGGTCGATCTCGATCTCGATTTTTCCTTCGGCATCGATCTTTCCGACGGGTTAGCTCCCGAAGAGCGCTTCTTCATCGAAGTCGATGATTTCAAGGTGGGCGGGACCACCGCCGGGCAGAACCTGAATTTCGGGCTCGCGGTGGGCTTCCTCGGCGCGCAGGTGCAGAACGGAAGCTTCAACCTGAACACCGTGGTCGACGTGGATCTGACCAACCCCGATGCCGACAGCAAGGGGCACATCACCCTGTCCGAGTTGCTGGGCACCACCATCGAAGGGCTGGTGAATCCCAACGTCACGGTCGGAACGCTCACCGGCAACCTGCCGGTGTCGGTGCAGGCGCTGGGCGGTTACACCGCAGGCAATGCGGCGGTGGCGATCTCCGGCGATCCGTTCGCGATACCGACGGTCACGGTTACCGGCGCCGGTGCCGAAGACATCCTCAATTTCGGCCGCGTGCAGCCCGAGGGCGTGCTCCAGGTGTTGAATCAGGTCGCGGCGTGGTTGAACGGCCTGCGCAGTTCCGAAGCGTTCGAAGGCACGATCCCGCTGGCGAACACCAAGACCTTCGGCGAGGTCTTGCGCTACGCCGAGAGCATGACCGCGACCCTGATCGACCAGCTGGTCGATGCCGACGGCATCGCCACGTTCGCGACCGCGCAGACCTTCGCCACCCGCCTGTCGCAGCTGCTCGGTCTGCCCGAGAACGCGATCAACGCCTCTTACAACGCCAGCACCAACCAGCTCACCTTCTTCCTGCGGCTGCAGGGCGGCTTCGCGGCGGCGAGCGATGCGATCAAGTTCAATCTCGATCTCGCGCCGCTCAACGGCATCGGCGTGCAAGCGACCAGCACGCTGTCCATCGATGCCAGCGGCAGCGCGCAGTTCGTTCTCGGGTTCGACCTGACGCCGTACGTGGCCATCCTCGTCGGCGATGACATCCTGCCCGCCAACGGCGTGCTGTCGGCGGATGCGACCCTGAAGGTGTCGCTCGGGCAGGCGGCGTACGTCGATGTCCTGATCGCCCGCGACACCACCAACACCACGCGCGCGAACCTCATCACCGACATCAACGCGGCGTTCACCGCCGCGGGCCTCACGGGTATCACGGCATCGCTCGATGCGAACCGCCTGAGGCTCACGCACAACGGCGGTTTCACCGGCGCGTTCATGAGTGTGCTGGTGCCGAACGTCGCCACCAACACCGCGGCCACCGAGCTCAAGCTGAAGGCGACCAACACGGCGGTCGACTCGCTCACGAAGAAGGCGTTCCTGCGCGACGTGCGCGTCGCCGGTACGGTCACCGCGACGGCAAGCGATATCGACGCTGGTGCCAACTTCGGGTTCTTCGGAGTCGGCATCAACAACGGCAATGCCAGCGTCAACGCGACCGTGGACGTGCAGTTCCGCAAGAGCGGCAACAATGCCACGCCCATGCGGTTTTCCGACCTGTTCGACGGGTTGGACAACATTCCGCAGTGGACCAGCATTGCATCGACCGGCACGCTGAACGCGACGCTGCCGATCGCCGTCACCGGCAACGTCATCGCTCTGCCGGGTACGCCGCGCATACAGGTCAACATGACCAACGTGTTCCAGCCGGGCACGCTGTCGGTCACGTTCCCCGACCTGCAACCGCTGCTCAACTACCGGAACCTCGACTTCGGCGACGTGACCACGGCCTTCGGCCAGCTCGTCACCTACCTGTCCACGATCGAAGGCTTCTCGTTCCTCAACCTGGATCTGCCGCTCATCGACAAGAGCGTGACCGACCTGGTGAGTTTCATCTCGACCTTCGGCAATGCCAAGACCGCGCTCGAGACCAACGGCGCGCAGACGATCCAGCAGCTCGAACAGCGCATCGAACAGGCCTTCGGCATCGCGCCCGGCGCGCTAAGCGTGATCTTCGCCGATCAGTCGATCGAGTTCGATCTCGACCTTTCCAAGGCCTTCTCCGACAACCTCGCACTCGACCTCGACCTGGGTCAGTTCGCGGGCTATACCAACACCGACGGCACCAGCCTGAACGGGGTCGGCGACCTGATCGACGTGGGCGGCAGCGGCGATTTCGCGGTCACGGCTGGCGCGGCGCTCAACCTGATCTTCGGCTTCGACCTCACCAATGTGGCGACGCCGCGCGCCTACATCCGCGACGACTCCAACATCGCGTTGACCGCGCGCGCCACCGGATCGAATCTCGATTTCGACGCGGCCGTCGGTCCGCTCGGCATTTTCATCCGCAACGGCACCGTTTCACTCGGCAACGGCGGATCGAGTCCGGCGACGTTCAATCTCGGCTTCAACCCGATTGCGGGCGATCGCTACTACTCCAACCAGTGGAACGCCAGTGCGCTCACGGCGAGCCTGACTGGTTCGGCCTCCGCGACGCTGCCCGTGTTTTTCCCGACACCGGTCACGCCGCTGGGCGGTGGCAGCAACGCGATCCAGCTCACCATCGGCAACCTGGCGAACATCTCTGGCACCACGACGCTGACCGCCCCCAACATCGCGGCGGAGATCGGCAGCATCGACCTGTTCAGCAACATGAACAGTTTCGTCGACGGCATCGATCTCATCCTCGCGACCATCCAGGATGCACTGGATGGTCACGTGTTCGGCGTGAACCTGCCGTTCGTCGGCGATGGGATGAAGGACGGTGCGCAGTTCATCGAGCAGTTGCGCACCCAGGTCGTGCAGCGCCTGAACGATGCGTTGTCCGGCGGGACTCAGTCGGCCAATCAGATCCGGCAGATCCTGTTCGACGCCTTCGGCGCATCCGGGATGAACATTCTCCGGGACGGAGGCGATGCCGGTACCGACATCTCGCTCAACGACGTCGGCTTTCAATCCGTCGACTCGAACAGTGATGGCAAGGTCGACGACGTCAAGTTCAACATGGTTCTCGGCGGCGCCGTCACCGTCGCCGCGCCCATCGGGTTCGACATCGGCCTGCCCGGCCTCGGCCTGGCCGTGGCCGACAACGCTGCGGTCCAGCTGGGCCTCGATTTCACCTTCAACCTGGGCATCGGCGTCAGCCGCACCGACGGCGTCTATCTCGACACGATTGCCGCCAATGAAGTGACAGTCGTCGCCAGCGCGCAGCTCGCGGATTTCGCCATGGGCGGGACCCTGGGCATCCTGCGGCTCAAGGTTCAGGACGAGACCGACGGCGACGGCGACAACCAGGCGCCGAGCAACCTCGGCATCACCTTCGCCATCGACCTGAAGGATCCCGTGGGTGGCGGCAACCGGCTCACCTTCAATGAACTGGCCGGCGGGCTCAATCTGGCCCAGGTGGTCGGCGCGTCGCTCAACGGCGGCGCCAACATCAATCTCGACCTGACGCTCGGCGTGCCCGGCGATTTCGGCATTACCGATCCGAACAACGCGAACTTCCTGAACGACCAGTTCCCGTCGATGACGGCGGACTTCAACCTCACCTGGAATTTCCTGAACGACACCACGTTCAACGGGAACCTCCAGAACGTGTCGTTCGACAATGTCCGGTTGAACTTCGGCGAATTCCTGAGCGGCTTCCTCGGCCCGGTCGTCGACAATATCACCGGCATCTTCGATCCGCTGAAACCGGTGATCGACGCCGTCACCGAGCCGCTGCCGGTGATTTCCGACATCTCGGGTAGTGACTACACGCTCCTCGATCTGGCTGCCGACTTCGGCATCATTCCCCAGTCCACCGCCGACTTCATCGAGGCCGTGGGCGATCTGCTCGATCTCGCGGACCTCATCCAGTCCACGGCAGCCGGCGGCGTGTTCATCGACTTCGGCGGCTTCAACCTGAACGGCATCAACCTCCGCGATCCGAACAGCAACTCGCAGCTCAAGAACGCCAATGTCCTGAACGGCAAGACCACGGGCCCGGCCAACAGCATCTCGCAGCAGCTGACCAGCGTCGCGCCTCAGTTCAAGTCGAAGAAGGACGAGATCAAGGGCAACGACGCCGGCGGCTTCAAGGTGCCGCTGCTGGAAGATCCGCTCTCGGCGTTCAAGCTGATTCTCGGCCAGAACGTCGACCTCCTCACCTACACCACGCCGAAGTTCGAGTTCGGCTTCGACTTCGAACTGGAGTTCGGTCCGGTGGCCGTGGTGATGGGCGTGCCGATCTACGTGATCTTCGGCGGCGGTGCGTCGCTCGAAGGCCAGTTCACGTTCGGCTACGACACACAGGGCATGTTCGACTACGCCAAGTCGAAGAATCCGGTGGACTTCTTCAACGGCTTCTTCGTCGCGGACTGGGACGCGAGCGGCAAGGACATCGACGAGATGGTCCTGCGCAGCCAGATCTACGCCGGTGCCAAGGCCGATGTGTTCATTGCGGAGATCGGCGCGAAGGGTGGCATCTTCGCCGACCTCTACATGAACATCAACGACCCGAACGACGACGGCAAGCTCCGCGGCAAGGAGCTGTTCGAAGTCATCCAGAACGGCTTCCTGTGCGCGTTCGACTACCGCGGCGAGATGGGCGCGTTCCTGTCGGTGTTCGCCGAAGTGGGCATCTGCCCGTTCTGCCTTTCGTTCGACTTCGAGATCGCCCGCGTCACCATCATCGAGTTCACGGTGGACTGCGACGAGCCACCGCCCATTCTGGCGACGCTGGACGAGAACACCGGCGTGCTGCAGCTCAACATGGGTGCCCGTTCTACGCAACGGGTGCACGGCGACCTGGAGGACAGTGACGAGTCGTTCTCGGTGAAGCAGGTGGGCCAGGGCACGGTGATGGTCGAAGCATTCGGCTATTCGCAGCTGTATGGGCGCTTCTCCAACATCGACGAAGAATCGGGCGAACTCGGCCCCGACGTGACGCTGATCAAGGGCTATGGCGGACGCGGCAACGACCAGATCGAGATCAAGGCCAACGTCGACATCCCGGTGGAGATCGGCGGCGATTTCGCAGCGTCCACCGGCAATCCCCTGACCGACGCGGTCGGCGACGACATCCTGATCGCCGGTGGCGAAGGCGGTGCCCTGATCCAGGGCGGCAACGGTTCCGACAAGATCTACGGCGGGGCGGGCGTCGATGTCATCTATGGCGGCTTCATGGGCAACGACTCCGCGCCGCTCGACACCGGCGACTTCATCTATGGGCGCGGCGGCAACGACCAGATCTACGGTCAGGGCGGTGCCGACCAGATCGAAGGCGAAGCGGGCGACGACCTGATCGACGGCGGCGCCGGCGACGACCTGTTGCTCGGCGGCGTGGGGAACGACACCTTGCGGGGGGGCGCGGGCAACGACACCGTCTACGGCCAGCTCGACATCGACACGCTCGAAGGCGGTGCCAACCAGGACATCCTGATCGGCGGTGGCGGCAATGACCTCATCTACGGTCATAGCCAGGGCGGCGCCGGCGACGACAACGCGCGCGACCAGTTGTGGGGCGACTTCGCCTTCGGCACCGACTACGCCGCGGTGGGCGGCGCCGACGGCGTTGCGGGCAATGACACGTTGTACGGCCAGGGTGGTAACGACGACCTGTTCGGCGAAGCCGGTCTCGACATCCTGTGGGGCGGCACCGCCAACGACTACATCTCCGGTGGCGAAGGCGAAGACACCATCTACGGCGAAGCCGGCCCCGACATCATCACCGGCGGCAGCGGCGCCGACCTGATCTTCGGCGGTCTCGATGCCGACGACATCACGGGCGATGGCGGCACCGACTTGATCTGGGGCAACGAGGGCAACGACACTATCCGCGGCGGCGCGGACGACGACACCATCCTTGCCGGCACCGGCAACGACATCGTGCGCGGCCAGGAGGGCGACGACCAGATCTTCGGCGAAGAAGGCGAGGATCAGCTCTCCGGCGACCTGGGCAACGACGTCATAGTGGGTGGTCAGGGCAACGATCTCGCGTGGGGCGGGGCCGGCAGGGATCGCATCTACGGCTCGGAGGGTGCCGACCAGCTCTTCGGCGGCGTTGGTGACGATGCCATCTACGGCGAAACCGGCGACGATCTGCTCCACGGCAATGAAGGCAACGACCTGCTGGACGCGGGCAGCGGCCTCGATGCGCTTTTTGGCGGCGCGAACGACGACCTGCTGCTGGGCGGCACCGGCACCGGCAAGCAGTTGTACGGCGACAGCGGCGACGACCACATCGTCGGCACCGACGACGGCGGTGAAGATGGCAACTTCGGCGATGCGGTCTGGTTCGGCGACCGCATCTTCGGTGGCTCCGGCGACGACACGGTCGAGAGTCTCGGTGGTGCGGACTACATCGAAGCCGGCACCGGCAACGACTCGGTGGATGGCGGCACCCACGGCGACTGGATCCTCGGCCAGGATGGCGACGACTGGCTGTTCGGCAGCTTCGGCAACGATTCAGTGTTCGGCGGGAACGACGATGACACCATCGACGGCGGTGTCGGCGTCGACCTGCTGCGCGGTGAAGAGGGCAACGACGAGCTGATCGGCGGTGGCGGCGTCGCCGACGATCTCGGCGGTGGCGATGGCGAGGACATCCTGCGCGGTTCCGACGACGGTGCCGACATCATGGCCGGCGATGCCGGCCGCGATTTCCTCTACGGCAATGGCGGCAACGACGTCATGCGCGGCGGCGCGGGTGACGACATCGCCGACGGTGGTGCGGGCGATGATCTGATCGAGGGCAATGCCGGCATCGACGTGCTGGTGGGTGGGGCACAACACGATCGCCTGTACGGCCACAGCGAATCGGGTGCGGGTGACGACAACGCGGTCGACTGGCTGTATGGCGATTTCGGAACCGATCTCGGTGAGGCGGGCTCGGGACGCGATCGGCTGTTCGGGCAGGGTGGCAACGACATCCTGTTCGGCGAAGGCGACGATGATTTCATCGATGCTGGCGGGGGGGCGTCCAACATCGTCAACTACGGCATCGGCGAGAGCGGGACGCCCTCGGACTTCGTCGTGCCAGTGGCGACGTCGGCTCCCGGCGGCATCGTCTCCAACGTCGATCCGCAAGCGGTCTCGACCTTGCCGGCGGGGCCCGACTACAGCGGCTGGTGGGGCGAGTTCTCCGGTTCCGCGAGCGGCCTCGGCGTCAGCGGCGGCGGGGGTGTGGCGCTCGAGTCCGCCCTCGCGGTCGGCTCGAACGTGCGTTACACCGCGTGGTCCGATACGCGCAACGGCAACACCGAGATCTACGTCGCGCGCCAGCAGAACGGCACCTGGGAACAGCTGGGCGGCAGCGCTTCCTTCGGCGGGGTGAGCGGCACGCTGGCGCAGTCGCGCCGGCCCAGCATCGTCGAGAGTGCAGGTGCACCGGTGGTGGCCTGGACGGAGATCAGCGCGAGCGGCGCGTCGAATGTCAAGGTGGCACTCTGGAACGGTTCGGCCTGGGTGGCCCTGGGCGAATCGCTGGATGGCGATGGCATCAGCAACACCGGTACCGCCGACAACGTGCAGTTGCTGGTCACGGCTGCCGGCGTGGTGGCCGTGTGGACCGATCGGACGAGCGGCACACCGCAGGTGCACGCGCGCCGTTTCGACGGCACCAGCTGGGTGTCGCTCGGCGGCAGCGTGGCGGTGACGAGTTTCGCGCAGGGCGTGAGCGATGTCGCGGCCGCCACTGATGGCACCCAGATCGCTGTGGCATGGGTGCAGGGCACGGGCGATGCCGCGGAGATCCGCGTTCGCCAGTACTCCGGCGGTGCCTGGACCCAGCTCACCAATGCCAGCAGCAACGCTGGTCCGAGCCTGACGCCGTCGCTCGCGTACTTCGACGGCGCTCTGTTCGCGGCGTGGCAGGACCAATCCTCGGGTCGCGAGGAGATCTACGTACAGCGTTACGCGGGAGGTCTGTGGTCGGACACCCAGCCAGGTGCGGACACCGGCACGGGCGTGTCGTTCACCACCGGCCGTGCATTCACGCCAAAGCTCGTGGCGGGCGGTGGCAGGCTCTACCTCGTTTGGGGCGACGACAGCGTGCAGGAGCGCCCGGACAACTCCGTTGCGTTCTACGTGAAGCACTACGTCGACGGGCTCGGCTTCGTCGAACAACTGCCCGGCGATGCGTCCAACCGCGGCGTCAGTCCGACGCGCGGCATCGTCAACTCGCTCTCGGCGGCGGTGGATGCCTCGGGCCGCCCGTTCATCGCGTGGAACGACGCGCGCAGCGGATCGCCGCAGACTTACGTGGCCGGCAATCTGCGCACCGCCAATCGCGTGTTCATCGCGAACGCAGCGGACACGGTCCAGGACATCCTCGACGTCAATGACCTCGGCGTCGGCGACATCATCTACGTGGAGGCGGGCAATCAGCCCGGCTTCACGCTCGGCGGCAACGACAGTGGCGTGATCATCCTGGGAGCGCCGACCCAGGATGCCACTTTCACTTCCGTGGTGACGGTCAACGCCGGCATCGGCGGCACCCTGCAGCGCCTGCGCTTCCAGGGCGGCCTGCAGATCAACGATGCGGCCGGCCTCACCGTCACGGACAACAGTTTCACGGGCGGCAATCTCGTGGTGTCCGGCGGCGCCAACGTCCAGGTCGTGCACAACGTGCTGGGCATGGGCGCAGCGCTGCGTATCGCAGCCGCTGCCAGCGGCAGCGTCGCCCACAATGTGCTGGCCAATACCGGCGGCACCGGTTTACAGATCGACGCCGCCTTCACGGGGGCAATCCGCGACAACGACATTGCCGGCAACCTGATCGGCGTGGCCTACAACGCCTCGGCCGAAGTGATCGGCAACCGCATATTCGGCAATTCCACCGGCGTGCGCAGCACCATCGCCGGCAGCACCGGCTTCGGGTTCGTGGGTGCCGCGACGCCCAACGACATCCACGACAACACCACCGGCGTGCAACTCGTGGGCGCGACCGTCCGCAATCAGCACATCCACGACAACTCGACCGGGGTCACGGGCAGCGGCACGGTAGGCGGTGCTTCGTTCGACGTCGCGAACCTGATCGAAGACAACGGCACTGGCGTGGGTGCCTTCACCGGCACGATCCAGTTCAACCGCATCGCCGGCAACGACACGGGCATCGCCGCCGCCAACGGCAACCGTATCCAGCACAACCTCGTCTATCGCAACGACGGTGTCGGCATCCGGGTGGCCGGTGTGTCGGACGTGCGCATCTACAACAACACGCTGTACACGGCTTCGGGCGATCTCATCCGCCTGAGCGGTGGCGCCTCGAACATCGACGTGCGCAACAACGTGTTGTGGACCGAGGACGGCTACGACCTGTACGTCGCCAACGACTCGCAGGTCGGCTTCTTCTCCGACTACAACAACCTGTACACCTCGGGCACCGGCAAGATCGGCTACTGGACGCGCGACTTCAACGACATCCTCGACTGGCAGGCGGACATCGCGCGCTTCGACCTGCATTCCATCGGCCGCACCGACGTCAATCCGCAATGGGCCGAACCGCGGTTCATGAATCGCGGGCAGGACGATTTCCGCCTGATGCCGGTGACGGCACTGCTGCGTTTCACCAGCGCCGGCGTCGATGATGGCGATGCGCGCGCCGATCAAGGCGTGCCGCCCAACTACACGAACCTGCTCGCCAATGCCGGCTTCGAGTCCGGACTCGGCGGCTGGACTCAGGTCAACATCAACGGTACGGTCTCCGGCGCTGCACCCGGCGCGCACGAAGGCAGCCAGTACTTCCGACCCGGAACGATCGAGGAAGGCTACCTCGAGCAGGTGGTCGACCTGGTGGGTCCGGGTGTGTCCGCGGCTGACATCGACGCGCAGGATCAGGAGCTCATCTTCGGTGGCCGCATCCGTGCCGCCGCCGAAACACCGCGGGATCGCGGGGCCATCGAAATCCGTTTCCTCGACGAGACGAACGCGGAGATGGGCTCGCCCATCCGCGTCAACGCCACGAACACCACGGATCGCTGGGAGCTGGTGGGAGGTCGGGTCGACATTCCCACGGGCGCGCGGAAAGCCGTCTACCGCTTCATCGCCGACCGCGAACAGACTTCCGGTACGGCCGACGCCTACCTCGACGGCGCCTTTGCCTACGTGCGCTCGGAGGCGCAGGGCACGGATCTGGGCGCCTACGGCCACACCGTCCTCGATACGCCCCGCGCCGCACCGGCGCGCATCGAGCTGCGCTATCCGGATCTGTACGCCGATCTCGAGAAGGACAAGCCGCTCACCATCCGCTGGGAGACCTTCGGCAACTCTGGCGAGTCGCCGGTGCGCATCGAGCTGTGGCAGGACGGCGCGAACGGGCCCGCGCTGCGCCAGACCATCGTCGCCGCCACGCCGGACGACGGCGAGCACATCTGGATCCCGTCATCGAGCGGGCTCGATTTCGGCACCTATGGGCTGCGCATCCAGGTCTCGCTGGTCAATGCGCCCATCGTCCTCGACCGGTCGCAGGAAACGTTCGCGGTGCCGGAGGACGGCACGACCTACTGGGTCGACGATGCTTCCAACGCGGACGACGAATACACGCCCGGCGGCGTCGGCGACAACCGCCATACCGGAAAGCGCGCGGACGCCCCCAAGCCCTACGCCACCAACCTGCTGCGCGTATACGACCTCAACGCCGGATCGATCCTGAACATCGACACCGGTGTCTATTCGATGATCGACCCGGTGGCGATCTCCGGATCGACCGACCTCGGTCTGGGGCTCGACGAGGGCTTCACCATCCGCGGCCCCGCGAACGTGGCGAAGATCGCGTCGCTGTTCCCGGCGATTCCGGGCAACCGCACCCAGCCCGTGATCGTGCTCAACGACGCGGACAACATGACCATCCGCGGCCTCACCTTGCGCGATGCCTTGCGCGGCCTCGACGTGAGCAACGGCAGCGACAACCTGGCGCTGTCCTACGTCACGGTGTTCGGGCATGCCCAGGACGGCATGCGGGTGGTGACCAATGCACCTTTCGCCACGTTCGATCACTTGACGGGTTACAACAACACCGGTCGCGGCATTTACGTGACCGGGCCCATCACCGCGTTCACCAACGGGCTTGCCTACGGCAACACTTCGCACGGTATCCAGATCGACGGCGCGTCTGCTGTCGTGTCCGACAACATCGCCCACGACAATGCGGGCTACGGCATCTACCTGGACAGTCTGGCCAACGGCTCCGTGGTCCAGCGCAACACGTCCTACGCGAACGGGCAGGGCATGCTGGTCTATTCGTCGGGCAGCGGTGCGGAGACGCTGGTCGGCACGCTCGACCTCGCCTCCGGCGACGGCAACCTCATCTACGGCAACTACTCGGTCGGCATCACCGTGGCGTACAACACGCGTGTCGCCGGCAATACCGTCCGCAACCAGACCTATCAGTACGCTACCGGCATCAACATGTTCGGCGGTGCGTCGGCGCAGCGCAACGTCGTTTTCGGCAACTACACCGGCATCAGCGTTTCGAGCGGCGGCGACATCACCGAGAACCGGGTCTACGGCAACACCTACACGGGCATCGAGGGCTATGCCTCGGGCGGATTCAATCGCAACGTCGTGTACTCGAACCCGACCAACATCCGGGTCTCGAGCAACATGCAGGTGGCCAACAACCTGGTGTACGACAGCGAGCTGTACGGCATCTTCGTCGGCGGCACCAGCGGCACGACGCTGCTCAACAACACCGTCTACGCGGCCGAAGGCGACGCGATCCGCATCCAGCAAAGTGCCAACACCACGCGTCTGCGCAACAACATCATCTGGGCAGGAACCGGTGACGGCATTTCCGTCGCGGCCGATTCGCAGAGCGGCTTCCAGTCCGACTACAACCTGTTCTTCACCTCGGGCGGCAGCGTCGGCGCGTGGCAAGGCGCCGATCGCGCCTCGCTGCTCAACTGGCAGACCGCCACCTTCGGCGACAAGAACAGCCTCTTCGGCGATCCGCTGTTCGTCGACATGGACGGCGCCGACGGCGTGCTGGGTTACCAGAGCCCGGCCAACGACGGCCGCGACGACGACTTCCACGAGCGCAGCCAGTACGGGAGTTTCCATGGCGGCTCGCTGGCACCCGTCGCCAGCGGCGGCACCGGCAAGCCGGTGTTCCTCAGTGCGACTCTCACGCTGGACGGCGCCACTTCGGCCGGCATCGACCGCGGCGCACCGACCGATCCGTTTGCGAACGAGCCGGCGAACAACGGCGGCTACGTGAACATCGGTGCCTACGGCAACACCGCCCAGGCGTCGAAGAGCCCGTCCACCTACGTGCTCGTCACCAATCCTAACGGCAACGAAGCGATCCCGCAGGAATCCACCTTCGACATCCGCTGGCGGTCGACCGGATTCACGGGCAACGTCGGGCTCGACTGGTCGAACGACGGCGGCGCCACCTGGAACGTGCTCGCGGCGGACGAAGCGAACGACGGCACGTTCACCTGGGTCGTGAATCCGGCGATCTACCCGATCGACAGCGACTACCGCGTGCGCGTGCGGTCCATCGACGCCCCGGCGATCCAGGACGTGTCGGACAACCTGTTCGCCGTCACCGCACCGATCAGCATCTACTACGTCAACGACGGTTCCACGGCCGGGGACCAGTACACCACGGCGATCGGCAACGACGGCAACGACGGCCTCACGTCGAACACGCCGAAGGCCTCGATCCGCGCGATCCTCGAGACCTACAACCTCGACGCCGGCGACATCATCCGCGTCGACCACGGCCAGTACGATCTCACCACCAACATCACCATCGTCAACGAGGACTCGGGCGTCACCATCGAGGGTCCGAACTGGGCTGGCGGGCGTGCCGTGATCAACCGCGGCAACACCAGCAGCACGAGCTACGCGTTCCAGCTGACCAACGCTGACGACGTGACCCTGCGCAACCTCGCGGTGACGGGCGGCTACTACGGCATCTTCGCCGCGAGCAGTGCGGGCAGCGACCGGATCCGGATCGAAGGTTCCGAGATCACCGGCAACGCCCAGCAGGGCATCCTGATCCAGCTGGGCAACGCCGAAGCGCTCGTTTCCGACAACGAGGTGTACCTCAACGGGAGTTCCGGCATTCAGGTCGACGCCTACGGCGGACGCGTCGTCGGCAATCATTCCTGGGGCAACGCCTACGGTGTTTACTCGAGCACCGGAGGTTACTCCGGCGATGCGGTGCAGATCCTCGACAACGTCGTGCACGACAATTCGGTCGGGATCTCCGCCAACTACAAGACCCTCGCGGACGGCAACACGGTCTACGGCAACACCACCGGCATCTCGAGCTATTCCACCGAAACCGTCCTGTCCAACAACGAGGTGTACCGCAATTCGACGGGTATCTCGCTATCGGTGGGGTCGATCGCTCGAGGCAACCGGGTCTACGCCAACACCGGGACGGGTATCGATTTCGGCAGCAACGGTGGCACCGCCGAGTACAACATCGTCTACAACAACAACGTCGGTATCGACGAAGGCCAGGGCCGCGCCGCCAACAACCTGGTCTACGACAACACGACGGTGGGCATCATCACGCGCGGCTTTCACACCTCCGAAGGGCGTGGTGTGTACAACAACACGGTCGTGCAGCCGAACGGCAACGCGATCACGGTCGGAAGCGGTGCTACGACCACCCGCATCTTCAACAACATCCTCGAAGTGGGCAGCGGTACGGCGGTGTCGGTGCCGTCGAATGCGCAGAACGGGTTCGCTTCGGACTACAACCTGTTCCGCTTGACCGGCACGGCCAAGGTGGCCTTCTGGGAGGACCGCGATTTCCTCACGCTGGCCGACTGGCTGTACGAGACCGGCTTCGACACCGAAAGCCTGGTCGCCGATCCCGAGTTCCTGGACCCCGCCGGGGCCGACGGCAAGCGCGGTTACACCCTGGAGACCATCGGCAGCTCGCTGATCATCGATGACGGCGACGCCGGTTTCTCGACCACCGGCAGTTGGCAGGTCGTCCTCGGAAGGACCAACGAGCCCGGTCCGCCTCCCTATACGCCCACTGCGATCGAACGCACCGTGTACGACACGGCCTACGGTCGCGACATCCAGCAGATTCCCGGCGGCGGTGATGGCCTGTCGGTGGCCCGCTGGACGTTCGACGGACTCGAGGACGGCACCTACCAGATCGGTGCGCGCTGGCCCACCGGCTCCGGGCTCTCGCCGAATCAGGGCCGGTATCGCGTGTACGACGGTGAGATCGCCGTGTCGAACGTTGTTGCCATCGCCACGCTGACGCAAAGCACGGTGAACGACTTCACGGCCGACGGTACCAACTGGGAGGTCCTCGAGACGGTCGAGATCCGCAACGGCCGCCTGGTCGTCGAGCTCTCCAATGCCGGCAGCTCCAGCGGGAACCGGATCATCGCCGACGCCGTGCGCATCCAGCGCGTCCAGGGCGACCGCGGTGTCGACGACGATTTCCATCTGGCCGTGGGTTCGGCGGGCGTGGACCGCGGCGTTCCGACGTTCAGTTTCGAACAGGAACCCATCTACAACGGTTCGCGCATCGATCTGGGTGCCTACGGCAACACGGACGAAGCCACGCAGAGCGCGGCGCGACTGGTCCAGGTGCTGAATCCCAACGGTCTGGAGAAAGTCGAAGTGGGGCAATCGACCCGCATCGACTTTCGTACGGCAGGGTTGGGGCTGTTCGATCCGGTATTGCTGATGAACATGGGTGGCGGGACAGCGACGGCACCCGGGTACTGGTCGCCCGGCGTGGGTTCCAGCAGCGGCGCGAACCATTCGAGTGGCACCATTCCGACGACCACGGCACTCGATCTCACGGCGGCTAACCTGGCTCCGGAGAGCGTCTATCGCAGTCACGTGTCTTCGACCAGCAACGTCGTCGGCTCGCGCTACGAGTGGAACTTCGACGTCTCCGACGGCAGCTATACGGTCCGCCTGCATTTCGCCGACAGCCGCCCATCCGCGGCGAACCAGTACCGGTTCGACATCTTCCTGCAGGGCGCGGAGGTCCAGAACGAGCTGGACACGTGGGTCGCTGCTGGCAATGCACGCAACAAGGCGTTCGTGCGCGAGTTCACTGCCGAGGCGACGGCGGGTGGCGGACTGGACCTCGCGCTGGTGAACGTCACAGCGAACGGCATGATCCTGTCGGGCATCGAGATCCTGCGCGCCAATCCCGGCGGCGTAGCCAACCCGACGGTTGCGCTCGAAGTGTCTGCAGACAACGGGGCCACCTGGTTGACCATCGCCGGGGCGGAAGCGCTGGCGGTCGACCGCTACGGCGTCGGCTCCTTCAATTGGATCGCCGGCCCGCTCGCGGGCAACGCACTGATCCGGGCGACGGCGACCAATGGCACGATTTCGGTCAGCGACGTGTCGGATGCCCCGTTCCAGATCGCGAACGCCGGACAGGCCTATTACATCAACGACAGCGCCACGACGGGCGACGAATACACCTTCGCGGTCGGCAACAACGCGAACGACGGCAAGTCCGCCGACACGCCCATGGCGAGCCTGGCCGCGTTGCTGCGTGCCTATGATCTCGACGCGAACGACGTCATATACGTCGACACCGGCACCTACAACCTCGCGACCAACATCCGCCTCGAGGCGCAGGACTCCGGCGTGACCATCCGCGGGCCCCAGCAATCCGGTCATGCAGCCGTGCTGAACCGGGGGAACACGGCGCAGTCGGTGTTCCAGCTTGCCGGCGGCGACAATGTCACGATCGAGAACCTGTCTCTCACCGGCGGACTGTACGGAGTGGACGGCAGCGACAGCGTCGACTCGGACGGGATCGTGCTCGACAACGTGAAGGTCTACGGCAATACCTACGGTGTGCAGGCGAGTTCGACCAACGACGCGTTCATCGTCAGGAACAGCGAGATCTACAGCAACAGTTCGCGCGGGGTCTACGTGACGACCAACGCGAGCCGCGTCGAGAACAACCTCATCCGGAACAACCCGACGGGCCTCCTCCTGTCGGGGGGCGGCGCGGCGACGCCCGTGGTCGCCACAGGAAACGTGATCCGGAACAACACGACGGGCATCAGCGCAACCTCTTCGGCGATCATCGAAGACAACGTGGTGCACAACAACAGCGGCTCCGGCATCGACGCGGATCAGAGCCCGATCGTACGGCGCAACGTCGTGTTCTCGAACGCTTCCGGCATCAGCGGTTCGAACGGTGCGCAGATCATCGACAACCGCGTCTACGGCAATGCCGGCACCGGCATCTACATCCGCAGCGGCAGCGTCACCGGGAACCAGGTCTACGACAACGCGCTCGGTGTCCAGCTGGACAGCAGCGGCACGGTGCGCAGCAACCTGATCTACGACAACACCTCGCAGGGTGTGCGCATGAACGGGTTCCAGGGGGCCGGCAACGGACTCTTCGGCAACACGATCTACCACCTCGGAACCGATGCCGCCGTGGTGGCGACCGGCGGTGGTTCCAACACGGCGATTCGCGACAACATCATCGTGGCCGGCGCCGGCTATGCGCTGCGAGTGACCGACGACACCCAGGTCGGCTTCGCATCCAACTACAACCTGTTCCGGACGTTCGGCACCGGCAAGCTGACGCAGTGGGAAGGCCGGGATTTCCTGACGCTGTCCGACTGGTTCTACGAGACCGGGAACGACGGCGAAAGCGGCGTCGCCGATCCGCAGTTCATCGACATCGATGGTGCCGACGGGATCCTCGGGTTCAGCGGGGGAGTCGACGGCGGCGTCGATGACGATTTCCGCCTGGCGGTGGGCAGCCCCGGCGTGGATCGCGGGGACCCCACCTCCATCTTCGTCGCCGAGCCGACCTTCAACGGTGGCCGCGTCGACCTCGGTGCGTACGGCAACACATCCAAGGCGACGCAGAGCGCACCCCAGATGGTGCAGGTGTTGAACCCCAACGGTCTCGAGAAATTCGAAGCCGGGCAGACGGTGCAGGTCGATTTTCGCAGCGCCGGGCTGACGCCATACGACACCGTCCTGCGGATGAACGCCGGCAGCGCCACGTCACCGGTCGAAGGCTGGTCTGTCGAGCGCTACCGCCTGAACGGGACCGTGACCGGCAACACCACCGCCATTTCGGTCGCGGGGGTCGCCGGAGCGGCGCCGGTGTCGATCTACCAGAGCTGGGCTTATTCGACGTTCGGGACCGGCGGCACGTTGAGCTACCAATTGGCGGCCGCCGACGGCGACTACCGTATCGTGCTGCATACGTTGTCCGGGGGCGAAGCGGTCGGATCGGAGCGCTTCAGTGTTGCGCTGCAGGGGGCCGTGGTGGCGGCGAACGTCGACCGTCGAGCGCTCGCAGGCGCCACCAACAAGGCGGTCGTGTTGAGCTACGACGTCAGCGTCACGGGCGGGCAGGGCATCAGCCTTGATCTCACCAATCTCACGAACAACTACGGCGCCATCCTCGCCGGGATCGAGCTGCAGCGCATCAACGACGCCGGCGTGGCCAATCCGACCGTCGACCTGGAAGTTTCGACCGACGGCGGTGCCAGCTGGATTCCGATCGCGGGTGGGGTGAGCGTCGACCGTTACGGCAACGGCAGCTTCACCTGGAACGCGGGCCCGATCGCCACCAGCGCATTGCTGCGCGCCACGGGTCACGCCGGACCGGTCACGGTGACCGATCTCTCGGACGCTCCGTTCCAGATCGCCAATGCGGGGACCGCCTACTACGTGAACGACGGGTCGCTCGTCGGCAACGAGTACACCACGGCAGCCGGCAACAACGCCAACGACGGCAAGACCGCGGCCACGCCGATGGCGAGTCTTGCCGCCCTGCTGCGAGCGTACGATCTCAATCCGGGTGACGTGATCTACGTCGACACGGGGGTGTACAACCTCTCGACCAACATCGTGCTCACGGCCGAGGATTCCGGCGTGACCATCCGCGGCCCGGTGCTGCCGACGCACGATGCGGTGCTCAATCGGGGTAACACCAGCAGCGACCAGCGGGTGTTCTCCTTCCAGGGCGCGTCCAACGTGACCCTCGAATGGCTCAACGTCACGGGTGGCCAGAACGGCATCGAAGCCGTCGGCACCGCCGGCAACGACAACGTGACGCTGCGGTTCATGGACATCTACAACAACACGAGTCACGGCGTCGTCATCTCGGGCGGCCACGCGGACTGGATGATCCGCGACAGCGAGATCCACAACAACGGCCAGTACGGCATCTCCGCGTCCGGAGAACGCACGCGCATCGAGGACAACGAGGTCTACGGCAACACGCAGGGCATGGTGGTTTCCGCCGGGTCGGAAGCGACGCGTGCGTTGATCACCGGCAACGACGTGCACGACAACAGCAGCATCGGTATCAACATCTCGAGCTACACCACCGCCAGCGGCAACCGTGCCTACAACCACAACGGTTCGGGCGACATCGGCATCTACAGCTACAACTCGACCTCCCTGGTGACCGACAACGACGCGTACAACAACGCGACCGGCATCCAGACCGGCTACCAGGGCTGGCTGATCGGCAACCGGTCGTTCGACAACGTCAACGGAATCGTGACGTACTACTCGTCGAACGTTTCCCGCAACCAGGTCTACTCGAACTCAGTCGGCATCGCGGACGAGGGCTACTCCGAGATCTTCAACAACGTCGTCTACGCCAACACCAATATCGGGATCAACGTCACCTACACGCACTCGGCGGGCGATCGCACCATCTACAACAACACCGTGTGGCAGGACACCGGCGACGCGATCCGTGTCATCGCCACCGGCAACATCCGCCTGCGCAACAACATCCTGTCCATCGGCAACGGTTACGCGGTCAATGTGACCGCCAACGGTCAGCCGGGCTTCAGCTCCGACTGGAACCTGTTCGATCTGCGCACTGCTGCCGCGAAGGTCGGCCGCTGGGGTGCCACCGAGCACACCACGCTGACCGATTGGCGCGCCATCTCGCTGAACCACGACGCATCGGGCAAGGTGGGCGATCCGGAGTTCCTCGACATCAACGGCGCCGACAACGTGCTCGGCGACCAGGATGTTCTCACCGGCGACGGCTACGACGACAACTTCAGTCTCGATTCGGACTCTGCCGCCATCGACGCCGCGAACGCCTACGAGGCAGCCAGGCCCGTGCCGAACTATGTGCACGACGCCGCGCTGCGCGACATCGAAGATCGCCAGCGTCACGACGATCCGTCGACGGCCAACACCGGCATCGGCTGGGATCTTTTCGTGGAGTCCACGCCGGGCGGCAGTGCCTATGACGACGCGATCGGCACGGCCGTGCCCTATCGCACCACCAGCGGTGCGACCACCATCGCGTTCCAGCCCGGGTTCTCGTTCACGTACTACGGCAGGACCTATACGTCGGTGCAGGCTTCCGTCAACGGGTTCCTGCAGTTCGGCGGGTTGGACTCCGCGACCGGCGGCGACAGCAACACCCTGGACGAATTCCTGCGCAACGTTCGCATCGCGCCCCTGTGGGACAACCTGCGGACCGATCAGAATCAGTCCGCGGCTTCCGGATCGACCCAGGGCAACATCTTCGTCGACAAGACGCAGACAGATCGCATCACCATCCGCTGGGCCGCAACGCGCCAGGACACCGGTGGCGGCGACGTCAACTTCTCGGTGACGCTGTTCGATAACGGCGACATCCGATTCGACTACGGTGATGGCAACCAGTCACTCACGCCCACCATCGGTCTGTCTGCGGGCAACGGCTACACGTTCGTCACCTCGGCGTACAACGGCCAGGCCAATCTCAACAACGCGGCGAGCGTTCTGTTCACGCCGACGCCCGGGCTCACGTACTTCGACATCGGCGCCTACGAGTTTCTCGGCGACTCCGGCGACGATGTTCCGCCGCAGGTAACGGCCGTGGGCACGTTGCCGCCGGATGGTGGCACCACGGCGCTGGCGTTCTCCAGCATCCAAATCTCGATGTCCGAGGCGCTGAACAGCATCAGTGCGAAGAGCCCGGCCAACTACGACCTGCGCGAAGCGGGTGTCGACAACCAGTTCGACACCAACGACGACGTCATCGTCACCATCCGCCCGGCCTACTCCTATCCGGAGACTGCGCTCACACTCGACATCCTCACGGGCCTCAACGCAACCCCAGGGATTCTGCCCGACGGCGAGTACCGCCTTACGCTGAAGGCCGATCCGAACCAGGCCGCCATCTACGACCTCTCGGGCAACCCGCTCGACGGTAACGGCGACGGCACCGGCGGCGATCCGTACATCCGCTTTTTCGATATCGATCGGTCGAGCAACATCGCTCCGGTGGCCAACGACCAGTCGGTCAACCTGACCGAGGATGGATCGGTCGTCATCACGCTGTCGGCGTCCGACGGCAACGGCGACGTGCTCACCTACACGCTCCTCGGCGACCCGCCGAACGGAACGCTCACGGAGTTCAATCCGGCGGCGCGGACGGTGCGCTATACACCCGATGCCGGCTACACCGGTTCCGACAGCTTCCAGTTCCGCGTGGACGATGGCAAGGCCGGCGTGGACGAAGGCACCATCACCCTCAACGTCCAGCCCATCAACGATGCGCCGGTGGCGAACAACCAGTCGATCAGCCTCGACGAGGATACGCCGCGGCTGATCGTGCTCGATGCGACCGACACCGAGACGGCACGCCCCGACCTCGTGTTCACACTGGTTACCGGGCCGCTGTTCGGCACGCTGACCCAGGGCGCGGCCGGCGGCTGGACCTACACCCCGAACGCGAACTACACCGGCCCCGACAGCTTCACGTGGACCGTCCGTGACCGCGGCGATCCCGATGGCAGCGACGCCAACGCGATCACGTCTGCGCCGATGACGGTCAGCCTGACGGTCAATCCGGTCAACGACGCCCCGGTCATCGCGGCGGTCGGCGATCAGGTGGTCCTCGAGGGCTCCACACTGCTCGTCGACCTCGACGCCACCGACACCGAAGCCCAGGCGGTGACGTGGAGCCTGGATGCAGCACCGGCCGGCATGTCGATCAATGCGAGCACGGGCGTGATCACCTGGACGCCGTCGGACGGGTTCGACGTGGTCTCGGTCACCGCGCGTGCGACCGACGCCGGAACTCCTTCGGCCTTCGCCACCATCACCTTCGACGTGACGGTGCAGAACGTCGTGCCCACACTCACCCTGAGCGGTGCAGTGGAGGTCGATCAGGGTGCGCTCTACACACTGAATCTGGGCAGCGCCGATCCCGGCAACGACACCATCGTGTCGTGGGAGATCAACTGGGGCGACGGCAGCATCGAGCCCATCGTCGGCAACCCCGCGAGCGTGACCCACACCTTCTTCGCCGGCGGTACCACGTACGGTATCACCGCGACGGCCACCGACGAAGATGGCACATTCATCTCGAACACGTTGAGTGTCCTGGTGAAGGCGCCGAACACCGCGCCGGTTCCGCAGTCACAGACCGTCTTCCTCGACGAAGACTCACCCACCGTCATCACGCTGAACGCCACCGACATCAACGGCGATCCACTCACCTACACGCTCGAGAGCGGTCCGAGCCTGGGTACGCTCTCCGCCATCGATCCGGTCACGCGCCAGGTGACGTTCACACCGAACGCCAACGTGCGCGGCAACGACAGCTTCATGTTCCGCGTGAGCGACGGCCTCGCCTCGGCCGTGGGGACCATCACGCTCAAGATCCGCCCGGTCAACGACGTGCCGGTGGCGAATCCGGCCACGTTCGACACGCCGGAGGACGCGCAGCTCGCCGGCATGCTGACCGGCACCGACGTCGAGACGCCCACGGAACTCACCTTCACGCTGGTGAGCGGTCCCGCAAGCGGTACGCTCACGTTGAATCCGGACGGAACGTTCACCTATGACCCGGTGGCCAACTTCAACGGCACCGTGAGCTTCCGCTTCACCGTCACCGACACCGGCGATGACGAGCTCGATTGCGGTTGCCCGCTCGAGCCGAGCGGCTTCACCCCCGATGGTCCGGACACCAGCACCTTTGCGACTGTCACCATCAACGTGCTGTCGGTCAACGATCCGCCGGTGGCTACGGACGACGGGTACGGCACGACGGCCGGCCAGAGCCTCGTGGTCGCGACCGCACTCGGCGTGCTTGCCAACGACACGGACGTCGAAGGCAATGCGCTCAGCGTCGACAGCGTCGTCGACAACGTGGACAACGGCACTCTCACGCTGCAGGCCGACGGCGGCTTCACCTACACCCCGAATGCGGGCTTCAGCGGCACCGATCAGTTCACCTACCGCGTGACCGACGGCAACAGCGGATTCGACGATGGCGTGGTCACCATCACGGTGGCGCCGCAGCAGAACGGTGCGCCGGTCACTCAGGACGATGGTCCGTTCGTCGTTCGTCCCGGCCAAACCCTCGAACTGGTCGGCGCCAACCTGCTCGCGAACGATTCCGATCCCGATGGGGACCCGCTGCTCGTCTCGAACTACAGCTCGACGAGCGCCCAGGGCGGCACCATCACCAACCCTGCGTTCGACGTGTTCCGTTACACGCCCGCAGCCGGCTTCACGGGCAGCGACAGTTTCCAGATCACCGTCAGCGACGGCCAAGGGAACTTGACGAGCAGCACGGTCACCATCAACGTGGTGAACGGAGCGCCGGTCGTGAACGCCGATCCGGCGTACAACATCCGGCCTGGCCAGACCCTGACGGTGACGGGGGCGGACCTGCTCGCCAACGACAGCGATCCGGACGGCGATCCGCTGCTCATCTCGAACTACCAGCCAGCGAGTGCGCAAGGCGGTACGGTCACCAATCCGGCGTTCGACCAGTTCGTGTACACACCGCCGGCGGGCTTTACCGGCACCGACTCGTTCGTGGTCACGGTGGCCGATGGCTTCGGCGGATTCACCGAAAGCACCGTTACCGTCAACGTGGTGAACAGTGCGCCGGTCGTGGTGGCCGATACGGCATTCACGACGCGGCCGGGTGTGCCGGTCACGATCACCGGTGCGACGCTGCTCGCGAATGACAGCGACCCGGACGGAGACCCGCTGCTCATCTCGAACTACCAGCCCGCGAGTGCGCAAGGCGGTACGGTCACCAACCCGGCATTCGATCAGTTCACGTATACGCCGCCAGCGGCATTCACCGGCACCGATTCGTTCGTGGTGACGGTGGCCGATGGCTTCGGCGGATTCACCGAAAGCACCGTAACCATCAACGTGGTGAACGGGGCACCGGTGGCTGCCGACGACGAGTACACGTTCAGCGCCAGTGGCATCGCGATCGCGGCGGCGCAAGGGCTCAGGACCAACGACTCCGATCCCGACGGAGATGCGTTCGACGTGGTGGCCTATGGCTACACGGGCGCCGGCACTCTGACGGTGGTTGCCGACGGCAGTTTCACCTACACGCCAGCTGCCGGATTCGAGGGTGTCGAGACGTTCACCTACGTCATCGCCGATGCCTACGGCGCGGAGGACACGGGTACGGTCACGCTGCGGTTCGTAAGCGGCAACACTCCGCCGGTGGCACAGGACGACTCGTACCAGGTACAGGAGGGGCGCAGCCTCACCATCGTGGCCCCAGGCCTGCTGGCCAACGACAGCGATGCCGACGGCGACACGGTGACGGCGTTCCAGTTCTTCCAGCCGGCCAACGGCACGGTGAGCCTGACCCAGGATGGCAGTTTCACCTACACGCCGGACGCGGGTTTCGTCGGAACGGACAGTTTCGTGTACATCGTCACCGACGGGACGGCGACCGATCAGGCGACCGTCACCATCACCGTGCTCGAAGGTTCGCCGATCGCGGGAGCGGATACGTACGACGTGTTGCACGACCGGGTGCTGACGATCGGCGCGCCCGGGTTGCTGGCGAACGACACCGACCCCAACGGCGATCCGGTGACGGCGTTCCAGTTCTTCCAGCCGGCCAACGGCACGGTGAGCCTGACCCAGGATGGTAGCTTCACCTACACGCCGAATGCCGGCTTCGTAGGGACCGACACCTTCGACTACGTCATCACCGACGGCGTGCTCACCGGGCAGGCGACGGTCACGATCAATGTGATCAACACGCTGCCCAGCGCGCAACCCGACAGCTACTCCGTGCAGGAAGGCCGCATCCTGACCATCGCGGCCCCGGGTCTGCTGGCGAACGACAGCGACGCCGACGGCGACGCGGTCACCGCGTTCCAGTACTTCCAGCCCGCCAACGGCACGGTGAGCCTCACGCAGGACGGCAGCTTCACCTACACGCCGAACGCCGGCTTCGTGGGTGCCGATACGTTCACCTACACCGTCACCGACGGTATCGCCACGTCGCAAGCGATGGTGACCATCAACGTGATCGAGGGCAACCCGACTCCGGGTGCGGACAGCTACACGGTGCTGCACGATCGGGTGCTCACCATCGCTGCGCCGGGGCTGCTCGCCAACGACACCGACCCTAACGGCGATCCGGTGACGGCGTACCAGTTCTTCCAGCCGGCCAACGGCACGGTGAGCCTGACCCAGGACGGCAGCTTCACCTACACGCCGAATGTCGGCTTCGTCGGCACCGACACTTTCACCTACTTGGTCACCGACGGCGTGCTTGCCGGCCAGGCGACAGTCACCATCGAAGTCACCAACACCCCGCCCAGCGCCCAGCCCGACAGCTACTCGGTGCAGGAGGGTCGGATTCTCACCGTGGCGGCGGCGACGGGTCTGCTCGTGAACGACGGCGATGCCGATGCCGGGGACACGGTCACCGCGTTCCAGTACTTCCAGCCCGCCAACGGCACGGTGAGCCTCACGCAGGACGGCAGCTTCACCTACACGCCGAACGCGGGCTTCGCTGGCACCGATACGTTCAACTACATCATCACCGACGGCGTGACGACGTCCCAGGCGACGGTCACCATCACCGTGGTCGAAGGCTCGCCGATCGCGGGTGACGACCGCTACAGCGTGCAGGAAGGCCAGATCCTGACGATCAATGCCCCGGGTCTGCTGGCCAACGACAGCGACCCGAACGGCGATGCGATCACGGCGTTCCAGTACTTCCAGCCGTCCAATGGCTCGGTGAGCCTGGTGCAGGACGGCAGCTTCACCTACACGCCGAATGCCGGCTTCGTAGGGACCGACAGCTTCGATTACGTCATCACGGATGGCGTGAACACAGGTCAAGGTACCGTGACGATCGATGTCGTCTCCGGAAATCAGGCTCCGGACGCCACGGACGACAGCTACAGCACGCGGGCGAACACGGCACTGACCATCACCGCGCCGGGTTTCCTCGGCAACGACGCCGACGCCGATGGCGACACGATCATCGCCACGCAGATCAGCGACAACGTGGACAACGGCACGCTGACGGCCTTCCCGGACGGCAGCTTCACCTACACGCCGAACGCCGGGTTCGTGGGTACCGACAGCTTCAGCTACGTGGTCAGCGATGGCTTCGGCGGCACCGACACGGCCACGGTCACCATCAGCGTGACCAACGTCAACCCGGACGCGGTGGACGACAGCTACACGACTCGGTCGAACACAACGCTGACCATTACGGCCCCGGGCTTCCTTGGCAACGATACCGACGCCGACGGCGACCCGATCGTTGCTACGCAGATCACCGATGGGGTGGACAACGGCACGTTGACCGCCTTCCCTGACGGCAACTTCATCTACACCCCGAACGCCGGTTTCGTGGGCACCGACAGCTTCAGCTACGCGGTCAGCGATGGATTCGGCGGCACCGACACGGCGACGGTGACGATCAATGTCACGAACATCAACCCGAATGCTGTAGACGACACCTATGGCACGCGGGTTAATACAGCGCTGAACATCCCGGTGCCTGGCTTCCTCGCCAACGACACCGACGCCGACGGCGACGCGATCGTTGCTACGCAGATCACCGACAGTCCCGACAACGGCACGCTGACCGCCTTCCCCGACGGCAGCTTTACCTACACTCCGAACGCCGGCTTCCTGGGCAGCGACAGCTTCAGCTACGCGGTCAGTGACGGTCACGGCGGCACCGACACGGCCACGGTCACCATCAACGTGACCAACATCAACCCGGACGCGGTCGACGACAGCTACACCACTCGGTCGAACACAACGCTGACCATTGCGGCCCCGGGCTTACTTGGCAACGACACCGACGCCGACGGTGACACGATCGTTGCTACGCAGATCACCGACAGTCCCGACAACGGCACGCTGACCGCCTTCCCTGACGGCAACTTCATCTACACCCCGAACGCCGGTTTCGTGGGCACCGACAGTTTCAGCTATGCCGTCAGCGACGGTCACGGCGGCACCGACACGGCCACGGTCACCATCAACGTGACCAACATCAACCCGGACGCGGTCGACGACAGCTACACGACT
>LNFM01000995.1_pt1 | contig 66588 bp, 55 predicted proteins | sample 596031 | NCBI WGS metagenome assembly LNFM01 (sample SAMN04254537, study PRJNA301005) | activated carbon metagenome | isolation source: dual media filters at the Ann Arbor, Michigan drinking water treatment plant | place: USA: Ann Arbor
CGATCGATTTGGCGGTATCGACCAGCTTCTGCAGCGAGGTGATGCCGGTGTTGGCGGCCTGCAGCACCTGCACGCCGTTGCCGATGCCGTCGAGCAGGTTGTTGATATCACCGGCGCGCGCGTCGAGCAACTGCGCGGTGAAGAAGTTGGTGGGGTTGTCGAGGGCCGTGTTGACCTTCTTGCCGGTGGAAAGGCGGTTCTGCGTGGTGGCGAGCAGATCGGCGGTCGACTGCAGCGAGAGGAGGTTCTGGCGAACCGAGGCAGAGAGAACAATGCTACCCATTTTCATACCTTTCTGGTGTGAAGCAAAGAACGAGCCAACTTCCCGGATTTTGATCGGGCGACGGCTCACTCTGGAAGCAAGTGGCTAATAAAAGGTGAATCCGGCGGACCGGCCGCACATAAAAAATGTGAAGATGAGATTAATCCACTACCTCGGGATGTATTGCGCTTTTCAACGTCGACGCACGACAAAGCTGCATGAAATGGGCACAAGTCGCACGTTTACCATTGGTTAACTATCATGAGAAATGATGCGACTCGGCCAACGGGGATCGAGAACGCGCTAAAATGCGTCAACCGGAGAACAGCCATGGCCCTCAAAGTCGAGCTCAAGCCGCACGAGCGAATCATCATCGGCGCCTGCGTCGTCACCAATACCGATCAGCGCGCGAGGCTGTTGATCGATGGCGACCGGATTCCGATCCTGCGTGAAAAGGACATTCTCACGCCCGAGACGGCCGACACTCCGGCCAGGCTGGTCTATCTCGCCGTCCAGCTCATGTACCTGTCGCCGGACCCGATGGCCCATCACCCGACCTATTTCAGCCTGGTGCGCGAAATCCTGAACGCGACGCCGAGCGCATGGCCCTTCATCGAGGGTATCAACAACAACATCCTGAACGGCGATCTCTATCACGCGCTCAAGGAAGCAAAAAAGCTGATCGGCCATGAAGAGCAGCTGCTCGAAAGCGCCCGTCAACTTACGGCCTCCGGCGCGCCTGATCGTCAGTCCGCCTGAACACCACGACCGCGCCAGAATGAAAAGGCCCCCGCGAAGGGGCCTTGTCCTGTTTGAAACCGCCATCGGAAGCCTGCGATCAGAGCGGCAGGCACTCAGAGCGGCAAGTACTTGGTCAGCGTGGTCTGGTAGAGCATCGACGTGGTCTGGTAGGAGGCCTGCAGGCTGGTTTGCAGGGCCAGGATCTTGGTCGCCACCTCGTCCTGGTTGATGCCCTCGATCTGGTCGAGCATGGTCTGCGCCATTCCCTTCAGCTGGGTCTGGCGATCGATCGTCGACTTGATCGCGGCTTGCGCGCCGGCGAATTCCACCTGGATGTCCTGGATCGATTGCTGGCCGCTCTGCACGGCGAGGTTTGCCGCGATGCGCTGCTGCAGCGCGCTGACCTGCGCCTTTGCATTCGGATTGCCGGCGTTGGTGGCGACCGCCGAATACACCGCGACATTCTGCAGCAGATGCCGCAACGCCTCTTCGCTAGCGCGCGCGCCGTACTGCACCGTGACGGACTGGTCGATCCGCGCGATCGCAGTGCCGCGCGGCGGATCGGTGCCGACCTCGCCGGTGTACCAGGTCACGGTGTTGGCCGGCGTACCGCCGATCAGGTTGGTGGCGGTCGCAAACGGCGGGCCGTTGACGCGCAGCGGCGCCGCGTTGGCGCTCGCGGGGCCAGCGAAGCCTAGCGCGGCGAAGGCGGCCGCATTCGAACTGGAAACCGCGAGACTCGCGCCGTCGCCGCCGTGCAACGCGACCACGCCACCGGTCACCGTCGAGGGCGTACCGGTCCCGGTAATCGAATCGATCTTCGCCAGCAGCGCCTGAACGCTGTCGGTGACGTTGAGCTGGTTGCCGGTGGCGCCCACCGCCACGAAGGTGATCGGCGTCCCGTTGACCGTGATGGTATCGCCCGCCGCGAAGCTCGCGGTCAGCGAATCCGTCAACGCGACGCCGGAAAGCAGCGTGGCGCCGGTGATCGGCGCCGGCACCAAGGCCTGGTTGTTGACCGGGGTTCCCGTGATCGTTGCCGAAGGGTTGAAGAAATTGTCGGAGGCGGTGATGGCCGATGCCGCCACCAATGCGGTGTCACTCAGGGTCTGGATCGACGAAGTCAGTACCGCCTGCAGATTGGCCGTGGTCGCGATGGTATCGACGCCAATGAGAAACGAGCCGGTCGGCGGCGGGTTCTTCGTGGTGGCCGTCAGTACGACCGATTCGGTGGTGCCATCCGGCAGATTGAAGTTGAAGCTGATCCTGTCGCCATCGTTCGGATTGACCAATCCGAGATCGATGGTGGCGGCCGGCGGCGCGCCGGCCGCCTGCGTCACCGTCGCGCCGGTAAGCGAAGACGAGATCGTGCCGAGCTTCATCCCGAACGACGAGCCGTCTTCGCCGAGCCGGGTCACGGTGGTGGTCAGCGGCGGCGAGGCGACGGTAAGATGCGCCATGTTACCGACGCCCTGATCCGCCTGCCGGCGCTCGTTGATCATTTGCTTCAGCCCGGCTTGCGTCCCGGTCCCGTCGAGCATGACCTCGGCGGCTACCGTCGGCGCCGTATCGGTGGTGCGGCCGGAGAACAGATAGCGGTCAGCCGATTGGCTGTTGAGGATCGAGACCACGTTCGAGAACGCCGCTTGCGACGTGATCTGACCGGAGCTTTGGCCATTGTTATTGAGCACGATGGTCGAAGTCGTGGCAGCGCTCTTGACCGACGCGCTGATATCGGACAGGCCCTTCAGCGCCAGGTCGGCGACGTTGAGCCTCATATTGACGTTGGTCGCGGTGTCCGCAAAGGCGTTGATGCTGCTGATCTGGGCGCGCAGGTTGAGCGCGAAGCCGCGATTTGGCCCCTGCCCGGCGTAAGTCGTCGCAATTCTGCCGCTTGCCAGTTGTTGCGTCAGCTCATTGAGCTGACTGCGCAGGCCAAGAATCGAGGTTCCGATGTAGGATGTCTTGCCGCTAACGCCGTCGATAGACATGAAACCCTCATATGGACTGAATCAGCGTGTCGAACATCTGCTTGATGGACGACATCACGCGGGCGTTGGCGGAGTAGGCGTTCTGCAGCGCCAGCAGATGCGCCATCTCGTCATCGATATTGACGCCCGATGCCTCGCTAACCTTGTTCTGCAGGGTGTTCAGCACCACGCCCTGGCCGTCAGCCAGTTGCTTGGCGATGGAGGCCGCTTCGCCCTGCTGGCTGATGAACTGCTTGGCGAAATTCGTCAGCGTGCCGGTGAACGGCGCGGCATTGGTGCCGATTCCGGTCTGCGGCGAGTAGCGATAGTTTCCCAACTGCAACTGGTTGAGAATAAAGTCGGAGCGCGCGCTGTCGCCGGCGCCCGTCAGCGGGCTGGTCGAGAACACGATCATGCGCGAGGGATCGCCGATCAGCCCTACATTGACGCTGATACGGCCGGCCAGTCCGGTCTGTTGCGAGCCGTTGGCGGTGAGCGCACCGGTATAGAGCCCGCCATTGTCGGTGAACAACGGCAGCTGTACGTTGCCGCTGGTGAGCGACGACATCGTCTTGGTGACCGACGCCGCAAGAACGTCCGACTGGTTCGGCGCGCCGTCATCGAGAACGCGCAGCGTCGAACCCGACGGATTCGAAAACTGGAGATCGGCGGATGCCCCGAGCGCGGCGTTGAGCTGGGCGACCACCGACGCCATGCCGCCAGCAAAGTTGATGCCGAGAACCTCATCGTTCGGATCGAGCGTCGCAACATTGCTCAGCGGCAACACGCTCGGGTCATCGACGCGGACAATCGAAAGGTTGTGCGTCAGGCCGGTGGTGTTGTCCCTGTAGCTGACGTGGATGATGTTGCCGGACTGCAATCCCGCAAGATCCAGGTCGTAGCCGGCCTGCGGCAGCACCGAGGGGGGGGCGGCGACGGCGGCCGCCGTCCTGTCCGACAGCGCGCTCGACATCGCCGCCGCGAATTGGTCAACCTGCGCCTGCGCCTTGACCAGCGTGTTGTCGCGCAGTTCAAGAAGGGCGGCGATCTTGCCGGAACGAATCGAGTTGGTGGACACCAGATCGTAGCTGCCGCCCTGCGGAAAGCTGATGGTGATGGTGCCGATATTGTTCTTGGCCGGATCGACGTTATACAGGGTGTTGGGCGTCATCGTGCCCTGCGGATTGAAGATCAGCTTCGACGCCTCGGTGCCGACCAGTTGCACGCCGGAATTCGTGAACACCGTCACCTGATTCAGCCTGTTGGTGAAAGTCCTGATGTCCACCAGGCCGGACAACTGGGTGAGGTACTGATCGCGCTGATCCAGCAACGCGGCCGTCGCCGCGTCAGCCTGCCCGCTGCTCTGCAACTGGTTGTTGATGGCCGCGATCCGGTCCATCGCGTTGTTCGCCGTGAGGATGGAATCGTTGATGCCGAGTTCGGCATTGGCGCGCAGGCTCTGAATCCCTTGCGTCGTGGCATTGAGCGTCTGCGCCATGGTCTGCGCGGCGCTGACCGCGCCGATCCGCGCCGATTGCGAATCCGGGCTGGTAGACAAGCCCTGAAACGCGGTCAGGAGTTTGTTGAACGCGCTCTCGATGGTGCCCGCTTCGTCCGGATTGCCGTACACGTTCTGCAGATTGGCGAGATACGTCGAGCGGATATCGGCATAGGCCGCGCCGGAGGTTTCCGTGCGCAACTGGGTTAGCAGATACTCGTCGATCTGGCGGTCGACGCCGTTCAAGAGAACGCTCGATCCGTAATCGCCGGTCGATCCGGCGACCTGGATGACCGACTTCTTGATGTAGCCCGGGGTTTCCGCGTTGGCGACGTTCGATCCGACCAGCGAGATCGAGGCTTGCGTCGCGCGCAGGCCGGACATCGCGGCGGAGAGAGCCTGGCTCAAACCCATGACTAGTTGTCCATCTCAGGTCGCATCGCGAACATGGCCGATCAGCGCAGCACGTTCAGCAGATCCTGCACCATCGTGTTCGAAGTGGTGATGACCTTGGTGTTGGCCGAGTAGGCCTGCTGGGTGATGATCAGCTTGGTGAACTCGTCGGCGATGTCGGAGTTGGACCCCTCCAGCGATGAGCCGACGATGGTTCCGGCCTTGCCGTATAGCGCCTGCCCGGATTCATTGGTCACTTCGAACGCGCCGCCGTTGACGCGCTTGAGGAAGTTGGTGCCATTGAAGGTAGCGACCGAGATTTCGGCGAGGTCGAGGTTGCGGCCATTGGAGTAGTTGCCGGCGATACGGCCGTTGGCACTGACGCCGATGGACTGTAACTGACCGGCCGGAAAGCCGTCCTGCTGGATCTGGTTGACCTGCACGTTGCCGTTGGCGTCCGCGAACTGGGTGACGCCGCCGGTGCCGAAGTTGATGACCGGGCTGCCCAGCGAGACACCGTTGACGACGGCGTTGGTGAGCGTGACGTTGGAAACCGGGGGCGACATCTGTCCGGAGGCCGAGAAGGTGAAGTTGGAATTCACGTTCTGCCATGCCACCTGGGTGCCGGTTGCGTTGGCATTGACCTGGTAAAACAGGTTCCAGGTGTCGGTATTGCCAGGGCCGAGCGAGGCGCTGTTGGTCTTGGCCCAGCGTAACTGCAGGTTCACGGGCGCGCCCGACACGTCGTAGGTCGTGACCGCTCCGCCCGCCAACGACTCTTCGAGAAACGTCGTGATATCGTTGCCGATTACCTGGCCGGTGCCGACCGTGCCGCCGCCGCCGCGCGTCGCTGTCACAGCGCCGGTAAAGCCAAGCGCGGCGAAGGCCGACGGATTGGAACTGGTGACCGAGAGGTTGGAAGCCGTGCCGGAATGCAGCGTGATCGCGCCGGCGGTGATGGTGGAGGGAATCGCCGTGGTGGTGATCGAATCGATCTTGGCGAGCAAGGCCGTGATGTTGTCGGTGACGTTGAGCTGGTTGCCGACGGCGCCCGCGGCCACGAAGGTAATCGGCGTGCCATTGACCGTAATGGTATCGCCCGCGGAGAAGTTCGCGGAGATCGAATCGGTGGCCGCCGCGCCGGAGAGCAGCGTCGCCCCGGTATTGGCCACCGACGGCACGGCCTTGTTGTTCTGCGCCGTTCCCGAGACGGTGGCGTCGGTGTAAGGCGGCGGAGGCGTTCCCACCACCAGCGGATTGAATCCCGCGGTATATGAGCTCGGCACGATCAATTCCGATCCGGGAATGGAAGGGTCGCTCCTGGTCGTCAGCGGATAGCCGGCGAGGTTGGCGCGATAGCTGATCCTGGTGGTTGGCTGCGCCGCCAGGAAGTCGTTCTGGAATTTGAGCACTTGGGGCGAACTGCCCGCGGGGTTGCCTGTCGTCGGATCGATCGGAACACCTTGCAGATAGAAGCCGGCGCCGTTGACGAGATAGCCGCTTTTGTCGATCTGGAAGTCACCGCGGCGGGTGAAGCGGTCGACGCCGTCGAATACCGGCGTGCCGTCGGTGAAATTGCCGGGCTTCTGCACCGCAAAGAAGCCGTTGCCGTTGATGGCCATGAAGGTCGCGACCGATGCCGACTGCACGTCGCCCTGAACCGAGTTGGTGGCGCGGGATTGCGTGGTCACACCGCCGGCGAGCTGAGCGGTCAGGGAGGTCTGCGGAATAAGATCGAGGAAAGAGGTTTCCATGCGCTTGAACGCCGTGGTCTGCGAGTTGGCGATGTTGCCCGAAACGTTTTCCAGCGCGTAGGAGTTCGCGCGGAGGCCGCCGACCGCGGTGGTAAGGGCGCCGAAGATACCCATGACATTTTCTCCAATTTCGATCCGGGCGGCTCATCGGCCCCCAGGATATGTTCGGGGGGCGTTCTGGCCGCGTCGGGAGAAAACGTCGCAAGCGTCGTGCCAAACAAAAAAGTAAACAAATTCAATGTCTTAAATAAGACGCCCCGGTCCAGGGACCGGGGCGCATTTGCCGGGCGGGCAATAATTGCCGGGGCGAGAGCCTAGGAAGCCGATGGTCCAGCCGGGCGAAACGCCAGGCCGAATCCGTTGATGCAATAGCGCAAACCGGTTGGCTTCGGCCCGTCGTCGAAGACGTGACCGAGGTGGCCGCCGCAGCGGCGGCAATGAACCTCGGTGCGCAGCATCCCGAGGCTGCGGTCTTCGGTCTTGCCGAGCGCATTGTCGAGCGGCTGGTAGAAACTGGGCCATCCCGTGCCGCTGTCGTATTTGGTTTCCGACGAGAACAGCGGCAGGTCACAACCGGCGCAGGCGAAGATGCCCTTGCGATTTTCCTTCAGCAGCGGACTCGAGCCCGGCCGTTCGGTGCCATGCTTGCGCAGGATTTCATATTGCTGCGGCATGAGTTGCGCACGCCACTCGGCGTCGGTTTTCTCAATCTCGAATTTCCCGGCAGCCTCAGCCGGCGTCGTCCGCAACCAGCGGAAAGCGGCAAGGCCAAACAGGCCGGCGAGCGATACGAGCAGGAAACGGCGTTCGATCATGGACATCTCCGGACGAGGCTGACGGTTCGCCAATAGATACGGGCCATTGGAATGGACGTTACACCGATCCGCCCCGAATTTGCTCACTTTCCCGCGAGGCGACGGCGCGCGTTGCCGCTTCATCCTGCGCTTCTGGCGAAGGCGGGGGTCGCGGCATACCCGGCGGCCGACGCGACCGGGTTCCGGCCTGCCGGTTCGCCTCCGCCAAACGCGCCTCGCGGACGCTTTCCCGCGCGCGTGCACCTTCGCGGTACCGGGCCAGCGCCCCCGCCACGGCGGAACTGCCCCGCCCCCACATGCCGATCAGATGGCCCGCGACCCGGCCGGTTGCGCCACCCGCCCACACCAGTTCGAAGGGCGAGAACAGCTTCCAGCGTTCATCGCCCTGCAGGATGCTGCGTGCGATCAATTGCCCCGCCATCGCCGACGTGTTCAGTCCCTGGCGCCCGAAACCACTGGCGACCCACAGACCCTTCTGCACCTGCCCGATCTGCGGCATGCCATGCACGGTCACGCCAACCGCGCCGCCAAACAGCTCAGCCATGGCGACCTTGCCAAGCCGGGGGTAGATGGCTGCGATGCGGCGCGCGATAACCGGCCCGAAGCGGCTCGGCCGCGCCTCCCAGGTCGTCTCCGGGCTCGCCCACATCAGCCGGTCACCGTCCACGACCCGAAAATGGTCAACGCCATCGCTGTCGGCGACCGAGCCCCGAAACGCGATCGTCTCGCCGAGACGCTCGCCAAGCGGCTCGGTCACCGCGGCGTAGCGCCAGACCGGCAACAGCGTCTCCGACAGCCGCCGCAATGGCGCGCCGAGATGGACGTTGCCGGCCGCCACGATGTGGGATGCGCGCAACCTCGCCGACGGCGTCACGACGCGCTTGCGAATGCCCGATGGGTCAATGCTGACGACCGGCGTATCCTCGAAGATGCGCACGCCCGCCCGCCTCGCCTGCCCGGCGAGGCCCTTGATGTATTGTCCGCTATCCACCTGGAATGCGCGCGGAAAATGGATGCCGTGGAAATAGCGCGGGGTTCCGAGCTGTTCGCGCACGCGGTCGACCTGCCAGCCCTCCACCTCGGTGGAAAAATCCTCGCTCAGCGTCTGCAGGCGGCTGATCAGCGTCTCGCCGGCATCGACGTTGGATACTTCCAGGGCGCCCTCGGTCAGCGTCATGCCGGGCATCGCCGCCGCGGCGGCGCGGACATAGTCGGCGCCCTGCTTCGACAACTGCCAAAGCTCGCGGGCGTCGTTGAGGCCGACGCGCTCGATCAAGTCGCCGATCGGCAGACCATAGCCCGGCATGACCGTGCCGAGGTGACGGCCGGATGCGTTCCAGCCGATATGACGGCCTTCGAGGACGGCGACGCTGGCGCCGAGCCGCGCGGCCTCGATCGCCACCGTCAGGCCGGCCAGTCCCGCCCCGATCACGCAAATATCGACGTCGAGGTCGAACGAAAGGCGTGCGCGCAAGGGCGCATCCTGGTCGGGGCCGGCGGTTGCGCTTGCGAAAGTCTCAGCCATATCGTTTTCTTACGGACCGCCGCGCCGCCTGTCACCTTGTGAAGGCTATGCGCTTGTAGATTAATCCAGACTGCGACCGAATCGAGATTGCGTCCATGCGCCGTTTGATGCTGCTGCGTCACGCCAAGACCGAACACGACGCGCCGTCGGGGCGCGACCAGGACCGGCGCCTCGACGATCGCGGCCGGCAGGACGCCGCCGCCATCGGCGGCTGGATCGCCCGGCATCCGCCTTTTCCCGAGGCCGTTCAGGTGTCGACCGCGGTGCGGGCGCAGCAGACCTGGAACCTGGTGTGGGAAGCGATGAAGGGCCGTGCGCCCGCCCCCAAGGTCGAACTTCTCGACGAGTTGTACGGCGCCGAACCCACCCAGCTATTGCGCTCGATAAGGATGGCGGCCGCGAGCGATCCCAGGCAATTGATGCTGGTCGGCCACAACCCTGGCATGCATGAGCTGGCTTTGATGCTCGCCGCAAGCGGCGACGCGGCGTCGGTCAAGGCGATCGAGGACAATCTTCCGACCGCGGGGCTGGCGATCCTCGACTTTGCGACCGACGACTGGAGCGAGGTGGCGTTCCGTCGCGGCCAGCTTGTCCGGTTCACCAGCCCGAAATTGCTGAAACAGGCCCTGGACGATTGAGATGGCGAGTCACGCGCAAGCAGGAGGCGAAGATGTTCAAGTCCATTCTCGTGCCGCTCGATCTTACCGATACCGATCTGGCCAAGCCCGCGATCGCCACCGCAATGACGCTGTCGCAGACCTGGGGCGGAACGGTGCGGTTGCTCAACGTACTGCCGATGACGCCGGTCATGCTCGCCGAATACGTGCCGGCCGATTTTGACGTCCAGCAGCGCGCCACCGCCGCAGAAGCGCTCGCGATCGTGGCGCGGGAATCCGGCATCGAGGCGTCGCGCATTTCCGCGACGGTGCGGATCGGCGGCATCTACCACGAAATCCTCGAAGAGGCCGCAGCGATCCACGCCGACCTGATCGTGATGACCTCGCACCGGCCGGCGATGCGTACCTATTTCCTCGGCTCCAACGCCGGCCATGTGGTGCGCTACGCCAGGTGCTCGGTGCTGGTGGTGCGGCACTGACCATCGCCGTCGGCGCGGCAGGCTGCGCTGCCGAGGCCTTACATGATCCGCGTGAACCGCATATCGACGGCGCCGCGCACGGCCGATTCGATCCGGCTGCGCTCGATGCCGATATCGCGCAATCCCCGGTCGTCGAGTTCGCGGAGCGTCCGGATAGCGTGGCGGTGCGCGATCCAGGTCACGAGGCCGGTCATCCAGCTTCCGAGCACTCGGAGCAATCCATCCGGCGAGCCCCGGAGCGCGGATTGGGGTGCGTCGTGGGATATCATGGTCATCGCAATCTCCGCCTGGTTTCGAACGGCAAATGGCTGCCGTCGGCGCAACCGCCGCCAAAGCGCTCGCGCCATTTAATGATCTGAATGCCTGCACCCTGTTTCAGTGCAGCGAGGGCTTGATCCGGTTCCAATGAGCCGATACAAACCTCGGATCAAGCAAAACATTGCTCTCGGTGCAATAATGTCGAAGTTCGAATATCTGAAGCTCGCCGACACCGTCGCCGCCGAGATCGCCAACGGTGCGCTCAAGCCCGGCGACCGGCTGCCGCCGCAGCGCAGTTTCGCCTATCAGCGCAAGATCGCGGTCTCCACCGCGAGCCGGGTCTATACCGAGCTGTTGCGCCGCGGCCTCGTGGTCGGCGAAGTCGGGCGCGGCACGTTTGTGTCAGGTGAAACGCGGCGCGGCATTACCGTGCCGGTCGAGCCGCGCGGCGCGCGCATTGATTTCGAAGTCAATTATCCCATTCTGCCGACGCAATCGGCGATGATCGCCCGTAGCCTTCAAGGGCTGGAACGGCCAGAAGCGCTGGAACGGGCGTTGCGCCACTCGGGCACGACCGGCACGCAGGCGGCACGCGCTGTCACCGCGCAATTTCTCTGCCGCGACGGGTGGTCGCCGGCGGCCGACCAGATCGTCTTTACCGCAAACGGACGGCAGTGCATCGCCGCCACGCTGGCGGCGGTGGCGCCGGCCGGCAGCCGTTGCGGCGTCGAAGCGCTGACCTATCCGTTCATCAAGGACATCGCCGCGCGGCTCGGCGTCACCCTGGTGCCGCTTGCGATGGACGAGCACGGCCTTCGTCCCGACGCGGTGCTGAAAGCCCACCGCGAGGCGCATCTGTCGGTGTTGTACATTCAACCCACCATCCAGAACCCGCTCGGCATGACGATGCCGGCCTCGCGCCGCGCCGACCTGCTGCGCGTCGTCGAGAAGCTCGGCCTCTACGTGATCGAGGACACCGTCTACGGCTTTCTTGACGAGGAGACGCCGATGGCGGCGCTCGCGCCCGACCGCTGCATCGTGCTCGACAGCCTTTCGAAGAAGGTGGCGCCGGGACTGGCGCTCGGCTTCATCGTTGCGCCGCCACGCCTGCGCGAACGCATCATGGCCGCGGTTCGATCGGGCGGCTGGACCGCCGCGGGATTCGCCTTCGCAGCCGGCCAACGACTGATGGCGGACGGCACTGTTGCCGAGCTTTCGCGCCTGAAGCGGATCGATGCGGTACGACGCCAGCAGGTCGCGGCGAAACATTTGGCCGGCTTCGAAATCCAGGCCAATCCCAAATCCTACCACCTCTGGCTGACGCTGCCGCCGCATTGGCGCTCGCAGACATTCGTTGCCGCCGCGGCGCGGCGCGACATCGCGCTGACCGCCTCGACCACTTTCGCGGTGGCCCCCGGCCATGCTCCCAACGCCGTCCGCCTGGCGTTCGGCGCTCCCTCCGCCGAGCAGCTCGATCTCGGCCTGCGCACGCTGGCGGGGATGCTGGGCGCGAAAGAGGATTTCGATACCACGGAATAGGTCTATCGATCGCGCCCCTCGCTTGCCGGCCACTCCGCAATGAAGCCGTTGGCCTTGTATGGTTCGATCTTGTCCCATTCCAGCAGCATGCGGCGGCTGAATTCGGGGTCGGTATGCCACAGCGCCCGCGGCGCCCTGAAACTGTCGACCGTGACCAGCATCTTCTCGACCTCCGGCCAGTGGCGGTGCAGCGTCATCGGGTAGCGGCGCGCGGTCCAGCTATTGCCGAGACAGATCACGCTGCGAATGCTGGCGAGCCCCAGCGCGGCGTCGATGATCGGCAGCGAGAAGATCACGTTTTCGCCGGTGTTGGTCGCCCGCGCTTCCCGCAGGACGACCGCCGAGGGGACGCCGCCCGCAACCATGGCATCCGCGATGATCTCGCATTCCGGCACGTCCGAACCCGGCGTCACGCCGCCACTCACGATCGCCCAGCGAAAGTATCCCGCGCGCCACAACCGGCAGGCCGCATCGACGCGCACACCGACATCCTCGCGGGTGCCGAACACGAACAGCAGGTCGGCCGGCCGCAACGGCGTCTCGATCAGATGCCGCGTATTGATCTCGGCAATCTCGGCCTCGGTCGGCAATCGCATCGCTTCGATCCGCACTCGTCAGGGAAGCCGGCGGTGACGATGCCGACTGTCGCAGGCTTCGCGAAGTCACGTTTCATTTCGCTTGATTGCGGAAGCTTCTAGGGCAGCAGCGCGTCGGGCAGCCGGTCGAAGGAGTAGCTGCGCGGCCGGTTGCGCCTGATGAAGCCGCCGATCGTCCAGACGAACCAGGCGGCCATGCCGACCAGAAACAAAGCGCCGGTCCATTCGAAGGTCGCGAGCGCCCGCGCCAGAAGTCCAATCATCGCAACCGCCAGCAACGCCACCAGCGCGACCGCCGCGGCATAGCTCGCCGGTCCGATGCCCCCGATCAGCGCGGCCTTGCTACCCGCATCCTTCATCCTTTGATGGAGTTCGGCAATAAAAGCCCGATAGTCCTGATCCTGCGGCGCCATCAGCGTGACCGTCTGCCAGGTGGTCGAATGAATCGCTATCCGCCCACCGCCGACCTTTTCGATATCGGCGCGAAAGCGGCGCGCCTGCATCGTCATCGGCCGATAGGACAGGCGGACCGAAGCGATATCGGCATAGGGCCAGGCGCCGGACCGGCCGCCGATTCGCCAGGACAATCCGGCGTCGGTCAGTTCGAATTGTTGCCCCGATCCGACCAGCGATGCCCTGTAGGTGTAGCGGGTTGCCGGCGAAACGCCCTCCGCCTCCCCCTCCGTCGTTGTCCGGTTCGGCAGCGATGTCGGCAAATCAATCATCCCGGTGTCGGTTGCAGCCGCCTGCTTGCGCTTCGAGCCGGCTTTACCCTACAACCGGGGCATGCTCGAGACGACCTATTTTCCGCGCCGCCTGATCCTGGCCGGCGCGATGATATCAGGGGTATTGCTGGCGCTTGCCGTCCATATGCTGGGCGCGCGTTACGGGCTCGATCTCGGCGGCCTGTGGCGATCCGCTACCCCTGAGTTCATGCCCGCAGGTGCGGCAATTGCATGGTGGCTGATCGCTTCCGTCGGCTTTTCCAGCGGCTACTTCACCGCCAACCTGATGCAGAGTGCGGTCTCCGGCCAGATTCCACAGCGGATGCGGCAATTCCTGATCGCGATCGGCGTGCTGATTCTTGCCGGCGCCGGCCAGTCCGCCGCCGCGCCGAGCCCGGTCCCGACCATTTCAGGCGTGCTGGCAGGCCTTGCGGCCTTATGTCTGGGAGCCGCGATGGCGTTCTGCGGCGCGCATTTTGCGCTGCGCAGGGCCTGAGCCGCGCCCGACCCTGCGCAGGTCAATTTCCCGGTTCCGCGTTGAGGCCACGAGTTCCAGAAGGCCGGCAAAACACCGGGTTGGGACGATGGGACGCGATTTGCAGCGGAACGCCGGACGGACCCCAAGGCGGTTCAGATCGTTAACGAAACGACACATGTAGGGCGTATGACGACGGCTGCGAGCGAAACCACAGGGCGGACTTGTCAAGTACTGCACATCGGACCGGTTTTGGCTTATGGGTCTTCGCGCACGGTACCTTTGACCGTCGACTGTCACCTGTCGTGACGGGTCTTTCTCATGTATCGCCGCCCCGCCGGGAGGATGAATGTATCGGCTGCTGACCGCGCTCGGGCGTGGCTTCAAGGAGAAGATCGGTTGGAAGCGGCTGGGGATCGCCGCGAGTCTTTTCATCATCACCATCGCCGTCATGACGCTGGTGCGCACCCTCAAGGGCGTCGATGGCGGAATAATCCTGACCGCGTTGACGGAAATCGCGCCGCATCGCATCGCGCTGGCCGCGCTCTGCGTGGTCGGCGCGTATTTCACGCTGACCTTCTATGATTTCTTCGCGCTGCGAACCATCGGCAAGAAGCACGTCCCCTATCGCATCGCCGCGTTGTCGAGCTTCACCAGCTACACCATCGGGCACAATATCGGCGCTACCGTTTTCACCGGCGGCGCGATCCGGTTCCGGATCTATTCGGACTACGGATTGAGCGCCATTGATGTCGCCAAGATCTGTTTTCTCTCAGGCCTGACCTTCTGGCTTGGCAACCTGTTCGTGCTCGGCATCGGCATGGCCTGGCATCCCTCGGCCGCGTCGGCGATGGATTTGCTGCCGCCCGCGGTCAACCGCCTGATCGCGATCGGCTGCCTTGCCGGCATTGCCGCCTATTTCGTCTGGCTGTTGATGGGCGAGGGTCGGCGTGAGCTCGGTCAGAATGGCTGGAAGGTGGTATTGCCTTCGGCCCGGCTGACCTTGCTGCAAGTCCTGATCGGGGTGGTCGATCTCGGTTTTTGCGCGCTGGCGATGTACCTGCTGATGCCGACCGAACCCTATATCGATTTCGTATCGCTGGCGGTGGTATTCATCCTGGCGACACTGCTCGGTTTTGCCAGCCACGCGCCTGGCAGCCTCGGGGTTTTCGACGCCGCCATGCTGGTGGCATTGCCGCAGTTCAGCAAGGAGGAACTGCTGGCGAGCCTGGTGGTGTTCAGGATCCTGTACTTTCTGATTCCCTTCGGCATCTCGATTTCGATCATGGGCGTGCGCGAACTCTGGCTCAGCGTACTGCAACCCTGGCTCGAGCGCCGCCGGCTCAGCGAGGCCTACACGGCCAAGGCGACGGTGCGTCAGCCGATCAACAATCGCCAACCCTGAGCCGGTAACGGCGTCGTTACCGACGCCGTTGGCGTTCTCGATCCGCCTGCGGCAGTTCTCTTATTTTTGCCTTACCGCTAACGTCAAAGGCGCCATGGCCGGAATTCACTCACGCATTCGCATGTCCATCGTGCTGTTCGCGGCGCTGTACGTGCCAGCCGCCTCCCCTGCGCAAGCCCAGACCACCGGGGGATACGGGCAACTGCAGATTTCGTGGGAGGTCCGCAACCGATTCCGTCTGTTCCGTGAGGAGCGGGATTTCCTGCTGCACGTCGAAAGCGGGCGCGGTCGCAGCATTCTCGGCTCGGAACAGGCGCTGGCGATCCAAAGCGATGGCCGCGGCTGGGCGCGCAACCCGGTCAACCGTCTCTGCATCGATCTCGCCGGCCGCGTCGGCGAGCCCTGTACACGCGACAACGTCAAGGAAAGTTATTTGACGCCGATCGACCATCCGGTCGTGGTCCGGCTGACCGGGGCGATACCGGTTGGCGCCACCTGCGCCTGGACCTTTGACGATGGCGATGGTCCGCAAGCGTCCACGCTCGACTGCGCCGAGCCGGTCAACCTCAGGGTTCGGTATGGTCGCGCCACGGTCGCGTCAGCCGATATCTCCAGCGCGGAAGGCAGCCAGCGCGTTGCCACCGAAATCGCGGTGCGTGATATTCTCATTGCCGGCCTCGGCGACAGCGTCGCCTCCGGTGAGGGAAATCCGGACCGGCCGATCGCCCTTGCCGATGAGGGCTTCTGCTTCCGCTCCTATCTGGGAACGGCAGCGGCGCAGTATTACCGCCCGAGCCGCGCCGGTTACAAAGGCGGGCGGGCCTGCGAGGCGCCCGACTCGCTGGCGGTCTGGCAGCGGCAGAGCGCGCTCTGGTTCAATCCGGCCTGCCATCGCTCGCTGTACAGCTATCAAACCCGGACCGCGCTGGCCCTGGCCGTGCAATATCCGCACATCGCGGTGACCTATCTACCGCTCGCCTGCACCGGTGCGACGATCGCCGACGGCCTGTTCGGCCCGCAGCGCGCCCGCGATTGCCTGCCGTCGAAAGCCGCCAGCCCCTGCCAGGGCACCGTCAACGGACAGTTGGCCGAACTGCGCGAAGCGGTCACCGCCGCGAAACGCCGTCAGCCCGACCGCAAGCTCGATATGGTATTGTTGTCGATCGGCGCCAACGACATCTATTTTTCCGGACTCGTTGCCGATGTGATCGTGGACACGCCGACCGAGCGGGCGTTACTTCGCCGCAGCGGGGTCATGGCCACGGTGGACGAAGCCCGCACGGCGATGACGAGAGATCTGCCGCAGGGCTTTGCCAGGCTGCGGGAGGCGTTGAAGCCGCTGGTGGGCGGCGACCTGTCGCGGGTGGTTTATACCTCCTACGCCAATCCGACGCTGGCCGCGGACGGCGCGCCCTGCCCTGGCGGACGCGCGGGCTTCGACATTCACCCCTCGTTCAACGCCCGGCCGGCGCGACTGGCCGCCGTGTCAAACTTTGTCGAGGGCGAATTCCTGCCGCAGTTGAAAGCGCTGGCGCTGTGCGAGGGCGGGATCCTGTGCCGCAGTCCGCGTACCGACCGCATGACCTTCGTCGACAGCCACCAGAACAAGTTTGCCGGCCGCGGCTTCTGCGCGCGCGCCGATAGCGATCCCGAGTTCGACCGGCAGTGCTTCTCCGCCAATGGCGACAGCTTCGACCCCGATATCGTCACATCGGCCAGCCAGCCGATGTTGTGCGGCCGCAGCGCCGGCGAATACCGCGCCTATCTGCCGCGCGCCCGCTGGATCCGCGACGCCAATGACAGCTACTTCGCGGCAATGACCTATCCGCAAGGCTTGCCGTCGTCGATGCAGCCGTCCGACATTCACGACGCGACCTGGGGCGTATTGTCGGCGGTGTACGGCGGCGCCGTGCATCCAAGCGCCGAAGGCCACGCCGCGATGGCTGACGCCGCATTGCCGGCCGCCGCCGCCTTGCTTCGGCTCGACGTGGCCGTGCCTGAAGTCACTTCGCAGCCGGTGCCGCCGATACCGGGCGCGGGCGGATTGAACTAGCGCACAGGTCCGGGTGCGGGAGCAGTTGCCGGCGCGATGGCTTTCTTGGCTGCCGTCGGGGCCTTCGCCGAACCCGCAGTCGGCTTCATCGCCGCCGCCTGCGCCGGCAGATATTTTGCGATGATCAGTGGATCAACCTGCGCCATCGCGGTGTCCGGCAGCCGGTTCCAGACCTCATCCTTGCCGAACAGCGAGATGCCGAGAAAGCCGCGCATCGTCAACGTCTGGCCGTCGGGACTGAGCGTCATCCTGGCCTTGTAGATCTTGCCGTCGCGCGGATCGAGCACGCTGCCGTCCTCGTATTTCAGGCCGTTGCGCATCATGTCGCGGATGAAGGACATGCCGAGGATCGGCGCGTTCTTGCGGTCGTCGGTGCATTTCGAGCAGACGTCGATCTTGTTCGGATCTTCGCCGGGAAGCGGAAACGCCTTTGCGATCACGCCCTCGAAAGTGGCGCCGCGATCAACCACGAGAAACCAGGCCACCGGCTTGCCGTTCTCGACCTTCTGCCACAACCCCGCCGCCGAAGGCTCCGCCGGCTGCGCCGCAACACCAGCGGTAAACATCAGCCCCATCACGATCGGCAGAATCAGTCGAAATCCGCAGCGTGCATTGCGCATCGTCATCACCTGAGTATTCACACAAAGAATGGCCGCAAACTAAGGCCATTTCGCGGACGGCACCAGCGCAGCGCCGGGAACCGCCGCGACCTGACCGGTCATATTCCTGTTGTAATCAGTTGACCCCGAGCTTCTTCTGCAGGCTCGACGAGGAGGTCGTGTACTGGAACACCAGCCGCTTGTCAGGATAGACGTAGCGGTGCGCCTTCTGCGCCATCAACGCGCCCTCGTGGAACCCGGACAAGATCAGCTTCAGCTTGCCGGGATAGGTGTTGATGTCGCCGATCGCGAAAATACCGGGTATGTTGGTTTCGAACGCCGCGGTGTCGACCGGGACCAGATTGTTCTCGAGCGCGACGCCCCAGTTCGCCACCGGACCGAGCTTCATGGTCAGCCCGAAGAACGGCAGCATCGTGTCGCATTCGACCTTCGAGACGGCGTTGTCTGCGCCTTTCATCACGGCGGCGGAGAGCTTGCCGCCCTCGCCTTCAAGCGAGGTAACCTGTCCGATCCTGAGATCCATCTTGCCGCCGGCCACAAGCGCGCGCATTTGCTCGACGCTATGGGGCGCGGCGCGAAAATCGTCGCGACGGTGCAGGAGCGTCACCCGCCTGGCGATCGGGTGAAGGTTGAGTGTCCAGTCGAGCGCGGAATCGCCGCCGCCGACAATCAGGATGTTCCGGTCGCGGAACTGTTCCATCTTGCGCACGGCATAAAACACCGAACTGCCTTCATAGGCCTCGATGCCGGGCACCGGCGGGCGCTTCGGCTGGAACGAGCCGCCGCCAGCGGAGATGACCACGACCCTGCATTCGAACACCTGGCCCGCGTCGGTAGTCACCCGAAAGCCGGGATCGCCGGTCTTCTCGATCGTCTCCACCATTTCGTTGAGATGGAAGGTCGGTTTGAACGGCTTGATCTGCTCAAGCAGCGCATCGGTCAGGCCCTGGCCGGTGACGAAGGGAATCCCGGGAATGTCGTAGATCGGTTTCTCCGGATAGAGCTCGGCGCACTGGCCGCCGATCTTATCGAGGATGTCGACCACATGCGCCTTGATGTCCAGCAGGCCCAGTTCGAAAACGGCGAACAGGCCGCACGGACCCGCACCAATAATCAGCACATCGGTTTTGATCGCTTCGCTCATATCGGCTTCTTTTCGGTTGAACCTGTCGGGAGAGCCGCAACTGTCTAGCCAAGGCGGCAGCAACAGGAAAGCCATAATATGGCGCTGGCGCCAGCCGCAACCCCTTGCCGCCATTCGGCAAGTGGGCTGTAAGGGAGCCAGACTTTCGGAGGTTGCAACGTGAATGCCCCCCTGCGCTCCGGCGCCAAGCCGCGCCTGGAAGATTTTCCCTATCGGTTGTCGGACAATGTCAGGTTTGCCGACCTCGACCCGAACCAGCACGTCAACAACGCGGTATATGCAACCTATTTCGAAACCGGACGCGTAACGCTGATGAAGGATCGCAGCTACGGGCTGATGCCGGAAGGCGTTAGCTGGATCATGGTCCGGCTCGACATGCATTTCCGCGCCGAATTGCGCTGGCCCGGCACGATCGAGATGGGACTTGGCGTCGTGAAGTTCGGCCGGACGTCAGTGACCTTCGATCAGGTGGTGTTTTCTGAAGGAGAATGCGTTGCGTCGGCGCAATCGGTATCGGTGTTGCTTGGTGAAGCTACTCGCAAACCGACGCCGTTGACCCCGGATATCCTGGCGAATTTTCAGCGCTGGATCCGGCGCGGCGTGAATCCGGCCTGAGAGACTCAAGCCTGCCGCTCGGGCGTCGACACCACCAGGCCGTCGAGATCATCGCTGACCTTGATCTGGCACGACAGTCGCGAATTCGGCCGCACGTCGAAGCCGAAATCCAGCATGTCCTCTTCCATCGGAGTAGGAGCTCCGGTCTTCGCGCGCCATGCCTCATCGACATAGACGTGACAGGTCGCGCACGCGCAGGCGCCGCCGCACTCGGCTTCAATGCCCGGAATGGCATTACGGATCGCGGCTTCCATCACGGTTGCCCCGTTCTCGACTTCAATGGTTCGTTTTTCGCCGGTATGGTCGACAAAGTGGATTTTGGCCATGATCGCTCGTGCTGCCGGAATGCGTAAGGAAGGTCCCGAAAGTCCTATAACGGGTCGATCCACGCAGCGCCAGCGGCCGGGATGAAAACCTTAAGGTCGCATTTTTCCGGGGTATTGCCGCCGCGGGCGGCCCCCGATCAAGACCGGCGCAAGACCGCTTCGATCGCCGCCCTGGCCTCCGAAACCGCACCGCCAAGCGCGGCCAGCGTCTCAGACGGGTCAGTACCTCGGCTGATGACCGTCTGCAGACGGGCAGCCACGTCGGCGACGGCAAAAGCCCCGATCGCACGTGCCGATCCCGACAGCGTATGCACCAGTGCCCCCGCATCGGTCGGCATGGTCGCGAGCGAGTCGATGAGCCTCGCCGACTGGGCCGAAAACATTGCCAGCACCTCCTGCTCAAGCCCGGCATCACCCAGCGTCATCCGCGCGAGGTGTTCAAAATCAATTGGCCCGTCATCCGGGGCAAGTGGAGGCGATGGCATCCATTCAATCCGTTCGAGGTTAAGCGACATGGGTTGCCCTTGCTGGGGTCGGCGCCGACCGAATGACCCGGACCAACCGCTCCCCAGCCAACCACCGCGAGGTTAACGAATAGTTTTCCCCACAATCCGCCTTGTATTCGCAACCTTTCTGCCGAAAAATTGCCTCATTCGGATGAAGCCCGCCAGAATTCTGTGCATCCTTAAGGCTTTAAGCAAAAAAGCTGTTAACGATGATTAACAATGTCTTAATGCAACCATTTCCTTCGTATGGCTCACCCCATAGGATGCTCGCGGATGTAACGGACAGCCGCCGAGGGGTCGTGGGCGGTCCGCTGGGGCATGACGTCGGCTTCGGGCTTGCAAGCGGTATTTTGCAAGAACGGCCGAACGCGTATTAGTTAGAGGGCTTCGACTGAACATGGCGAACACTCCCAAGAAGGTCAAAGATCCCACCGAAGTCGCGCTTTCGGCCATCCAGGAAGCGTTGAACATCAGCGATACGACCGTCGATACCAGCCGGAATTCGTTCGGGAAGGAATTCGCGCCTCCCGCCAGCGCCTCCGCTGCCGCCACCTATCCTGACGCGCGCCTTGACGCGCGCGCGAGCGCGGAACGACAAGCCTATGACTCGATCGAAGAGACGCGCCCCCGACGCGCCGCCAACGACGATCGCGAAACCATTGGACAGATTCTGCAGGCCATCCAGAAGGGCCGCCCTGCCCGCAGCGTCTATACGCTTGCCACCATCTTCGGCGGCATCTGGCTGATCGGCTGCGTTCTTCTGAGCCTCAGCTTCCTCCCCGCGCTGCAGACCGCGATCGGGCAAAGCAGCGGCGGCGTGCTGGTGCTCGGCGGGCTTGCGGCACTGTTCTTTGCCCCGGTGCTGTTGTTCTATTTCCTCGCCAGCCTCGCCTGGCGCGGCCAGGAGATGCGCATGATCGCGCAATCGATGGCGCAGGTCGCGATCCGGTTCTCCGAGCCGGAAGGTGCCGCCTCCGACTCCATGGTAACGGTCGGTCAGGCGATCCGCCGGGAAGTCGCGGCGATGGGCGACGGCGTCGAACGCGCGATCGCGCGCGCCGGCGAACTGGAAACGCTCGTCGCCAATGAAGTCGCAGCACTTGAGCGCGCCTACACCGACAATGAAGTGCGCATTCGCGCGCTGCTGCAGGACATCGCGCATCAACGCGACAATCTCGTCGGCCAGGCCGAGCAGGTTCGCAGCGCCATTTCCGGGGTCCAGATCGACCTCCGCCACGACATCGCGCTGATCTCGGACGCGATCGCCTCGCGTGTCGACGAAGTCGCCAAGAGCATCACCGGCGCGCTGGAAGAGCGCGGCCAGCACATCACGAGCGCCCTCAGTAACGCCGGTGACAACATGATCCTGGCGCTCGGCGAGCGCGGCGGCGACCTGCTCGACCGCCTCGAGGAGGCCAGCGCCGAAACCACGCGCGCGGTGCTCGACGCCTCCGAACGGCTCACCGCCAGCCTCAACTTCAAGACCGGCCACGTGCATGACGAGTTCGTCGATCTGGCCGATCGGGTCCACGAGATGCTGAACGAGCGCATCGATCGCATCACCGGCGAATTCGAACAGCGCTCATCGAGCATCGTCGACGGCATCTCCGAACGCACCGAACAGGTGCACGACTCCCTGAAGAACTCCTCCGACTCGCTGCTGCTCGAGCTCGAGTTGCGCAGCGGCGATCTCGTCAACAAGATCGACGAGGCTGGCAACCGCCTGGCAACCCGCATCATGTCCTCCGGCGACAAGGCCAGCGATGCGCTGGATGTAACCGTCAATACCCTCGTCGCCAAGGTCGTCAGCCAGACCGAGACGGCGCATGACAGCCTCTCGCTGCAGATGAACGCCTTCGACGAGCTGATGAAGCACCAGGGCGGCGAACTCGCGGAAAGATTCGCCCGCGACAGCGGCACGCTGGGGGCGCTGATCACGCGCCACATCTCGGAGTTCGATCGCACCGTCAAGACGTTCGGCGGCGAGATCGTCGAACGCATGGGCCAGCGGACGCAGGAGATCGCCGAAAACTTGAAGAGTTACGTCGATAATTTCGACCACCGCCTGACTTCCAACGGCGGCGAGATCACCGCCTCGCTGGATCAACGCCTGCTGCAGTTCGAAACCACGCTCGGCACCAAGATCACCTCGTTCGACGAGACCGTCGACGGCCGCCTGAAGTCGCTGGAACTGACCTTCGACAGCCGCGCCAAATCCGTCACCGAAACCATCGACGGCCGCCTCGGCACGCTCGCGACCTCGCTCAGCGAAGGCGCGGCGCAGGCGATCCAGTCGATTGACCAGCGGCTTGGCCTGCTCGCCTCCTCGCTCACCGACGGCACGGCGCAGGCGATCGCGGCAGTCGACCACCGGATTTCGAACGTCATCCAGACTTTCGATGGTCGCAGCAGCTATCTGACCGAGAGCATCTCGGCGCGGTTCCAGGAAATCCACCAGGGCATCGAGACCCGCGTCGGCGCCATCGCCTCCGACATCGACACCCGCGTCGCGCAGTTCGAGGATTTGCTCGGCTCCCGCGTCGAAGCCGTGGCTGGACGCATCGAAAGCAGCGGCCGTCAGGCCAGCGAAGACCTGATGGCACGCGCGGACATGTTGTCCGCTGGCATCAAGTCGCATGTCGAGGACGCCGAGCGCTCGCTGACGAACCTGGTTGTCAATACTTCCGAGACCATCCAGACCGGCGCACGAGCCGCTCAGACGACGCTGGTATCGGCCTCGTCCGAAGCCGCGACCCAGATCAAGTCGCTGGCCGCCGACGTCGAGCGCACGCTCTCGGCCGCCGGCAGCGCCACCGCAGCATCCGTGCTCGCCGGCGCCCGCGAGGCCCAGAACACGCTGGTCAACGCGTCCGCGGACGCCGCCCACCAGGTCAAGTCGCTGGCGAGCGACGTCGAGCGTTCGCTGGCCGCCGTCACCGCCAACACCACCGACAACATCCAGACCAGCGCGCAGAACGCGCAGAGCGCGCTGGTGGCCGCGTCGAACGAAGTCAGCTCGAAGGTGAAATCGACCACGGCCGATGTCGAGCGTTCGGTGCTCGCCGCCAGCAGCAGCTTTGGCGCGGCGATGACCGGCAAGACCGACGAAATCGTCACCTACGTCCAGCAGCAGACCGATCGCCTGGCGCAGCTCGTGGACAACCGCCGCGGTTCGCTGGTCGAGGCGCTCAGCGCCAAGGCTACGCTGCTCACGAGCGACATCGACCGTGTTACCGCCGACGCCTTGATGGCGATCGAAAACCGCAGCCAGACGTTCTCGCAGTCGATGGCAAACCACGGCTCGGACGTTGCGCGCTCGATTTCCTCCGCAGGCGACCTCGCCACCAGCGCGGTGGCCAAGTCGCTGAAGGATCTCGAACAGGCGTCGCGCTCGGCGATCGACCAGTCGCGCCAGGTCTCCGTCGCCGCCGTCACCGAGATGCAGGAGACCAGCAAGATCCTGCGCACCGACACGGTGGCGCTGTTCGAACGGCTGCGGGAAGGCAACATCCTGCTGCAGGAGGTGCTGACCGGCGCCCACGACAACCTCAACTCGCTGGAGCGAGCGCTGGTGACCCGGGTGGCCGACTTCGTGTCCGCCATGAATGACGTGACCTCGCGCAACGGCGCCGCGACACAGACACTGGAAGACCAACTGACCCTGTTCAACGCCAAGACGGCGAAGGCGCTGGAAAACCTGGGTTCGCTGTCGAGCGAGTTCGACAGCCACGGCAAGGCGCTGGTCGAAGCCGCAGCGGTGGTCGAAAAGTCCAACCTCAACACCGCCACCACGGTCAGCGAACGGAAGTCGCAGCTTGAATCGCTGGTGAGCGCCATCGACCTGCGCACTGCCGACCTCGAGCAGCGCCTGGCGCGTTTCAGCAGCCTGCTCGACGAATCGCTCGCCGCGGCCGAGGAGCGCGCCCGCGATATCGCGCGCGTGGTGGCGGAAACCGCGGGCGCCGGATCGGCCACGATCAGCCGGCAGTTCGAGGCGGTCCGGGTCGCGGCCGAAAACGAACGGCGACAGACCCTCGATGCCATGAGCGAGATGTACCAGCACAGCGCCCACGAAACCGACGAGATGTTCAAGCAGTCGACCGAGCGCTTCGGCACAATGGTGCAGGCCATGAAGCAGATGGCCACCGAGATGCATCAGGAACTGGAAGCGACGCGCAACGAGTTGCGCCGCGGCGTGCTGGACATGCCGCAGGAGGCGGCCGACAGCACCGCGCAGATGCGCAAGGTGATCGTCGACCAGATCGAAGCGCTCGCCGAGCTTAACCGGATCGTCGCCCACCACGGCCGCGGCCTTGACGTCGTCAGCGTCGGTCGCGCCAGCGCCCTCCGTCCGGAGGAGCCCGTGATGGCGACAGCGACCGCCGGCCGCAATGAGGCGCGCATGCGCGACGCCGGCAGCGCGTCGAACCTGCCGCCGCCGGACCTTGGCATGCCGGCGTCACGCCGCACCGAAGCCCCATCGGTCTCGCCCGCGGGCCAGGACGGCGCACGCGACGGATGGCTGTCCGACCTCCTCAGCCGCACCGATGCGGGCGGCGCTGGCGGACGCGAGATTCCGCGCGGCCGTCCGCCGCAGGGAGCGACCAATCCGCTGGAGTCGCTGTCGCTGGACATCACCCGGCTGATGGACCGAAATCTCGCCGCCGAAATGTGGGATCGATACCAGCGCGGCGAGGGCAAAGCCTTCACCAAGCGGCTCTACACCCCGGCCGGACAGAAGGCGTTCGACGAGGTGTCCCGCAAATATCGCGCCGACCGCGCCTTCAAGCAGACGGTCGACCGCTACATCGCCGAATTCGAGCGTCTGCTCGACGACGTCGCGCGCGAGGACCGCGGCCCGCAGGCATTGCGCGGCCACCTCACCTCGGAAACCGGCCTCGTCTATACGCTGCTGGCGCACGCCGCGGGTCGGCTGGCGTAAGCGGGCGAGTAGCGACTAGCGAGTGGCGAATCGAGAGACGGAGACCTCGCGGTTCCGTTTGCCTTGGATCCCGCGGGCTTGCGAGCCTATTCACTACTCGCTATTCGCTACCCGCCATTCGCCGCCTACTGCTTCTTCTGTCCGCTCGGCGGCCGCGGCGGCGCGGCCGCGGTTGGCGCCTGCCTTGGCGGGGCCGTTGCGGCTGGCGCCGGCTCCGCCGGCGCGGCGTTGCTGCTTCCGCCGAAGATGACCCGGCTCGGGTTGCGGTCGAAATTGTTCACGGCGCGGCTGATGTCGGAGAGCGTGCGGCGACCGTCGGCCATCAGCGCGCCCGACCGCTTGTCGAAATCCTCGGCGAGTTCGCGGATCGACTTGACCATCAGGTTGAGTTCGCCGCCGGCGGCGCCGCCCGCGATGGTGTTCAGCCCGAGCATCAGGCTGTCGGCCTTGCCCATCACGCCGTCGACCCTGAGCATGACGTTGTCGATCTTCTCGGAGTTGCGCGCCAGCGCGCCGGTGAAGGTTTCCAGGTTCCGCAACGAGTTCTTCACCGACTCTTGGTTGTCGGCGACGATGCGGTTGACGTTCTGCAGCGTGGCGCGGATCGCCTCCGTCACGTCCTGCAGCGCATTCGGATCGGCGGTCAGCACCGGAACCCCGTCCTCATCAAGCGGCACCGGAGCCGCGGCTTCCTCGCCACCCTTCAGCGAGATCGCCGCAACGCCGGTCAATCCCTGAAATTCGAGGCCCACCAGGGTGTCCTTGCGGATCGGGGCGTTGTTCTCGACCATCGCCAGCGCCACCACGCGACGCGGGTTGTCGAGCTTGACGGACACCACCTCCCCTATTCGGATACCATTAAAATTGACGCTGCCGCCGTTGCGCAGGCCGGACGCCGGGCCTTCGAAGACGATGCGGATCGGGCTGCGCTGCTTGGTGGTGTGCAGGCTCTGGAACCACAGCACAAAGCCGAACGCCGCGGCGAACACCGCCAGCGTGAAGGCTCCGATCAGGACGTAGTTCGCCCGCGTTTCCATCCTCAGGCCACTCCGGTGTCGGCATCCGCGCAGCCCCGCTGCCCGGACCCCGCTCTATAGCTGTTGTTTGGCACGATCTCTTCCGAAGGGATCATGCCCCCATCACCGCACGGGCGCGCTTGCCGTGGAAATATTGCCTCAGCCACGGATGCTGCGAGGCCTGCATGTCGGCAATCGTTCCCGCGGCAATGATCTTGCCGCTTCCCAAAACAGCGATGCGGTCACATGCCGTGTAAAGGCTGTCGAGGTCATGGGTTACCATGAAAACCGTCAAGCCCAAAGTACGCTGCAGAGTACGGACCAATTCGTCGAAATCGCCGGCCCCGATCGGATCCAGGCCCGAGGTCGGCTCGTCTAGGAACACCAGCTCGGGATCGAGCGCCAGCGCGCGCGCCAGCGCCACGCGCTTGACCATTCCGCCGGAAAGCTCGGACGGAAAGCGGTCGGCGACTTCGGGCCGCAGGCCCACCATGCCAAGCTTGGCCACCATGATCTCGTCGAGCAGCCGCTGCGAGAGGTTGAGATATTCGCGCACCGGAAACTGGATGTTCTGCCGCACGGTGAGCGAGGAAAACAGCGCGCCATGCTGAAACAGGATGCCCCAGCGGCGCTCGACGCTACGGCGCTGCGCGGCATCGGCCGCGTCGAGATCGACGCCGAACACCTCGATGCGGCCGCTGCGCTTCGGCACGAGGCCGATGATGGTGCGCGTCAACACCGACTTGCCGGCGCCGGAGGGGCCGACAAAGCCGAGGATCTCGCCGCGCCGGACGTCGAGATTGAGCCCGTCGAGCACCCGCGTCTTGCCGAACTGCACGGTGATGTCGCGAACCCGGATGATGGCATCGGTCATCTCGCCCGCCATGGCTACATTCCAATCGATGCGAAGAAGATGGCGAACACGCCGTCCATCACGATCACGAAGAAAATTCCCTTCACCACCGAGGATGTCGTGTGCTGCCCGAGCGACTCGGCGCTGCCCTGCACGGAAAGTCCCTCGACGCAGGCCACGATGCCGATCACCGCGGCCATGACCGGCGCCTTGATCATGCCGACGACGAAATGGTCGATCGAGATCGCGTCGCGCAGCCTCAGCAGGAAAGCCTCGGGCTCGACGCCGCCATAGAGCCACGCCACCAGCCCGCCGCCATAAAGCGCGGCCATCGCGCCGAGGAAAGCCAGGATCGGCAACGCCAGCACCAGCGCCAGCATCCGCGGCAGGATCAGCACCTCGATCGGATCGAAGCCCATGGTGCGCAGCGCGTCGATTTCCTCCCGCATCTTCATCGAGCCGAGTTCGGCGGTGTAGGCCGAGCCCGAGCGGCCCGCCACCATGATCGCCACCAGCAGCACGCCGATCTCGCGCAGCACCAGCACGCCCAGCATGTCGACCACGAAGATATCCGCGCCGAACTTGCGGAAGTGGAAAATGCCCTGCTGCGAGATGATGCAGCCGATCAGGAAGGTGATCAGCACCACGATCGGCACCGCGCGCCAGCATACCTGCTCCAGGTGATGCACCGTGGAGGTCAGGCGGAAGCCGCGGGGACGGATGATGACCCGGCCGGCGGCGGCCAGCACCGCGCCCAGCATGTCGATCAACCCGATCAGCGTGCCGCCGACGCCGGCGACGCTGCGGCCGATCTGTTCCAGCATGCCCGTGATGGTCACGGAGCTGGCCTCGACGATCGGCTCGGCCTTCACCCGGCGCACCTCGTCGACCAGGCTCGCATAATTGGCCGAGAGCCCGGCGATCTGCGCCTCGGTGCCGCCCCGGCTGAGACTGCGGCGAAGCCGCTCGATCAGCCAGGCGCCGAAAGTGTCGAGCTTCGACACCCGCGATGCGTCGATGAAGATGTTGGGGCGGGTGCCGCCGAGCGCTTCGGCGTCGGCCACCATCCGTTCCAGCATCGGAGCAAACCGCGCCGTCCACGAGCCCGTGGCGCACAGCGCCAGCGCGTTGCCGCTGGCTATCCGCTCCAATGTCGGGTCGCCGCTCAAGATGTCCATCCTTCGGCCGATACGCTCCTGATGCCAGAACACCAGGTTCCGCGCCACTTGGCCTTGTCGAATCCGTCCCTAACCAGCCATAGTTGGCTGCAGCGAGCAAGCGCACGGTCCAGAAATCGCCATACGTTAAAATGACTTCCACCGAATTCCCAAAGCTTTCCGCAGCGATCGAACGCTGGCCCATCGCCGGCACCTTCACGATCAGCCGGGGCGCCAGGACCGAGGCCGTGCTTGTGGTCGCGACCGTCAGCCAGGGCGACCATGTCGGGCGCGGCGAATGCGTGCCCTACCCCCGTTACGGCGAGACCCCGGAAGCAACGCTGAAAGCCCTCGCGGCGATGCAGAGGGAGCTTGCCAAAGGACTGGACCGGCAATCGCTGCAGCGGGCGATGCCTGCCGGCGCGGCGCGGAACGCGCTCGACTGCGCGCTGCTGGACCTTGAGGCCAAGGCCGCCGGCAAGCGGGCCTGGGCGCTGCTCGGCCGACCGGCACCGCGGCCCTGCATCACCGCGTTCACGATTTCGCTGGGAACTCCGGCGGCGATGGCGGCGGCGACCGAGGCAGCCGCGCATCGGCCCTTGCTCAAGATCAAGCTTGGCGGTGACGGCGACGGCGCGCGGATATCAGCGGTGCGCAAGGCCGCTCCCCGGACCGAACTGATCGTGGATGCGAACGAGGCCTGGACACCGGACAATCTCGAACAAAACCTCGCCGCCTGCGCCGAGGCCGGCGTGACGCTGGTCGAGCAACCATTGCCGGCCGGCCAGGATGAGGCGCTGGCGCGCATCAAGCGGCCGGTCGAGGTCTGCGCCGACGAAAGCGTGCATGATCGCGCCTCGCTGGCCGCCCTTCGCGGGCGCTACGACGCCGTCAACATCAAGCTCGACAAGACCGGCGGGCTGACGGAGGCGCTGGCGATGGCGGAAGCCGCGCACGCGCTCGGCTTCGAGATCATGATCGGCTGTATGGTCGCGACGTCGCTGGCGATGGCCCCGGCCATGCTGATTGCCCACCAGGCCCGGTTCGTCGACCTCGACGGACCGCTACTGCTGGCGCGCGACCGCGACGGCGGCCTGCGCTATGATGGCAGCCTGATCTATCCGCCGGAAGCCGCATTGTGGGGCTGATGCGCAAAGCGTCAACGCCTTGCGCATCCGTTAGCGCGACCCGGTGCCCGCTTCCCTTGCCAACGCTCTGAGCCGCCCGCGCGCCAGCCACATGACGCCAGCGGCGACCAGCGCCATCGCCGCCATCAGGTAATAGACCCGCTGGCCGTAGCCCGCATAGACCATGCCCGACAGGATCGACGCTACCGAGGTGACGATGCCGCCGCAGGCCGCGAGGTAGCCCTGCCCGCGCGCCATCATGTGGATCGGCACGTGGCGCACCAGAAGGCTCATGGTGCCGACCTGGGTCAGGCCGTAGGTCAGTCCATGCGCGAGCTGTACCATCGCCAGCAGCGCGACCGACGGCTCCTGCGCGGTGATCAGCCAGCGCGCCACCGCGCTGAGTGCTGCTATCACCACCAGGAGCGCCGGCGAGAGCGTGAAGCGCGGCGACAGCGCGAACACCACAATCTCGGCGAGCACGCCCAGCACCCACAGCCCGGCAATGGTCAGTCCGTTCAGCCCGGCCGCCTGCCAGCTGATCGAGGCGAAGGTGTAATAGGCCGCGTGGCTGCCCTGGATCAGCGCCGACGTGAAGATGATGGCGAGGAAGCCGGGATCGCGCAGCAGCGCGCTCGCGCCCTTGACTGCCGCCGCAGCGGCCTTGGGACGGTCCAGCGGCTGCAATCCCAGGCTGGCGATCGCGCCGAGCGCGGCGACCCCGGCGATCACCCAGATCAGGTGCGTGGCCGCGACGACATCGACCAGCATCCCGCAGGCCAGCGCCCCCACCACGAAAGCCGCCGAGCCCCACAGCCGCAGCGGGCCGTAGTTCAGGCCGAACCGCGCCACGCCCCGCAGCGCGTAGGCGTCGGTCAGTGGAATCAGCGGCGTCCAGAACGAGCAGGTAACGACATAGACGAGCAGCACCGCGAACGGCAGATGTTGCGTGCCGATCACGGCAAAGCCGAGCGCGGTCGCCAGCGCGGTGACGATCAGCGCCCCGCGCAGTGTGAACCGTTCCGCCAGGCTGGTCACGACGGGCAGCACCGTAAACCGCGTCAGCGAGGGCACCGCGGCGATGACGCCGATCCACCATGCGTCGATGCCGACCGCCTTCAGCCAGACCGTGAAGAACGGCAGATGGGCGCCGATCATGCCGAAGGTCGCGCCGTAAAACAGCGACAGCCTGACGGCGAATCGCCGCGATGCGCCCTTGGAATTGATGGGGCTTTGTGATTCGCTTGGCATCAAATAAACTGTGATTTGCCCGATATCGCGTTGTTTCGTTATCGCAACGCGCGGTAATTTGCGCGAAGAGTTTATCATGGCCGATGAAGTATTCGCTCTCTCGCCGATCTCAGCTCGCGCCGCGATGCCGAGCGAGGCTGACTATGCCGCGATCAGCGAAGCCTTCATGGAGACGTCGCGGGGCCGCTGGTTCCTGACCGAATACGCCAAGCGCAACCGCAATGCCGACACCCGCATGGTGCTGGATGCGGTGGCGCGGATCGAGCAGAGCCTGGCGGCCCACAAGGAAGAAGCCCTGCAGAGCGAGGAAAGCCTGCAGCGCGAGGAAAGCCTGCGCCAGGAAGCAAGCCTGGCGGCGCAGGAGCGGGCCGCGGCCGCCGCGGCCGCAGCCGCCGCCGAGGACAGCCTTGCCAAGGCGCTCGCCGCGATTCGCGGGGCGGTCGCAGCGGCACAGGAATCGGCGAGCGAAGCGCTCGACAGCCTCGCGCTGGAACAGCGGCTGGCGCCGGTCCGCAAGGGCGCGCGGGTGCTGCGCGAGATCGCCTGGCGGCTTCGGGAAATCGGCAATGACGGGCGCATCTGCGACCTGATCGATTCGCAGGTCACCGTCATCGAAAAGGGCGTCGAACAGATTTCCTCCGATCAGGCAACGGCGGCGCTGAGCGCAGCCTTCGCCATGCTGGAGGGGCAGCTTGAGCAGTTCGGCGACCCCCACCGCGCGCTCGCCCCTGACACCGATGCCGCGGCGACGGCCGAGGCCATCGAGGCGACTTCTGCGCCCGAAGCGTCCGATTCGCCGGCTGAAGCGGTTTCGGGCGAGGCGGAAACCGGCCCGCATCTGGAAGTCGCATCAAATCAAGAAGCTGGGGCCTCGCTGCGAGACGGAAATGACGCCGGCCTCGCCGAAGCCGCGCTGGCCGAAACGGAAGTCGGGTTGGCGGCAGCGGACGCATCCGCGGCGACTGCACCCGACGGCGATACCGCCGACGCCGATGACGACGCGGTTCTCGACATGATCGCGATGGAAATGGGCGCACCGGACCCGATCGATGACGAAGAGACTGTCGCGGTGGCCACCGAGCCGGCCGATCTGGCCGAAGCGTCCGCGCCAATCGAGCCGCCGATTCGAGCCGCGGTTCAGCCTGCGCCAGCCGCTGCGAAGGCCGAGTCTGGCGCGCCGCCGGCGGACGACTCGCTCGGCTCGTCCATCATTGCGCGCGGCATGATGCGCAAGCCTGCCCATTCGGCCAGCGACGCGCTCGCGCCGATCCGGCGCATGAGCCAGGCCGAGCGGATCGCGCTGTTCTCCTGACAACGGCCGCGCTGAAGACGCCAGGCGCGTTTGCTGCATCCGCGAGCCTCGCTTTCCGATTGATTCAGCGCCGCGCCAGGATCAAGCTGGCGCGATGGTCGTCCGCCGGAGATGTCAGTGAAAACCAGGGTCATCGTCAATCCGATGGCGAACAAGGGCAATTGCGGCAAACGCTGGCCGCAGATTCGCGCTGAACTCGAGCGACATCTCGGCTCGCTCGGCGATCGCGACATTGCGATAACGCGGGCGCCCAACCATGCCATTGAATTGGCGCAGGAAGCGGTCGACGCCGGCTATCGCCGCCTGGTCTCGGTGGGCGGTGACGGCACCTTCAGCGAGATGATGAACGGCGTGATATCGGACGACCGGCCGATCGCTCCCGACCTGGTGCTGGCGCAACTGCCCGGCGGCACCTCGAACGAACTCAGCCGCTCGTTCGGCCAGATCGCGCTCGCCGATGCCAGCCGGGCCATCGCCGCCGGGCTGACGCGCGAGATCGACGTGTTCCGCGCCGAGGCTAGGGGGTATGCGGGACATCCGGTCACGCGGTATGGTTTCGTGCTCGCGATTGTCGGCGCCGCCGCCACGATCTCCTGGCGGGCTCAGCGCGTGCCGCTCCTGAAACGGCTCGGCCCGGTCAGTTACGTCCTGATGACCGCGCTGACATCGCTGACCTACAGCCCGCGCCCCTACCGGCTCAGGATCGACGACGAGCCCGAGCAGAATCTGCCAATGTGGTCCCTGATGCTGTGCAGTTTCGACGGTGCGGGCGAAGGCTTGATGCTGGCGCCGGGCGCCGATCCCAGTGACCGCAAGCTCGATCTGATCATGGTCGGCGACATCGGGCACTGGGAGACGCTGACCAGGATCGTCCCCAAGCTGGGCGACGGCAGCTACATCGCGCACCCGAAAGTCTCGCGGCGTCACGCGACGCGGATCACGATCGACAGCGATCGCATGGTCCGTGCCGACGTCGACGGCGAAAGCATCGGCCAACTGCCGATGTCGGTCGCACTGCTGCCGTTTCGCCTGAAGGTGGCGGCCATTCAGCCCGGATCCGGAAAGTGATGAAGATCACGTACACCCTCGCCGCCTGACCCTACCGTGCTCCCAAATCTCGCTTTGAGATCGCAAGGAGCGCCGCCATGTTCCGTTTCAAGCCGTTACTGTTATGCGCTGGTCTGTTGGGCAGCTTGCTGAGCTTCGCCGGAGCGGCCTTCGCCGAGGCCCCGAATGCCGACATCCGCAACGGCATCCAATCGCCGCCGGCTGCCGACCAGCGGGTCGCGCTGGTGATCGGCAACTCGAATTACCAGACCGCGCCGAAACTCGCCAATCCCGGCAACGACGCCCAATCGGTGGCGCAGCTGTTGAACTCCGCGGGCTTCGAAGTGACGCAGGCGATCGACCTGACGCGCAGCGACATGGTCAGGGCGATGCAGGATTTCTCCTTCAAGGTCGCCGCCCGCGGCCCCGGCGCCGTCGCAATGATCTATTACGCCGGTCACGGCGTGCAGTTGGCGGGCGAGAATTACCTGCTGCCGGTCGATGCCAGGATCACCTCGCCGTCCGATCTCGAAAGCAACTCGCTGCGGCTGGTCGACGTGATGGGAACGCTGGAATCGATCCCGAGCCGGATGCGCATCGTCATTTTGGACGCCTGCCGCAACAATCCGTTTCCGGAGATCAACGACGCCGGACGCGGCCTTGCCATCGTCGACGCGCCGCGCGGCTCGATCGTCGGCTACTCGACCGCGCCGGGCACGGAAGCCGCCGATGGCGACGGCAACCACAGCCCGTACACGTCGGCTTTCCTCAATGTCGCGCGCGAGCCCAATTTGCCGATCGAGCAATTGTTCAAGCGGGTCCGGCTCGAGGTCAACAACACGACCGACGGCCGGCAGACGCCGTGGGAAAGCTCGTCGCTGACCTCCGACTTCTATTTCTTCGGCGATACGGCAGAGGCCGGGACCCGTGCGCCGGACCGCAGCCCGATCGTCCAGACCGCGTCCAACCTGCCCTCGCGCTCGGTACGCCAGGCCTATGATTTCGTGCTGTCCGAGGGTACGCCCGAACACTATCAGGAGTTCATCCGCCTCTACCCGCACGATCCGCTGTGCCTTCGCATCCGCGTGCTGCTCGGCAACCTGCTGCAGGCGAGGGCGTGGCACAAGGCCGTGATGGCGAATTCTCCCCACGCCTACAAGGCGTTCCATGACTCCTACGCTGACAGCCCCTATGCCAAGACGGCTCTGAAGCTGCAGCTGCAGCCAAAGGCCGTGCCGCTGATGCAGTTCACGCATCTGGCAAAGTCGTCGCCGACGTTCAAGCCGAACAACATCGGTGGCGCGCCCGGCCTTGGCAACTCCCTTGGCATCTCCAAGGACAACCTTGGCGCCAACGCGCACATGCCCGTCCCTTCGAAGATCATCACGCTGCCGGCCAAAGCCGCGACAACGATCAACCCCGGCAACGGCGGCGGCATCATCAATGGCAATCCCGGCAAGGTCACGACCTTGCCCGGCAAGATCGATCCTGTGCCCGTCAACGTCGGCAACAACAACGGCATTCCCGGCAAGGTCATGCCGTTCCCCGGCAAGGTCAATCCGGCGCCCGTCAACGTCGGCAACAACAACGGCAATCCCGGCAAGGTCACAACCTTCCCCGGCAGGATCGACGCCGCTCCGATGCGGATCCAGGGCAAGCCGGAACGCAGCTTCGCGCCGCGCACGATGAATGGCGGCGTCACCAGCGGCAATTCCAGCTCGCGCTTGATGACAACCCAGTTCGTTAGCTCGTTTGGCGGGAGCGGCGGATTCAGGCGCTAAGCGTGAATTGATGTTGTCGGGCAGGGCAGCACATGCCCTGCCCGTTTTCATTTTTGTCGGGTTTGATCAGGCGACCAGCCTGGCGAACAGGTCGGCATCGACATTGCCGCCGGAGAGCACGATCACGACGTTCTTGCCCTTGACGTCGATGCGACCGGCCAGCAGGGCGGCCAGGCCAACGGCGCCGCCGGGTTCGACCACCAGCTTCAATTCCCGATAGGCATAGGCCACCGCCGCGCCGACTTCTTCGTCGGAGGCCGTGACGCCGTTCGCCAGCAGCTTGCTGTTGATCGAGAACGTCATCTCGCCGGGTATCGCCGCCATCAGCGCATCGCAGATGGTGCGACCGGCGGCGTGATGGGCCTCGCGATGTCCGGCGCGCAACGACAGCCCGTGATCGTCATAGTCCTCGGGCTCGGCGACCACGATCTGGGCGTGGGGATATTTCGCCTTGACCGCCGTCGCTACCCCGGCGATCAGGCCGCCGCCCGAAGCCGGCGCCACCACGATGTCGGGCGAGAGCCCGAGTGCCGCCATGTCCTCGGCGATCTCGCGGCCGACCGTGCCCTGCCCGGCGATCACGAAGGGATCGTCATAGGGACGCACCAGTGTCGCGCCGCGCTTGTCGGCAATGCCGTTGGCGATGGCTTCGCGGTCTTCCCGGTCGCGATCATAGAGCACGACCTCGGCGCCATATCCCTTGGTGCGCTCGCGCTTGGTCAAGGGAGAATCCGCGGGCATCACGATGGTCGCCCGCATGTTCAGGATCTTCGCCGCCGCCGCCACGCCCTGGGCGTGGTTGCCGGAGGAGAACGCCACCACGCCGCCGCCGCGCTTGTCCTGCGGGATCGACGCCAGCTTGTTGAACGCGCCGCGAAACTTGAACGATCCGGTCCGCTGCAGCATTTCCGGCTTCAGGAACACCTTGGTGCCGATGCGCTCGTCGAGAACGGGGAACGACAACAGCGGCGTTCGCACCGCGAATGGCGCAACCACCCGCGCCGCCGCTTCGATATCCGCAGCGCCGACCGCTGCAATGGGGGCTGGTTCGGTCATGCATGCCTTGTATCGCGCCGGCAGAGGGCCGGGCAAGAAAGATTCAAGACCGATTCAGGATCGTTTCAACCCGTTCAGGCGAAGTATGGCGACGAAATCCGGTTCTCACGCCGCAAATTGCACCTGCCCGCCCTCCGGCTCCACCGGGCAACGGTTGAGGGCGTGTTCGATAAAGACCCGGGCGGAAGCTTGCCAGGTATGGGCGGCGGCAAATTCAACACATGCTTCCCGCGATATTTGCTGCGCCTGCAGGCATGCCACGCGCAAATCCTCGCTGAGGACGCCGACCGGCGCCGTGCCGATCACGTCACGGGGCCCAGTGACCGGGTAAGCCGCCACCGGCAGGCCGCTCGCCAGCGCCTCCAGCAGCACCAGACCGAAGGTGTCGGTCTTGCTCGGAAATACGAATATGTCCGCCGCCGCATAGACCTCCGCCAGTTCCTCGCCGTGTCGCGCACCGAGGAACACCGCCTTGGGATAGTTTCGCTCCAGCGCCGCCCGCGCCGGACCGTCCCCGACCACGAGCTTGGTGCCGGGCAGATCGAGTTCGAGGAAAGCTTCGAGGTTTTTCTCGACGGCGACCCGGCCGACGCTGAGGAACACCGGCTTCGGCAGGCAAAGATCGGCCGCGCGCGGATGAAACAGCGAGGTATCGACCCCGCGCGACCACAGCACGACATTGCGAAAGCCGCGCATGCGCAACTCGGCCGCAAGCGCCGGCGTTGCCGCCATCACCGCCCGGCTCGGCCGGTGGAAGCGGCGCAGCGCGCGCCATACCCATGATTCCGGAATCGACGAACGCGCGGAGACATATTCCGGAAAGCGGGTGTGAAAACCCGTGGTGAACGGCAGGCCGTGCTTGCGGCAGTAGCGTCGCACCAGAAGCCCGATCGGGCCTTCGGTCGCGACGTGAATGCCGTCTGGCCTTGCGGCCTCGATCAATCGCGCGATCTTGGCAGGATAAGGCAAGGCCAGCCGCAGACCGGGATAGCTCGGCATCGCGAAGGTGCGAAACGATTGCGGCGTAAGGAAGCTGATCTCGACGCCGAAGCCCTTTGCCGCCTCGGCCATCGCGGTCAGCGTGCGCACCACGCCATTGACCTGTGGATGCCACGCATCGGTTGCGACCAGAATATGCGTCACGCGGCGCGCGCCGCGACGCGGGGGACCGGCACCGCCCGTCGCGAGAGATCGGTCCAGGTGATGATTTCGAACCGGCCGTCCTCGTGTTCGGCCAGCGCGGTGCAGCTTTCCACCCAGTCGCCGCAATTCATGTAGCGGATGCCGTGTTCGTCGCGGATGGCGGCGTAGTGGATGTGGCCGCAGATCACGCCGTCGGCGCCGTGCCGCCGCGCCTCGCCGGCCAGCGTCTGTTCGAATGCGCCGATGTAATTCACGGCGTTCTTGACCTTCTGCTTCGCCCATTGCGACAGCGACCAATAGGGTACGCCGAACAAGCGCCGGAAGAAGTTGACCAGACGATTCATCTGAATGGCGAAATCATAGGCCTTGTCGCCGAGATGGGCGAGCCAACGCGCGTTCTGCACCACGAGATCGAAGATGTCGCCGTGGATGACGAGATAGCGCTTGCCGTCGGCCCCTTCGTGAATGGTGTTTTCCACCACGTCGATGCCGCCGAAATGCGTGCCGTAATAGTTGCGCAGGAACTCGTCGTGATTTCCGGGCACATAGATGACCTTGGCGCCTTTGCGGGCCTTGCGCAGCATTTTCTGCACGAAGTCGTTGTGCGATTGCGGCCAGTACCAGCCGGATTTCAGCGCCCAGCCATCGACGATGTCGCCGACAAGATAGATGGTGTCGGCGTCGTGGCTCCTGAGGAAGTCCAGCAATCGGTCAGCTTGCGAGCCGCGGGCTCCGAGATGGACGTCGGAAATGAACAAGGTACGAAAGCGCCGCTCCGGGCTTTCTTCAATCAGGGAGCCACTACCCATGCGACAGCACCTATTGCACTTGTGTGACAGGGCGATGACAACCCGTGCGGCCATTGGCGTCGATAGAATCGGTCTTGCACCTTGACTGCAAATAGCAGCCCGATGCGACAACGAGGCGACATGGCGCGAACGCGGCTGTGAGGGTGGTTAAAATCGCGCCTTAACGAACCGCGCGTCAATAAAACCTGTGAAAATGGTGAACGGGCCCGTGACCGCGCCCGACGCTGAAGCGGTCGGCGGCAGCGATTGCGGCGCTGACCCAGGCCTTGGCGCGAGCCACGGCGGTCGCCATTCCCTCGCCTTTGGCAAGCCCGGCCGCGATCGCCGACGACAGCGAGCAGCCGGTGCCGTGGGTGTTCCTGGTGGCAATGCGCGGCGCGGCCAGCACGACGGCGCCGTCGGCGTCGATCAGGTAATCGATACTCTCGGCGCCCTCGCCATGACCACCCTTGATCAGCACCACCTTGCAGCCCAACGCCAGCAACCGCCTGCCCTGATCCTTCACCTCGGCCTCCTCCCTCGCCACCGGTTCGTCGAGCAGGGCCGCGGCCTCGGGCAGGTTCGGCGTGATCACCGAGGCGCGCGGAATGAGTTTCGTCCGCAGCGCATCAACGGCTTCGGCCGCCAGCAGCCGATCGCCCGATGTTGCCACCATCACCGGATCCAGCACCACATGCTTCGGCGACCAGCGCGTCAGCCCGGCGACGATGGCGTCGATGCTCGCCGGCTGCGCCACCATGCCGATCTTGACCGCGCCGATGTCGAGATCAGAAAATACCGCGTCGATCTGCGCGGCGACGAATTCCGCCGGCACCTGATGAATGCCGCTGACGCCGGTGGTGTTCTGCGCGGTCAGCGCCGTAATCACGGACGCACCGTAGACGCCGAGCGCGGCAAATGTCTTGAGGTCTGCCTGGATGCCCGCCCCGCCGGAGGAATCGGAGCCGGCAATCGTGAGCGCGATCGGCGTCGTCATGCTTGGCCTCGCGCTGATCGTGGGATCGGGACCATCGGCTTTGTCACCGCGTTTTCGAGCAAATCGGAGGGCGGTTCGCGAGAGGAAACAAGAAACTAGCGCCCCCGGTCACGGGCAGCAAGCTTGCCATGCCCTGCGGTTTTTGGCCTATTGCGTCTGAGATGCCTGGAGACGACCGCCATGGTTCCTTTCTTCGTCCAGTTCAAATGCAAGCTCGGCCAATCCTACGCCGTCGCCAACGCGCTGGCGGAAGCCGAGATCGCCTCGGAGATCTATTCCACCGCCGGCGACTACGACCTGCTGGTCAAGTTCTACGTCGACAACGACACCGACATCGGCCATTTCGTCAACGAGCGGGTTCAGGTGATTCCGGGCATCCAGGACACCCACACCATCATCACCTTCAAGGCGTTCGGCACCGGTTAGTCCAGCATGGCGGCCCAACGGCTTGCCATTGGCCCCCTCCACTCGTCAGGGATGCGGCCAAGGGCACGCTTTTGCCATGCGAGCATCTTGCTATCGCCTTGATATTTTTCATTTCTGAACGGCGTCGCCAATCGGGGGCTCCGCAGCGGGGAGTTTTTCCGAGGGGGAATTAGTCGCGAGTACCACCATGGGGACGTTATACGACCTGCTCGGAGCGCTTCCGAACGACGACGCCGACGCCCTGCGGGCTGCCTTCCGCAAGGCCGCCAAGGCTACCCATCCCGACCTTAACCCCGGCAATCCCGAGGCCGCGCTGAGATTCAGGGAGTTGATGCGCGCCCACGACATCCTGACCGATGCCGAGCAACGCGCGACCTACGATCAACTGCTCGCCATTGCGCTTCAACCGCCCGTCGCGAAAACGACCAGCACCTACGAGGTCGTCGGCAGATTTGCCTCCAACACGATGGCCGCGACAATCATTTCAGCCGTGCTGGTCGGCGGTTACGTCCTGCTCGGCCTGTTTTCGAAACCACCCGGCGCCGCGGAGATCCCAACTGACGGGACGGTAGGCCGTGCCTACGGCATTGCGGCGGCGGCGCCTGACGCCATCGCCAGAAACGACGCGCGCATGCAGCATGCTGGGGAGGCATCGGCCGGCGTGGCAATCGAGGCGGACTCAAGGACCGGGGCAATCGGCCGCTTCGACCCGCTGGCGGGCTTCGCCGCCTACCATCTGGCCATTCAAGCCGCCTATTTCGATCGCGGCAGCGTGTTTTATCGGACGGGCGATCTCGACCGCCGGTTCACCGCCTTCACTCCCGTCAAACGCGTCTCGGATTCCCGAAAAAACAAGAACGCCACGCCAGCGCCGCCCAGGCCGCTGTCGATCCTGGCGCGCTTGCCGGAAAGGCGGAAACCCATCCCACCCGCCCTGACGCCCTGATGGCGGGCGCCACGATCTTCAGCAGGATTCTCAACCGCTCTTTGCCCTTTTTGGCCGCGGCGGCCCCTCGATCGGCGGCAGCGATTTCAGATACTCGGCCATGCCGGCAAGGTCCTCAGCGGATAATTGCGACGTGTTCCGGATGACGCGCGCCATCGAGCCGCCGGCGGTGTCGCCCTCGGGCGTTTGCCCGGTTTCGAGGAAATAGGCGATATCCTTGACGCTCCATCCGGCAAGCGTTCCCTTCTGGGTGATGTTTGGCACCCAGCCCTCGCCTTCGGGATTGGGTCCGCCGGCCAGGCGCTGCGCCGCGACGATGCCGCCAAGGAAATTGCGCGGGCTGTGGCACTCCGCGCAATGGCCGAGGCCGTTGACGAGATAGGCGCCGCGATTCCAGGACGCCGAACGCGCGGCGTCAGGCGCATACGGCTTGCCGTCCATGAACAGCCATTTCCAGACGCCGACATTGCGGCGGATGTTGAAGGGAAACGGCACGTCGTGATCGCGCGCCTTGCCCCTCACCGGGGCCAGCGTCTTCAGATAGGCGAAGAGGTCGCGAACATCCGCGACTGTCGCGTGCTGGTAGGAGGCGTAGGGAAACGACGGGAAGTAATGCGCGCCCTGCGGCGAGGTCCCCTTCAGCACTGCGGTCACGAACTCGGCTTCGGTCCAGCGGCCGATGCCGTCATTCGGATCGGGCGAGATGTTGGGGGCGTAAAACGTCCCGAACGGCGAAGGCATCGCCAGTCCACCGCCTAGCTTGAGCCGATCGGGCTGGTTGGGGACGGCGTGGCAGGAGGCGCATCCACCCGCATTGAATGCAACGAGGCCGTTGGCGAGGTTGGGCGTGTGCGGCGCAAGCGAAGCCGGCGCAACCACCGCCGGGATCGTCAGCCACCAGAAAACCCCGAGGCCGGCAATGCCGGCCAATGCCATGGCAAGGAGGATTCGTCGCAGCATTGACGGCTCCGTCGTGAGGCGCCCCAACTGGAGCGGGATCGCGCGCTTCCCGAACGATCGCCAGCTCGGCAGCACCTGGTCCACCAAGCTTACACAAATTCCGGGGCGCTTAAGGCGAGATCGCGCAGAAATCCATCAGACCATTGTTCACAAAAGAGATTCGCTCTGAAGGCAACATCGATCCCGAACGCCGCGGCAGGTTCAGGAAGCTGATCCGGGACGAAAAAAGAGGGTGGATGCACCAGGCATCCGCCCTCTTTCGTCGATCGGAAACTGGGTTAGCTGTTCTTGACGCGGTATGTCTCGTGACAGCTGCTGCATTCCTTGCCGATGACAGGCACGTTGGCCTTCAGCGAGTCGAGATCCTTGATCTTCGCCTTGGTCTCGGTCACCGCCTTGGCGAAGCTGGCGATCTTGGCCGCGAAGCCGGCCTTGTCTTCCCAGATCTTCGGCGAGGAGCTGAAGTCACCCTCGGCCTTCAGGCCCTTGGTACTCTCCGGGAACATGGTCGGAAGCTTCTTGGCGGTATCCTCGAACTGCTTGAGCGCCTGATCGACGGCCGCCTGGTCATAGGGTTTCTCGCCCTTGACCATCGGGCTCAGCACCGCGCCCATCGCCCTGCCGGTCGCCTTCATGACGTCCTGGTCCTGCTTGACCTTATCCTGCTGGGCGATGCCTACGCCAACGCTCAGCAACAACGCTCCTGCGACCACCAAAATTCGCTTCATCCGGGAACCCCTTTTCTTGCCGTGACGCGTGCAGGCCCGCGACCGCCGCAAGCCTTGCCTGCTTTCTGCCAACACCGCAGGCGGGACTTCATTCCCCGCTTACGGAAAATATCAGAGATTATGACGCTTCCTTGCCTCGCGGATTGCGATCCAGACCCGTTCGGGTGTCGCCGGCATGTCGATATGATCGATCTTGTACTCTCGCCAAAGGCCCTCGACGATCGCGTTGACAATGGCGGGACAGGAGCCGATGGCGCCGGCCTCGCCCGCACCCTTGACGCCGAGCGGGTTGGTCGTACAGGGCACGTTGTGGGTTTCGAAGTGGAATGAGGGGCCGTCGGCGGCCCGTGGCAGCGCGTAATCCATGAAGGTGCCGGTGACGAGCTGGCCGTCGGCTGCGCTATAGACCGCCTGCTCCATCAAGGCCTGGCCGATCCCCTGCATCGCCCCGCCATGGACCTGGCCGGCGAGCAGCAGCGGATTGAGCGTCACGCCGAAATCATCAACGATGACATAATTGACGATCCTGATGATCCCGGTCGCGGGATCGATCTCGACTTCGGCCAGATGGGTGCCGTTGGGGTAGGTGCCGTCGGCCTGGGTGAAGGTCGCGCTCGCATTCAGTTTCGACGGATCGACGCCGCGCCGCTTGGCCAGATCGGCAAAGCTGATCGAACGATCGGTGCCGGCGATGCGCACGACGCCGTTGCTGATCTCAAGGTCGCCGGCGCTGGTTTCCAGCGCTTCGGCGGCGATCTCCTTGAGCTTGTTGCCGAGCTCGCGGGTGGCGCGCTGGACGCTGACGCCGCCGGTCGGGATCGAAGCCGAACCGCCGGTGCCGAGGCCGGTCGCGATCTTGTCGGTGTCGCCCTGCAGCACATGGACGCGTTCCGGCGGCACCCCGAACTGCTCGGCGACGAGCTGGGCGTAGGCGGTCTGGTGGCCCTGCCCGGTCGACTGGGTGCCGATCAGAATGCTGATGTCGCCATTCGGATCGAGCGCGACATTGGCGGTTTCCTCGCCCATGGTGCCGCAGACCTCGACATAGCTCGCCATGCCGATGCCGCGCACCAGCCCGGCCTTCTTGGCCGCCTTGGCGCGCTTGGGGAATTCCTTCCAGTTGGCGACTTCCATCGCGCGCTTCATATGCGCGGTGAAGTCCCCGGAATCATAGACCTTCCCGGTCGCGGTCTTGTACGGCATCGCCTTTGGCGGAATGAAATTCTTGCGCCGGATCGCATCCGGCGTCATCCCGAGTTTTCGAGCCGCCGCATCGACCAGCCGCTCGATCACGTAGGCCGCCTCTGGCCGGCCGGCGCCGCGATAGGCGTCAACCGGCACGGTGTGGGTGAACACGGTGCGGACGCGGCAGTGGAACGCCTGGAGATCATAAAGTCCGGGCAGCATGCCGGCGCCGCCGTAGGGAATGTAGGGCCCGAAGGTCGAGAGATAGGCGCCCATGTCGCCCATCAGGTCGACATCCATGCCGAGGAACTTGCCGTCCTCGGCCAGCGCCATCCTCGCAGTCGTGACATTGTCGCGCCCCTGGGCGTCGCCGGTAAAGTGCTCGGAGCGATCGGCGGTCCATTTGATGGTCTTGCGCAGCTTGCGCGCGGCGACCGCGATCAGCGCGTATTCGCGGTAGGGAAACAGCTTGGTGCCGAAGCCGCCGCCGACGTCTGGACAGATCACCCGCATCTTTTCCATCGGCATCTTCAGCACCATGCCGCACAGGATCTCGCGCAGGCGATGGCTGCCCTGGCTGCCGATGGTCAGCGTCAGGTGATCGCGCTTGGCGTCGTATTCGGCGACCGCGGCGCGGGTTTCCAGGAAGTTGGTGATCACGCGCGGATTGACGATCGACACTTCGGCGATCGCATGCGCGCTGGCGAAGGCGGCGTCTGCCGCCTTCTTGTCGCCGACCGAGACGTCGAACAGCACATTGCCGGGATGGTTGGGCCAGACCTGCGGCGCCCCCGGCTTGACGGCGTTGACGAGGCCGACCACGGCGGGCAGCGGCGTCCATTTCACCTCGATGGCCTCGATGGCGTCGCGGGCGTGGTCGATGCTGTCGGCGACGACGAAGGCGACGGCGTCGCCGACATGGCGAACTTCGTCCTTCGGCAGAATCGGATAGGGCGGCCCGGTGAACGGATCGACCTCAAGGTTGAAAAGGCATGGCAGATCGCCGAGCTCCCTGACGTCGTCGGCGGTCAGGACCGCGCCGACGCCGGGCATGCCGCGGGCCTTGCTGACGTTGATGGTGAACTTGGCGTGCGCATGCGGCGAGCGCAGCACCAGCGCATGCATGGCGGACGACGGCGAATGGTCGTCGGTATAGCGGCCCTTGCCGCGGATGAGCGCGTCGTCCTCCTTGCGGAGAACGCTTTGACCGACGCCGAATTTGATGGGAGCTGCCATCTTGTCTCCATTTGCCGTGAGAAGCGCGCCATACTGGCCCGGTTCCCGCGCCAGCGCAAACCGCTTTCGGCTGTTAGCACGCAGCCCTGCGCGGACGCGTGGTCATCCGGCGAGCGCTTCGCTACTGCACAAAAAAGCCCCGGACGATGCCGGGGCCTTTGCGGGACGAAGATAGCCGTCCGGGATCGGTCCTTCGCGACTATCGGCCGCCGATGGCGTAGTTCAGGCCGACCCGCAGCACATGGTCGTGAAAGCGCGAATCGACGTTGGCTCCGATCGCGGAAGCCGGCGCGAGGCTGAAGCTGCCGGCACGGAACGTATCGAAATCCATGTAGAGATATTCGAGCTTGGCGCTCCAATCCTTGCTGATCTTGCCTTCGACGCCGGCGCCGGCGGTCCAGCCGAAGCGCACGTCGGAGGTCGAGCCGATGGAAGCGACTGCCACAGCACCCGGGGTGAAGCCGGCGAGCGCGCCGGTGGTCTTGATCGAGCCATAGGCCAGACCGCCGGTGCCGTAGAACAGCACCCGTGGTGTCGCGAGCACGCCGACGCGGCCGCGCACGGTGCCGAACCACTCCAGGTGCTGATCGAGGGCCAGGGTGGTCCCGGCGGCGCCAGCCGGCAGGAACGTCAATCCGGGAAGACAGACGCCGCCGTTGCCCGCTCCAGCGCAACGATAGCCGGTCCCGCCCTTCTCATCGGACCACTGCGCGTCCGCTTCGAGGCCGAACACCCAGTTGTTGGCTTGCCAGTTGTAACCGATCTGGCCGCCGGCAATGGCGCCGTCCATGTTGAAGCCGGCGCTGGTGATCGAGCCCGCCGGCGGCACGATCGGCAATCCGGTGGCCGTGCTGAAGTAGGAGACGTCCGAGTTGGAACGGCCCCAGCTGTAACCGGCGTTGCCACCGACATAGAAGCCGCCCCAGTTCCAGACCTCGACCATCGGCGGCGCCTTGGTGTAGCGCGGCGCCATGTCCGCGGCGCTCGCTGCGGAAGTCGCCGCCAAAGCCACCAGTGCCGACGCTGCGATTGCCTTGAAAAACGGATTGCGCATGGGAGCCCCTCTGAAAACTTTTGGCTGAATCTCCGATGGAACCCTAATGCGGATTCGTCCTGCGATCAGGTGCCATTTCCATCGCGGGTGGCGTTTTCGGCCGCTTGTTGCAAATATGCCCCAATGCGGCCAGCGCAGCGCCCCAAAGACATTTCATCGCGTATCAGCAGATACTTATATGGATTGCTTGCGGTCGCGCAGCAGCGAAAAGAGCCATCCCCTGCCGAACAGCAGCAGGATCAAGAACCCGTAGATGAATGCGCCGGTGGCGATCAGCAGGACCAGCGCCGTCTCGTCGCGAAAGACGCGCATCGGCGCGAAATAGAAACTGGCGAATCGCGCGGTGCCCCACAATGCGCCCGCCAGCACGATGCCGGCCACGGCAAACCTGGCCAGCGAAACGATCCAGGCGCGGTCGAATTCGAGATAGCCGGCCCTCACCGCAAACAACAGCACCAGCAAGAGATTGACCCAGGCCCCGACGGCGGTGGCGAGCGCCAGGCCGATCTGCGCCAGCGTCCCCATCAGCGCGACCTTGAGCGCGACATTGACCGCAACGCCTGTCAGCGCCGCCTTTACCGGCGTGGCGGTGTCCTGGCGGGCATAAAACGTCGCCACCGCGCTGCGGATGGTCACGAACGGAATGAGCCCCACCGCATAGGCCGCCAGGGTCGCGCCCGCGGTCGCCGCATCCGCATTCGAGAACGCGCCGCGCGCAAACATCGCGCGCATGATGAAGTCCGGGACGGTCAGGAAGGCGGCCACGAACGGTACCGAAAACAACAGCGAGAACTCGAACGCGCGCCGCTGCGCGGCCGACGCGCCGGCGACGTCGTTGCCGGCAAGGCGGCGCGACATTTCCGGCAGCAGCACGGTGCCGATGGCGATCCCGATCACGCCGATCGGCAACTGGTTCAGACGGTCGGCATAATAAAGCGCCGCAAGCGCGCCGGCCGGTAGAAATGTTGCGATGATGGTGTCGGCAAACAATGCGATCTGGGTTCCCATCGAACCAAGGGTCGCAGGCCCCAGCGCCCTAAAGAACGCCCGGACGTCGTCGTCGAGCTTGAAGATGGCGAATTTCGGCAGGATGCCGCGTCTCGCCGCGTCGCCGGCCAGCAGCAGGAACTCGAGGATCCCGGCCAGCAACACGCCCCACGCCGCGGCGTGACCGGCGCCGGGAAACAGCCCCGCCAGCGCCAGCGTTGCCATCATCGACAGGTTGAGAAAGATCGGCGCGGCGGCGGCGCTGGCGAAGCGGTGAATCACGTTGAGCATGCCGCCGTAGAGCGTCACCAGCGTGATCAGCAGCAGATAGGGAAACGTGATCCGGGTCAGCGCAATCGCCAGTTCGCCGCGCGCCGGATCATCGGCAAATCCCGGCGCCAGCACGGCGATCACCTGGGGCATGAACAGCCAGGCCAGCAGGAGCAGGATGAGCTGGCTGCCAAACAGCAGCGTGAAGATGCGGTCGGCGAACAGTTTTGCCGAGGCTTCGCCCTGACCCCGGACATGGGCATAGGCCGGCACGAACGCGGCGTTGAAGGCGCCTTCGGCGAAGATCGCCCGGAAATGATTGGGCAACCGCAGCGCCACGAAAAACGCGTCGGCCACCGGGCCGGCGCCGAGAATGGCCGCGAGCATGATGTCGCGCGCGAAACCGGTCAGCCGCGAAAGAAGCGTAAAGCCGCCGACGGTGAAGATGCGTCCGAGCATTCGCCGCTTCTAGCGCAGTTTGGCAAAACGGCGAAATCCGGCCACCGGCAATTCAAGCCTGAGTTTGTTCGAAAGCCGGCCGCGATTCTGCCCGCAGGCGGCGCTTAAGCGCGGGTTCACGCGGAAAGCGCGCCGCGCACCGCCTCGATGATCCGCGCCTGCGTCGGTGCGTCGAGATAGGCGTGCATCGGCAGGCTGATGACGTCATTCGAGAGCCGTTCGCTCACCGGCAACCCGCCGTCGGCCACGGGAAAATCCCGGTAGGCCGTCTGCTGATGCATCGAGCGCGTGTAATAGATCGCGGTCGGAATGCCCTGCGCCTTCAGGGCTGCGGCGAAACCGTCGCGGTCAACCCCCTGCGGCAGGCGGATGGTGTACTGCGCCCACACCGAGGTGCAGCCGGGCGCGAGCCTCGGCACCGTCACGAAATTGCCCAGCCCGCGCGAATAGCGCGCGGCGACCGCGTTGCGGGCGGCGATCTCGTCCTCGAAAATCTTCAGTTTCTCGATCAGCACCGCCGCCTGGATGGTATCGAGCCGGCCGGTGAGACCGAGCCTGACATTGTCGTATTTGTCCGCCCCCTGGCCATGAACGCGAATGCTGCGCAGGGTTTCGGCAAGGCCGTCATCGTCGGTGAAGATCGCGCCGCCATCGCCGAAGCAGCCGAGCGGCTTGGCCGGAAAGAAGCTGGTTGCGGTCGCCAGTCCGAACGTGCCGAGCCGGCGGCCCTGATAGCTGGCGCCGAAGCCCTGGGCGGCGTCGTCAAGCACGAACAGGCCCTCGCTCGCTGCGATCGCCGCAATCGCGTCGTGGTCGGCGCTTTGCCCGAACAGGTCAACCGGGATCACCGCCCGCGGCTTCAGGCCGCGATGCCTGGCGGTCGCAATCCCGCGCGTCAGCGAGCCGGCATCGATGTTGAACGTCGCCTCATCGACATCGACGAACACAGGCGTTGCGCCGGTCAGCGCCACCGCCTCGCCGGTTGCGCAAAACGTGAACGAGGGACACAGCACGGCATCGCCGGGGCCGACCTGCTTTGCCATCAGCACCATCAGCAACGCATCGGTGCCGCTGGCGCAACTGACGACATGCCTGGCGCCGGAAAACTTTGCGAGCGCGGCTTCCAGCGCCGTCACTTCCGGGCCGTTGATGAACTGGCAATGGGCCAGCACGCGGGCGACCGCCTCATCGATCGTTTTGCCGAGCCGCCGGCGCTGCGCGGCGATGTCGATAAAGGGAACCGGTTCTGGACGCATGTGCTGATTCATGGAGCCTTGCAAGTTCTTGAACAGGATGTTCAGCCGGCGACGCGGCGCGGTCCCTTGCGCGCGGAGGCCGCGGGCTTGGGCGGCTGCTCGAGGCAACGGATTGCGATTTCGAGGCTGGCGACACCCTCGTCGCCGGTGACCGCCGGCTCATTGCCGGTGCGGACGGCATCGAGGAAGGCGATCAATTCGGCGCGCAACGGCTCGTCATGGCCGACCGGCAGATGGCGCATCGAATAGCTGCCGTCGGGCTTGAAGCCGAAGCACTCCGTCACCTGCCGCGTCAGGAGATCACCCATGACATACTTGCCGCGGGTCGCGACCGTGACGTTGCGCGCCTTGAACGGCGTCAGCCAGTTGGTGTTGATGTGGGCAAGCACCCCCGAGGCGGTGCGGAATTGCAGCAACGCGATGTCCTCGCGCTCGGCGACGGCGCTGGAAAGCTGCGGCTGCACCTCGACGATATCGGATTCGGTGAACCAGCGGATCAGGTCGATGTCGTGAACGGCAAGATCGATGACGACGCCGACATTCGACATCCGCGGCGGAAACGGCCCGACGCGGGTGATGCCGATGGAAAGAATGTCTTCGCCCGCAATCGCCTGCTTGATCGCGACGACCGCCGGGTTGAAACGCTCGACATGACCGACCATCAGCGTCACACCGGCGGTGCGCGCGGCATCGACGATGCCCCGCCCCTCCTCGACGGTCGAGGCGACCGGCTTCTCGACCATGATGTGGATGTTGCGGGCGATGCAGGCGAGCGCGATCTCGTGATGGAGGTGGGTCGGCGCCGCGATCGTGATGGCGTCGACGCCTTCGTCACACAACTGGGCGAGGCTTTCGAACGCCCGGCAGCCGACCAGCGCTGCGGCCCGCGCACGGTGCTCCGGCAACGGATCGACGATACCGACCAGCGTGACGCCGGGCAGGCCGGCCAGCACCCGGGCATGGTTGCTGCCCATCACGCCGGCGCCAACGACGCCCACGCGCAGCGCGCGACCACCGTCAGCCTTTGCGCCGAATACTCCGGAACTCATGTGATCGACCCCAACGGTATTCTCGGCGAGTAGCGCCCCGGCGGTTCTCTAGCACGGCGTCACAAATGTGGCGAATGCGATCACCCCTTTCCGGACACGTTTTGATTCAAAGAATTACATAGCCCCGACCGTGACTTAGGCACCGGAACGGTATCGCCCCGCCCGCTAGCTGCGCTGATAATCATCCTCGATGCGAATGATGTCGTCTTCGCCGAAATAGCTGCCGGTCTGGACCTCGATCAGTTCGAGCTGAATCTTGCCGGGATTCTCCAGCCGGTGAACCGCGCCGATCGGAATATAGACCGATTCGTTCTCATGAACGGTATTGACTTGGTTGTTGACCGTCACCTGCGCCGTCCCGCGCACCACGATCCAGTGTTCGGCGCGATGGTGATGCTTCTGCAGCGACAGGCGCCCGCCCGGCTTGACGATAATGCGCTTGACCTGGTGGCGCTCGCCGTTGTCGACCGATTGATAGGAGCCCCAGGGACGGTGGACCCGGATGTGATCTTCCGTCACCTGCGGGGCGACCGTCTTCAGTTTCGCCACCAGCCGCTTCAGCCCGTTGGCGTCCTTTTGCCGGCTCACCAGCACCGCGTCCTGGGTGGCGACCACCACGAGATCATCGACGCCTTCCAGCGCGACCAGCGCCCGGTCGGTCGATACGTTGCAATTGCGGGAATCCTCGAACACCGCCATGCCGCGGACTGCGTTGCCGTCGCCGTCCTTGTCGGACAATTCCCACACCGCGTGCCAGGAGCCGACGTCGGACCAGCCGCACGCAACCGGGACCACGGCGGCGCGCGAGGTTTTCTCCATCACCGCGTAATCGATCGAGATCGAGGTTGCGGACGCAAAGGCGGCTTCGTCGAGCTTGACGAAACCGAGGTCGCGGCCGGCTTTCGACACCGCGTCGGTGACCGCCTGCACGCTTGCCGCATCGAACTTGCGATACTCATCCAGCAGCACCGCGGCGCGGAACATGAAGTTGCCGCTGTTCCAGAGATAGCCCGACTCGACATAGCCCGCCGCGGTCTCAGCGTCAGGCTTTTCGACGAATTTCGCCACCGCGTGAACCTTGCCGGAAATCACCGCGCCCGGTTTGATGTAGCCATACTCGGTGGCGGCGCGCTCGGGCTGCACGCCGAATGTCACGATGTGCCCGGCTTCCGCCGCGGCCAGCCCCTCGCGGCACGCGGCGAGGAACGCCGCCACATCAGACACCAGATGATCGGCGGCCAGCGCCAGAACGATCGCCTCTGTCTCGCGCGCCTGCGCAAATACGCCGCCGGCCGCGATCGCAGGCCCGGAATCGCGGCGCATCGGCTCCAGCAGCACGTCGGCCTCCATGCCGATTTCCGCCAGCTGCTCCATGACCATGAAGCGGTAGGCGTTGTTCGTGATAACGATCGGCCGTTCGAACAGTGTCGCATCGGAGACCCGCCCCAGCGTGTCCTGGAATGTCGAACGCGTCCCGAACAGCCGCAGAAACTGCTTGGGATGGACCTCGCGCGAGGCCGGCCACAGCCGCGTCCCGGCGCCGCCGCACATGATCAGGGGGGTAATTCGTCGGTTCATCGGCGTTTCAAATCCTGTAATGGTCGCGATACCAGGCGACGAAATCGCGGAGCCCGTCCTCGATCGAGGTCTGCGGCCTGAAGCCGGTGTCGCGCGTCAATTCGGCGACGTCGGCGAAGGTCTCGATCACGTCGCCGGGCTGGATCGGCAGCATCTGCCTGATCGCCGCGCGGCCCAGCTCCCGCTCCAGAACGGTTACCACATGGGTCAGTTCCTCCGGATGATTATTGCCAACATTGTAAATCCTGGCCGGCGCACCGGCCTCCGGGCCGCCCTCGCGCGGGGGCTGCTCGACCAGCCGCAGCACGGCGGTGGTCACATCGTCGATATGGGTGAAATCGCGGCGCATCCTGCCATGGTTAAAAAGCCTGATCGGGGAACCCTCCAGGATCGCCTTGGTAAACAGGAAAACGGCCATGTCGGGCCGTCCCCACGGCCCGTATATGGTAAAGAAGCGCAATCCCGTCACCGGTAGTCGATAGAGGTGACTGTAGGAATGCGCCATCAACTCGTTCGCCTTCTTGGTGGCGGCGTAAAGGCTGACCGGATGGTCGGTCCGGTCAGCAACCGAAAACGGCAGCTTGGCATTGGCGCCGTAGACCGACGACGACGACGCATACACCAGGTGGGTGCAGCCGTGATGCCGGCAACCTTCCAGCACGTTGACGAAGCCCTGCAGGTTGGCGTCGACATAGGCATGCGGGTGTTCGATCGAATGACGCACGCCAGCCTGCGCGGCGAGATGGATCACGCGTGCAAAGTTGTTTCCTGCGAACAAACGCGCCATGGCGGCGCGATCGGCGAGATCGATCTGCTCGAACGAAAAGCGCGGCGCGCCGCGCAGCAGATCCAGCCGCGCCCGCTTCAGCGCCGGGTCGTAGTAGCTGTTGAGGTTGTCGAGACCGACCACGGCGCGGCCTTCCGCCAGCAGCCGGCGCGCGACATGGAAGCCGATGAAGCCCGCGGCTCCGGTGACCAGTATCGGTTGATCCGCCATCATTTCCCCGGAAGGCGCTCAGGCCAGAAATCTTCGTCAGCGCCTCTTTACCCGCCTTGCCGCGGCCGCCGCAACACCTGCCCCGCCGCTATTGCCAGACCGGCCTGAAAACCATACCAAGACGCCGAATTGCACCGCTTATGCAAACCCTCTCAAAATCCGCACGGGCGAGATGCGCCAGCTCCTGCTTTCGACATTGAAGATCGTGGTCTCGGCGGCGCTGCTGTATCTGGCGCTGCGCAAGGTCGATCTTGCCGAGTTGGCTGCGCGACTCAACGTCTCCAGCTTGGGCTGGATCGGGCTGGCGATCGCCGTCACCTTTCTGCAGATTTTCGTCGGCGTGCTGCGATGGCGCGAGATCGGGGCGCTGTGCGGCGCGCCGCTGCCGACAAGGCAGGCGATGCGCTTCAACGTGATCGGAACCTTCTTCAACCAGACGCTGCCCTCCTCGATCGGCGGCGACGCGGTGCGGCTGTGGCTGGTGGCGCGCAGCGGCGCCGGCTGGCGGGCCGCCGCCTACTCCATCTTTGTCGACCGCGCCATCGGCCTGATGGCGCTCGCCGTGATCGTCGTCGCCAGCCTGCCGTGGAGCTACCGGCTGATTGCCGATCCCACCGGCAGGTCGGCGCTGCTGCTGGTCGATTTCGCGGCCCTTGCCGGCGGCCTCGGATTCCTCCTGCTCGGCAGGCTGCAATGGCCGTGGCTGAAGCACTGGTGGGGCACCCATCACATCCACGCCTGCTCGGCGATCGCCAACCGCGTGCTGTTCAGCCGCGCCCACGGCCCCAGGGTCGCGCTATTGTCGCTGCTCGTGCATGTGCTCACCGTCGTCATCGCCTGGTGCGTGGTGCGATCGATCGCCGCCCCCGTGAGGTTCGATCAGGTTTTCCAGCTTGTCCCGCCGGTCATGATGATCACCATGATGCCGATTTCGATCGCCGGCTGGGGCGTTCGCGAAGCCACGATGGGGCTGGCGTTCGGATATGCCGGGCTGATGGCCAGTGAGGGCGTCAATGTTTCGCTGCTGTTCGGTGCGGTCTACTTTATCGTCGGCGCGATCGGCGGGCTGGTCTGGATATTCAGCGCCGAGAAGGCCGCGCGTGGCGCTGGGCCCATCAGCATTCCGAAATGATCCGCGGGTAGCATGGCCAATTCGCAACTAGCGCTGTCGTTTGCCACTGCCGCTGCCGCGGGATTGCTGTCCGGCGTCATGATCTGGGCGATCCGCCCGCTGCTGCTGCAGATCGCGCTCGCACAGCCGAATGCGCGCTCTTCCCATCGCGACCCGACGCCGCAGGGCGCGGGCGTCGCGGTGATCACGGCCACGCTGACGGCGGCGGTGGCCGCGGTCGCACTGGCCGGCTCCGCCGGGGCGACGATCCCGTTTCCGGTGTTCGCTGCGACCGTCCTGATCGCGGTCGTCGGCCTTGCCGACGACATCCGTTCGATTCCGGTGTTGCCGCGGTTCCTGCTGCAGGGGGTGGCCGTCGCGGCAGTCATCCTTGCCGCCCCTGAAAACCTCCGGATCGTTGCTTCCGGCCCGATCTGGCTCGAGCGCGCAGTGCTGGTGCTGGCCGGGCTCTGGTTCGTCAACCTGGTCAACTTCATGGATGGACTGGATTTGATGACGGCAGCCGAGATGGTCCCGATCACCGGCGCGGTCGTCCTGCTCGGCTGGCTCGGCATCCTCCCGGCGTCGACCACGCTTGCCGCCGCCGCGCTGTGTGGCGCGCTGCTCGGTTTCGTACCGTTCAACCGGCCGGTGGCGAAGATATTTCTCGGCGACGTCGGCAGCCTGCCGATCGGCCTCCTGGTCGGGTGGTGCTTGCTGCAGCTCGCCTGGCACCAGCAGATCGCGGCCGCGCTGTTGCTGCCCCTCTATTATCTGGCCGACGCGACTTTCACCCTGTTGCGGCGGATGGCAAGGGGCGAGCGGTTCTGGACGGCGCACCGCACGCACTTCTACCAGCGCGCCACCGACAACGGCTTTTCGGTGTGGCGCGTGGTAGGCGAGGTGTTTGCGCTCAACGTCGGGCTGGCCGCATTGGCGACCGGCGCGGTCATGACCTCGTCGGCCGCGATCTCAAGCCTGCTCCTGGTCGTCGGCGGCATCGCGACGGCGCTGGTGATGTACCGCTTCTCGCGCCGGCAGGCGTCGCCAACTTAGCGCTCCCGCAGAACCAGGATCAGGCGGCGTTCGACCCGAACTCCGGCACCGCGTCCTTGAGCACCGACCTGATGGTGGCGCGATCGTCCTTCGCAATCGCCTCCTCCAGCGCGGCCAGCCATCTGCGCACGGTGTGCATCGGCGGCTCGTTCGGCCTGGCCGCCATGATGCCGGGGACCCCGATCTCCACGGTCGGCTCGGCGCTCGCAAACAGGATTTCGTTCAGCCGCTCGCCCGGCCGCATGCCGGTGAAAACCACTTCGATGTCGACGCCGGGCTCGAGACCGGACAGGCGGATCATTCGCTCGGCCAGTTCCACGATCTTGACCGGCTGGCCCATGTTGAGGACGTAGACCGACACGTCGGGCCGCGCCGGCGTCAGCGCGTGCGTCGCCGCCGTGAGCACCAGGTCGCAGGCCTCGCGGATCGTCATGAAATATCTGACCATGTCCGGATGCGTGACCGTGACCGGGCCGCCGGCGTCGATCTGCGCCTTGAATTTCGGAACCACCGAGCCGTTCGACGCCAGCACGTTGCCGAACCGCACCGAGATCAGCCGCATGCGCGGCTTGCCGGGCGACTGCGCCATCACCTCATGGTCGAGGGCCTGGCAGTACATTTCGGCAAAGCGCTTGGTCAGGCCCAGCATCGATACCGGTTCAATCGCCTTGTCGGTCGAGATCATCACCATGGCCTCGGCGCCCGCCGCCGTCGCCGCATCGGCGACGTTCACCGATCCGAAAATGTTGGTCTTGACGCCCTCGCTCCAGTCGCGCTCGAGGATCGGCACGTGCTTCAGCGCGGCGGCATGGAACACGATGTCGGGCTTGAATTCGCCGATCAGGCGCATGACCCGTTCGCGATCGCGGATATCGGCAATACGGCCCTCGACGGCCGCGCCGGTGGCCCGCTCAGCGAGCCGCTCCGTGACAGCGTAAAGCGCCGGTTCCGAATTCTCGATCACCAGCAGGCGCGCGGCGCCGAAGGTGGTGACGCGGGCGCAGATTTCCGAACCGATCGAACCGCCGCCGCCGGTCACGGCCACCGCCTTGCCCTTCACCAGCGCTTCCAGGCGCGCGTAATCGATGTTGTGGCTGGGGCGCAGCAGCAGGTCTTCGACGGCGACGTTGGTCAGTCTCGGCACGTCCCCGCTTGCGAGCGACGGCATGCGGCTGACGATCAGGCCCAACCGCTTCGCCCGCATCAGGACCGCTTCGGGATGCATCTCGGGCTCGAACGCCGACGGCGTCATGACCAGCCGCGATATCGGTTTGCCGCGACCGGCATAGTCGCGGATGACGTCCTCGACGTCATCGATCCCGCCCAATACCGGAACATCGCGGATCGACTGCCCGCGGTCCGCGGCCGATGGGGACAATACGCCGACCGGCCACAGCTGTTTGACGGCGCCGCTCTCGATTCCGCGAAGCAGAACTTCGGCATCTGCGGCGCGGCCAATCAACAGCGTCGCCGACGCCCCCTCGGTCCGGGCATGGCGGCGCACCCGCGTATAGCGGAAATAGCGATAGCCGAAGCGCAGCGCGCTCAGCGCGAACACCTGGAGGAACCAGTAGAGGATGATTGTGACGCGGCCGAACAGCACCGGCGCCTTGCCGCTCGTCGCCCCGAAAATGAACGCATAGTCCAGCACGACGAGCGCGACCGTCAGAACCGTCGCCACGCGCAGGATGTTCAGGGCGTCGGGCAGCGAAATAAAGCGCCATTTCGTCGTCGTCAGGTTGAAAACGAAGCAAATCACCACACTGAAGGCGAGGAAGAACGGCAGAATGCCCAGCAACAGCGGCAAGCGCGCGTAGAAGGCCTCGCCGCCCTCGAACCGCAGGTAGAAGCTTGCCAGCAACGCAAACGCCGTCGCCAGCGCGTCATGCGTCGCGATCAGGAAGTTGCGATGGGTCAGTTGCGAAAGGCGTTGCATTCGGATGGCCGGCTGCGGGGCGGATGCGGAGAAGCTCTTATGTTGGGCGTCAGCTGATAGCTTATCTGCGGCATGCATGCCAGCGATCATGACCGGGTGATGCCGCGCAGTTCACCGTCCTCGCCACCGGATCCGGCGCGCAGCACCATGCCGCCGGCGACGCCGACGCCGAGCACGTACATCCACCCCTGGTGAAAATCGAAAATGTGCGAATTGAACAACGAGGTGAAGACATTCTGCACCACCACCAGCAGTCCGATCCAGGCCACCAGCCCTTCGCCGCGAAACAGCAACAGATGCACCAGCCACATCGCGTAGAGCAGGATGACCCCGACCGCGCCCCACTGAACCGCGACCGCGAGCGTCTGGTTGTGGGGATTTGCGATCACGCTTCCGGGGGGCCCTTCGCGGTATTCGGTTGCGGCGCGTTCGAACAGCGCGCGCATCGAGCCCGTGCCGTGGCCGATGACCGGCGCCTCTGAAATGAACCGCAGCGATTTTTGCCAGAACTCGAGCCGGAGCCCGATCGAGGTCACGGTTTTTTCCGTCTTGTATTGCTGATAGTCCCTGACCAGACTCTTGGGTCCCCAGCGCAGATCGGTCGTGGTGAACCAGAGTAATGCCCCGAGGGCGATCGTTGCGCCAACGACGATCAGGCTGGTTCGCCGCCTGAGATGGAGCAGCGAAAACACCGCAAGCATGATCGGCATGGTGACGATCGCCGTCCGCGAGACGATCACGAAAGCCATGTTGGCGATGAAGCCGAGCGAGAGCGCGCCCAGCGCCAGCGCCGTCCAGATCCTGTCCGTTCGCAGCAGGCGGACAACTGGATAGGCCAGCGCCACCGCGCACAGTGCAAACTCCTGGCTCTGGTCGATGTAGTTCTTGACAAAGATGCCGCGCGCCGCCTCCTCGCCTGACTTCAGCGACAGGCCGGGATACATCGCCACCAGCCACGACATCAGCATCAGCAGCGCGCAGGACGCCAGGAACGCGACAAACACCCAGATGCCGCGGCTCGATCGCGCGAAATGGTAGAACAGCCACGGCAGCACCAGCAGCTTGAGCGTGGGGCTGATGGCGTAAAGCCGCGCCCCCCAGGCCGCGTCCGACCAAAGCGTGCCGATCACGGCCAGGCCGACCAGCGCCAGCGGCAGATAACAGATGGGGCGTTTCAGCAATCGGACGTAGGCGCCCCAATCCACCACCCACGCCACCGCGCCGAGCCAGCAGGCCACGAAGATCGCCAGCAGCGAGGTCGACCAGGGCAACGCCAGCGCGGCCAGAATCGCCAGCGCGTCCGCGATCGTCATCCACAACGCCCGGTCCCGCCAGTACCGCCGCATCAGCGACACCGGCAACGCCGCGGCGTCCGCGCTCACGTCTGGTCTCCGCGAACCCGGTCGACCAGCGAGGTCGTGCTGTGGCCCGGCAGGATGTCGACCAGCACCACCTCGCCGCCGCAGGCCTCGACAATCTCGTGTCCGACCACCTGTTCGCGGCGGTAGTCGCCGCCTTTCACCAGCACGCTCGGCCGCACCTTCGTGATCAGCTCGATCGGGGTGTCCTCCTCGAAGATGGCGACGAGGTCGACCGCCTCCAGCGCCGCCAGCACTTCGGCGCGCGCCCGCGCGTCCTGCACCGGACGCCCCTCACCCTTCAGCCGCCGCACCGAACCGTCGCTGTTCAACCCGACGATCAGGCGGTCACAGGCGCCGCGCGCGGCCGTCAGGACCTTGACGTGCCCGGGATGCAGGATGTCGAAGCAACCATTGGTGAAGCCGATGCGCAGGCCCTGCCGGCGCCAGTCGGCCAGGTGAGCATCGAGACCGCCGCCGGCCGCGATGATTTTCTCCTCGGCCGCCAGCGAGGCGTGCGGCAGGATTTTTCGCCGCAGCTCGGCCGGCGTCACCGTGGCCGTGCCCTTCTTGCCGACCGCCACCGCGGCGGCCGCAGTCGCCATCCGCAACGCCGTCTCCCAGTCGGCGTCGGCGGCAAGCGCCAGCGCCAGCATGGCGGCGACGGTGTCCCCGGCGCCCGAGACATCGCTCACCCTGACCGGAAGCGCGGGCACGTGGATCGCCTCACCGCCGCGAATCACCAGCGTCATGCCGCGCTCGCCCTGGGTTATCAGCATCGCCCCGCAGTCGGCGAGGTGCATGGCGTCCTGCGCGGCGACGGCGATGCCCTGCTCGGTATCGGCGCGGCTGCGGGTGGCCTCCGCGAACTCCCGGCGATTGGGCGTAAGCAGGCTGGCGCCGCGATAGATCGCGAAATTGGCGCTCTTGGGATCCACGATCACGCGCTTGCCGAGCTTTCGCGCGGCGTCGATGACGTTGCGGATCACCCGCGCCGTCAGCACGCCCTTGGCGTAATCGGACAACAGCACGATATCGGCGCGTGGCAACAGCGGCAGGATCGCGTCGATCAGTTGCTGCTCGATTTCGGACGAGGCCGGAACGGCCAATTCCCAGTCCGCACGCAGCATATGGGTGGAAAAATGCTCCGAGACGAACCGCACCTTGCGCGTGGTCGGGCGGCTTGCATCGGAAACCAGCACGGCCTCGATCAGGCTTTCCCGCGCCAGTTCCGCCTTCAGCCGGGCGCCGGAATCGTCGGCGCCGACCAGGCCGAAAAAGATGCAGTGGGCGCCGAGCGCGGCGATGTTGCGCGCCACGTTGCCGGCGCCGCCGACATGGAGCTCGCTGCGCTGGACCGCGATCACCGGCGCCGGCGCCTCCGGTGAAATCCGCGACACCTCGCCATAGATGAACTCGTCGAGCATGAGGTCGCCGACGCAGAGCACGGTCCGGCCGGGGATCGCCCGGCTCAGGGCTTCGAAATCAAACATCTGTTTACCTGCAGCCCGTCAGCGATAGCGATCGTCACGGTCAAGAAAGCCTTTTACATACGTCCCGACCGCGTCTTCCAGCGCGGTGAAGCCGCCATTATAGCCGGCGCGGCGCAATCGATCGACGTCGCCCTGGGTGAAATACTGATAGCTGCCGCGGATCGCCTCGGGCATGTCGATGTAGTGGATGTTCGGCCTCGCCCCGAGCGCGGCATAGGCCGCCAGCATCAGGTCGCGAAAGCTGCGCGCCGTCCCGGTCCCGACATTGAACAGTCCGCTGACGCCGGGCGCAGCCAGCAGCCACATCGTCACGCGAACGACGTCGTCGATATAGATGAAGTCGCGCCGCTGGTCGCCGTCGGCAACGCCCTCACGGTGCGACTTGAATAGCTGCACGGGACGCCCGGCCTTGACGTCGTCAAAGCGCCGCGCCAGCACGCTCATCATCGAACCCTTGTGGTATTCGTTGGGGCCGAACACGTTGAAGAATTTCAGCCCGGCCCATTGCGGCGGCAGGCGATCGCCGCGCGCGGCGCGCGCGGCCACCGCCATGTCGAACAAATGCTTGCTCCAGCCATAGAGGTTCATCGGCCGCAGTTTCTTCAGGGCCTCCGCCGAGGGATCGTCGCCAAAACCCTGCGCGCCGTCGCCATAGGTCGCCGCCGAGGACGCGTAGATCAGCGGCGTGGCATTGGCCGTGCACCAGTCGAGCAGCCGCATCGAAAGCCGGAAATTGGTCTCGATCACCAGATCGCCGTCGGTCGCGGTGGTCTCGGAGATGGCGCCGAGATGGATGACGGCCTCGAGCCGGCGGCCCGCCAGCCAGTCCATCAGTGCCGCCGGCGGCACGAAATCGACGAGCTGCCGCTTGGCCAGGTTGCGCCATTTGCCGTCATGGCCGAGCAGGTCGCAGACCGCGACCTCGCGGCCGGCGTCGTTCAACGCGGCCACGACGTTCGATCCGATAAAACCGGCGCCCCCGGTCACCAGCAACATGCCGAGCCCTGCCCTGATTGTTCGCCGCCAGCTTTGCCCCAACCCCGCGTGGCAGGCAACTTGGCTGATCGCGAAGGCTTTACCTGGCGCTGGGGAGCGGTTACCGACGGGGTTCAAATCGCCTGGCCGAGATCGGTTCAAGTAATGAATGTAAATTCATCTGGCGGGATCGCGACCGGGGATGCCGACGATACGAGGCCGATCCTGATCGTCCCCTATATGTGGATCGGCGATTTCGTCCGCGGCCATACCGTGGTGCGCGTCCTGAAGCAGCGCTGGCCGAACCGGCCGGTCGACCTGCTGGTGACGCCGCTGTGCGCCCCCCTGGTCGATTACATGCCCGGCGTGCGCGCCGGGATCGTCTCCGACCTGCCCCGCGGCCGGCTGGCGATCGCGAAACAGACGAGGTTGGCGGCCGAACTGCGCGCACGGGGCTATGCAACCGCGCTCGTTCTGCCCCGCACCTGGAAAGCCGCGATTGCGCCCGCGCTGGCCGGAATCCCGGAGCGGGTGGGCTTTTTCGGCGAGGCCCGGTTCGGCTTGATCAACCGGATGCGCTGGGGCGAGAAGGCCCTGCCCCGCTTCATCGACAAGAATGCCGCGCTGGCGCTGGCTGCCGACGCGCCGCTGCCGCCGGAATGGCCGGCGCCCCAGCTTCACGTGGCGCCGGAGGAAACCGCGCGCTGGCGCCAGGCCAACAGCCTCGGCACGGGTGCGGCGGTGGCGCTGGCGCCCGGCTCGGTCGGCGCATCCAAGCGATGGACCTATTACCCGGAAGCCGCGCGGCAGTTGATCGGACACGGTCTCGACGTCTGGGTGATCGGCGGTCCCGGCGAGAAGACGCTGGCGCAAGAGATCGTCGCCACCGCCGGGCCGCGCGTCCGCGACCTCACCGGGCCTGATCTGCGCAACGGCGTCCTGGCGATGGCGGCCGCCGGCGTCGCCATTTCCAACGATTCCGGCCTGATGCACATCGCGGCCGCCATCGGTACCCCGACCTTGGGCATTTTCGGTCCGACCGATCCCTATCTGTGGGCGCCGCTCAACGGCCTGGCCGCGACCGTTCGCCAGACCAAAGCGGTGCTGCCCTGCCAGCCCTGCCAGCGGACCATCTGCACCGTCAATGACCACCGTTGCATGCGCGACATCGCGGCATCCGAAGTGGTCGAGATCGCCCGGCGCGTGCTGGGCGCTCAATCGAGCCCGCGATAGACCGCGGCGATCGCGTGCGCCTCGGCATCGAGGCTGAATTTCTCCAGCACGCGCTGGCGCGCGCGCCGGCCCATCGCCTCCGCCGATGCGGGATCGCGCATCAGCGGCTCCAGCGCCGCCACCAGCGCGTCGACGTCGCCCGGCGGCGTCAGCACCCCGCTGACGCGGTCCTCGACCACGAATTGGGCCGCGCCCGCCCGCGCCGCCACCAGCGCGGCCCCTGACGACATCGCCTCGATCAGCGTCAGCCCGAAGCCTTCATTGCGCGAGGTGAAGGCGTAGATCGTCAGCCGCCGGTACCAGCGCTGCACCTCCTCGATAGCAAGCTCGCCGGTGATGACGATGCGCGCCTGCAGACCGGCGGCTTCGATCTGCTGTTTCAATCCAGCCGCAAATCCCTGCTGTTCCGGCACCACGGCGCCGACGATGACGGCGGTAAAATCAGGGTAGCGCGGTAGCAACCGGCACATCGCCGCCACGAACACATCCGTGCCCTTTTGCGCGCGGACCCGGCCGAAGCAGCCGATCGCGTAGCGGCCGGGCAGCCTGGCCTCGGCGAACGCCGCGGCGCGATCGGACGGCGGCGCGTAGATGTCGGTGTCGACGCCGTGCATCACCACCGTCGCCTCGCGTTTGAGAAACGACGCCGAGAGTTCGGAGGTCGCGATGATCGCGTCCATCCGCCGGATCAGCCAGCGCGTCAGCCAGCTATGGTGCCGCTGCGCCGCCGAGGTGAAGACGAGCTTCAGCGGCCAGCCCAGCGCGCGCAGCAGCACGCCCGCGATCATCTCGTTATTGCGCCGCGCGTGCCAGATCAGCGGCGCAGGGCTGCGCCACAGCGCCATCAGGTCTGCAAAACCCAATCGCGCGATGCCCTCGGGTGCGTGCGGCCCGAGCCACGCCGCGCGATACAGACCCGCGAGCTTCGGCGCCACCATCCGGTTGGTCGCGGTGACGCCGGAGTAGCGCCTGTGCAGATTCGGCACGATCAGTTGCAGACCGCGGCTCGGATTGTTCTCGATCGGCACGCCCGGCTCCGTTTCGGAAAGCGTCCTATACGCAACATTAAGCATAGTAGCCAGTTCAGCCGCGCCGAAACCCGCTCTTCACCGCGTCCCGGCTAGCGTTTCCGGCAAACAGATCGGGAGAGGTGAAGTCATGACCGTGCTGGTGACCGGCGGCGCCGGCTATATCGGAAGTCACATGGTTCACGCGCTGGTGGAAGCCGGCGAGAGCGTCGTCGTGGTCGACAATCTGTCCACGGGGTTTTCGGACTTCCTGCCCGGAAGCGTGCCGCTGGTGATCGGCGACGCCGCCGACGAAGACCTGGTCGAGGGATTGCTCGTCAGACACCGCGTCGAAAGCATCATTCATTTCGCCGGCTCGATCGTGGTGCCGGATTCGATGCGCGATCCGCTCGGCTATTACCGCAACAACACCATGACGACGCGCAGCCTGCTCAATTCAGCGGTGAAATGCGGCGTCAACCGCTTCATCTTTTCCTCCACCGCCGCCGTTTACGGCAATCCCGACGAGGTGCCGGTGCCCGAACACGCCGCCACCCGGCCGACGTCGCCCTACGGCTCCTCCAAGCTGATGACCGAAATCATGCTGCATGACGCCGCCGAGGCGCACGGCATGAGCTATGTCGTGCTGCGCTACTTCAATGTCGCCGGCGCCGATCCGTTGGGCCGCGCCGGCCTTTCCACGGTGGGAGCCACCCACCTGCTCAAGATCGCAGTCGAGGCCGCCACCGGGCAGCGCGCCAAGATCGACGTGTTCGGCACCGACTACCCGACGCCCGACGGCAGCTGCATCCGCGACTTCATCCATGTCAGCGATCTCGCAGAGGCGCATCGCGCGGCGCTGTCCTACCTGCGCCAGGGCGGCGGCTCGACCACGCTGAATTGCGGTTACGGCCGCGGCTATTCGGTGCTGGAAACCATCGAGGCCGTCCGCCGCGTCTCGATGCGCAAGCTCGCGGTCCAGCACGCGCCGCGCCGCCCCGGCGACATCATGGCCATGGTCGCCGACACCCGCCGCATCCGCGCGACGCTGGACTGGACGCCGCGCCATGACGATCTCGACACCATCGCCGCCCACGCGCTGGCCTGGGAGGAGAAACTGCTGCGCGAGCGCGGCGGGCTTGCGCGGCAGGCGAAATCGGCGTGAAATCAACCGTTCATTTGGCTTGAAAAACCCTGCTTTAGCAGGCAAGCAGGCATCGCTTTGGCCCTGACGCGCCGACCCCTGCGGCCGGCGCCGTCAATGGAACGCGGATGACCGAACTTCCCGTCGAAACCCCGAGAAAAATCACCGACGACCCCTATGGCGCGGCGATCCTGATTCGCCGCCTGGTCGCCGAACAGGGGCTCGGCTACTGGCGGCGCTACCTGCTGGCGTTTGCGCTGATGGCGGTGGCGGCGGCGACCACCGCTGGCGCGGCCTATCTGCTCGGCGAGGTCATCAACAAGGCCTATGTCGACAAGGACGTGCGCGGCATCGCAATCCTGTCGCTGGTGACCATCGTCATCTTCACCGTCAAGGGCGCGGCGACCTACGGCCACACCGTGATCCTGTCGCAGATCGCCAACGCGATCCTCGCCAACAACCAGCGGGCGCTGTTCGCCAAGCTGATGAGCGAGAACATCGCCTTCTTCTCCGAGCGGCACTCCTCGGAATTCCTGGCGCGGCTGACCGCGGGGGCGGCCGCGGTGGCCCAGGTTCTCAATCTCCTGATCAACGCCGTCGGGCGCGACTTGCTGTCGCTGATCGCGCTGGTCGTGGTCATGGTGATGACCGATCCGGTGATGGCGCTGCTCGGCTTTGCGGTCGCGCCGCCGGCGATGATCGTGCTGCGCAAGCTGGTGAAGCGGATCAAGGGCCTCGCCCACACCCAGTTCTCCGGCACCGCCGACATCATGGAGACGATGCAGGAATCGCTGCAGGGCATCCGCACCGTCAAGGCGTTCACGCTCGAACAGGCGATGCGCGAGCGGATCGACGCCAGCATCGTCGCGGTCGAGCGCAACGCCAACAAGATGGCGCGGGTGTCGAGCCGCTCCAGCCCGCTGATGGAAACGCTCGGCGGCTTTGCGATCGCGGCCGGCCTGATGTATGGCGGCTACCGCGTGGTGGCAACCGGCGCCTCGCCCGGACAGTTCTTCTCGTTCCTGACCGCGTTCCTGCTGGCCTATGAGCCGGCCAAGCGGCTGGCGCGGCTCAACATCGAGCTCAACAGCCATCTGGTCGGCGCCCGCAAGCTGCTCGAGATCGTCGACAGCCCGCCGAGCGAGCCCGACGACGGCGACAAGCCGGCGCTGAGGCTCCGCGACGCGCGCGTCGAGTTCCGCGACGTCCGCTTCGCCTACCGGCCGGACGAGCCGGTGCTGAACGGCATGAGCTTTGTCGCCGAACCCGGCAAGACCACCGCTTTGGTCGGCCCCTCCGGCGGCGGCAAGTCCACCGTGCTGGCGCTGCTGCTGCGGCTCTACGAGGTCGACGGCGGCGAAATCCTGATCGACGGCCAGGCGATCTCAGGCGTCTCGCGGCAGTCGCTGCGCCGGCAGACCGGCTATGTCGGGCAGGACGTCTATCTGTTCCGCGACAGCATCGGCGCCAACATCGCCTTCGGCAAGGAAGGCGCCACCAGCGACGAGATCGTGGCCGCAGCGAAGGCGGCCTGCGCCCACGACTTCATCATGGCGTTTCCGCTGGGCTATGACACCCCGGTCGGCGAGCACGGCGCGCAGCTGTCCGGCGGCCAGCGCCAGCGCATCGCGGTGGCGCGGGCGCTGGTCAAGAACGCGCCGGTCATCCTGCTCGACGAGGCCACCGCGGCGCTGGATTCGGAATCCGAGAAAGCCGTGCAGGAGGCGATCGAGCATCTGTGCCAGGGCCGCACCACCATCGTCATCGCCCACCGCCTGCACACCATCATGCACGCCGACGACATCCTGGTGGTCGAGGCCGGCGCGATTGTCGAGCGCGGCCGGCACGATGATCTGCTGCGCCGCGGCGGCCGCTACGCCGCGTTCTTCCGCCTGCAGCAACGCGATGGCGGCGTTCCCAGTCTGGCGCCGGTCAGCGCAACCGCGTAAGGCTAATCCGATTTCCTCGCCCACAACCCGTCGAGACCCCTTTTCATGACCGCAGCCTCCTACGTCATTCCCGCATTCCCGCAAGCCTCGCTCCCCGTCGTCGGCGAGAGCAAATCCTATCCGGTTCGCCGCATCTGGTGCGTCGGGCGCAACTATCTCGAGCACATCAGGGAGATGGGCAATGACGAGCGCGCGCCGCCGTTCTTCTTCGCCAAGCACGCCGACATGCTGGTGCCCGACGGCGCCACCATCCCCTACCCGCCGCTGACCAAGGATCTGCATCACGAGGTCGAGCTGGTCGTCGCCATGAAGAGCGGCGGCCTCAACATCCCGGCCGACAAGGCGCTCGATCACGTCTATGGCTACGCTGTCGGCATCGACCTCACCCGCCGCGACCTGCAGATCGCCTCGCGCAAGAAGGAACGGCCGTGGGAGATCGGCAAGTCGTTCGACCACTCCGCGCCCTGCTCGGCGATCCAGCCGGCCGCGAAGATCGGCCATCCCGCCAAGGGCAGGATCTGGCTTGCCGTCAACGGCAAGGAAACCCAGAAGGGCGATCTCACCGAGCTGATCTGGAATGTGCCCGAGATCATCTGGCAGCTCTCGCAGCAGGTGAAACTCGCCGCCGGCGACATCATCATGACGGGCACGCCGGCCGGCGTCTCCCAGCTCAACCCCGGCGACCAGATCGAATGCGGCGTCGACGGCATCGGCACGTTGAAGGTGAGCATCGGCAAGCCGGAATAGCGCTGGCCGCGAGCCGTCAGCGAATGCAAAGCCCCGGACGTGATCCGGGGCTTTTTCGTTCAATGGAAGATTGTATCTTGGTAGCGAACAAGCATCGAACTTGTCGCTCGCGCGACTTCAGCAGGCCCCGCTACAAGCTGATTTGCCCGACGTGGCAAGGATTTTCTTTCGCGCGTGCTGTGACATTCTGACCCGACGGGCAAATCAGCAAAAACCCGTCCAGCCCCCGCGCGAAAAATAATTGGCTTTTCTGATATTCCGAATTGACCTATAACCACTAGGTCTCTTCCCGGCAAGAGGGGCGATCGCGCGTCGTCACGAACGTGGGAAGGGATGCGGTGGACGCGGGCAGCGCCGGCGCGCGAAGGGATCGCAGGGCGGATTTTCCGTGAGCGACCTTCGAGCGCGCGATACGAACGGTGATGCCTTGCGTACGGCAAAAGCGTGTGGTCCTGGCAACCCGTGGCTGGTGTCAAGCCGGCGGAGATTGCGAGAGCCCGACCGGGCTTTTCGCGATCGTCAATTCGCCGGCGATGGAGGCAAGACGAATTCGTCTCCAGGGAGAGTACGCCATAAGCCGTCAACCCATTGCGCAGGGAATGCCGGCGTGCCCCGGCTGTACCTGTATGCTCGTGTGCGCCTCTTCTACCACCATTGCACAC
>LNFM01000999.1_pt1 | contig 66581 bp, 72 predicted proteins | sample 596031 | NCBI WGS metagenome assembly LNFM01 (sample SAMN04254537, study PRJNA301005) | activated carbon metagenome | isolation source: dual media filters at the Ann Arbor, Michigan drinking water treatment plant | place: USA: Ann Arbor
CATTGGCGTAGGAAGCCGTATTGGTGCCCGTGCCACCATCCAGCGTATCGCCACCGGCCATACCTTGCAGCACATCGTCACCACCACCGCCTGAGAGGGCGTTGGCTGCGCTGTCGCCCACCAGTGTGTCGTTGTTGTTGGAACCAGTCAGGTTTTCAATGCTGATGAGCAGATCGCCACCTGCATCGCCGGCAGAACCACTGGTACCACCGTTCAGGATGCCTCCACTAAAAGCATTGAATGCAATACCGTTGTACACACCACTACTCAGTGATGCAGTAACGCCGGTAGTCGAATCGGCATAACTAGCTGTGTCATTGCCATTACCACCACGCAGTGTGTCAGCACCTGCAAGACCAATTAGGGTGTCATCACCGTCATTGCCAGACAACACATTGTCAGCCGCGTTGCCCACCAAGGTGTCATTGAAAGAAGAGCCGGTTAGGTTCTCTATGCCAATCAATGTATCGCCAGCCGCATCGGCAACTGCGCCAACGGTGCCACCATTCAGTATGCCACCACCACTCGTGGTGAAGGTAATGCCACCATATGTACCCGCCGTAAGTGCTGCAGTAACGGCTGCCCCTGAGATGCTGTAGCTGGCCGTATCTTGACCGCCGCCGCCGGTGAGCGTGTCCGCACCGGCACCGCCTTCTAGACTGTTGTCATTGGCATCCCCGACCAGTGTGTCATCGAAGGCGGAGCCACGTAGATTCTGAATATTGATCAACAGCTCACCGGCCGCATTGCCAGCGCTTGCTGTATTCCCTGCATTGAGGATGCCCCCACTGGAGGCGCTAAAGCTCACTCCACTGTATGTGCCGGCCGCTAGGGATGAAACAACGCGCGCTGCAGCGTGCTCATAGCTGACCGTATTTGAACCACCACCGCCATCGATAGTGTCGCCGCCACCCATGCCCTCCAGCATGTCATTTCCTGCACCACCATTAATGGTGTTGGCGGTACTGCTGCCAATCAGGGTATCGGCCTGTGCAGAGCCAGTGAGATTTTGAATATTGATCAGTAGGTCGCCGCCAGCATCGCCCGCAGTGCCACTGGTACCCCCATTGAGAATGCCGCCACCCGAGGTGGAGAAGATCACACCACCGAATGTTCCGGCAGACAGCGCAGCCGTGACACCGCTACTGGCCCCAGAGTAGCTAGCCGTATTGGTGCCGGTACCACCATCTAGGGTGTCTGCACCTGCCATGCCTTCTAGAATATCGTTGCCACTACCACCATTGATGGTGTTGTTATTTGCATCACCGACCAAGGTGTCGGCGAAATTGGTCCCGGTCAGATTGCGGATGCCAATGAGAACATCACCCGCCGCATCGCCAGCCTCTGCCGAGGAACCTGAATTCAAGACGCCACTTCCTGAAGAGAGGAAAGTCACACCAGAGAACGTCCCTGTCGATAGTGACGTTATGACGCCGCTACTGCCCGTTGCATAAGTAACGGTATCCACCCCACCTTGACCATCAATGGTGTCCGAGCCCGCGCCACCTTCAATGACATTGTTGCTGCTATTACCAATTAAGGTGTCATTGAATGCAGAGCCTGTCAGATTTTGGATGTTGATCAGCGTGTCGCCACCCGCATCGCCCGCGACTGTGGCATTTGCATCATTACGGATACCGCCGCCACTTGAAGAAAAAGTTGCACCACCAAAACTGCCAGCCGTCAGGGAGGCAATTACGCCGTTTGTTGCCGCTGAGTAGCTGGCAGTATTGTTGCCAATAGCGCCATTCAGTGTGTCGGCACCTGCCATGCCTTGAAGGCTGTCGTCGCCGTCGCCGCCGATAATCGTATTGGCATTGGCATTACCGACCAGAATGTCGTTGAACGCAGAGCCGGTCAGATTCTGGATGTTGATCAGTGTATCGCCACCGGCATCACCCGCGGTCCCGCTGGTGCCACCATTGAGTACGCCTCCCGAGGCCGGCGCAGTGAAGGTCACACTGCCAAAGCTGCCAGTGGAGAGAGAGGCAATGACAGCGGCGCCTGCATGCTCATAGGTTGCGGTATTTGTACCTGTCCCGCCATCAAGGGTGTCACCACCTGCCAAACCTTCAAGCAGATCGTCGCCAGCACCGCCACTGAGGCGATTAACCCCGCTGCTGCCGACCAGAACATCATTGAAGTCTGAGCCGGACAGATTCTGAATATTGGTCAGCAGATCACCTCCCGCATCACCCGCAGTGCCGCTGGTGCCGCCATTCAGAATGCCTGAGCCAGAGGTACTGAATGTGACCCCATTAAATGTACCGGTGCTGAGTGCAGCAGTCACTGCAGCAGTCGCGTCGCTGTATCCGGCAGTATTCGTACCGGTGCCGCCGTCCAGCGTATCTGCACCTACGCCACCGACCAGCAAATCATTGCCACTATTGCCATTCAGCGTGTCGTTTCCTACCCCGCCATAAACCTGATCAGCGCCAGCACCAGCATTGACAGTGTCATCACCGTTACCCGCGTTGATGCGATAGCCGACGCCAAAGGCGGGCAGGGTATAGATTGGTACGCCAGCAGCAGTAGTTTGTTCAAAATCAGCGGCAGTGGTTGCGTCTTGGTACTTGAAATAGACGTTCTTGATAATGTCGAAGTTGAAAACACCCGCCTTACCAATTGCTTCAACATCCATCGCAATCAGCGTATTGGGTGTGGTTCCATCAGCAGCAATGTTGTATCGAACTAAGAGATCAATTCCGTTGGTGATGGTATTGCTATCCAACAACAGCGTCCAAGTATTCGTTGACGTACGGGTTGCCTGTGCGGCGGCAAAGTCGATCCCTGCAACAGCATTTGCAGCGCTATTGATGGTCAGCGTGACGCTGGTGAGGTCTGTGAAGTTCGGGAAATCCAGATGCAGCGTGGTGACCCAAATACCTGTATTGGCACTAAAGCTGGTGTTGTGGTTAATGACATCGTTACCACTGGTCCCATTAATCACCTGATTGGTAGCATGGTCGCCCAGCGCATTAGCCGTTGCGGTTCTGGAACCTACGGGAACCGCTGTGGTACCGCTCGGTTGCAGCTTGTACTGGTCAGCGGTGTAATAACTCGGATTGATCGAGGGAATCCCGACTTGCACACTTTCAACACCTACAACCTTGGTACCTTGACGGAAAGTTGAAGGCACATCAACGCGCAAGGGTTGGATTGGTGCTGCACCTTGGTTGGAACCATCGCCTTCACCTCCATTACGACCAGGAACAGGGGAGGGGGGCGTTAATACTGTCGCTGTTTTAGACGGCGCAGGCGGCGCAAGCTGCTGACTAAGGTTAGGCTGATCCGACGGCGTATCGGATGAGTCACCACTGGGGCGGTTCGAGCGGGTATCAAGTTCATCAGTAATGATGCGAACGTTGCCCGCAGTGACGATCGACGTTTTACCTGCCGACTGCAGGAGCTCGGCGCTCGATACCTTGCTGCCTTGAAAATCGACAATGGGCGCTTTATCGCCGAGCGCATCGAGTGCGCCATTCACGAGCAACAGGTTGGTGCCATCTTCAAAGCGGAGGAGCAAGTCCACATCCGCAATTTCGACAGACTTAAGCTTGCCTTTGGGAAGATTTAGCTTAACCACGCCATCGTTACCGACGATGACACGATCAACCTTGATCGGCTGGCTACGTTGAACTGACGTTTGCGGTTCTGCCATGATGGCCCCCTGTGAAAGCGGAAGTGTTACGGTTTATTAGCAATCTGCTTAAGTGTTTCGAGCTCAGCCTTGTGTTCGTTACGCAGTTGCTCAGACGTTTCCATGTGCAGCTGTTCTAGCTTCATGCCCAGATCGATTTGCAGCGAGGCAACTTGTCTGATTGCGCCCACAACCTCAGTAAAGAGCACACGGCTCTCTTGCGACTTGGTGCGTTCAAGGATTTCACCAAGGATGCGACGATTCTGGCCTGAATCTTCGGTCATACGCGTGATGTAGTCATTGAGCGTAGCCAGCTGCTGGTTCTGACCTTGTGCCGTGCCGCCCAGTTCAGTAAACCGCTCGTTCAGCAGATCAAGGAGACCGGTGCTGCTACGTTCCATAAGTGCATGGGCAAGACCCATTTGACGACCAATACGCTGCAGCTCTGAGCGGAACATGGCGACGGCTTCGCCATGCTCATTGAATACGCGCGCCATTTCGCCACGAGTACGGTTGAGTTGCTCAAACTCTGCTTGCATTGCTTTGTCTTGGCTGCGGAAGTTCTCAGTCAGGCGTTCTTCAATACGGCGGAGCAGATCCAGCTGCTGGTCCATCATTTCCTTGCTCATGCCATCCAGCGAAATGGTGCCAGCGCTACCATCACTGCCGACAATCATAGATCCGCCACCACCCATGGCCTTATCGGCAATATCGCGGGCAGCCAGCTCAATACGCGAGGCCGACATGGTCATGGCACTGCTGACCTTGGATAGCATTTCTGGCAGACGTTCCAGCGCATCTGGCGAATCTGTTAGTTTGACTGCCAAGCCTTCGCCGAGGCGACCAATCAACTGCTGGTTGTTCTGCTCCAGGACTTCATGCGTACGCGCAATCTGGCCGACCATGCGCTGAATCTCAGTGCGGAACTCGTTGATCATTTCCTTATTCTGTTCAGCCACTGCGGTACTCTGGCGCTCAAGCACAGCCTGTTGCGCCTGATTGCCTTGGTTCAAACGATTGTCCAGACCTTCGAGTAACTCCTTGAAGTTGGGCGCATTAGCACCCAGCCCTTGACCGCCATTCACATCTACCAAGGTACGAATGTTGTGATCAAGCCCGGACAGCGAAACGCCAAGCTGGGAGAAAGACACCTCAAGCTCTCGCGTTAAACGATCAATCGAGTTGGTCAGCACCTCGGACATCGTGTCCACCACCTTAGCCAGCGTGGCTGGGCCGGACTTGGCGAGTGCCAGATTCAGATGTTGCGACACTTCTGAACCCAGCAGTGAATGCAGCTCACGAACGCAACCTCGCGAGGCGACCATCATGAAGCCAAGCACAATCGAGCCGAGCAGACCAAACATGGATGCAGAGAAAGCGATGGCCATGCTACTCATCGGGGCCTTCATGCGTGTCACCATATCGCGGAAGACACTAAACAGATCGGCGCTTTCGACGTCAAGCGCACCAAAGGCGCTCACCATATTGCCAATATCATCGAGGGCAGACAGCAGGCCGATAAAGGTGCCAAGCAGCCCCAAGCCAACGAGCAAGCTGGTGAGAAACTGGGGCAGGGCATGGCGAGACTCAAGTCGTGCCTGGGCGCTATGCAGCTCATGCTCAATAGCTGATTGCTCCTGATGGGAGAGGGTGCGGTTCACGCTGGCTGCCATCATGCGCAGCACATAGGCAATGTCGCTATCGTTGGTATTGCTGATGGCCAACAGTCTCTCAGGATTGGCTTCACCGCGCAGCTCCGTGGAGAAGCGATCGAGCAAACGTCCTTCGGTCATGATCCGATGAACGCCCCAGATAATGAGACAACCGCCAAATAACGTGACGACAAAAATGCCGTAGTTGATTTGTGGATGCGGATTCTTGTCAATCGTATGCAGAATCGCATCGAAAAACGTAGCAGCTCCCAGCAGTAGCAGCAAAAAAGGAAGCGACGTGTAGAGGTAATAGATTCTCAGGCGCTTGAACATTGATTTTCCTATACGGTCCGGAAGTTATCTGGGGTCCCTGAATGCAGTATCCGTGAAACGGAGCAGGGGAGAGAGCAAATAAGACATGACAGTGCGTTTGCCGACCACAATGTCGGATTCGGCGGTCATGCCAGGAAGTGGAACGAATTCGTGGTTCTGGCTGGTCAGTGCGGAAATACGAACGCGGTAGAAACGATCACCTTTTTCGTCACTCAATGTATCGGCACTGACCTCTTCAACTTGGCCTTTCAACGTGCCGTAGGTGGCATAGTCAAAGGCGCCAAAACGAATGCGCGCATGCTGGCCGCTATGTAGGTTAGCGCGATCATTCGGCCGTACGCGTCCTTCGATGATGATGGTTTCGTTCACGGGTGTGATTTCAAGCAGGATTTCGCCCGGCTTAACGACCCCGCCGACCGTACTGATTGCCACCCGATTTACGTAGCCAGATACCGGCGCAGTGACTTCATTACGGGCGAGGCGGTCGGAGCCGGCGGTAAATTCATATTGTGACTTTTCCAGATCGGTACGCACTTGCGTCAGCTCGGCACTTGCTTCGGCGCGGAACTTGGCTTCTTGTTCGGCAATGCGCGATTCGGTTTCGGAGACGGCGGCGCGCAAACGTGGAATCGAGGTTTCGGTATCCCCCAACTGAGACAGCAAGCGCTGCACACGGCCTTGGGTTTCAAGTAGTTCCAGTTGTGACGCAGCCCCGTTCTTACGCAAGTTTTCAATCACAGCAGCCTGTTTGCGACTCAACTCCAACTCGGCATTCAGGTTCTTGCGGCGGTTTTCAGCCTCTACTATCTCGCTGCGCTTCTGCTGATTCTGTCCTTTCAGCACAGCCGCTTCCTGCATCTTGCGTGCGAGGCGTGCCCTGAAAGCGGCCTCTTCAGCACGCTTGACTTCGACATCATCAAAGCCTTCAGGGAATGCAATCTCGTCCTTGCCTTCGGCTTCCGCCGTTAAGCGCGCCTCGCGGCCCCGCAGCGCCATCAGGCGTGAGGTCTCTTGCCCGAGATCCGAGCGTGCTTTGACGTCAGCCATGGTCATGAGTATCTGGCCGCTTTCGACCATTTGCCCCTCACGCACGTTGATGGACTTGATAATGCCGCCCTCCAGGTGCTGCACGATCTGCGCCCGGCCTGCCGGCACAACCCGCCCCTCGGCACGCACGATCACATCGATACGCACCAGACTCGCCCACAGAATCCCAATCACCACAAATGCCGACAGGACGCAGACGAAGGTGCGTGCTGGACCCCATTGCTCGACAGTGGCTAATGCCACTTGCAGCCTTGGCGCCCAATACGTTCTCGCCTGCGTTTGCCAGGCGAGAAGGCGGGCTTTTATGCGCTGGAAATTTACTGCGCCCACACATTGACCCGTCCGCTATCGCCGCCATTCTTAACTTCCGGCAGTGCAATATTGATACGTTCTGGGGCCAGCCCCATTTCAATCAACAAATTACGTACGGCCATCGCACGATAGAACGCGAGGCGCTTGGTTTCAGAGAAGCCAAGCGGTACCTGCACCTCTACCTTGGCACTTCCTGCCGATTTGATCGGGGCTAGAGCCTCCTTGGCCTTGGCTGCCTCACTTGTACTCAATGCAACTGCATCCGCAGAGAAAACAATCACAATGCCACCCATACGTGGCTGGATTGACTGGATTTCTTTCTCCGGCTCTGACGCCTTTTCTGTCGCTGGCAATACCTTGGCAGGTTGAGAGACTAGGCCTTCGCCAGAGGACTTATCGTCAGCTGCCTTGGATTTGTTGGCAGTTGCAGGGGACTGAGTAGCCGTCTGCACTGCCGCCGCTTTGACCTGCTCAAGTTCCTTCTTCAGCGCTTTTACCTGCGCCTCAAGTGCGGACTTTTCTTCGCTGTCAATGATGCCCTTAGCAGCATCTTTGGGGCCAACCTGAACCATTTCTGTCTGTGCGCCCTTAATTTTTTGGGTGCCTGCCATCTGACGTCGCCCCAGCTCAAGCGCAAAGAGGAAGACTGCAATCGTGAGGATCGCGACAACAAAAAGCAGATTGAGGACAAGGTTGGAAATGGCATCCACGTACCCTGGCCAGAAAGTGTCGTTATCGCTCGATGAACCAGACATGAGTATTCCTTAATCAGGCCCCGCCGGGCTTGCCGACCAGTGCGGGTTGTAGGCTAGTCTCAGCCTTGCCTGGGGCTGGCAGCTTGCCAATCAGACGTGAAATTTGCGCGAGAGAAAGAATTTCAATGGCATGAAGATTGATCAGTCTGGCACGTGCCTGCTGCACCCGATCCAGCACGTCGAGCAGATCCAGTAGCGACTGATTGCCGGAAAGCATGCGTTGCGTCATTGAACGTGCCGCCGAATAAATCGCCCCCCATTCACGATAACCTGCCGCGAGACGGGCCCTCGTAGATTCGAGCGTGGCGTATTGAGCCGATAGGGTTTGCTTAAGACGACGTTGCTGATCATCTAAGCGCCAGGCAATCTCGAGCCGACGTTCCTGTTTTTCACGCAGGTTAAAGTAGTCGCTGGAGCCATTGAGGATGTTCCAGTTCATGACCACCATGGCGCGTTGATCGTGCTGCAGGCCAGTGGGGCCACCAGCATTAGTAACCTTGGAGTCACTCAGTTCGAAATCGACACGTGGCAGGTAGCGGGCACGGGCGGCCATAATGTCTTTTTCTGCCGCCTCCATTTCCGCTTTGAGGGCGCGCAGCTCAGGATTGTTTTCCAGCGATTGATTTACACCCTCATCGTACGTCGTTGGGACCTCATCGCTGGCTTCCTGACGACGGGGCAAGCGCATGGTTTTTGGCGCAAGGTTGGTGAGACGTACGAAGTCGATAATCGAGGCAGCGTAGGCCGCTTCTTGCTCAAGGCGCGCAGACTTTGCTGTCAAACTCCGCGCACGTACCCGCTCCATATCGGCCTCGCTGGAGGCGCCGGCATTGGCCCGTTGGGAAATGTAATTGAGCAGTAGATTCATCTGCTGCTCATATTCCTTATATAGGTCAGTCAAAAGCAGAGTGGTTGAGACATTCAGATAAGCTTGAATAGTTGAAACATAGGTGTCACCCTCGCTGCCTCTAAGCGCCCCCTCACGCGAGTCAACTAGAGCGTCACGGCGTTGCCAGTCAAGAAATGAGGGGGCGTCGAAGAGCGGTTGGCGCAGAAATATGATTTCGTCTTTGCGCATGTGTCGATCGCGCAACTTCGCTCTCCCGGTCACGGGGTCTAGAACCGAGGCTGGGGAGGAGGTCTCATCACCCCGACCGTTACGCAGCGCAAGTGAAGGCAGTAAAAGCCCACGCGCTTGTCGTGACTGAAATTCGGCTTGGTCCCTGCGTGACTGCGCAATCTTAATTTCGCGGCTAAATTCACTTGCCTCACGGATAGCTTGTGTCAGTGTGAGTTGTTCAACAGGCACAGCATCAATGAATTTACTGAGCGAATCCGGCATCGCAATATCGATAATCGACTTGCCACCGATTACATCGAGATTGCCGTTTTCCATGGACAACGTTGCAGGCAAGTTACCTAGCAACAGAGCGTTGTCATCTTCGTTGACGCGCTTGAAAGCGCTAATCCAGCCCGTGGAGTTGGAGATTAATTGGTCTGGTTTGCCTATTTGGCTGCTCGACCTTTCCCCAGTCGCTTTTTTTGCCGCCTTCCGCTGAGTTAATGCCGCTGTAGGCATTCCCTCGGTCGGGCTGGTAATGGCGAGCTCCGTCGAGTGGGTAAATGCTGTTGCGACCGGTACATAGGCCAAACCTGCCAGACAGATTAAAAGCCGACGTAACGTATGTTGTTTAGCGGTGGTCAAGCGACTTCTCAAAGGGAATAGGTAATAATCAGCGTTGAAACGTCGGTATGCAACCAATGCTCCGGAGTTGCACGCGAATTTTTGATAAAGCGATTTGTATCATTTTTTACAATTAACAGATCAGTTTATCTTACAACCAGAGCCTGCAAGGGAATATCTGTTAATAAGGCAAGAAACAGGCCCTAATAACCAGCAACTAAGGATTACCACTTGGTTCAGTTCGACACAATAACAACAATTTTCAAGCGATTTTCATGCCACCAATGACTGATATCGACTTCATGAGTATCGCCCTAGACCTTGCGCGCACCGCAGGCAGCCTCGGCGAAGTGCCGGTGGGTGCGGTTGTTGTGAAGGATGGTGAAATCGTGGGCCGAGGCTATAACCAGCCCATTGGCAAGCACGACCCCACCGCTCATGCGGAAGTCATGGCCTTGCGAGACGCAGCCCAGAAGCTAGGTAATTACCGGCTGCCCGGCTGCACGCTGTATGTCACCCTTGAGCCTTGTGCAATGTGCAGTGGCGCCATCATGCATGCGCGCATTGGTCGTGTCGTCTTTGGCGCGACAGATCCCAAAACTGGCGTGGCTGGCAGTGTCATCAATCTCTATACCGAAGCACGCCTCAACCACCACGCCAGTATCGAAGGCGGCTTGATGGCAGGTGAATGTGGCAGTTTGTTGTCATCGTTTTTTGCTGCCCGTCGCAACAAAACGGCAACTGCCTGAAAGAGCATTAGTGCATGCATATCCGCATCAGCCTACCTGCCCAAACCCTTGAATTAATAGCATCTGACGGCATGTTGATGCGCCGTTATGCAGTCTCGACGGCCCAAAATGGGGCAGGGGAAATGTTTGGAAGCGAATGTACGCCAACGGGCCGACATATCATCCGTGCCAAGATTGGTGGCGACATGCCGCCCTACACGGTGTTCAAAGGTCGACGCCCGAATGGCCAAATCTGGACACCCGAGATAGACGATCCCAAACGCGATTGGATTCTCAGCCGCATTTTGTGGCTCTCCGGTACCGAGCGTGGCATCAACCGCCTCGGACAGGTCGACACCATGCGTCGTTACATTTACATCCACGGATGCCCCGACAGCATGCCCATGGGGGTGCCCGCCTCGCATGGCTGCGTGCGCATGCGCAATGAAGATGTGATCGAGCTGTTCGATCTCGTCCCGGCTTACACCCCGGTGAGCATTGTTGAGTTCTCGATTGAGGACAATAACTGGAGCGAGCTGCAGGCGGCAGCACGCCCGATCCGCCAAGCCGTTTTTGTACGAGAACAGCACGTGCCGGAAGAGATGGAATGGGATGGCTACGATGCGCCCAGCCGCCATGTGATCGCCCGCAATGCGGCTGGCTTGCCAATTGGCACAGGGCGCTTGTTGCCCGATGGTCATATCGGCCGTATGTCCGTACTACCTGAATGGCGCTGCCATGAAGTAGGGAGTGCACTGCTTGAGCGCCTGCTGCAACTGGCTAAGGCATCACGCAAAACTCAACTTGAACTGCATGCACAAACCCATGCAAGCCACTTCTACAGCCGTTACGGATTTACTGCCGTAGGCGCGGAATTTATGGAAGCCGGCATTCCACACGTGCGCATGATTCGCACCCTTTGACGCCAGTTTCGCGTCAAGCACACCATGCAAATCTTCCCGCACAAGCCTTTTTCTGCCGCCTGTGAGCGCAACCGTGATCCAATTCTCGAGGTTTTGAAGGTGCATTTTGCTGACCGGCAGCGAGTACTTGAAGTGGGCAGTGGTACAGGGCAACACGCAGTCCACTTCGCCGCGGCCATGCCTCATCTTGTGTGGCAAAGCGCTGATCGGGCGGACTATCTACCGGGTATACAGCAATGGCTGGCTGAAGCTGGTTTGCCAAATACGCCAGCGCCACTCACGCTTGACGTCAATGATGCATGGGCGGCCCCTGCGACGCGCTTCGATGCCATTTTCAGCGCGAATACCTTGCACATCATGGGGTGGTCGGAGGTTGAGCGCTTCTTTGCCCAATTACCCATCATGCTGGCAGCCAATGCAGTTTTGGCTATTTACGGACCGTTTAACTACGGCGGACGTTTCAGCAGTGAGAGCAATGCCGCTTTCGATGCGGCGCTGAGAGCGGATAACCCCAAGCGCGGAATACGCGATTTTGAGGCAGTGGATGCGCTGGCAAAGGGCATTGGCTTTACCTTGATTCAGGATTACGCCATGCCCGCAAATAATCGCTGTCTGGTCTGGGGTCGCAGCTAAAACGTCATCTACACCAATCAATCCAAAGTGAATTGGCGCAGCGGGCCATCCGGCAGGCCACCCTCAGCCCATGTCTGCTCTGCAAAGTCGAGTTTGCTACCGTTATTGTTATTGGCCGCGAACCGAATCACCGCCGAGCTGCGCGTCCCGTAGCCTGGCGTTTTTACGAAGATGGCTGATAACTCTCGCTCCCGCGCCAGACTGACACCAGTGCTGGGCAGCACCTCGTCTGGATGCTGGCGGTCATCCTGAAGCAGGGCAAACAGCTGCGTCGGTACAGGCATCGCGTTATGAAATGCCGCTTTCGCTGTCACTAACTTTGGCCAAGGTGTATCCAGCAAATGATTCGAAACTGCATGGATACCCGGCGCAAGCTGGCGAGTCTGCCCACTCACATTACTGTGCCACCACAGTTCGCGCGCGTCGGCCACCAGCAGATTAAAACCATTACAGGCCTGCGCGTCAGGTTCGATACGGCGTAAATAATCACCGGGGCGCTCGGTGCCGCGCAGAAAGTCCGCCACCAATTGCCCGCGTGAAGGGGCATTGGGATTCACGCGGGCAGGGTCACGGTAGTTGGTAATCGCCGCAAAGCGGCCGTTGCGGGTGATCCCCAGCCACGTGCCACCTGCTTGCAGGTCGCGACCTGCAAGTACCTCAGGGCTGTCGTCCCACCACGCTAATGGTGCGGTTGGACGGGAAAAGTATTCGTCCCGGTTGGCAGCAACGACCAGCGGGTAGGCTGGATCGACCTGCCATCCCAGCACGATCAGGCACATCAGCTATTGGCGTAGGGCAGGGGCAAGAAGTTCAGGCGCGGGCCGGACGGGCTGCCCAGATGCACTTCGCCGGCTTCGACAGTGCTGGCTTGCAACACCACTAACGCTTCACTTGCAGCGGTACTCGTCTGTGCAGCGATGACGACGTTGCCGCAACTTTGTTCGCCCGTTTCTGGCGCATAAAGATCGGCACCTGCAGTGGTGACTGCATCAACGCTGACGCGATACATGCGGCGCTTGATCTTGCCCAGGTATTGGGTGCGCGCCACAATTTCCTGACCGGGATAACAGCCCTTTTTGAAACTGACACCACCGACGGCCTCGAAATTGACCATCTGCGGGATGAACTGTTCCTGGGTCGCGGCGACGACGCGCGGCAGGCCATCGGCAATATCCCTCAGGCGCCAGGCGTTAAGGCCGGCTGGCGTGGCGTGTTGTTTAAGCACGGGCCAGGCAGCTTGTGCTGCGGCCAGATCGAGGGCCAATACGTAGCGATCTTGGGCCACAGCAATCACCTGACCACCGGGGATGGTAGTCGTTTTGTTCAACTCCGGCGCGCTTGCGCCAAGTGCCTGCAACGCCGCAGCGGCTTGCGGTCCCGCCAGCCCGATCAGCACACGATCGGCTCCATCGTGCAACTTGGCTTTTCTGCGGAGGATGTACATCGAGAGCTTTTTCAGCATGGCCGGCTGAATATCGGCAGCCAATTGCAGCCACAGATCCGGGCCTTCATGCCAGATCTGGAAGCTGGCTAGCAAGCGGCCCTTAGGTGTGCAGAAACCCGCATATCGGACGCCATCAGCAGGAATGCCCGTGACATCGTTGGTCATCAGGTTATGTAGAAAGGCGGCGTTATCTTCGCCGGTGGCGCGAATCAAGGCGCTATCGACGAGCGGGCTGATCAGGGTAGGCGCCTTGGCTTCGGCCACGAGATTGCCGCAGTGTTCAAAGTCGTCAGCAAAGCCTTGCTGCGAGAGAAAATCATGCCATTCTTGGTTCATTGTTCCGGGACCGACGTTGGGGTTGGGCTATTATAGCTGGCTGCAAAACCGCGCCTTTCAAGTCCTTCGGCGACAGATTCGTTACACACTTGCTTACTCACTCAATGCGCTTGCTCAAACGCCTGTTCATGCTGTGTTTTTTTCTGGCCATTTTGGCGGCCAGCCTGCTGGCTTGGTTTGCTGCTATGCCGTTGCAGCTCAAAAGCACGCCTCTCGATTTCACAATCGAGTCCGGCATGAGCCTCAAAAAAGCCGCAACGGTGATGGAATCTGCCGGTGTGGGCTTTCAAGACTGGCAGTTTCACCTATTTGCCCGTGCATTACGACAGGCCTCGGCCATCAAGGCCGGTAGTTATGAGGTGGAAGCGGGGATTACGCCGTGGCAATTGCTACAAAAGTTAACCCGCGGCGATGTCAGTCAAGGCGAATTACTACTGGTTGAAGGCAAGACCTTCCGCCAGTTGCGGGCAGCACTGGATGCTCACCCTGATCTTCGCCATGACACGGCGGGAATGAGCGATACCGAGATACTTCAGCGGATCGGCGCTACAGAAGTGCATCCTGAAGGCATGTTCATGCCCGATACCTATTTGTTTAATAAGAACAGCAGTGACGTAGATGTGCTGCGCCGCGCTTATAAGGCCATGCAAACGCGCTTTACCCGCGAATGGGAAAACCGCGATTTGTCTCTGCCCTACAAGTCACCGTATGAGGCGCTGATCATGGCGTCCATCGTGGAGAAAGAAACCGGCCGGCCAAGCGACCGCCCAATGGTGGCATCGGTATTCGTCAATCGCCTGCGCATCGGCATGCTGCTGCAAACCGATCCGACCGTGATCTACGGCATGGGCGAGCGTTATGCCGGCAATATCCGCAAGTCTGATCTAACAACGGACACGCCATACAACACCTACACGCGGACCGGCTTGCCGCCCACCCCGATTGCCATGCCAGGGATTGCCGCAATACAAGCAGCCCTAAATCCACCCAAGAGCGACAAACTGTTCTTTGTGGCGAGGGGCGATGGCAGCAGCGAGTTTTCCCGCACCCTCGACGAGCATAATCGAGCGGTTGCCAAGTACATCTTGAAAAAAGGCGGTTGATTTGAAAGGCAAGTTCATCACGTTCGAAGGTATTGATGGCGCAGGCAAAAGCTCGCAACACGCTTGGGCCGTCGAACATCTGCGCAGCAAGGGTATCGATGTGGTTTCCACGCGCGAACCGGGTGGCACGCCACTCGGCGAGAAGCTGCGCGGCCTGCTGTTGAGCGAATCCATGCATCTGGAAACCGAGGCGCTGCTGATGTTTGCGGCACGACGCGAGCATCTGGCGCAGGTCATTCTGCCGGCGCTGTCGCGCGGGGCGTGGGTGCTGTCAGACCGATTTACGGATGCCAGCTTTGCCTATCAGGGCGGGGGCAGAGGCCTTGAGCTTGCCAAGCTGCAACAGCTGGAAAACTGGGTGCAGGGCACCGGTAGTGATGCCATCCAGCCAGACTTAACCTTTATTTTTGACCTCCCAGTCGCGCAGGCCCAAGAACGGCGCAATGGCACGGGGACAGCCCCTGATCGCTTCGAGCAGGAGAAACTCGATTTTCACGAGCGTGTTCGTTCAGCCTACCTGGCTCGTGCTGCTGAGTTTGCCCACAGAATCCGTGTGATTGATGCTCGCCACACAGTGGCCGATATCAATAATTTACTTGAGAAAGAAATTGCAAGTCTCTGTTAATAAAATATATGAGTGGAACATTCCACTCTGGAATAGCCTGACCGAACGGCTTGAGTCCTTATCGCATGGGCTGCTCTTCACTGGCGTTGCCGGCGTGGGCAAGGTGCAGTTTGCCGAGCAGTTTGCCGCGTGGTTATTGTGCGAGAGCGCCAGCAAGGGAACAGCCACATCCGCCTGTGGTCACTGCACATCGTGTCAGTTATTGTCCAGCGGCAATCATCCCGATATTCGCCTGCTCACCTTGGATGAAGAAACCGAGGAAGAAGAGGGCGCAGAGAAAAGCAGCAAGACTAAGAAGCCTTCCACCCAGATCAAGATCGATCAGGTGCGCGCACTGGAAGACTTTGTGTTCGTCGGCAGCCACCGCAGTGGTGCCCGGATTGTGCTGATCCATCCGGCGGAAGCCATGAACCTTGCGGCCGCCAATTCACTTCTTAAAATGCTTGAAGAACCACCGCCAAATGTATATTTCATATTGGTTTCTTCAAATATTAGGCGTCTGTTGCCAACCCTTTTAAGTCGCTGCCGAAAGGTGGTTTTCGGCATGCCCAAACACGAGGAAGCGATTGCCTGGCTGAAGTCCGAAGGCGTCAAAAATGCAGAAAAACTCCTGCCTTTGGTCGGTGGCGCACCACTGGCGGCGGTGGAGTGGGCGACTGCCGGGCTCGATAGCCAATACGCACAAGCAGCCGAGTCTTTTGCTGATACCAAGACCGATGTGGTTACCTTGGCCGGAAAGTGGCTGAGTACCTTGTCCGGCAAAAGTGGCGCGTGGCGCGCTGAACACCTGACGGATGCACTGCAGAAGTGGCTGTATGACTTGCAGCGCGTGCAGCTGGGCGAACCGCCACGCTATTTCGCCAGTGCCGCACTCACCCTGCAAAGTATGGCTAAGCAGGCCAGCCCGAGCCGCTTGGCGCGTGGCTATGCGGACGTGAGCAAGATCCGCTCGACCGTGAATCACCCGCTGAATGCCCAATTAATGCTTGAAGACATGGCGGGGCGTTACCTTGCGGCAGTTGCGCCTCAACAGCGATAAGGCAAGCTACCTCCCCTTGTTTATCCTCTCGCACAGGAACAAAATACGATTCATCCGCATCAGCCGCTGCTGAAGTTCTAGACACCATGCCTCAACTGATTGATTCCCACTGCCACCTCAACTTCCCCGACTTGGCGGTACGCACGCCGGAAATCCTTGCCAACATGGAAAAGGCCGGGGTGGGACATGCGCTCTGCATCAGCGTCACGCTGGAAAAATTTCCCGAAGTGCTGGCGCTCGCCGAGCAGCATGACAACCTGTATGCCACTGTTGGGGTGCACCCCGATTACGAAGCCGGCGTGGTGGATGCGGATAATCCAGACGATGTGCCGCTGGTGGAGCCCGATGTGGATACCTTAGTGCGCTTGGGCGAGCATCCCAAAGTCATCGCGGTGGGTGAAACCGGCCTTGATTACTACCGACTGACCGGAGATCTGGAATGGCAGCGAGAGCGTTTCCGTACGCATATCCGCGCCGCGAAAATTCTTAAGAAGCCGCTGATCATCCACACCCGTTCAGCGGCAGATGACACTTTGCGCATCCTGAAAGAAGAAGAGGCAGGGGAGGTCGGCGGCATCTTTCATTGCTTTACCGAATCTTGGGAAGTTGCCCAAGCGGCTGTGGATCTAGGTTTCCACTTATCCTTTTCGGGCATTGTGACCTTCAAGAATGCTGTCGGCCTGAAAGACGTCGCCGCCAAAGCACCACTGGACCGCATACTGGTCGAAACCGACTCCCCTTATTTGGCGCCGGTGCCGTATCGCGGCAAGACCAACGAGCCCGCTTACGTGCAATTTGTCGCCAATGAACTGGCTCAGCTGCGCGGCATTTCCGCGGCAGCCGTTGCCGAAGCAACCACTCGTAATTTCTTCCGCCTCTTCCCCAGCGTACACCCATGAAAACAACTTTCCGCGCCCTGATCGTCGGTTTCACCCTTGCTGCCAGCAGTGCGACGGTGTTGGCCGGCGCCTATGACGATCTCATTGCCGCCGTGTATCGCGACGACACGGACACTGTCATTAATCTCGTCAACCGTGGCATGGACGTGAATAGCGTCGATCCCGCCGGGAATACGCTGCTCCACGTGGCTGCGCGCAATGGCAATGTGCGCTTGCTAGAGATACTGCTCAAGGGCAAGGCCAATCCAAATGCCCGTAACCGTGTGGGCGATAGTCCGCTGATGCTTGCTGCTTACAACGGCAAACTGCCGGCCATGGACTTTCTGCTAACGGCCGGCGCGGAGCTCAACCACACAGGCTGGACACCCTTGCACTACGCGGTATTTGCCGAACAGGCTGAGATGGTTAGCTATCTGCTGCGTAAGGGTGCAAACGTGGATGCCCGCGCACCCAATGAACAAACCGCACTGATGCTAGCGGCCAAGAATGGCAATCTGGCCATCGTCAAACTGCTGATCAATTCGAAGGCCGATGCCACACTGGTCGATCAACACGGCAATTCCCCGCTGACATTGGCGCAGAAGAACAACAATACCGAGCTGACCAAATTGTTCGAGCTCATCAAAGCAGAGAAACCAGTTGCCACGACCCCTGAGGCACCAAAGCTTGAAGCCCCTAAAGGCGATGTCCAAAAAGGTGACGCCACTAAAGCCGAGGCAAGCAAGATTGAGCCAGTAAAGGTTGAGCCTACAAAATCTCAATCCTCAAAGGCCGATGCAAACAAGCCGGCAGAGGTGATTAAGCCTGATGAAGCAAAGACGGCCCCGACGAAGCCCCAGGAAAGCGGTGAGTATGTCTCGCCCCCATTCCAGACCGAAGCAGCAACAGCAAAATAAGGGATTAGTTTTTTGTGGGTGAAGGGGCAGGGGGCGGGTTGCTTACTGACTGATTGGCAACCATCTGATAAATCGCCCCTTGCGGTGAACGGCATTCGCCCACGAGGCGACGCCCTTCAAAGAGAAACTCGCAATTGAGTCTGTCGCCCTCAGCATTTTGCATATGCGCGCGGCCATTGTTATTGCTAATCACCGTCCAGCGCTCGATCGGGTACGCCCCATAACCACCATACCCGTAGCGACCATAACCACCGAAGCCCATGCCAAAACCAAAGTCGGTGGAGCGTGCGGTGCTCGACGAAATGACGTAGAAGCCGGTATAGACCTTATCGGCAATCCGTACCTCAATGCTGCTGTCGGCTTGTTTGAACAGACCTCGATGGGCGATGTTTGACTTGTCGACCAGATCAAAGGGTAATGGTTGGGGTGATGTCGTTGCGCAGGCTGATAAAAGTAGCCAAGCAGTAAGGGGGAGAAGCAGGCGGGTAGTGCAGGGCATGATCAACTCCTGAAACTGGTCACTCTGAGTAGTTGCCAGTTTGGCACCCGCCGCTCTGCTTTAGTTCCACTTTTACGTTTGCTTACGCCCTTACTGGATCGCGTATCAACCGGTCAATTTCAATTGCGGTGCCACCTTTTTGTTTTCCTGCATCCTAAGCGTCAGCTCAAATGTAGTGCCTGTATCAGCAAGATTTAGCTGATACAACTCACCTAGCCACAATAAGTGGGCATGAATCGTTGATCCATTTTGAGGTGCCCTTTTCAGCGGTTGGGCTAGATGCACATTCGAGCCAGCCCTTCTTCTCCGTTGCATTCAAAACGCCTGAAGGCACCCAGCAATACTTTCAACTCGACCGTCTTGGCTTCTGGCCTTGATATAGCGGGGGAGTACTTCCTGCGCCATATTTTCTAGCACGGTTATAGATGGGCATTGGACAACCTTGGATGCCTGTAGAGCCTAATTAAAATAAGAGGAAGGGCGACATATCGCTTGTCAGAAAAGAAAACTCCAGTGCAAGCTTCTTGAACACGCTCAAACTGCAGCGCAAAACAATTCGGTCCCTGTTGAAAATGGGTGAATTAACTGAATGCTTACGTCTTACGTAAATCGCTATGCAATATGTGCCATTTTTGCTTTATCAACGCTCAAAATGCGCGAAGCGTCCTAAAGGTGGGGCTATTTCACCAAAGCCACTGCTACGTTGGCCTGGGTCAATACACCTTGAGATACCGAACCCATGATCGAGGCAGACACCGGGCTCAAACCCCGTGTGCCCATGACAACCAGTTCGCATGCCAGCTCTATGGCGAGCTGGCCAATGGCCTGATCTGGCGTATCGCTGGTTGACGCATGCTCGTGAATCTCAAGGCCTCGGGTTTGCATAAGTTTGCGCGGCGCCGCCATGGAAGCGTTGGCATCATTATCTGCCCAATAATCGAGCAAATGCTGGCGCGTGCTCAGCAGGGCCTCGGCAAGCGTTAACGTGGGCCGAACGTGCACCGCGTGCAATTCGCCCCCGGATTGCTGAACCAGCTTTGCTGCAAAGTCGGCTGCTCGAAGCGCATTGGGAAAACGATCTAATGCTAGCAAAACCTTCAGTGGTCGATCGCCGTCTGTGCGTATTGGCGCGGCAACCGGCGTGTTTTCTCCCACCACGATGACGGGCACCTGCGCGTGTTGCACCAATTTGGAGGAGACGGAGCCGAGCAAGGCCGCACGCAGCGCCCCCTGGCCGCGCCGCCCGACCACGAGCGCATCGGCACCTAGGCTATGGGCGTGAGACAGAAGGGTATCAACGGCATTGCCTATGCTGGTTTGCGTGATGTGAGCCACGCCAGCGCTTTCAAGCAGGTCTGATATCTTAGCCAAAGCCAAATCGGCCTCTTGTTCTCGTTCGTCAAGGCTTACATGAGCTGGGGCTAAGGCACTAACTTCACCTACCATCAATGGGTGCAGGACATACAGGGCCGTGCATCGCAGCGCAAGATGCGTTTGCGCTAGCGTGGCGAGCCACTGCGCTGCGCGGGTGGATGACTCTGAGCCGTCTACAGCCAGTAAAAAGTGCATGGCTTGGGGGGGCGTTGATGCGTTCGTTTGCTTGATCATAGGGTGATCCTAGGGCTTTGGCGCAGCGGCTGATTTGATGCAAGTCAAGCACGGAGGAAACATCTGCCCAAGCTTGCATATTCTCCTCTACCCTTGCGCGCTTGTATTCAAATCAGACGGCACCACGCTTTTCGTGCGGGTGCCTCTGAATGTCTTAACCATTTGGTTTTCAGGCGTAGATCACATAACCAATCGCGCTAGTGCTTGGGTTCACCATTTTGGTGATTGCTGGTGCCCGCTATTACACGGCACATAATAGATGAATAATGTGTATTATTGTCAAATCATAGTTTCATTTATCCATCTGATTTAAAAGAAGAAAAAAATTTAGCGGGGCGGATTTTTGCAAATGAAACCGCTAAACGCTTAGACAGCGCAAAACTCCTGCGTATGTCGTAAATTCCATTACAGCAGCAAAAGTGCTGCTGTGTCAAATCGCTTGTCCTGCAAGGTTTTGCGGGATTTGCCCATATTGCCAGCCTGTGATTTTTTCCGCAGAGTTCGCCCAACTTCACAGGAGGCGAACCCATGGCAGCTACCCAGCACGGATTGCAGAAACTTGCGGAATGTCGCGCCATCGTTGGCGGCTACCGCGACCCCTTTGCGCAGAAGTGGGCAACGTCATCGCCTCATGAACGCTTGATGCTATTGCGCGTGGCACGGCTGCGCGAGGATTTGGCCGGGCGTACATGGGAGGCATTGGCAGACGAAACCCGGACGGCGATCAAGACGCGGGCACGTGATCTGCGGGACTGGCTGAACAAGGTTTGCGCAGCGTGAGAGTTCGCAAAATGTTGAAACTACTGGCTTGCTTGTGGCGTGGGCATCAGCCTAGCCAGTGGGTGTGGATAAAGGTTTACCGGGGCCGAAAGTTAAAAAAGTTCGGCTATTGGTGTGATCGATGCGGGCGGCGTGTATGAAAGCATCCGCCACAACGCACGCTAGGCAGCGGCACGGTTGGGAAGTTGCCGCCATGTCGGCTATCCCTGACGTATGGCGCCCGCGTGTGCGGCAGATGCACGAGCGGCAGCGGGCCGCGTCTGGCTGGTTTGGTGCGCAGGCGTGGCTTGAGAGTATGGCCGACAAGCTGGCAGCAATCAAAGTGCCTGTCAGTTTGTCGGATTCTGAGCTCTGCGACTTGGCCGAGCGCCGGGCGCGTGAGTGCATGGGCTTGCCGGGGGTGGCGGCTGGCGATTTGGCTATGGCGCGGGGGCGCATGGCTGAATTCTGTCGGCGCTGGGGGGTGGAGCCGCCCCCGGTCAAGATCAATGCAGACGGTGTGCTGGTCGGTGTGACTGATCTAGGCGCGGTGCGGCGCATGACGTGCCCGCAATGGTGGCGGCGGCGCTTGCGGGTACAGCAGGCGCGGGCGCTTGAGCAGGGCTTTATCAGCCTTGGCCTAGTGCATCGCCGGGCGCAGATTTACGCCAGCGACACAACCGTGCAACGCCGGGCGCAGCAGAAGCGGCGCAACGCGGCAGCGCTTGAGGCTTCGGAAGCGGTCAATCTGGATACCGGCGACGTTCTAAAGCTGTCTGAGCTAGTGGCAAAGAGCAACGCAAACCCGGCGATTCGTCGCGGTGAATTGATGGTGCGCATTGCTGGCTTTGAGGCTGTGGCAAAGGGGCTAGGCCATGCGGCGGAATTTATAACGATCACAACGCCGTCGAGCTTTCACCCGAAAGCAACCGGGGAGCGGGGTCGCGTGATTGATAACCAAAAGTGGAGCAAGGCGGGGAGTCCGACGCCGCGTGATGCACAGGGCTATCTAGTGCGCATTTGGGCACAGATACGCGCAAAGCTGGCCCGGCTGGGTGTTCGGCCTTATGGCTTCCGCATTGCAGAGCCGCACCACGACGGAACGCCGCACTGGCACATGCTGCTTTTCGTTGCTGCTGATGCGGTAAAGCTGCTGCGGGCTGTGATTCGTGATTACGCGCTGCGCATGGACGGCAACGAGCCGGGCGCGAAAAAAAACCGGGTTGAGTTTGTCGCTATCGATTGGAAGCGCGGCAGCGCTGCGGGTTACGTCGCTAAGTACGTCAGCAAAAACATTGACGGCTATCAGGTGCAAGGCGATTTAGAGGGCGACAACCTGGACGCGGTCACGGGTAGCCAGCGCGTCGAAGCGTGGGCCGGGGCGTGGGGAATCCGCCAATTCCAGCAGATTGGGGGCGCACCTGTGGGCGTGTGGCGTGAGCTTCGCCGCATGCGTGAGCCGGACGATAAGTACACCGAAACATTAGAGGCAGCGCGGGCCGCTGCTGACGCGGCCAACTGGCGGCGCTATGTCGAGATTCAAGGCGGGCCAGCTGTCGAGCGCAAGGCGCTGCGGCTGCGCGTGGCCTACACAAGAGCGGGGGAGCGCTGGCGCTTCGCAAAGGACGTGCCGGAACCGGCAGCGCCTACCCGCTACGGGGATATTGCGCCGCCTGCGGTGTTTGGCGTGCGTGATGTGGTGAGCGACAGGGCGTTTTGCTCTCGCTTTAATTCGTGGCAAATCAGGAGAAACAACCATGGCAACAAAGAAGACGGACGAACAGCTACTCAGCAGCTTTATGAATTCGGCGGAACACTCGCTGGCGTGGCATCTGGAACAGGTGGAGTGCGTGCCCAATGCGATGCAGCGAGCGAAGGAAATCTGCGCACGGCTGCGGGAGTCGGCCAGCCGGGGCGAAGCGGGCAAGGTGTAACGGGTTTTGAAGTTGGGCCAGCGGCGCAGCCGTTGGCCTCTTGGAGTCCTGTCAATAACTGTACGGGGGTGGGTGATGGACGAGGTAGAAATGAATTTGGCGGCGGCGCAGGAGGCGATAGACGAAACCCGCGAGGCGCTGGGGGCGGTAAATCCGATGTTTCGGGGGCAGGTCGTGGCGGTGATTGATCCACTAGCGGCAGCGCTTGAGCGGGTCTGCGATGCGGTCAAGGCGATGCAGGCGGGGGCGGTATGAGCGCCGAGGAAATCAGCCTGATAACGCAAATGCTGGTGGCACTGAGTGACACGGCGCTGTGGGGGTTCGTCGCGTTTTTGCTGGCGAAGTTCGTTATCCCGGCGCTACTGCCGGGCGCGTTTTACGCGGTGGTATGGGTGGTGCTGGTGGTGTTGGCGTTCCGCACCGGGCGCGAATACATGCGGCAGCGTGCCAGCCTGAACCGAGAGCGCCAAATGCTGCGCGGCCTGATGGCGGCGTGCGGGTTCGGGTGCAAAGAGGGGGAGCCGGTAGATCAATTCCAGTACTTGGAAATGGCCGATCTGCTGGCGTGTGGCATGGAAGCGAGGAAGAAAGGCGGCAAAGAATGACACCGGAAAAAGTAGCAAACGGCAATTGCCACAACTGCGGCGAGCGCGTGGCCGTGAAGAAAAACCGCGCCGGGCTGGCGTATTACCGCTGTGACGATTGCGGCATCGAGGTGCGGCACCACTTGCACCGCGTAAGCGATAAATATCTGCAATCGCTGGGCGTGGTGGCCGGTGAAAAGCCGGAAAAACCCGGCCCGGCAGCTGCACCGGCTGCGCCTGTAAAAACCGGCGAACCGCCAAAGCCAAAAGGCTTAATGGCTTCGCTTTTGTCAATTGATGGGGATGAATGAGCATGGAAACACAAGACGAAAAGCAACCCAGCGCGGATAGCAGCGCACAGGCGGCAGACCTTGCCGGATTGATGCAAATGGCCGGGGGTGAGGGTGGCGAACAGGCGGGCGCGGTAGCCACTTCGCCAGGTATCGACCCGGCGCAAGCGTGGGCGACATTGCCGCAAACCTTCGGCGGGATCATCTGCATGGCCCTGCCAGAGTTGGCCCCGGTTTATTCCGCTGAAAACTGCCTTGCGTGGGGTCAGACGATGGTGCCCGTAGCCGAGAAATACGGCTGGGATCACGAAACCATCATGGGGCCGGAATTGCTGCTGGCCGCATCGACTTTCGGCATGTTTGCGCTTCCGACAATCTCAGCTATTCAGCGCCGCCGCGCTATGACGCCGCGCCCACAACCGGCCCGCACTGCTGCGCCTACCGATACCGCCGCCCCGGCTGCGCCGGGTGAGGGTGGGGGCAGTGATGCTGTCTTAGATGCGCTGGCCGGTGAATCCGTGCCGCCTGTGGTCGAGTAAGCCATGCTCACTCAGGACGGAAAATTAATCGTCGTGGCTGGTGCGTCGCGTTCTGGAAAAACGGCATGGGTTAAAAAACAGATCAAGGGCCATCATCGCGTGATGGCTTGGGACCCTGAGGCGCAATGGTGCGAATTGCCGGGATTCGTGACGGTCACGACGAAAGCCGAGCTTGTCGCGATTTGCCAGAAAAAAGGGCCGCTCAAGGTGGCTTTTGTGGCGGGCGGAAACTTGGCTGATGCTTTCGACTGCTGGGCAGCGTGTGTGCAATACGCCGGGCGCTACTGCGGGCCGCTGGTGGCGATTGCCGAGGAGTTGGCAGACGTAACCACCCCGGCAAAAGCGCCGGGGCATTGGGGCATTTTGCTGCGTCGTGGCTTGAAGCGTGGAATCACAATTTATGCCATCAGCCAGCGCTGGGCAGAGGCGGATAAAACGGCGATGGGCAACGCTTCGGCCTTCGTGATTTTCCGGCAGGCAACCGGGCCTGATGCGGCCTACATGGCCCGTTATACGCGGGTGCCTGTCGAGGAAATCAACGCGCTGCCAGCGCTGCATTTCGTGATTTATGACTGCGGCGAACAAAAAAGCGCGAAGAGTCAGCTTCGTTTTTAGCGGCAAATAACGGCGAAAAGCCAGAGGTGACAAGGGAAAACAGGCGGGCGCAGCATTGGCCCGTCTGTTTTTTTTCCTTTAATTCTTTGGAGTTTCCAAAAATGAATGCACATCTCAAATTCGCTGTGAAGGTGTTGGCCGTGGTGGCAATTGCCGCTGCTGTGCAACGCAACCTGATGGCCGTCCCGGTCATCGGCAGCTACCTGCCTAAGTAAGGGAGTAGCCATGTCCGTCAAGAAACTGAACCGCTACGGCCTGCCGTTCGCAAACGTGGTGCCGACTGGCACCGCAACCAACAACATCACGCCGGGCCGCACGATTGACCGCCTACGCCTCAAGCTGAGCGGCACCACGCTCACGAAGGCTATGCTTACGTCCATCAAGCTCAAGGCCAACGGCAAAACGATCATCGAAGCCAGCGGCCCTCAGCTGGACAAGATCAACACCTACAAGGGCAATGCCGTCGATGCCGGTTATCTGGATATCGACTTTGCAGACCCTTCGATGCTCAGTACGTTTGACCGCGAAGTGAGCGCGTTCGATTCGTCTGTCGGCATCGGTAGTCTGACAAGCGAAATCACCATCGCGGGTGCCACTGCGCCAGTGCTGACGCCGATTCTGACTGAATCCGCACAGCAAAAAGACCGCGATGGCAAGGCGCTGCCTTATGCGCCTGTCATGGCTAAGCTGTTGTCCTACCCGTTCAACATCGCAACCGGTGGCAAGCTGCCATTCAGCACGCCATTCGGCCCGCAAAACGGCGCAGTTATCAAGCGCGTTCATGTGTTCCACAGCGGCAACATGACGGGCGCAACCGTCAAGGAAAACAGCCTCGTTATCCATGAATCGTTGCGTCTGGAAAACGAGTTCTTGCAAAAGACCTATGGCCGCGTACCGCAAGCCAACGTCTATACCATTGACTTCGTAGTCGATGGCAACGTCGAGAACGCGCTCAACACTCGTACCGCTAGCTCGCTGGAATGGCTGTTCGATTTCAGCGCCGCTGATAACGGCACCATCCTTGTCGAGTATCTGGACACGCTGGGCAATCTGTAAGGGGAGCCGTCATGGGAGAAACCTACGACGGCTGGAGCTTTGATAGCTTCGGCAACATGTACGGCCCAGCCGGGCAGGCGTTTGATGTGAATGGCGTAGCCATTCCGCAAGGCGTCTCGTCGTCGGGCTGGTCGGACTTTCTCAGCGGCTTGGGCGGTGTTGCTGCAAACGTGGCAAACGTGGGCATTAACACATGGTCGAAACAGACGCTAATGCAGCAGGCGCAAAACGGCCAACAATACGTTGAGGGCCAACGCCTACTGATGCAGCGTCAGACCATGGGCAGCATTCCGCCCTTGTATCTGCTGATCGGGGCCGGTGTGCTGTTCGTTGTCCTGCTGAAGAAGTAAGCCATGCAGGACGCGATTATGGAAATGGGCTTGCCCGCGGGGGCGGCTGCTGCTGGGGCGGTGACGCCGATGGGCTGGCTTATGGCCGGTTCTTCGGTGTTGTCGTCGCTGGTGGGTGGCAGCAAATCTGCGCCCGCTGGCCCGTCAAACGCTTCCAGCTACACGGAACAGATTTTTGACAACTCCGGTTGGACGGTAGCAACGGGCGGCAGCAAAGCCGATGCCGTTGCATCTGATGGCCTGCAAATGCCGCCTTGGCTGTTGCTGGGTGTGGCTGCTGTGCTGGTTGTCGGCTGGGTTCGGACGCGCAAATGATCAAGGTCAATGCAGAGCCTTGGAGCGATGAAGCCGCGCAAGTGCTGGCGGCTGCTGTCGAGCATGTGTCTGTCGCTGAACTGCAAAAGCAGGCAGCGGCGGGCGCAGTGCTTTTTCGGGTCACGCAAGACGAAAACACGGTGGGCTTTTACCTGCTGCGCGTAGATCAAACGGCAGACGGTGCAGAGGGCGTGCTAGTGGCTGCGGGTGGCCGTGCTGAATTCGACATAACGGCGGTAGTGATGCCGCACGTTGAAAAACAATTTACCGGGTGCCAATGGCTGCGCGTGCATACGTCGCGCCCCGGCATGGTGAAAAAGCTAGCCCGCTACGGGTACGAAGGGCTTGAAATGGTCATGAGGAAACGGCTATGCAATTGAGTCGCCGCACGTTGTACGCAATGGGCGAACCGTTGGGCGAGTGCGTAACGCTGGCTAAGCCGGGCGGCGGGTATGTCTGCGGCGGGGGCGGCGGTTCTTCGTCTTCGTCGCAAACAAGCACGACCACGGAAACGACCGATAAGCGCATGGTTATCGAGTCGGGTATCGGCATCAGCAGCGACAGCAGCACGGTAAGCGTGCAAGCGATGGATGCGGGAATCGTCAATAAGGCGCTAGACACCATCGCCAACAGCAGCGCCAGCAACGGCGAGGGATACGAAAAGCTTTTGGGCCTTGCCGAGAAGCTCTTTGATACCGGCGCGGGCCTGATTGATAAGACCGCCGCCACGTCGCTATCTGCGGTGGAAGCGGTCAATTCGGCGCGGAACGATGCCGAGGGAAAAATCGACCAGAAAACAATTTTGATTTTGGCGGCTGCTGGTGTGGCGGCTGCATATGCAATGAAGAAGGGGTAAAGCGTGAATATCGACTACAACAGCGCGGCAGGCGAAACAAAAGAGTTTATCGACCTTGGCACCTTCTTTCGTCTGCTTGAAGCTGACGCGGAAGTTACGGTCTTTTTCTACCGCAACGGGGCCGAGGTTGCCCGCGTAGAAAAGATCAAGGGCGGCTATGCTGAAAAGTTTGAGCAGGGCTTTACGGCCATCAAGATCACAAGCGCAACGGCACAGCGTGTGCAAGCCGTGGTGCGTATCGGGTCGGAAGTCGATTACCTCAAGCAACTAACCGGTAATTTCTCGCTGACGGGCCAGCAAGGCGCATTCACGCAAGCGGGCTTGGCAACTAGCACCGTCAGTGCGCAGCTGTTGGCCGCAAAGGCTAACCGCCGCTATTTGCTTGTCCAGAATCAAGACGCGGCAAACGCCGTGTTTCTGGCCGTGGATGGCGTGGCGGCAACGGCAACAAGTGCTGATCTAAAAATTCCGCCCGGTGGCTCGTATGTCGCTGATGTGTTTTGCCCGACAGGTGCAATTCATATCATCGCCGCCGCTGGCACGCCTGCTGTGCATGTGATTGAGGGCTGATCGTGGGAGTAACGGCGATTCCGCCGCCCCGGCCCTTAGTCCTGTGGCATCCAGCTGCAACGCCGCCTGACGGCTATATCAAGGCCAACGGGGCAACGATTTCGCGGACTGCATACGCATGGCTGTTTCAGCAGATCGGCACCACGTTTGGCGCGGGTGATGGTTCGACTACTTTCAAGATACCGGACTTGCGCGGCGAGTTTTTGCGCGGTCTGGACGATGGCCGGGGCGTGGATGCATCGCGGGTGCTGGGCACGTTTCAAGATCACGCAATTCAGGCGCACACGCACCCAGAATCGTCAGTTGGTTCTTCGCCGTATGCTCAAAGCGGCTATGAATACGGCGCAGCTGGGGCCGGTGGGACAACTGGCAATAACTCTGGCAACAGCGCTAGCGAAACCCGTCCGCGCAACATTGCCGGGCTGTACTGCATCGCCTACGCACCATAGGGGAAACCATGAGCGAACAGAAAAAAATCTATCACTTCGACCCACTAACGGGCGTCTATGTCGGGGAGGGCTTCGCCGATCCGTCGCCGCTTGAGCCGGGCGAATTCATCATACCGGCGCACGCAACCGACATTGCGCCGCCTGATGAGCTGGACGGGTACGAGGGGCTTTTCTTCCGCGGCGATCATTGGGCCGTCGAATGGGTGCCGGAGTTGGACGCAAACCTAGACGGCCAGCAAGACGCGCCGCAAGGATTCGCACCTGATCCAGAAAGGCCGGGCATTTTTGCGCGGCTGGTGAAGCTGGTTAAAGGTGCATGAACGTCGCACGCCTTGCCGCTGCGGGCCTGCTGATGGGGGCCGCGTGGGTGTATTACCGCACGGCCAACGAGCAAGCCGGGGCGGGGGTTGTGTATGAGGGCTGGGAAAACATCGGCACAGGTGGTGCCGGATTACTTAGCCAGGTATCGAGTGCAGCCGTGGGGCTGCTTGATTATGCAGAAGGGGCTTTGGCCGTGTTGAGCTTATCAAAGATGAAAGACGTAACGCCGGACATGCTGGCGAATAACAACGTTAAAGCATTCCTGCGTGTGATCCGCACGGGGGAGGGCACAGCCGGTGCTGATGGATACCGCACGCTTTACGGCGGCGCAAAGTTCAGCGGCTTTGCAGACCACCCGCGCCAGAAAGTGACGGCGGGAAAATGGACAAGCACGGCAGCGGGCGCATATCAGGCGCTTGTCAGCACATGGGACGAAACGCGCCGCATCATGGGCCTGCCCGACTTCTCGCCAGCGTCGCAAGACTTGTTCGCGCTGGGCCGCATTGCTGCCCGTGGTGCCCTGAATGACGTACTAGCGGGCCGCTTTGACAGCGCCATCCGCAAGTGCGCTTGGGAGTGGGCCAGCCTGCCCGGTTCGCCATATGGTCAGCCGACAATCAGCTGGGAACGCGCGGCCAGCCTGTACGCCAGCGCGGGCGGTGTGGTGTTGGTCTAAGGGGAAATCATGAAGCCAGAAGATGCAGTTTTACTGATTGCCAGCGCGGCGGCGCTTTACCTAGTTCTAAAGGCCCGCGCCGGTTCGTCGGCACTCAGCCAAGCGCAACAGAATGCAGAGCGCTACGGCGGCACGGTGCAGGGCTGGAGCGGCTACACGTACATTGATAACGACCCTGTTCCGGGTATCAGCATTCCGGGGAAGCTGTTCTGATGAAAGCCCGCGATGCGCTCATTTATGCCGGTGCAGGCTTTGGCCTGTTCGTGGCTTTTCGCGTGTATCAGAAGGGCATCAGCGGCAGCGTTTCAGATCTTGCCGGGGCTGCGATAGATGCAGCAGGCGAAGTGTTTAGCGGTGCTGTGCTGGGCATCGGTGATGCGGTGGGCCTGCCACGTACAAACAGCCAAGCCGGTGCGGATGCATGGGCGCGTGGCGATTACATGGAAGCATCAAAGCTACTGCCAGCGGGCGAGTTTATCGGCGCTGTGTGGGATTCGCTAACGTCCAGCGATGCCCCGGCAGTTGATCCAGCGCTAGAGCGTGCGCAACGCAATGCGCAGCTGTATGGCGGGTCTGTGAGTGGCTGGCTGGGATACGAATACATCGATAACGACCCAATCAACCTGAGAGGGTCGGGCATTCCCACTGCCTCAAAGTGGGGAACACAAACAACGGCTGGTTGGCCGTGGGAAAGGTAGGGCAACATGAAAAAGCAAATCGTTAAACGTCTGCAAGAGCCTAGTACATGGGCGGGCCTTACTGGCCTTGGTCTGCTGTTCGGTCTGGATGCGGTCAAGCTGAATGCAATTGCACAGGCGGGCGTCGCATTTACTGGCCTGCTGGCAATCGTCTTGCCGGAAAAGGCCGGGAGCTAAAGCGTGATTGAGCTACGGCAACTGCTATATGGTCTGTTTCTGGCGGGTGCCGTTTATGGTGGCATTCGCGCTGACCTGCAAAGCCTGAACGAAAAAACCGCCATAGCGCTTGAGAGCGCAAAGGCGGCAAACGTTCGGATTGATGCGCTACTCATGAAGGGGGGTTAAATGAAGTTCATCCCGACACTGCCAGAGGTGGTACGCGAGGCAATCATCGTAGCTGCTGGCGCACTGCTGGCCGCTGCGGTGGTGCGAAGCCTGCCGCAATCGGTGCGCGATAAATTCAGCCTGACAGGGCAATAAAAAAGGCCGGGAAATCCCCGGCCTTTTTGCATTCGCGGTGCCTCAGAATTTAAGAACGCCAACACTCCGCCCGCTTAGTGAAACATCGCACGAAACGTCGTGGTATCCGGGGTTCGTGGGGCGGCTAGTGCAATTCACAACGGCGGGCGAATCCTTATATTTGCCGGTAACAGTTCCGCTGAAATTGTGGGGGCTCAAACCGCCTTGAGCGATAACCGAGCCATCAATCGCAACGCGGATACCGTAGCGCCATTGGACATAAACGCCGCTGTCGGTGAGTTCCTTTAATACTTCACCTGTCAAAACGTGGGGTTTGCCTTCTGTGTCGGTGAAATAGACGGCGGGCGCTGATTCCTTGCTAACGGTGGCACAGCCAGCCAGAGCGGCGGCAACAAGGGCAAGAGCTAATTTCGTTTTCATGGTGTGGGCCTCAGAGAAAGTGGCGAATGTCGGGGGTGAATGTCGGCGGTTCGGCGATGGTATCAAAAAAGGAACCATCCTTTTTGGCGTCGCGTATTTTGTTGATTACGTCATAGCTTCGCACGTACTGCACAGCGCGGGCACTGTCCGGGGTCATGCGGGGAACGCATCGAAGCCATTTAAAAATGTCGTCTAGGGTGCATGGCGGTGCGTCGAACAGGTAGAGCTGGCGGGGTTTGGTACTTTTCTTTGTGGCGCGTTTCATGATTCTTTTGTCATCCTTTAGGGGGCGCGGATTGTCATTGAAAATATGACAGGCAGCAAGGAAAAACAGAATTAGCGCGTTTCAGATTAAACAATTCCTAGCGCGTATAGCCGTATAATGTGTATTATGTAAACTGGTGGAGACAATTAGAAAGCATCTAAAGGCCAAAAAGTCAGCTGTGATCGATATGCTTTCAGGCGGATTTTCGCGTTTTCAGTTGCACCACGCTTAGAACATAAGACGCGGGACACCAAATGCAGCTCTATTGCTGGAACACAGGGTTCCCGTACTTTTCGTGCTGAATTTGGCGGTTAGTTAAAACACCGCTCAACCATGGGGGTTTGATGGATGCTTGGCATCAAAGACGGCTAAACTGGCTGGTGAGAGAGCCTCCCCTCACCGCCTAGATGAGTAATGCCTAGAGGCTTTTGGGAGGCACAGTTCCTCGGCTGATTTGAATTTTGATCGGTGTAACAGAAGAAACTGGTGCCGGAGGCGCCGCCAATTCTTGGCGTGCTTGCCTGATTACCGAGAGCCCGCCCGACAGAGCAAGCGCTGCCATGACGGCGGCTACCGCCAAATCCGGCCAGCCACTGCTAGTCCCGGCAACCCCTACTGCGGCCAGCATCACCGCGACATTGCCAATTGCATCGTTACGGCTGCATATCCAGACCGAGCGCATATTGGCGTCTCCGTCACGATAAGCGTAAAGCATTGCAGCTACACCCCCATTGACCAGCAGTGCCAGTACGGCAACTACCCCCATCGTGAAGGGTTCGGGGACTGTGCCGCTGATCAAGCTGAAGATGGTTTTGCCGATGACGAATACTCCGTAGCCGGCCATCGTGAATCCCTTCACCAAGGCGGCACGCGAACGCCATAGCAGACCCATCGACAAAACAGCCAGCGAAATTCCATAGTTGGCCGCATCGCCCGCGAAGTCGATGGCGTCGGCCAACAGCGAGACCGAGCCTGAATGGATCCCTGCCCCGAGTTCGACGATGAACATCGCGGCATTAAGCACCAGCGCTACCCACAGTGCCTTACGAAATCGAGAGCCGACAGCGGTTGTACTGCAGCCAGAATCGCATCCGCAAGCGGCCATTTTCCTTCTCCTGAGTGATCTACAATGCTATTAGAAACCCTGTAGCTACTACAGGGTCAAGTAATTGGAGGATCTATGCGTATCGGAGAACTGGGTCAAGCGGCGGGCGTCGACGTCGAGACCATTCGTTTCTATGAAAAGTCTGGCTTGCTGCCGGCACCAGCGCGCAGTCAGAACGGATATCGGACATATGGTTCGATGCACCTTGAGTGCCTGGCGTTCATCCGGCACTGTCGGGCTCTGGACATACCTCTGAATGAAGTGCAAAGGCTGCTGGAGTTCATCGAGCAACCGAACGCTGATTGCGGAGATATCGACCAGCTCATTGATACCCAGCTCGCCAAGGTACGCGCTCGCCTCAAGAGCCTAAAGGCGCTGGAGAAACAACTATCCTCGTTACGAGGAAGGTGTGGGGCCAACCATATCGCCAGCGAGTGCGGCATCCTGCATGAGCTCGTGGCAGCAGCGCACAAGGAGGCCTGCGTTTGTCACGGACATTTTGAGCCTAGAACTTTGGCCACTTAACGACTTTTGGCTTTATTCCCTTTGGGAAAATGCTCGCCCGCTCCACCGTTTGTGCTGTGGACAGCCCTTCGGCTTTGGCTTGCTGAAGAAACTCGCGCTGCAGCTTTCGCTTGCGGGCCAGCAGCTTGCTGCCCTTAGTCGTTTTAGGAAGAGACATGGCAAGGCCTTCAGGTATGGGATCGCTCCAGCTTTGAATGGCACCCCAATTATCAACAAATCGCCGTTTTTGACAATGAATAGCAACGGCATTTACGGCACGATAACTCAGCCAGGCAATCCCCAGTAGATTTTCCACAGAATGTCTTCCACCTGCCTGGCTCCCTCCTCGGTAACGGCCACTTCAACCGGAGCACGGCTATTGAGCAAAAGGTGTGGCGCCTTCATGAAGGCGTCTGCATCCTCGACGGAATCCCATACCTGCCGTGCAACGGCATAGGCATGCTCCTGATGTTGGTTCATCTTTGGCTCCTAGGTCAGTAAAAAATATGCGGCACGCCTAAGCTTTTCCCCACACCCCAGAGATGCAAGGTCGCGCAGATGTGCAATAAATCGACATCCAGCGTGCTGTCGCCCACCAGCTCGTAGATGGATCCGCTGTTGGTCGTGACCATTCCGTGGCCAATGCCAGTGACGAAGGACGTCATCCAGGTGCAGTGCTCTGTCAGGTTAAATCCGACGAGGTAGACCAAGCTAGTCTGCGATTCTGCGATATGCAGAGTAATAAACGCCCACTTTGAAATCTGTGCCTTGATCGGTCCGTCAAACAATGGGCCGCGTAAGGGATTGATCTCGTCGTCGGTCGAGAAGTAGAGCTGCGCTTTGTGTCGATTAGCGCGGATGATGTCATCGAGTGACTTAGGCAGCAGTTGGGACAATGTTTCTTCCAGGCTTTCCATGATGGCCTCCTTCGTGATGTGGCAGAAGCAAGGCTATTCCTGCAAAGGCTCATAGCGTGAGCTGCTCATGATCTGGTTTTTGTGCATTAAATAATGCACATTCAATGGCTTGCGTTGACGTGACGGGATTTCCAGTGCACGATTTGTGGCACTTCGCTGCAAAGGAGCTGCAATGGCTGAAATCCATCGCTGGCAGTACCAGTACATTGGTACCAGCACCTTCCCTAAAGCTTTATCCACGGTTGAGCTGCAAGCATTCTTTACCTTCTCCGAGGATCAAATTGCCGCCCTGAAGAAGCGATTCCGGGCCCATGTGAAGATTGGTGCCGCCATCCAGCTTGGCTTTCTGAAAATGTCGGGAAGCCCGCTCGAAAGCACACAAATCATCCCGCCGCGCTTGCTCAGCTACGTCAGCAAGCAGTTAGATCTCCCCACACTTGCCATCGCGTCCCTCCGGGCAATCTACAAACGCCCCAAAACGCTCTATGAGCATCAGTGGTGGGCCATGGAGCAGCTTGGCTTCAGCAAGGCGACGCCCAGGCAGTTGCAGGGGCTGCTGCCATTTCTGCGTCAGGAAGCTCGTTACGCCTCGACCGTAGACATGCTCGTCGAACGCGCCAAGCTGTGGCTCTACCAGCATCAATACCTCTCGGTCGGTGATCGTGCGCTCAGGGATCTTGCCCGTAAGGCCATGTCCGAATCCGAGGATGTGCTGATCAAGCTGATCCGGGACCAGATACCGGGCAATAAATTGGCGATGCTTGAGGCCGCCGTCCTGACCAACCATCCGGATACGGGGCGCAGCCGGCTGGAGTGGCTGCAGCAACCACCACGCAAAAAGTCAATCAACGCCCTGCGTGAACGCATGGAGCGTGTCAATTTCTTGAAGGGCATCGGCGTCGACAGCCTCGACTTGGAAAGTCTGCCGATAGAGAAACTCAGAGCTCACGCCGGTCAGCTCTACAACATCCGCCCAGTCAAATACAAGGAACTGAAGGATCCCACCCGAACGATTCGGCTGGTGTGTTTCCTCAAACTCGCGCTCATGCAGGCAACCGATTCAGCGATTCTGCTTGGTGGGCGCCAGATCACCAAGATCGTCCGTAACGCCTATGAGAAAGCACGATTGCTCGAAGCCGAAACCGTGGTGACAGCGGCCAAGGCGCTGCAGGAAATTCTGCTGCAGTCCAAGAACCCGGACATGTCGGATCAAGAGTTTCGCGCCTTCGTGCAGTCCTTTGACAATGGGACCAAGGTGCAACAATTCCCGACCCGCGCGGCGGCCGCACGCTGGCTATTGTCGGAGCCGAACCCATCGATTCGCTCGCTTCTGAGTGAGCTGCAAAAGCTCGATCTGCGGGGTGAACCCCATGACCCGAGTACGGAACGTGTCGAGTATCTCCGCGAAATGTATCTGCACCGCGCCAATGAGCTGCCGATCGCCCCCGCTGTGTCGACTCCGTCTCCCTGGAAGGACATCATTGACGGCGAAGACCGAGTGAGGGCCCTGCGCGGCTTAGAGGCCGCCACCCTGATCGGACTCAGAAAATCCCTCCGCAGCGGCGCCGTCTATGTCGAGGACAGCGAGAAGTTCCGCGGTCGCCATCGGCTCATGATCGATTCCACCCAATGGGACAAGGAACGCAATAAGCGCTACAGCCAGCTCGGTCTGCCTATTCATGCGGATGACCTGCTCAATACCTTGGTCACCGAACTGGAAATCAAGCTACAGGAGGTCGACAAGAAGATTGCAGAAGGCGCCATCTATATCGACAACGGCATTATTCATATGCCGCGTGTCCAAGCGCTGGAGACCAAGATTGAGGTCAATCAGAAGCGCAGCCAGCTCTTTGATCGTATTGGCGTCATCCAATTGCCGGACCTGATCCTTGAAATGGATAGCCGAGTTGGCTTCAGCCGGATCCTGCTTGGGCGCACGGCCAAATCGCCGACCGAGCTTCTCCAAGTCTATGCCGGCATGCTCGCACACGGTAGCGCCATGGATGCCAGTGCGATCAGTCTGATGATTCCTCAGCTCACGCCGAACCAGATACTGTCCGGGATGCAGTATTTCGAGGATAGGCAGTTGGTGCGAATCGCCAACGATACTGTGACCAGTCTGCAGCGCAATTTGCCGATTGCCACCTATTGGGGCGACGGTGCGCTGGCCTCCTCCGACATGATGAGCCTAGATGTCTCCCGCAAGATATGGCAAGCCCGGCTCGATCCCAAGAGGAAGACGCCCTCGATTGGCACCTATACTCACGTTTCGGACTTCTGGAGCGTCATCTACGACCAACCCATCATCCTGAATGAGCGTCAGGCAGGTGCCGCCATCGAAGGGGCCATTCGCCAACGCGAGATCGAAATTGACCGGTTGGCGGTGGATACCCACGGTTACACCGAGTTCGCCATGGCCATGGCCAAGCTCCTTGGATTCGCGCTATGCCCGCGCCTGAAACGACTGTCCGAGCGGAAGCTTTATGTTCCCAGTGGCTTCAAGAACATCCCGGACTCCCTCATGGAGGTAGCGACGCCGAGCATCTCGCTCAAGCAAATTCGCAATGAATGGGACAGTCTGGTCCGCTTGGCCTCATCCATTGAAACCGGCCATACATCGGCGACGGTAGCCTTGGCCCGCTACGGATCTGCCTCATCTGACAGCCCAATCTACCGCGCCGGCGTGCATCTGGGCCGCTTGATCCGTAGCCTGTATCTCTGCGATTACTTCGTCAGCGAAGACCTGCGCCGCGTGGTCAATCGCATCTTGGTTCATGGCGAGGCGGTGCATACCCTGCAGCGCGCTATCAACGCCGGCTCCTTTTCCAAACCGCGAGGCCAACGCGAAGAGGATCTCTACGCGGTGTCAGGCTCGCTGACGTTGATGACGAACCTCTGTTTGGCCTGGACAGCCATCAAGATGCAGGAAACAATATTCGGGGAAGACGGCATGGCCGACGCCGGTGAGGACCTGAGCTGGCTGCAGCAGGTCAGTCCGGCGCATTACGCCAATATAAACTTCCGGGGAACCTTCACCTTTCCCATTTCCGATTACGCCCTTTGGCTACTCTCGGACAGCAATTTGAAGCAGCAGACGGGATAAGTCAGCCCGGCGGTCCATCGACAATCGGTTTGGGGAACAGGTGCCGCAAGACTGCTTCGTTGTACTGCAGCTCGATCCGAGGCAGGGTCAAACGCTGGGATTTTGCGCTTCGTGTGAATTCTTCCGGCGGGTGACCGTGCTTGTCGATATAGATTTTTCGGGCGAGTGCGCTGTGCTCCGGCGATAGTTGGCGCAGCCAATCCACGAATGAGCGCCGGCCTTTCGCCATATTGCATGGGGCGCACACATAAACGGTATTGCGGATGGAATCTTCTCCACCCAGCGATAGCGCATCCATGTGATCCAGATGGGTATCGCCAAAAGCGGTATCGCTTCCATCAGCGGGGCTTTCAAGCAATGCGCCACAGTATGGGCAATGCTGCCGTTCGGCGAACAGCGTCCAGCGGAACTCATACGGAACGGCGTAGTGTCGCCACCAGACCCCAAAGATGATTTCCAGCTTCCTGGCCTTGCCTTGTTCCGCTTGGAGTAAGGCTTCAAGCGCCGCGGTCCGGCCAGTTGCAGCGGTCACTTGATGACGCGCAGTCCGGCTTTGCCGCGAGATGTTTGGGTGCGCCGGGCCGATGCTGGAGCCTCTTCGCGGGAAGGGCTTTTCTGGGACTGCGGGATTCCCTTCTCGAATCGGGCCTGCAGCGTGTCGATGGATGTATCCATGTAGCGCATCGCCGAACCGACATCCTTCCAGCCGACGTACTCCATCAGCTCCTTTATATCCCAGCCGCTGGCATGTGCCCAACTGGCGAAGCCGCGACGAAGGGAGTGGCTGCTGTACTGGTCGGCATTAATAATGCCGGCCTGGCTGAACAAGCGACGTAGCCAGCGAATGATGCTGCCCGGCTGTATCGCTGAGGCACCGAGGTTGCCCCAACGGTCAATTTTTCTGAACACCGGGCCTTGGGTAATTTGTGCGGCTTTGAGCCACTCTTCATAGGCAGTGACCGGACATAGCCGTGACAATGCTGGGCAGCGGTATTCCCGCCCTAGGTTGTCGCGGTCGCCCTTGCTCCAGGGCAGAAAGATCTTTAGGCCAACACCGGGCTCAATTTCTACGTGTTCAATGGTCAGTCGGGTCAATTCGTCGGCCCTAAACCCGCGCCAGAAGCCGATCAATAGCATGGCTTTGTCGCGTAAGTTAGGGAGCCGCAAGGCCTGATCTACCTTAGCCGCCTGATCCAGCGAGTCGCAGACGTGCTGCAATTGGTCCAGCTCAATCGGTTTGGCTTTTTTTTCAGGTGCCGTGTGGGCGGCGCGAATCCCTTTTAGGACCTGACTGACCAGCCTATCCTTGGTTGGATCCATGAAACCGTGATCCTGGTGCCAATGTGAGAGTGCGGCGAGTCTGAGCTTAAGCGTGTTCAGCGCGAGAGAGCCTGCGTAGGCCGCCAGATACTGGGCAACCGAATCCGCCGTGGCAGGCAGAAGTCCATGCCACTCCTGCTCGAAATGCTTGATCGAGGCCGCATAGCTTTTTTGCGTGTTGGGTCGCTCAGCCAGTGCCAGATAGGTGTCCAGTGAGCTCATTCCAGCCGCCTTTCAAAGATCAAGTACGTACCGGCAGAGAGATTTGCGGTTCCAGCGCCTGTAACACGGCATGTGCAGCCAGGATGTCCTGATGCAGTTGCGCGTGTTTAGGTGCATGCACGGTCACGATCAGGGCATAGCGTATTGAAGGAGCCCCCGCGCTCGCCAGACCGCCAGCCTCACGGGCATTGTAGTGCACATCAAAAACCGGCTCATGCAAGCTGCTACCGTAATACTTGTTCTCTGCATGAAGCACGGTTTCCCATTTGCCGAGATCCGTGCGCAATTCGTCTTCAGTGCGGAACTCGGCTGCCGGAAAGAAACTGTCTGACTTTGCATTGGCTGCGCCGGCCTTGCTGCGTTTTTCGCTATGCGGTCGGAAGGTAATGCCCAGGCCTGCCTTGGTGTAGGCGGCGGCATCTTGAGGATCCACCGGGCTTGCATAACAGAAGGTTGCTTTCAGTGTTACCTTGCCCTCCAGCTGGAATGGCGGCAGCGGGATCGGAGCGCGCAGGAACTTGCCGGGACGCAGCTCTCCCTGGTAGATGATGCGTGCCTCGCCATCGCCACAGGTGATCAGCCGATTGATGTCGGCCGGGACGCGCCCCCAGCCAACATGATGAGCATGATGGTCGTCTGTCATTTCGCAACCGTGGATGAGCAGTGCCTTGATCGTCAGGGGATGCACCGGATCTCCAAGAATGGCGCGGATACCCACCGCTGAGCGTAGCGCCAGCGGCGCAGCAAAGCTCGTGCCCTGCGTCGCTGCCAAGGTAGGTTGCTTGCCAGAGGCTACAACATGGAAATACTCCTTCGGAGTCCCGCCAAAGGCCAGCAAGTCAGGTTTGCGCCTTCCGGGGCTGCGCCCGGGGCCAATAGCGCTGTAGTAGGCATGTTTCCATTCCTGTCCAGTGCGGTCGGCTGCCCCAACAGAGAGTGCGTTTACGCTGTCCGAGGGCACTTGAATACGGTTCAGGGAGAGTGCGGCATCCCGTTCGCCATTGTTGCCTACGGCGACGGCCATCAGGGTCTCACCATCGCTGAGGATGCTATCGATGACTGCGGTCCAAGCATGCACATCCTGATCTTCGACCGGCATGTCTGGGCCAAGACTGAGATTGATGAATTGATACTGGCGCGACAACAGCACGGTTTCCACATGACCTAAGGTGCGGTAAAGCTCATAAGGGTCTTCCCCCTCGATACGCGCATCCAACACGCGGTGGTGATCGACAGGCGCATAGGGCCGCTCTGCTGCATCACCGGGTTCGATGGGGCCAAACAGGAGTGCCGAAGTGACACTCAGGCCGTGTTCAACAAAGTCCGGCACGTCGTTGGCGTCCGGATCAGCCAGAAAATACCGGCGTACATAGGGTGCGGTGACATGCGTGTCGGGCAAACCGCCATCCAGTACGGCGACCTTGGGCTCTCTTGAGAGCGGCTCACCGCTCGGCAATGTGAAAGACACGGCCAATGGCATGCTGCGCGTCACCGGGCGAGCGGCCCGCAATTGCGGCATAGGGCGGATTACGCGGGCCAGCGTAAATTGAGCGAGCGGTTCCAGGCCGCTACGATCACCTTCGACAGCCACGAATAGCAAGCTCCCCGCCTCGAAGCCAAACTCCCCATTGACCGTGAAGCCACAGTCCTTGGCATAGTCCGCAAATAAAGCCCGCAGCTCATTGGCATCGCCTGCTGGCGGCAAATGCAGGCCAACCTCATACACATGTCCTGGTTCTGTGCCTTCCAAACGAAGGCGGTCGGCCGCCGTCATGGCCGTAAAAGTTTCGATACGTGCAAATTGCTCTGCGGCGGGCATGTCAGCCTGCAGGCGGCGCACGAAATCCGGGAATTGTTTCAAGGCGGTACGCGTACCTGCCACAAACAACTCTGTCGTATCTGCCTCAGCGGGCGCATTGCGCTTGGTCTGGTGGCGCGGCTTGATGCGACGGGTGCGCGAGCCAACCGAGCTTAGACCGACCTGATCAAGCAACAGCTTGGGGAAAAACGACTTGGCCAAATAGGCCGGATGCAGCACCAGACTGGCAACCGCCAAGTCATCGACGCAAGCTTTCGCCGGCAATGTCTGGAAAACGGTGTTTGCCGACTCGATGGCAGGTAAAAGTACCTGCCGGGCATCGCTGAAAGTATAGGGATGCGCCTTGCTACCTGGTTTCTTCTTGGGTGCCTCAATCGGGTAAGTCAGAAGTTCGGCCCGGCCGATCAGGTAGCGCGTGTTCATTATTTATGTCCCCGTCCCTGGCGAGGCGAAGGCCCCGCATGTTTGCGTATGGTGTCGCGGGCGACACCCGTCATCTGGCTGATCTGCACATGCGTATGCTGCCCAGCCCTGGCCAGTTCAATTGCCAATTGCAGGCGCTCGGCTTTACTGAGTGATTCCTGTCGTTGTCCGATAGCACCACTAATCAGTTTCTCTGCCGGTGCGGTCTGCAGGACATGGCCGCGCCGCAAGGTATTGATGCTGCGTTCGACATCTGATAGTGATTGGCCTTGCATGCCTGCGGCCAGCACATCCAGCCAGGGGGCGAATACCTTCAAGTCCTCCCCCAGGAAGCGCTCGATAGCCATGGCAATGGCGGCAGCGTCGGGGGCCTCGAACTTCAAAACCAAATCAAAGCGCCGCCACAAGGCCGGATCGACCAACTCAGGATGGTTAGTCGCAGCCAGCAATAGACCGCTGTCTGGCCACTGATCGACCTCCTGCAACATCACGGTGACCAAGCGTTTCAACTCGCCAATGTCGGACTCATCGCTACGACGCTTGGCTAAAGCATCAATTTCGTCCAGTAGGAGTACGGCACCATGCGTCTTTGCATGATCAAGCGCCGCGCGCAGATTGTTACCCGTCTTGCCGAGGAGACTGCTCATCACTGCGGTCAGATCAAGCACCCACAAAGGCTTGTCGAGGGCGCTGGCGATCCAACGGGCAGATAGCGTCTTTCCTACCCCTGGCGGTCCGACCAGAATGGCCGAGCGCGTCGGACTGATCCCATGCGCGGCCAGGCGACTGCTTTCCTTACGCTCTCGAATAATGGCACCAATAGCGTCATGCACGTTAGGCGGCAGGATCGGCGCGGCAAGTCCTTTGCGGTCATCGAAAACCCGGATTAGGGCGAGACGTGAGTCACCATCCACCGGCAGATTTGCCTCACCAGCCGGAGGGGAGATGCCACGCCGCAGGACATTGTTACCCACGGAACGCGTCTGCGATGCTTTGAGGGACTGGTCTAGGAGCGCTGCCAGTTCAGGGCGTTGTTGACGATACTTGCGCACGAGCCGTGCCAGCAACAGACGCGTATCCTCCAGCGAATCGCTTGCTGCCAGCCGCGCCAAATTGGCGAAGTCTTTCTCAACTTCGCCGAGATCGTCAGCCACTACATCTTTTGCCACAAAAGCCCCTTTATCCGCACATCACACTTTGTGGCTAATATTATGGCGAATTTATTTTTCTGTCAATAAGTCCTGTGGGCTATGCACTGGCGAGCTAGTCCGAGTTTCTTTTTGGCCAAGCTAGGAAATGTCAGGTACGCCAAGAATATGTATCTCCCGGGGCTCGGACGAATTGATTTGTCGGCGCGATGAGGATAGCAGTTCATGAACGCAGGATGACGTGATCGTAATGCGCAGGTCAGGCGTTTGTTGGCATCGGATTTCTAAGATGGTCTCACGGTTCGACGACATGTCGAACTGATTGCAACCAACTTAGGAGTCCCATCATGCGCCACCTGATTATCAAAACCGCTTTTGCTACCACGCTCGGAATCGCTGCTGTCAGCAGTGCGTTTGCATATGCCGATGATGAGAACACCAGGTTCTCGGCAACCACATCAGAACCGACTGCCAACGAACGCGCGCCCTATGGCTATGTGACCAACGGCCAGCCTGAACGCATTGTCACACTGAGCAAGGATGCCAAGTACTTGAATGTCACCCGGATGGAGACGGTGCGCATCAATGTGGGTGGCAAGACTGTCACCTGGAACTTCGACACGCTGGGAACCCCAACATTCCTGCTGTCGGACATCATCCCTGAAGCCAAGGGCATCCGAGTGTATGTTTCGGAAAACCCGATGTATCTGGGCGGCTAATCGCGGTACAGGGAGGGTATCCCTCCCTGACCTACCGAGAGGCCCGGAGCTTTCTCCGCTTGCGTGTGCCTTTACTGTCTCTGCGCTGAACATGTAGCCGATAGCTGATGAACAGTACGGCGATGCAAACGATCAGGATCAGCACAGCCCATGCTGAGACCATTGCATCGAGCGCTGCCTCCGGTAGGCCCTTGGGATTACCGTGGGACATTGGTCGTCAATGCCGGGCGTAAACTTTGTGGCTACCGTCCTTATGAACAAGCAGCGTTTCGTAACTCACTGGCCTGGAGCTTTCCATACCAGGCGATCCCGGTGGCATAGCGGGCACCGCAATCCCGACTGCCTTGGGTCTCTCCTTCAGCAAACGCTGGATATCGGTAGCGGGTGTATGGCCTTCAACCACATAGCCACCCACGCTAGCCGTATGACAGGAAGAGAAGCTGTCTGGCATCCCTAGGCGCTTGCGTTCGGCATTCACGTCAGCCACATCGTGCGCGTTAACCTTGAACCCATTGCTTTTCAGATGCTCGACCCACTTGCTGCAACATCCACAGGTCGGGCTTTTATAAACCTCGACCACAGGGTAAGTCTGCGCTAGCGCCAAACTGGTCGTCGCTGACAAAAAAATGAATAAACCAAATGCCTTTTTCATGATGCTTCTCCGTATTTCCGTGAAGCCAGTTTGTTACGCCTCAACCAACAGCTTCCTGACGTATAGATTACATTTCTGTCATCAAACGCCTGGGCTGTAGAAATCTGCGCAGAATGCGATCAACCCATCCAAAGATGCTTCCATGAAAATTCTGGTTGTCGAAGACGAGCTTAAAACCGGTAGCTACATCCAGCAAGGGCTGGTGGAGGCTGGTTTCGTCGTCGATCTGGAGCGCGATGGAACAAACGGGCTGCACTATGCCCTGACAGAAGCCTACGACCTCATTATTCTTGATGTCATGCTGCCAGGCCTGACCGGTTGGCAGATTCTGGAGGGCATTCGCAAGGCGGGCAAGGATGTGCCGGTGCTGTTTCTGACCGCCCGTGACCACGTGGATGACCGCGTCAAGGGGCTGGAACTAGGTGCTGATGACTATCTGGTAAAGCCCTTTGCCTTTTCGGAGTTACTGGCGAGGATACGCACGCTGTTGCGACGCGGCACCCGCAGCAAGGAAGCGGAAATCCTGCGTGCGGCCGATCTGGAACTTGATCTACTGCGTCGGCGGGTTAGCCGAGGCAGTAAGCGCATTGAGCTGACGGTCAAGGAGTTTGCCCTGCTCGAACTGCTGTTGCGGCGCCAGGGTGAGGTGCTACCTCGATCCCTGATTGCCTCCCAGGTCTGGGATATGAATTTCGACAGCGACACGAACGTCATTGATGTCGCTGTCCGTCGCCTGCGGGTCAAGGTTGATGATGATTTCGATACCAAACTGATCCACACCGTGCGTGGCATGGGTTATGTCTTGGAAGTGGAGTCCTGAGCCATGGTCCGCCGCTCCCTGACTTTTCGTCTGACGCTATTGATCTCTGCGGCATCAACAGGTGTCCTGCTGCTGCTCGGCATGCTTATCGGTCTGGCCGTCGAACGACATTTCCGTCACCACGATATGGAAATGCTGAATGGCAAGATGGCACTGGCCACCCATGCCATCGAAAGCGCCACCACCAGCACGGCGATAGCGTCCATTCCGCGTCAATTGGGCGATGCACTGGTTGGGCATGCCGACATCGAAATTCTGATCAGGCAGCCTGACGGCAGCGTCGTGTTTGAAAGTGCCCAGGCGAACTTCCCGGATAGCCTTTTTTCCAGCCAGTCGGTCGGGGATGCGTTGAACACGACCAGTTGGCGCGTAGGCAATGGCCGTTTATACCTCGGCATTTCCAGAGAGGTTAGCCCTTCAGCTAGACCCGATAGTGCATTTCAGGTCATGGTTGCCACTGACATTACCCATCAGGACAGCTTCATGCAGGCTTTCCGCTGGACGCTCTGGTCGGCGGTCGCCCTGGCAGCGCTTTTGAGCGGTGTGGCGACCTGGTATGTGGTGTACCGTGAAATGCAGCCTCTGCAAGCGATTCGCAATGAGGCCTCGGGCATTACAGCCCGCCGATTGGATCAGCGACTGTCTTCAGCAGCAGTGCCGGTCGAACTCGAGCCATTGGTAAAAACGCTCAACGAGATGCTGGCACGTTTGGAAGAGTCTTTCTTACGCCTGACCGAATTCTCCTCGGATTTGGCCCATGAGTTACGTACGCCGGTCAGCAATCTGCTCACACAGACGCAAGTGACGCTAGCAAAGGAGCGTAGTGCTGACGCATATCGTGAGGTACTGGTTTCGAACACCGAGGAGCTGGAGCGCCTGTCGCGCATGGTCAGCGACATGCTGTACTTGGCCCAGGCCGAAAACTCGTTTGCGGTCCCGAACTCGGAAGCGGTAGATCTGCGGATCGAGGCGCAGACGGTACTCGACTTCTACGAAGCCCTCGCTGCCGAGAAAGGTATTGCGCTGGCAATTACCGGCACCGGGACGATCCAGGGCGACCGCCTCATGCTTCGGCGGGCGCTTAGCAACCTGCTTTCCAATGCCGTACGCCACACCTCCCCGGAGGGCTGCGTCGGCATCAGCGTCGCCATGGACGAGTGGGTCGCGCGGATTGCGGTTTCCAATACAGGCGAAACTATTCCTGCCGAACAGTTGCCACGACTATTCGAGCGCTTCTATCGTGCGGACGCCTCCCGCCAAAGGTTCGCCGATGGGGCGGGACTGGGGCTTGCTATCACGCAGTCGATTGCCAAAGCCCATGGTGGAAGCATTTCCGTCCGCTCCTCGGATGGGCTGACGGTATTCGAAATGACTCTCCCCAAGGAGCGAGACCTGCCAGAAATCGGCCTTGACAAGCCATCGGGCGGTTCCTAGACTGACTCGACTTAAGACTACCCATCTCAATGCTCAAGCGCCTGCTTATTTGGATCATGTTGATTGCGTTGCCGCTGCAGAGTTATGCAGCCGCAGGCATGGTCCATTGCGCGCCGGCCCATCATGCCGTCGGCGCTACTGCCGATTCGCCCCATATGCATACGGGCGAAGACGCGCATGCGCATCACCATGACGACATGGCGATGGCCGATGAGCACGCTGACCAGGACCGCAGCGCGCCGCACAAAAACAGCGCCAGCAAATGCAGCGCCTGTAGCGCGTGTTGCCTTGGCATTGCCGTCATCGGCACGCTCGACTCCCGCATCCATACCCCCACCGGGTCGCCGATCATGGTCGCCCGCGCCACTCTCGCTCACGCGAGTGTCATCCTCGAAGGTCTACAGCGACCGCCACGAACGACTTGCGTCTAGCCCATCTGCGCATGCAGAGGCCAACGCACGCCTGAGCTTCGCGTTCGTTACGCCTGTCGCGCTATCCCGATAGCGCCTGCATTCGCGGTTTCCCTGGCGGCATTGCCGCTCAGTCAAACGACAAGCGACGTGAGGAAATCATGTTCAAGACGATTAAGTCAGTCCATAAACCGGCCACTGCGCTGACCTTGCTGGTCGGCGTATTGCTCTATTCCCCGACATATGCGGAAGAGGCAACTGTTCCTGCTATGAATCCAGAGGCGACTGCACCAAAGGCGATTTATCAATCAGCCTTTGATGGCTATCAAGCCTGGGACGATGCCCCGATGAAAGGCTGGCGTGAAGCCCATGAAGACGTGATGGGTGGTGGTCATGCCGGGCATGAAAAGTCTGCCCCCCAGAGTGATTCAAGTCGTGGTGCCAGCAAGGCAGACCCACATGCGGGTCACTCGATGAAGCATGGAGGGCAGCACTGATGAACACACTCTTCAAGTCTTCCAAGGTTCGGCTAATTGGCGCCTTACTCGCGAGCTCCGTACTGGCTGGCTGTGCCAGCTTCTCGGCCGATGGCGGTTTCGGATCGGTGGAAAAAACAACCAAAGACCGTATCGGCAAGGATGTTAAATGGTCGCGTTCCGGCGAGGATCAAAACACCATCGACAGCCGGGTGAGCGAGCTACTGAAGAAACCATTGACCGTGGATGACGCCGTCCAGATTGCCCTGCTCAACAACAAGGGCCTGCAGGCTTCCTTCTACGAGCTGGGAATTTCAGAGGCTGATCTGGTGCAGGCCGGGCGTTTACCCAATCCACGCTTTTCGATGCTGCGGGCCCGATATGAAGATGAATACAAGATCGAGCAGGCATTCACCTTCAATGTCTTTTCATTGATCACCATGCCCTTGGCTCAAAAGGTTGAAGAGCGCCGCTTTGCACAAACTCAGCGCCAGGTGACCTCCGAGGTCCTTCGATTGGCAGCGGATACGCGCAAGGCTTACTACACAGCCATTTCTGCTCAGCAAACCACTGAGTATATGGCGCAGGTCAAAGACGCCGCTGAGGCGGGTGCTGAGCTGGGCAGGCGTATGGCAAAGGTGGGGAACTGGAGCAAGTTGGCTCAGGCGAAGGAGCAAGGTTTCTATGCGGATGCAGTCGCACAGTTGGCCCGTTCGCGTCAGGCGGCCACTTCATCTCGAGAACAGCTGACGCGCTTGATGGGTCTGTGGGGCCAACAACTCGACTACAAGCTCCCGGAACGCCTGCCCGACCTACCCAAGACGGCCAGCGACCTTCCTGGCATCGAATCGCTGGCCATGGAGCAGCGGCTCGACCTGCAGGCTATTCGCCTGGAAACCGAAGGTCTGGCCAGCAACCTGGGGCTAACCAAAGCAACACGCTTCATCAATGTGCTGGAGCTGGGTCCTGCGCGTGTTCAAGAAGGGGCGCGGTCAGAACCTTACAAGAAGGGCTATGAGATTGGTTTCGAATTGCCCATTTTCGACTGGGGTACAGCCAAGGTCACCAAGGCCGAATCGATCTACATGCAAGCCCTCAATCGCGCTGGCGAGATGGCCGTCAATGCACGCTCCGAGGTACGTGAGAGCTACCAGTCCTATCGCACCAGCTATGACATTGCCAAGCACTACCGCGACGAAATTGTGCCGCTCAAGAAGCGTATCTCAGAAGAGAACCAGCTTCGTTATAACGGCATGTTGCTCAGCGTTTTCGACCTGCTCGCAGATGCACGCTCACAAATAAGCACGGTGAACGGTTACATCGAAGCCCTACGCGACTTCTGGCTGGCCCAAGCCGATCTCGACATGGCGCTGATCGGCAAGCCAAGCTCCAGCAACGTTCCAGCATCCATGGGTGCTGTTGCCGCCAATGAAGGAGGCGGCCACTGAGCCGCCCGAAAAGGAAAATTATATGACCTCACGTAGAGACTTCTTTATGGGTGCCGGTGCTGTTGTTTTGGGTGCAGGACTTGTCAGCAAGGCAGGCGCGGCCTCGTTGCCTGAAGCCCCCACCATGAGCAAGGCCAGTACCCAAGGCCCGCTGATGCCACCCAATGGCCGCCCTTACAACCCCGTCGTCACGCTGAATGGCTGGACGCTTCCCTGGCGCATGAAGAACGGCGTCAAGGAATTTCACTTGGTCGCCGAGCCCGTGGTACGTGAAATCGCCCCCGGTATGAAGGCACACCTCTGGGGTTACAACGGCCAATCGCCCGGCCCGACCATCGAAGTGGTGGAAGGTGATCGGGTACGCATTTTCGTGACCAACAAGCTGCCGGAACACACCAGTGTGCATTGGCACGGCCAGCGCTTGCCGAACGGGATGGATGGCGTCACCGGGCTCAATCAGCGCGGCATCCCTCCCGGTAAGACCTTCATGTACGAGTTCGAGGCCAAACGCCCAGGCACGTTCATGTACCACTCGCACGCAGATGAGATGGTGCAGATGGCCATGGGCATGATGGGCTTCTGGGTGACGCATCCGAAAGACCCGGCTCAATACAAGGTCGATCGCGATTTCGTCTTCCTGCTGTCTGCCTATGACATTGATCCCGGCAGTTTCACGCCCAAGGTCAACACCATGCTGGACTTCAACCTGTGGACCTTCAACAGCCGTGTCTGGCCAGGGATTGATCCGCTGGTCTGTCGCCAGGGTGACCGGGTGCGTATCCGGGTCGGCAATCTGACCATGACCAATCACCCGATCCATTTGCATGGCCACGAATTCGAGGTGACCGGAACGGATGGGGGCTGGGTTCCGCCCGCTGCGCGTTGGCCGGAGGTAACGGCAGACATTGCGGTTGGTCAGATGCGCGCGATCGAGTTCGATGCTACTGATCTTGGCGACTGGGCTTTCCATTGTCACAAGTCACATCACACCATGAACGCCATGGGCCACGACGTACCCACCCTGGTCGGCGTGGATCACAAGGGCGTTGCTGAAAAAATCAACAAGCTCATCCCCGAGTACATGGTCATGGGCGACAAGGGAGGCTCCATGGAGGGCATGGAAATGCCGCTGCCCGACAACACCCTGCCGATGATGACTGGAGAAGGCCCCTTCGGTGGCGTCGAAATGGGCGGCATGTTCACCATTGTCAAAGTCCGCAAGGATCAACCGCACGGCAACTACAAGGATCCGGGTTGGTATCGCCACCCCAAAGGCACCGTAGCGTCCGAATGGAAGGGCAGTACCAAGCAGGACATGCCTGCAGCTAAACGCGCTCCAGATGCGAACACCTCCATCAACCCCGGCGACACCGTCATGAAAGCCCGCAAGGGTGGCGGCAGCCATAGTCATTAACTAAAAAGGAAACATCATGAAATCTCCCAAGCACTTTGTTCTTAGCACGCTTATCTCGGTGGCGGCACTTGCGGCAGGCAGCACCATCGCATACGCCGATGCAGGTCATAGTCACGGCGGCCACGCATCCTCCATTGGCAAGCCCGGCAAGGCCAGCGAAGTCAGCCGTACCGTCAATGTCGATATGACGGACAACATGCGTTTCACCCCTGCAAAGATCGAAGTCAAAAAGGGCGAGACTATCAAGTTTGTCGTCAAGAACAGCGGCCAGGTCCGTCATGAAATGGTCCTCGGCTCGGTTCAGGAACTGAAGGCGCATGCCGAACAGATGCGCAAGCACCCGGAAATGGAGCATGACGATCCGAACCAGGTGCAAGTCGATCCCGGCAAGACCGGTCAGTTCATCTGGAAGTTCGCTAGCGCCGGAACCTTTGACTTCGCCTGCCTCCAACCCGGCCATTTCGAGGCTGGCATGGCAGGCAAGGTTGCCGTCAAGTAAATCACCCCACTAAAGGAGTCTGAACATGAAACTTGTTACTACTACTGTTGTTGCATTGAGCCTGGCACTGTCCTCGCTGGCCTATGCGGATGATGCCCATCACACAGAGAAGGCAAGCGCTGCTGCACCTGCAGCGCTGTCGAGTGGTGAGGTCAAGAAGATCGACAAAGACGCAGGGAAAATCACGCTCAAGCATGGCCCGCTGGTCAATCTGGACATGGCGCCGATGACCATGGTGTTCCGTGTCAAGGAGGCTTCGATGCTCGATAAGGTCAAGGTCGGTGACAAGGTCAACTTCGCCGCTGACAAGGTCAACGGTGCGTTGACCGTGACCCAGATCGAAGCGGCCAAGTAAGCCCCACGCCCATTCCCTACCCGAGGAACGTCATGAAATCTTATGTCCGCTTCGTTACAGCCGCCATCGCGACCGCGGTGACGAGCACCGCGATATTTGCGGGAAGCTCTGCCTATCTCGGACAAGATTCGCGCGGTATCAAAGCCTTCTCGGACGAAGAGACTGGCGCCTATCTGACGGGCAAGGGAATGGGCATGGCCAAGGCCGCAGAACTCAACGGCTATCCCGGCCCTGCGCATGTACTGGAGCTTGCCACCGATCTGGGCTTGACGGCCGAACAGCGCTCGCGGACCGAAGCGCTGTTCGACTCCATGTCAAAAGAGGCTATTGCCCTAGGTACGGAACTGATCGGCAAGGAACGCATTCTCGATCAATTATTCAGCAGCAAGCACATCGATCAGACGTCGCTGACCCATACCCTTGAGCAAATCGGGAACTTGCAGGCTCGCTTAAGAGGCAGCCATTTGGCCGCCCATCTGGCGCAAATCGAGATCCTTACTCCCGTACAAACCGCACGCTATATCGAATTGAGGGGATACGGTACGGCTGCGAGCGGCGGTGACCATGGACAGCATCGTCATTGATCCATATCAATTAATCATTGTGCCAGTAGGCGCAAGATAAAGCATCCGAAACGCTCGGATAAGCACCGGATTCAATACTGAGGAGAATGACAAGAAGCTGCCAACTTCGTTGGCTACCGCACTGACCGCAGGGCTCTTGTACTGCACACTTACGCAGCAGACGTCGACAAGGCCGCAATACCCGAAGCCGCTACCAAGGCTCCGGCCAAGAAAATGAAAAAGCATCCGCCCATGGAAGAAAAGATGGGCCATGCGCAACAGGGCAAAGAAGGCGCAGTTGCCGATTAAGCCGAGAAGACCAATGCGGACGACTCTTGCCAACTTGGCACGCCTTGAAGGGATTTAAGCAATACCCATTCAATCGATATCGCCTTAAGGAGGCTTCATGAAACACCTCGCCCTTCCGGTTTTATTCGCTGTGGCCTCAATGGCCACTTTCCCATCCTTGGCCGCTGACGCACAAGATCACAAAGCCCATCACCCAGAGGCGACCGCAAGTACGCCGGCAAAGAAGAGTACAGCTGAGAAACCTGCAGCTTCGTCCGTTGAAACCAAGCAACGCATGCAAATGCAGATGAAGCATATGCAAGAGATGCACGACAAGATGATGAATGCGAAAACGCCTGAAGAGCGTAAAGCCCTCATGGATGAGCATATGAAAACCATGCAGTCCAGCATGTCCGTGATGAAGGAAATGGGCGGTCAGAAAGGCAAGATGGGCGACCAGTCTGGCATGCAAATGCGCATGGACATGATGGAAATGATGATGCAGATGATGATGGACCGCATGTCCGCTATGCCGGCCCAATAGGAGACCACCATGGAACACCAGCATGATCATGACGAAAACAGCCCCGCCAGTTTCTGGGGCTCTCGCTACGGAATCGGTTTGCTGGTGTTGGGCGGTATCGCCGCTTACTTCCTCTTGACCGAACATCTGGCCCATGTGATTGGGGCTTTGCCCTTTCTACTGCTGCTTGCCTGCCCGTTGATGCACGTATTCATGCACGGTGGCCATGGTCATGGCGGGCACGGAGGACACACTGGGAAGTCGCCTGACAACTTTCCGGATGCAAAGAAAGAAGGAGATCGCTCATGACGCACGACACTCAAGCCTACGGATTATGGACACTGGTCATTCTCAATTCAGCAATCTTCATCATGTTCGCCTTCAGTTTCTTTAAGCCGCAAACTTCGCGGGATTGGCGGACTTTTGGTGCCTTCTCTGCCTTCGTTGTCGCCCTGTTCGTCGAAATGTACGGCTTCCCCTTGACCATCTACCTGCTGTCCGGATGGCTCCAAACTAAGTATCCGGGGCTGGATATTCTTTCCCACGATGCAGGCCATTTGTGGTCAACCTTGCTCGGCGAGACGGGAAACCCCCACTTCGGTGTCTTACATATCGCCAGTTATGTATTCCTTGGGTATGGCTTCTATCTGCTATCGAATGCCTGGCAGGTTCTATATCACGCGCAGCGCAGACACAGCCTTGCCACAGCGGGTCCGTACGCACGCATTCGTCATCCGCAATATGTCGCGTTTGTACTGATCTTGCTCGGCTTCCTGCTGCAATGGCCGACGCTGTTGACCTTGCTCATGTTCCCGATCTTGCTGCTGATGTACGGTCGGCTGGCGATCAAGGAAGAAGAGGAAATGCGTGCGCAATTCGGTGACACGTTTGATCGTTACGCAAACAAGACACCCAGGTTCATCCCCCGGTGGCCCCAGCGAGGGCTGGGCAGTAATGCAAACTGATATTGCCATCATGACAAAACTGGACTTGTCATCAATTGGTGTCTAAGTGGCAGAACAGGTCGAGCCTATGAACTCGATCCTCTCAGCCTATCGTCTTAAACCTGTACGCAAAGGAGTGTTGTATGGAACACATCGAACTTAACGTAGCGGGTATGACTTGCGGTGGCTGTGTCTCAAAAGTCAAGAAAGCCATGCTCGATGTACCCGGGGTTCACAGTGCAGAAGTGGATCTCACGCACGGCGTGGCCCGGGCCAGCGTGGACAATGCCCAAGCCTTGCAGCCTGAGCTGATTCAAACCTTGACGGCGGCCGGCTATCCCGCGACGCCGGTGGGTGCTGCCGCTGGCAGCCCTCGTACTGGCGGAGGCTGCTGCGGGCACTGATTCACATGCAAATGATCATATCGGAACTTTTTTCCTGATTATCTACAGACCAGTGGATCTGGACCAGCGCCGGAATCAAATCTAAATACTCGGGAGAATAAATATGGACCACCATGCTCATGGACACGCGTATCACCCTGATCCGACGAAAAAACCTAATGTCGACGAGCTGAAAGACCCCGTCTGCGGCATGGTGGTGAAGGTGGACGCTCCTCAGGTTTATCGGTACACCGATCATGACTACCGCTTCTGTAGTACCAAGTGCCGAGACAAATTCATTGCCGATCCGGCGAAGTACATAACGGAGCCAAGTACTTCTGCACCACAGGCTCACCCGGCACCGTCAGGCACGATCTACACCTGTCCCATGCATCCGGAGATTCGCCAGGACCATCCGGGTTCTTGCCCGAAATGCGGAATGACGCTGGAACCCGAGCTGCCTTCGGTGGAGGATGAAGAGGATCCTGAACTCAAGGATTTCACCCGCCGTTTCTGGTGGACACTGCCGCTCTCCATCGTCGTCGTCATTTTGGCCATGTTCGGCCACCGCTATGGCTGGCTGGAACCGCAGACCCAAACTTGGGTGGAGCTATTGCTTTCCCTGCCGGTGGTTCTCTGGGCTGGCTGGCCTTTCTTCCATCGCGGCTGGCTGTCGGTGATGCTGCGCAGCCCAAACATGTGGACACTGATTGGCCTCGGAACAGGTGCGGCCTTTGTTTATAGCCTGGTGGCAACTCTAGCGCCCGGGGTTTTCCCTGATTCATTCTTTTCCATGGGGCGGATTGCGGTTTATTACGAGGCCGCCGACGTGATTATTTCCCTTACCTTGCTGGGACAAATGCTTGAACTCAAGGCACGCTCCCAAACATCAGCTGCGATCAAATCGCTACTCGGGTTGTCACCGAAAACTGCTCGTCGCATCGGCGTTGACGGCAGTGAGGAGGATGTGCCGCTTACCCATGTGCATGTGGGTGATCTTTTGAGAGTTCGTCCCGGCGAAAAGGTCCCGGTCGATGGCGTGGTAGTGGAAGGTAGTAGCGCCGTAGATGAGTCCATGCTCACGGGCGAGCCAGTACCCGTCACCAAGCGTCTCGGCGATAAAGTCATCGGTGCCACCATGAATACTAATGGTGCACTGGTCATGCGCTCGGAGCGCGTCGGTTCGGAAACCATGCTGTCGCAGATTGTGCAGATGGTGGTGCAGGCACAACGCTCAAAAGCACCCATGCAGCGCCTTGTCGATGTGGTGGCCGGTTACTTCGTCATGGTGGTCGTCGGCATTGCCGTGCTGACCTTTATTGGCTGGGGTGTATGGGGACCTGAACCGAGCTGGGTATTCGGGCTCATCAACGCGGTAGCCGTCCTGATCATCGCTTGCCCCTGCGCGCTGGGGCTCGCCACGCCGATGTCCATCATGGTCGCCACCGGCCAGGGGGCCACACACGGCGTGTTGTTCCGCGACGCGGCGGCCATCGAGAATCTGCGCAAGGTCGATACCTTGATTGTGGACAAGACCGGCACGCTGACCGAAGGTAAGCCACGTTTCGACCAAGCTGTGCCGGCGACGGGGTTTGAGGCCGATGAGGTGCTGCGGCTCGCCGCCAGCCTGGATCAGGGTAGCGAGCATCCCCTTGCCGATGCCATCGTAGCGGCGGCCAGAGAGCTAGGCCTTAGCCTGGAAAAGGTCGAGGACTTTGAGTCTTCAACCGGCATTGGCGTGCATGGTCGCGTGGCCGGGAAGTCCCTGGCACTCGGCAATACCGTGCTGATGGAGCAAGCAGGCGTGCAAGTGGCGCCTCTCGTGGCAGATGCCGAACGCCTGCGCAGTGAAGGCGCCAGCGTGATGTATCTAGGTGTTGACGGGAAGCTCGCCGGTCTGCTGGCCGTGTCCGATCCCATCAAGTCGAGTACGGCAGAAGCGCTTGCTATGCTGCGGCAAGTGGGCATCCGTTTAGTCATGGCCACTGGCGACGGTTTGACTACAGCTAAGGCCGTGGGCGCGCGGCTGGGGATTGAAGAGGTCCATGGCGAGGTGAAACCGGCCGACAAGCTTGTCTTGGTCGAGAAGCTGCAAAAAGCTGGAGGCATTGTGGCCATGGCAGGCGACGGTATCAATGACGCTCCTGCATTGGCCAAGGCCGATGTCGGTATTGCCATGGGCACTGGCACCGATGTCGCAATGAACAGCGCCCAGCTAACGCTCGTCAAGGGCGACCTGCGCGGCATTGCCTACGCTCGGGGGCTTTCCCAGGCGACCGTGGGCAATATGCGGCAGAACCTGATGTTCGCCTTCCTCTACAACGCGCTCGGGATTCCAATTGCCGCCGGCGTCCTTTATCCCGTCACTGGCTGGCTGCTGTCGCCGCTGATCGCAGCCCTGGCCATGAGCCTCAGCTCGGCCTCGGTCGTCGGCAATGCCCTCAGACTGAAGTGGCAAGGCCACTAGTTCAAGGCCTATAATCCCGACATGCGCTTGATCAGACTTTTCCTGGCTGTTCTGCTTTCGGTGACGCTCCCGGTCATGAGTGCGTCGTCGATCGCCATGAGCCTGCAACAGGAAAAGTGCCCGATGCAGGCCGACATGGGCAGCGCGATGGGCGCGGACCATGACTGCTGCGATCCGGAGGCTGGAAGTCCTGGTCATGAAGGCAGCCCCTGCAAGTCCATCGAGATGTGCAAGACGTGCGCGGTGCTTTATCCCGTTTCCTCAGCACCCGCGCCAACGTTTGCCGTACAGCCATCCTCCGAAGCGGTGGTCGTTCGCATCGCCGACCACGTCCCATCGAACGACCCGTCCGGGTTGTGGCGTCCTCCCAGAAGCATCTGATTCTTGCTGATACGCCGACGGCGTAGCCGTCGCTTTGCGTGCGCGCACCTGCCGTGCCATCACGCCGTTTCACCATGGAGTTGGATCATGTCCAAACACTGGATATTCCGCGTTCTGCCGCTTTCGCTGGCAGGATTGCTCGGCATCGCGCATGCCGGGCCGTTGAGTTTTAAAGCTGCGCTGGAGCTGGCTGAGCAGCAGTCCCCCAATCTGGCGGCGAATACCGCCCAGTACCAGGCTGCCCAGGCGAGTGCCATTCCCGCCGGCGCCTTGCCCGATCCGAAATTGTTCGTCGGCGTCGAAAACTATCCTGTCTCGGGCATGGACAGCGGCCACCTCAAGCGTGACTTCATGACCATGCAGAAGTTCGGGGTCATGCAGGAGGTGCCGAATTCCGCCAAGCGTAAGGCGCGTGAAGACATTGCAGGTGCCGGCATCGAGATTGCCTCAGCGCAGCGGCTTGTTCTGCGGCAACAGTTGCGGCGCGATACTTCCGTCGCCTGGCTCAACCGCTATTACCTTGAGCGCAAGGTCAGCTTGTTCGACGAGCTTGATCGAGAGAACAAGCGCCTCGCCGACGCCGTCAGGGCGCAGATCGCCGGCGGCAAGAGTCTGGCAGCCGATGCCGTCATGCCGCGACAGGAGGCGGTTCAGCTTGCGGACCGGCGCGACGAACTGACCCGGGATCTGACCAAGGCCCGCGCTGTCCTGCGACGCCTGATCGGCACTGCTGCCGACGGCGGAATTGCAGGAGAGCCGCCCGCGCTGCCCGTCAGCGGCGAGCACCTGCATCGCCAACTGGAACAGCATCCCGAGCTGCTCGCCTTCACCGCCGAAACGCGCAAGGCTGAGGCAGAGGTCCGCGAGGCCGATGCAATGAAGCGGTCCGACTGGGGTGTGGCGCTCGCGTATCAGAAACGCGCGCCGGAATTCGGCGACATGGTCTCGGTGCAGCTCACCTTCGAGCTGCCCATCGACACCGGACGCCGCCAGGACCCGCTGATCGCTGCCAAGCGCCTGGAGCTCAACCGCATCGACGCCGAGCGCGAAGCCATGCTGCGCGAGCACGTCAATCAGTTGGAAAACGAGCTGGCCGACTACGCCGCGCTCACGAACCAGTTGGAGCGTGCGGAGAAAGTCGCCCTGCCGCTCGCGCAAGAGAAGGTCGATCTGCAGACCGCCGGCTACAAGGCCGGTCGCGGCGACCTGAGCGCCGTACTCGCTGCCCGCCGCGAACTCATCGACCAGCGTCTCAAGGTCATCGAACTCCAATCCCAGCGCGCCGCCATGGCTGCGCAGCTTCATTTCGCCTACGGGGACATCGCACAATGAACAAGAACGCTTTTAAGATCACCGCGCTGGTCGCGACTGTAGCCGCCGCCAGCGGCGGCATCGGCTATTGGGCTGCTGCGAATCGCGATATGCCGGCGCATACGGCCCAGACGGATGCTGCCGGCGAGAAAAAGCCGCTCTACTGGTATGACCCCATGGTGCCGAACCAGCATTTCGACAAACCCGGCAAATCGCCCTTCATGGACATGGAGTTGGTGCCGAAGTACGCCGACGAAGGCGATGACGGCTCCAGCGTGAAGATCGACCCCAGCCTGGTCCAGAACCTGGGCATCCGTACTGCCCAAGTGGAGCGCGCAACGTTATCGACTTCGTTGGATGTCGCTGCCAGCATCGTGCTCAACAACCGTCAGGTCGCAGTCGTACAGGCGCGTGCCGGCGGCTACGTCGAACGCGTCTATGCGCGGGCACCGGGCGACCTCATCGGCCGCGGTGCGCCGCTGGCCGACATCCTTGTTCCCGACTGGACGGCGGCACAGCATGAACTGCTCGCCATGACGAAGAGCGGCGATGCATCCCTGGTGCAGGCGGTACGCGAAAGACTGCGCCTGCTGGGCATGCCGCCTGACCTGATAGCCCGGGTCGAGAAGACCGGCCAGGCGCATCCAGTCGTGACGGTTTCAGCGCCCATCGGAGGTCTGATTCAGACGCTGGATGTCCGTATGGGAATGACCGTCTCGCCGGGCATGACCCTGGCGCAAATCAACGGCCTGGATACGGTCTGGGTCGAGGCGGCCGTACCGGAAGCCCAAGCCGCCAAGGCCGCCGTCGGTCGTAGTGTCGCCACCACGCTAGCCGCCTATCCGGGCGAAGTCTTCAGTGGCAAGGTCGTCGCCGTGCTGCCCGAGACCAATATCGAAAGCCGTACCTTGCGCGTTCGCATCGAGCTGCCCAATCGCGATGGACGCCTCCGGCCGGGCATGTTTGCTCAGGCCCGCCTTGATGGCGGCGCTGCCGAACCGGTGCTGTTGATCCCGAGCGATGCGGTGATCCGAACCGGAAAGCGCAACATCGTCCTCGTAGCAATGGACGGCGGTCGCTACTGGCCGGTCGAAGTGAAGCTGGGGCAGGAAGGCGACGGCAAGGTGGCCATCCTGGCCGGCCTGGAAGATGGCCAGAAGGTTGTCGTTTCCGGCCAGTTCCTTATTGATTCGGAAGCAAGCCTGCGCGGCGTCGTGGCACGGCTGAACGGCGGGAAGGAAGAAGATTCAGGCGCCGCAAAAGCCGGCGCGGCGCCAAAGACGCACGAAGGCGTCGGCAAGGTCGAGTCCATCGACGGCAACGAGCTGACCCTCTCCCATGGGCCCATCACGTCGCTGGGCTGGGACGCCATGACCATGTCGTTTGCGCTTGCCAAGCCGGACATGGCGAAGTCCGTCAAGGTCGGCGACCGTATTCGCTTCGTCATCCACGAAGGGGAGCAAGGCTACGTCATCGACGAGATCCGGATGGAGGCCAAGCAATGATAGAGCGCCTTATCCGCTGGTCGGTCGGCAACCGCTTCCTCGTGCTGCTGGCGACGGTATTCCTGACAGCTTGGGGAGTCTGGGCGGTCAAGACGACGCCGGTCGATGCCTTGCCCGACCTCTCCGATGTCCAGGTCATCATCAGGACCAACTACCCCGGCCAGGCACCGCAGATCGTCGAAAACCAAGTCACCTATCCGCTGGCGACGACGATGCTTTCCGTGCCGGGTGCAAAGACGGTGCGCGGCTATTCCTTCTTCGGCGACTCCTTCGTCTATGTGCTGTTCGAGGACGGGACCGATCTTTACTGGGCGCGCTCGCGGGTGCTTGAGTACCTGAACCAGGTTCAGGGCCGTCTGCCCCTATCGGCCAAGCCCGCGCTGGGCCCAGACGCGACTGGCGTTGGCTGGGTCTACGAATATGCGCTGGTCGACAAGCGCGGCGGCCACGACCTCGCGCAGTTGCGCAGCCTGCAAGACTGGTTTCTCAAGTACGAGCTGAAGAGCCTGCCCAATGTGTCGGAAGTCGCCACCATCGGCGGCATGGTCAAGCAGTACCAAGTCGTGCTCGATCCTGCAAGGCTAGCCGGCTATCGCATTCCGCTGACCAAGGTCGTCGAGGCCATTCGCAAGGCCAATCAGGAGACCGGCGGTTCGGTGCTGGAAATGGCCGAGACCGAATACATGGTCAGGGCCACGGGCTACCTGAAATCGCTCGACGATTTCCGCAACATCCCGCTCGCAGTAGCCGGCGCCGGTGTACCGATCAAGCTCGGCGACGTAGCGACAATCCAGCTCGGCCCGGAAATGCGGCGCGGCATCGCCGAACTCGATGGACAGGGCGAAGTCGTCGGTGGCGTGGTGGTGCTGCGTTCCGGAAAGAATGCGCAGGAAACCATTGCCGCTGTGAAGATGAAGTTGGCCGAGCTCCAGAAGAGCCTACCTGACGGCGTCGAAATCGTGACGACCTATGATCGCAGTCAGCTCATCGAACGTGCGATCGACAACTTGAGCTACAAGCTCCTCGAAGAGTTCATCGTCGTAGCGCTGGTCTGCGGCATCTTCCTTTGGCACCTGCGTTCAGCTCTGGTCGCCATCGTCGCCTTGCCGCTCGGGGTCATCAGCGCTTTCATCGTGATGAGTTACCAAGGCGTCAACGCCAACATCATGTCCCTGGGCGGCATTGCCATCGCCATCGGTGCCATGGTGGATGCGGCTGTGGTCATGATCGAGAACGCACACAAGCACATTGAGAAATGGCAGCATGAGCATCCAGGCGCCTCCCTGCACGGTGAGGCCCATTGGAAGGTCATAGTCGAAGCCGCAGCGGAAGTCGGTCCGGCACTCTTCTTCAGCCTGCTCATCATCACGCTGTCCTTCATCCCGGTCTTCACCTTGGAAGCCCAGGAGGGACGGCTGTTCGGCCCGCTGGCGCTTACAAAGACGTATGCCATGGCCGCTGCGGCTGGCCTGTCGGTGACTTTGATTCCGGTACTGATGGGGTACTGGATTCGCGGCAATATTCCCGATGAGAGTCGCAATCCACTCAACCGCGCCCTGATCCGCATCTATCGTCCTTTGCTGGACAAGGTATTGCTGCGGCCCAAGACGACCTTGCTGGTTGCGGGTTTGGTGCTGCTGACCACGCTCTGGCCGTTGAGTCGTCTGGGCGGGGAGTTTATGCCGCCGCTGGATGAGGGCGACCTACTGTACATGCCCTCAGCCCTGCCGGGCTTGTCCGCGTCCAAGGCCTCGGAGTTGATGCAGCAAACTAACCGGCTGATCAAGACGGTACCGGAAGTCGCCACGGTTTTCGGTAAGGCAGGCCGCGCCGAGAGTGCGACCGATCCGGCGCCGTTGGAGATGTTCGAGACCACCATCCAGTTCAAGCCCCAGGATCAATGGCGCCCCGGCATGACGCCCAAGAAGCTCGTCGACGAGCTCGATCGCGTGGTCAAGGTGCCAGGGCTGGCCAATATCTGGGTGCCGCCGATCCGCAATCGCATCGACATGCTGGCCACCGGCATCAAGAGTCCGATTGGCGTCAAAGTCGCCGGCACGAACCTCGCCGATATCGACAAGGTCGCGTACGCCATCGAACAAGTTGCCAAGCAAGTGCCCGGTGTCAGTTCAGCGCTTGCCGAACGCCTGACGGGCGGCCGCTATGTCGACGTCGATATCGACCGGGCAGCAGCAGCGCGCTACGGGATGAATATCTCGGAGGTGCAGATGATCGTGGCCTCGGCCGTGGGCGGTGAGAATGTCGGAGAGACGGTGGAGGGGCTGGCCCGCTATCCCATCAACGTGCGTTACCCGAGAGAGGTACGCGATTCGCTGGAGCGCCTGCGCGACTTACCGGTGCTGACCGAGATGGGGCAGCAGATCACGCTGGGGAGCGTTGCCCGCATCGGGATCAGTGACGGCCCGCCCATGTTGAAGAGCGAAAACGCGCGCCCGTCTGGCTGGGTCTATGTTGACGTTCGCGACCGCGACCTCGCATCTGTCGTCGAAGACCTCCGCAAGGCCGTAGCCGAAAAGGTCGAGCTCAAGCCCGGCATGAGCATTGCCTACTCCGGCCAGTTCGAATATCTGGAACGGGCCAATGCTCGCCTCAAGCTCGTGGTGCCGGCGACCTTGCTCATTATTTTTGTCCTGCTCTACCTGACCTTCCGCCGTTTCGACGAGGCTGTCCTCATCATGGCGACGCTGCCTTTCGCTCTGGTCGGCGGCATCTGGTTCCTGTACCTGCTCGGCTACCACTTCTCGGTCGCGACCGGCGTCGGCTTCATCGCGCTGGCCGGCGTCTCGGCCGAGTTCGGCGTCATCATGCTGATCTACCTCAAACAAGCTTGGCAGGGGCGTATCGATGCGGGCAGAGAGACGGACGAAGGACTGCTCGACGCGATCCGCGAAGGCGCGGTGCTGCGCGTGCGCCCGAAAGCAATGACGGTGGCCGTCATCATCGCCGGTCTGCTTCCCATTCTTTGGGGAAGCGGCACCGGCAGCGAGGTCATGAGCCGGATTGCCGCGCCCATGGTCGGGGGAATGATCACAGCGCCACTATTGTCGCTATTTGTTGTGCCTGCGGTGTATCGCCTGATGAGAAGAGTGCGCAACTAACAATCCCATTCGCCATCACCCCATCTTCATATGCTGATGGGGTGGTTCGGTGGCGGATTTGGCGCGCGAATGGGTGGCGGCTTTGAGATGCGAATCAGCGGCGGTATTGATGCGAATGCTCAATTAATTTCATACCGTGCTTCAGCTAATTTTCCATCTATACGTGCTGCAAAAGATTTCCATCTTGTTCATGTTGGTCCATAAGTGAGGCGCCCACATTGCAACACCGTTTGAAAGCTTCACCTCATCCGCGATCCTGCTATATACAGCCTTCGTGATCCATAGCGGCGCCTCGGACAGAGTGCAGAGTTTGGCCGCATAATTTGCCGCACGCCCGATCCAGACAATATCGTTATCGCCTTTAACGCCAACCCTGGCCGCGTATAAAGAGCTCGTGTCTATACCGACAACGTGTTTCAACACGAAACTGTCATTTGGGTAGGTGTTTTTGATTAACGGCCGCAGTATCTCTTCTACAGCCCAGTTGATTTTGAGGGCGGCTTTAACGGCGGAAGTATTCTTGTAGTCTCCAACAAAAACAGCCATCACTCGATCGCCATCATAGGCAGTGATGGTTCCGCCTTCCCCTCTAATAATTCGGGCAGCGCTGCGCAAATAGATCTTGTAGATATCGGCTGCAAACCACCATTTGTAGCCATCGACCATTTGGGTTGAGCCATCCAGATCCGCGTACAGCACCGTCGCCGATTCAAGCTGCTTGGCGTGATTGGAATTCAAAAGTAAATCTGTTGGCGCGGGGACGCCGGTCGTGGTCTGTTCAGTCCAGTTTCCGGACAGAATTGCCTTAGCCTCAGCGGCCAAGTCTGCTGATAGCGTCATTTTTGTACGAGCACCGCGAGCGCAGCAATCCAGAAGGGAAGTGCGGCAAAGGACCACAGCATCCCGCATCGCACCCAGCCAAACTTGTCGCGAGCGATCTCTGCGTTACGATGAATCTGCGCTAGGCAGTCATCCAGAAGTTGCTCGGGCGTGGCGGCATGGTAGGCCTGCCGAAACTCGTCGCTAGACCGTTGGGCAATGCAGGCAAAGAAAATGTGCGAGTCCTTGGGCCCCGTGAGTCTTGGCAGAAACACCATGGCGATACAGAAAAGCCCAATGACAAGACACACACCGCAAACCACTGTCAGGAGATTTCCCCAGGCGGTCCTGTGAGCGTGGTCCAGTGCGCTGAAGGCGGTGGCGATGGCCGCAAACATGGCGGCATCAAGCGTGACCACAACGCCGGCCTTCACTTCGGCAGCAGTGATCCAGCCCAAATGACGCTCGAGCGTCCACTGGGCTAGTTGAAATTTATTAATGTCGTTCCCCATACCATCCCCGATTTTGATGGGGCAGGAAAAGTAGCCTGCGAAGCTTTCCTCACCCGTCCGTTCCGCTGCGCTAATCCCGTCCCACATGGGGCGGTTTTGTAAGTGTTTAAAGCACTGCAGGAAGATATTAATAGCGGGAGTGGAAAGGTTTTGTGCTTTTTTCGTTATCACATCGAATAATCAGACATTATCCATTCTTACATTTTGGCGTTTTAGCGCTCAAATTGACATGGAGAATAGTATGTAATATCGTGGTATGTAATACAGTACGAAATAGACGGAGGCGACCATGGCACGAGGCGGCATCTACAAATCTGAGGTGATACGGGCGCGTACTACGCTACTTTCGCAAGGCATCTATCCATCCATCGATGCTGTCCGGCAAGAGTTGGGTAATACCGGCTCGAAGGCCACCATTCATCGCTTCCTGAAGGAAATCGAGGAAGAGGAAGGTGGCAAGACCGGTGGCAAAGTCGCCATCAGTGAAGCTCTCCAGGATCTCGTTGCACGGTTAGCCGAACGGCTCATTCAGGAAGGGGAAGGTCGGATCGCTGAGCTAGTCGCCAAACATGCGGAAGAGTTGGATAAGCTCCAGCAGGCGCTAAACAAGGCCCAAGCACACAGCACCGCGGTAGAGAACGAGCTTTTGGAAGCGACGTCAGAGGTGGTTGCGGAGCAAAAAAATCATGAACGCACCGCCGAGCGGCTTCGCCACGAAAGCCTGGCCTTGGCCCAAGTGAGGCAGCAAGTGACCGATCTCGAGGAACGCCTGGCAGAGCAGGAGACGCATCGGCAATCCCTGGAGGAGAAGCATACGCATGCGCGTGAAGCACTTGAGCACTTCCGGACAGCGGCCAAGGAGCAGCGTGAACAAGATCTGCGGCAGCACGAGCAGCAGGTTCAGTATCTGCAAGGGGAGATCAAGGCGCTGAAGGGCAGCCTGACCCAAGCCCAACTGGAAGCGGCCAACAGCAACAAGGAAAATGCGCGCCTGGTAGGTGAAGTTGCGCGCGCAGAACGCTCGCTGCACGACGCCAACGCAGGCCTGAGAGAGTTACAGGGCGCAAAGTCCGAACTAATTTCCGCCCAGCAGCAGGTAGAGCGGCTTGGCCGTCAAGTAGTGGAGCTACAGGCGCAGGTTGGAAGGCAGGAAGAGCAGAACAAATCACTGGAAACAGCTTTGGTGACAGAGCGGGCTCAGACTCAGGAGCTGAAGATCGAACTGAGTGCGGTCAAAGCAGCGGCCGAAGCGCAAAGCCAGCTCACGGAGAAGATCCAAGCCTGGCTGACCCCAAAGCCGGGACCATCGGCGCCGGCGGCGACTTAGAAGGGCTCAAGCCGTGTGGTTAAGCGGTTTGGGGCGTATGTTTGTCGATAATTAAGTCTTAACGACATGGTGGCTGTTTTCAAGGCTTTGCGTCGGGCAAAACCATCAGCCGTTGGCATAAAGTCTTAACTGCGAGTTCGAAGTGGTTAGGCTAGCTTAGCTTCAAGTAATAAAGTCATAACGCGGCAAGACCGGTATTCCTCGGCACTTCAGTTGAACTCATTCCGAAGGCGCGCCAAGCGGCGCAAGATCGTAGCTACTACTACGCCCGCCACTGTCAGACTTGACCAGAACACCGATATCCAGCAGCTCCTTGATGTCGCGGAGCGCCGTGTCTTGCGAGCATTTCGCCAACTTTGCCCATTTGCTCGAAGTCAGCTTGCCCTCGAAACCATCAAGCAGCCTGTTCAAGACCTTGGTCTGCCGCTCGTTCATCGGGATGCCGGCCCAGGCTTGCCAATAGCGGGCCTTCGCGAGAACGGCATCCAGCGTTTCCTGCGCATTCCCAAATGCATGCCACAGTGCATCCATAAACCACGATAGCCAGGCCGTGACCTCCATCGAGCTCTTCTGAGCCTTCTCAAGGATGTCGTAATAAGCTGCGCGTTCACGTTGAATTTGCGCCGACAGGCTGTAGAAACGCTGCTTGTGTCCATCTACACGCGCCAACAGCAGATCGCCAAGCGCGCGCGCAATACGGCCGTTCCCGTCATCGAACGGGTGGATGGTGACAAACCACAAGTGGCCGAGCCCCGCTTTGATCAGCGCCGGCTCGCCAGTATCAGCTTCCAGCCATGCCAGAAAGCGAGCGGTTTCGTGCGCCAGACTTTCCGCCGGCGGCGCTTCGAAATGCACACGCTGGCGCCCGACCGGCCCAGACACGACTTGCATCGGGCCGTGGGCATCATCCCGCCAAGCGCCCACGCGTATTTTGGAAAGACCTGAATATCCGGTCGGGAACAAAGCGGCATGCCAGCCGAACAGGCGTTCGGTCGTCATCGGTGCCGCAGCATTGCCCGTAGCATCCAACACCATTTCCACCACGCCCTCAACGTTACGGTCGACAGGTGCAAGCGCACCGATGTCTACTCCAAGGCGGCGGGCGATGGACGAGCGTACGGCGTCGGGGTCGAGGTGCTCGCCCTCGATCTCACTGCTTTTCAGGACATCCTGGGTTAGCACGTCGAGGCTGGCTTGATCCCTGAGGTTCATGCCAACGTCGGCGAGCCGGCCGTGCAGCCAGCCGTGGGCAGTGCTGACCTTGGCCAATTGATCGGCGAGGGCTGCGAGGTCGTATTGCCATTGCGGCCAGTCGTTCGCCTGCCAGATGTATTTGTAATCACCGCTATTCATGCGGAGATTATGGGCCATATTTACCGCATGCACAAGTTATTCAACGCATAATCTGCGGAGATTGTCGGTTTATTCGCCGCGCATTGGAATAGGTTTCGTGGACAGCTACGACTTTATTATTGAAGTTAAGACTTAATTATCGGGGACCAGCGTAACCGCCAAATTCAGCACGAAAAGTACGGGAACCCTTACATCGAGAAGTCATGATGCACATGCCGGGATACAGCAAGCAAGGGCTTGCCTGTATCCCGCGCCTCAATACTTCAACCTTGCTCTGAGTCGTCAGTCTCAACCCAGACAAGCTGACCATTCCCCAGCTCATTCAGCGCGGCAACAAAGTCATCGGCATTTGGCTCAGGGATAGTCAAGGTCACAGTCACATCAGCATCATGATTAACACTGATGAGACGAGCGCCCACGGCATCAATCTCGCGACGAATCATGCCTTCCAGCGCATATGGTACGCGGCAGATAAGCTCACGCTCTGCGATGATCGCGGTTTTGGTCGCCCCCAATAGTGCTTGAGCAACGGCATCGGTGTACGCGCGCACGAGGCCGCCCGCGCCCAACTTGATACCCCCGTAATAACGCACAACCGTGGCAAGCACGCCTTCGAGATCCTGATGGCGAAGCACTTCAAGCATCGGCCTACCGGCGGTACCACTGGGCTCGCCATCATCCACTGCGGCTGACTGCCCACCAGCCATCAGCGCCCAACAAACATGCACGGCGTCCGGATGCGCAGCCCGTAAGGTGGCCACAATATGCTGTGCTTGCGCCCTGTCCGCCACTGGCTGGACGCAACCGATAAAGCGACTCTTCTTGATGACGAGTTCGCTATGAACAGCGCTTTCGATGGTTTTGAGCATGCCTGCGGTGTCTGAGGGAGAGGCAGGAAGAATTTTGGTGCCGGGAACGGGACTTGAACCCGTAAGCTTGTTTAGAGCGGCGGATTTTAAGTCCGC
>LNFM01001001.1_pt1 | contig 66542 bp, 85 predicted proteins | sample 596031 | NCBI WGS metagenome assembly LNFM01 (sample SAMN04254537, study PRJNA301005) | activated carbon metagenome | isolation source: dual media filters at the Ann Arbor, Michigan drinking water treatment plant | place: USA: Ann Arbor
CCCCCTTCAGGGGGCCGAAGCCAAGCGGCCGGAGGCCGCGCCCGGCGTAGCCGCCGCCATGGGCGGCGGCGATGAGGGCACGGAAAAGTTCAACGCGTTTTCCCGCCCTTCAGCGGGAAAACGCGTTGAACGTCTGGATGGTGTAGGTGTCCTTCACGCCGGGCACGGCCTGGATCTTTTCGACCACGAACAGCCCGATGTCCTGGTCGGCGGCCAGGTAGAACTTGCCCAGCAGGTCGTACTGGCCGGAGGTGGAGTGCATCTCCGACAGCTCCTCGATGCCGTCCGCCATCTCGCGGGCGACGCGATAGGCCTGGCCCATCTCGCACTTGATCTGCACGAAGATCGCTTTCATATTTGCTCAATTCCTTCAATTACTTGCGAGGCTTGGTTTCCCGGTTTCCGCCTGCCCTGGAAACTGCCGAATGCAACTTGACGATGGCTCCGCCCGCCATATGCGCCCGATCCGCCGCGTCGGTGTAGTGCTGCACCATGGCCAGCGTGCGGTGTCCGGTGATGGCGGCGATTTCGTGCGGCGTGCAGCCCGCTTCGGCCAGGCGCCGGCTCGCCGCCTTCCGCAGCCCATGCACGTTCAGCCCCGGCATCCCGAGCTTGGCGAGCTGCGCGCCCATCTCGCGCGACAGGTGCGTATCCGTCCAGGGCTTGCCGCGCGGCGACAGCAGGATGGTTCCCACCCGCCCTTGCCGCCACGCCGCCAGTTCGGCGGCCAGCACCGGATGCAGCGGCACCAGCACTTCGGCGCCCGTCTTGCCCTGCACGATGGCGATGCGCCCGTCCCGCACCTGTTGCCACGCCATGCGCGCCAGGTCCCCGCGCCGCTGGCCGGTATGCAGCCCCAGCACCACCACGCGCCGGAACGCCTCGGGCAGCTTGTCCAGCGCCAGCGCGATGGCATCCTCTCCCCAGTCAGGCAGCCTGCCCTTGGCGAGCGCCTTGATGCGCTGCGCCGGGCTGTGCTCGATCAACCCGCGATCCAGCGCCCAGCCGAACAGCGCGCCCGTGATGCGCCCGAAGGCGGTTGCCGCGCCCGGCCCGCCCGTGCGCCGTCCGCTGGGCAGGATGCGCGGCGAGGCCAGCGCGTCGCGCATCGCCATGATGTGCCGCCGGGTGACCTCTCGCACGGGGAAGCGCGCCCATTCGGGTTCCTCCCACGGCCGGAGGTAGATGGCGTACTGCGCCCTGGTGGACGGCGCGAGGGCGGCGTACTCCGGCCCGCCCTTGAAGGCGGCGAGCAAGGCGGCGACGCTGCCCGTGTCAGGGCGTTCGGGCTGCGCCGGCCCGCGCGTGTAGCGGTACTCGCGCATCGTGCCGTCCGCGAGGCGCTTGCGAACGACCTTCACCCCTGATCCTGGCCGCGACGGCATCTGCGATTTCGTCTCCGCTCCGGGGCATGGTGCCCCCCAGCATGGCCGCGTCAAGCGCCTCGCGGTCCCACCGCTGCATCCCTAGGACGGAAAGGGGAGGGGGCAGCACGCCCGCCTTCACGCGCCGCCGGAACGTCATGGCGCTGATGGACAGGTAAGCCGCCGCGGCGTCTAGCCGCATCCAGCGCGCATCACGCATCGGCCACCCTCCTGCACCGCAGGCTGAACCCGTGCCCGAACCACTCGACCACCAGCACCTGCCAGCGGTGGCGCGCGTCCAGGCCGAACACCCACGCATCCTGTGGCGCGACGTCAGTCCAGCCCATGTAGGGCAGCCATGCAGGCCAGCGGTCACGCATCGCACGCGGCCTCCACGGCCTTGGCCAGTGTGCGCGGCGGGTGCAGATGCTCAGGCAGCGCCCGCAGAAACGCGATGATGGCGCGCGCCGCGTCGGCCCGGTAGCGCCCGGACTGGCACGGCCCCTCGCCGCGGGCGGTGCCGTGGCACCCGCCGGCGGGACAGCAGCGCGCACGCGATGCCGCGTCCAGCGCGGCGCTGATGGGGTTCACGCCCTCCCCGCCAGCACGTCCTGCGCCCGCTTCACCCGCGCGCGCAGGTCCGCATCCATCACCTCGGCCGACACGCGCACGTATTGACGGCACGGCACAATCATCCGTGATGGCAGCGCCCGCCGCGTCCAGCGCGGCGCGGATGGGGTCAGGGGTCATAGCGGCCTCCGCAGGTTCGCCAGCGCGCGCGTCAGGTCCATGCTGGCGCGCTTCATCGCGCCGCTCTCCTTCGGGTGCCTGCCCGGCTCGGCCTTCTCCGCCTTGCGCCATGCCGCCACCCGCTGGAGGAAGCGCCGGGCCTCGCCCTCGGCATCGTCCACGCGATCCATGTAGTCCATCACCCCTCCCCCGCCGCGCGGGCGCGCAGCGCCGCGGCGCAGAGCGCGAGAGCGGGGGTCGAGTGCGTCAGCGGGCGCGTGTCGTTGGGGACGGTGCGCCCCTGCGTTTCCAGGCGGCACCCCCAGGCGTGCCCGCGCTGCCCCAAGTGCTGCACCCACCATCCCTCCGGCACCAGCGTCAGCGCGGCGTCCAGGCTGGCGGTGAAGGTGGGCGCCAGCACGGCGTTCATTGGCTCGCCGCGGTCCTGCCAGCGCCACGGGTGCGTGCGCTTCCACGCCGGCCCGGCCAGCCCGCCCCAATCCAGCGCGACGGCAATGTCGCCATCCAACTCGCGCGACGGCCCCTCTGCCGCCTCGCACCGCGCCGCGAGGTCCATCAGCGCGCTCATGGCTCGCCCCCGGCGGGAGGGGCGGGGAGCGGCATCCAGTGGGTCGGCTCGGCCAGCGGGACTTCTTCGCTATTGCGCCAGTAGCCGCAGCACCACTCGCCGCGCACCACCCGCCCGCGCACGGCCAGCAGCACGGGCGTCCCATCCCTCGGCGCGCTGTCCATCGTGCGCCACCCCTGCGCCAGCACCGCCTCCCCCGCCAGCACCGCCGCAACATCGGGCCGGGCGGCGCAGAGCGCGGTGAGGGCGGCTTCCGCATCAAGACGGCACAAGCAAGGTTCGTCGGCAGGGCATGGCCCGTGGCATGATCCCTCTGCCAGCGCGTCGCGCATTGCCTCCACCAGCGCGGGGTCGTGCGGGGCGCTATTCATCAGAGCCGTCGCCGTAGCCGGAGCCGGAGCCGGAGCCGGAGCCGGAGCCGGAGCCGTCGCCGGAGCCGTCGCCGTAGCCGGAGCCGGAGCCGGAGCCGGAGCCGGAGCCGGAGCCGTAGCCGGAGCCGGAGCCGTCGCCGTAGCCGGAGCCGGAGCCGTCGCCGGAGCCGGAGCCGGAGCCGTAGCCGTAGCCGGAGCCGGAGCCGTCGCCGGAGCGCGCATCAGCCATTGGTGATGCTCTCCTGCGCCGCGTCGGTGCAGGGGATCGTCTCAATCACGCCGGTCAGCGCGATCTCGGGGTTGAGCGCGTCCAGCTTGCTCTTGCTCGCCACGATACCGTGCTGCGCCACGCCGGAGAGCGCGACGCCGCCCGCCGCGTGCCAGCGCCACAGGCGGCGGCTGTCGCGCAGCACGGCCCGGTCGCCGTCCTGGCTCACCAGAACGCCCGCATGGACGCCCGCGCTGTAGCAGCGTAGCAGCACGTAGCGGCCCACGAAGGGGTGCGGTGCGGACGGGGCAGATTGGACTGCGCCGAACAGGCGGGCGATCTCTCGCGCCTGGGCAATGGTGAGGTCGTCGATGTTCATGGTCATTCTCCGGTGCTGGGGTTGAGAGACGCATCGGGCGTCTCCGGGGTGATGAGGGCGAGGATGGCTTCGGCGACCTGTTCGGAGAGGTCCAGCCCTTCGCGGCGCTCCGCCGTCGCGTAGTACGCCGCATTGCGCGCCACCTCCGCCGCCTCGCGCAGCGCGTCGTTGCGGGCGGCGGCGAGCGCGGTGGCGTGCTCGGCGGCATAGGTGTGGACGATCTGCGCCCATGAGGGCCGCGCGATGGTCCCGCGCCGAAGGTTGGCGTGGACGGCGTTTGGATCGCTCAACATGTGCAGCACGTCGCCCAAGGTGTAGCGCGGCGCATAGGGCGCGGCGCTGGTGTCGGGGGCGGTCATGCGTCGTCTCCGGTGCTGGGGTTGAGCGCGGCGCGCATCCGCCGCACGAAGTCCTGGGTGATGCGGGCGCTCTCGCCCGACAGGATCGCGCCGCCATCCAGCAGCGCGTCGAGCGCGTCCGCGCCCAGCGTCACCGCCGCCCGCAGCCGCGCCGCATCGGCCCGCGCCGCGTCCCGCTCGGCCAGCAGGGCGCGCAGGACGGCGGCAACGTCCCGGTGGTAGCCCGTGCTCCGCAGCAGCTTGTCGCGCCGCTCGGCGTCGTCTGGATAGGTCGCCGTCGCCACCGCCGCGCTCATCAGCGTCGAGAGATCGGCGGCCATCTGCGCCAACCGCTCCACCGCCTCCTTGCTGGTGTCAGCCATCACCGGAACTCCCCGCAGGTCGGCGGATTGCGCCGGCCCGCCCGCAGCGCCAGCCACAGCCACAGGGCCGGGAGCGCCACCACCCCGGCGGCAATCAGGATCAGGGTCGCAGCGGTCATGCGGCCCTCCGCTCGCCCGCGGCGAAGCTCTGCCAGAACGGAAGCTCCCCGCCGAACTACTCATGCAGTTCCCGCGCGCCCTTGCCCTTCGCCAGCATGTCGCGCGCCTCGTGCAGGTCCTCGCTGCTGAGGCCGGGATCGGCCTCGTTCAGCTTGGCCTCGCGCTTGGCGGCGTAAGTGGCGGCGCGCTTCTCCTTGCCCGCCAGCGCGGCGACTGGCAGCTCCGCTGGCGGGACGGCCGACTCGCCCGGCTTCTTCGCCGCCCGCATCGCGCGCATCCGCTCGGCCGCAGCGGCGCGTTGCTCCGGCGACCAGGCGCGGCCCGGCTTCTTGGGCTCCGGCGCTGCGGCCTCGGGCGGCGGCTCCGGGGCCGGCGCGCCATCCACCAGCACCAGCGCATCCGCCACCACATCCGCGAGGCCCGCCCCCGCGTGCTCCTCCAACCGGGCGGCGATGCCCTCCAGCACCGACGCCACCAGCGCCGGGTCCCTCGGCTGCGCCAGCGCGCGCACCGCGGCGGCGTAGCCGCGCACGAAGTCCGGCGATCCGTTCCACAGGCCCTCCATCAGGCGTCCTCCCTTGCCACCGCCGCGCGATGGGCGCGCAGCCGGTCCATCAGCAGCCGCACCGCGCCGGCCGGGCGATCCGGGTCCAGCAGCGCCTCCAGCAGCGCCACATGCGCCGCCGCGTGCTCGGCCGCGGCCGTCCACACGTCGCGGTCGATCGGCTCGCAATGGCGCAGGCTGTGCAGCACGCTCATCAGCCGCGCCTGCCACGTCAGCAGCCGCAGCGTCCGCAGCCGGGCATGGCGCACGCGCACCACGCCGCCGCAGGACGCGATGCGCGGGGAGAGGTGTGCCGACATCACGCGCCCTCCCCGCCGGGCAGGGCCACGCCCGCGTTGGCGGCGAGGTCCAGCGCCCAGCGGCGCAGCACGCGCGCCACGTCGTGGCTGCTGACCATGTCCGTCTCGGCATCGGCCGCGCCGGTGGCAGCGTCCGCCGCGGGCGCCACCGTCACCAGCAGCAGCACGGCGTCGCGGAGCTTCTGCATCGTCCAGGCGGCGTCCATGCCGTCCGGGTAGCCGTCGCACTCCATCGCGGCCTGATCCAGCGCGCGGGCGAGGTCGCGCAGCGGGTTGCTGCGGCCGGCGGGGGCGCAGACGCGGCGGCGGGCGGCGAGCGCCAGCGGGTGCGCCGCCGGCAGGACGAGGGGCGCGCCCATCAGCCCCACTCCGCGCCGGAGGCCGCGCCGAGCAGGGCGGCGGCAAGCTGGCGGGCCTTCTCGGGCGACAGGAACGCCGCGGCGCTGGGCATGCCCATGCCGGGGCGCAGCGTCAGGCGCAGCGTGTCGGTGCCCGTGGCGACGGCGATGGAGCCGCCCGCCGGCAGGATGACCGCCACGCCGCCGCGCAGCGCCATCAGGTACTCGCGCTCGGCCGCGCTGGCCGTGCAGGGAGCGGGCATCACGCGGTCTCCTGCTGCGAGGCAGGGGCCGGGAAGATCGCTTCGATCAGCGCGATGGCCGCGCGGTAGGCCCGGCCGTGCTCGTTGTCCGCGTGCTCGGCCTGGACGGCAGCGGCAAATTCCACCAGCGGCGCGGGGCCAAAACAGCCGGTCTGCGCCATCACGCCCTTGTCCGTGGCGCAGGCGGTCAGCATCGCCGCACGCGAGCCGATCGGACCGATGTGCAGCACGGGGAGCGATCCGGCCAGGAAGGCATCGCCGCCAGCCTTGATGCCGATCTTGGCGCCCGCGAGGTTGGCGCGCGCGAGGTTGGCGTCCGCGAGGTAGGTGCGCGCGAGGTAGGCGCCCGCGAGGTAGGCGCCCGCGAGGTTGGCGCGCGCGAGGTTGGCGCGCGCGAGGTTGGCGTCCGCGAGGTTGGCGCGCGCGAGGTTGGCGTCCGCGAGGTTGGCGCCCGCGAGGTTGGCGTCCGCGAGGTAGGCGTCCGCGAGGTTGGCGCCCGCCTTTACCGCCGCCTCGACGCACAGGCGCAGGGAGCCGAACCGGCCCTCGAAGCGCACCGCGCCAGTAAACCGGCACTTGATCTGGAACAGCGGCAATTCCGCTTCCGTGCTGGTGATCGTCTCGCTCATCTGCCCCTCCGTGCCACCCGCCATGGCAGCGGGTGTGGGGGGATAGTAGCCACAGGCTACACGTTAGGGCAAGCGTCTTTGTGCCCGTTGGCTACACTTTTTCAATCGGGCTTGCGGAAGGTGTCCCCAGGCTCCTCGGCGGACTGCTCAAGGATGGTCAGCACGGCCTCGCGCACCTTGTCAGGGACCGTGCGGCTCAACAGCAGCATCCGCTCCTCGGCTTCCGATTCGGCCTTGATGCGACCGCGCGGCCGGTCTCCGTAGATGAGCTGATCCACATCCATGCCGAAATGCCGCGCCATCGCCACAAGCTTGTCTCTCCCCGGCTTTTTGGTGCCAGCCTCATACTGCGCGACCATCGCGCGGGCCACACCAACGCTCACCGCAAGGTCAATTTGGTTCTCTTTTCGTTCCCGGCGCAAGCTCTTTATGCGGCGGGCGATGGCGGCATAGTCGAGATCGGGTTCCATCCCGTCATCATCGAACGCCACATCAGCCCATGAGTGCCCGGAAGCTACAATAGGGCTTGCGCTGGTGTGTAGCCGTGGGCTACCTTTCCGCCCATGAGCGCAGTTGACCGGATGATCGAGCAGCTTGGGGGCGTCGCCGCTACGGCGCGCGCCTTCCGGGTCGCGCATACCAGCGTCCTTAAGTGGAAGCGACGCAAGGAACTTCCTGCGGAGCGCGTCTCTCATGCCGTGGCCCTCACTGGTTTGAAGCCGCAAGACCTGTCGCCGTCCGCAGCCAAGCTCGCCGCCGCCTTCCAGGGCGCTGCCTGATGGCCCGCATCGTGCAGCGCCGCCGCGCCCGTCGCCGGAGATAGCCCATGGCGGGGGGAGTTGATCGCAGCCCGGAAGCAGAAGCCGCGAGGCTCCAGCGCCGTCGTGCGCTGGCCGCGCAGGGGCTGACGTGCAAACAGGCCGCGGCGCGCGAGGGCGTCAAATACATCAGCATGCACAACTACGCCCGTGTGCGCGGCATCCGCTTCGTTTCGGGCGGCAAGCGCGGCCCGAGGCGCATCGAGATTGGCGCGGCCGAAGTCGCGCAGATCGCGGCGATCTACGCCGCCGGGGCGTCGCTGAACGAGACGGCAGAACGCGCGGGCTACAGCGTGCCGACCATCCGCCGGGCCTTCCGCGCCCACGGCGTGCCCATCTGCGCGCGGTTCACCCCGCGCGCGAGGACCTAAGCCATGCCACGGGGGGACAACACGATCCGGGATCAGGTCGCCGCGCTGGCGCTGGCCGGCCGCACGCGCGTCCAGATCGCCACGGCGCTCGGCATCGGCGAGACGCGCGTCAAGGCGGCGATGGAGCGCGCCCGCACGGCCGGGCTGCTGCCCGCCAGCGCGCGCACCGGCAAGCCGATGAAGGCGTGGACCACCAGCGATGACCGCATCGTGGCGCTCGCCATGCGCGGCGGGGCCAACTGCGCCGACGCCGCCCTGCTCGTGGATCGCCCCACGGGCAGCGTCGAGACGCGCGTGCGGGACTTCGGCGGGCGGGCGCTCTACATGGACGAGTTCGCGCCGATCCAGCCGCGCAAGCGCACGCCCGCGCCGCCCGCCGCGCCGGTCAAGCTGGATTGCTGGGGGCATGAGGCCCGCCGCCAGTCGCGCCGCCACATGTCGGATGCCGAGGCGCAGCGCGAGGGCGACGCCATGCGCGCGCGCTTCGAGGCGAGGGCCGCCGGGCGTTTGCCGCGCCCGGCGGGTAGTGCTCAGGTCAGTCAGTCGAGTGTCGCGCCCCATGCCCCGCAGCATGAGGAAGCGCCCCGATGAGTGCCAGCGTGCAGACTGCGCCGAAGGGCGCACCCACCGTCGCCGCCCTGCTGCGCGACGCCTACCCCCGACATGCCGCGAAGCTCGCCGCACGCGCCGCCGGCACCACGCCGGACACCGCGCGCGCCTGGGTCGCCGGCCGCAAGGCGCCGTCCGCCGACGTGATGCTGCGCATGGCCGACGCCTGCGACCGCTTCGCCACCGCACTGGAGAACTTCGTGGATGATCGTCGCGCTCGCCGCATGGCTGGCCCGGATGCTGCGCCGGCTGGAACGCCGGCTGCGGCCAAGGCCCTGACGTGACCCCGGGCGCGCTCATCTTCGCCGGGTGGCCGCTGCTGGCCGTGGCCTGCGGGCTGCTGCTCGGCGCCGTCATCGCCCATGGCCGGGGGCGCGACGAATGAGCGGCGCTTTCGACATCCTGCTGACGCTCCCGCCCACCGGCAACAAGCTATGGACGCCCGTCCGCACCCGCAGCGGCGCCGCCATGGTCAAGCGCGCCGCATCCGCCGACTGGGCCGCCGCCGCCGCCCGCGACGTGGCGCGCCAGGCACCCGTCACCATCGCCGGCCCGTTCCACGCCGCTATCATCCTTCCTGTCACCCGTGCCGATATCGACGGGCGCATCAAGCCCCTGCTCGACGCGCTCCAGGCCGGCGGCGCCATCGCCAACGACCGGCACTGCACCCGCCTCCTCGTGGAACTCGACGCCTCCCGGCAGGGCACGGCGCTCATCCACCTGACCCCCATTCCCCCGCAGCCGCACGCGCCGGCCCGGACCAAGGGACACGCGCGCAAGGAGCCCACTCCGTGACCAACCGCTGCACTCTGGCGCAGCTCCGCGACATGACCCCTGAGCAGGTGGATACCCTGCCCATCGGCCAGCTCGCGGCGCTGCTCGAAGATGCCGCCGACGCCAAGGCGCTGGCCAAGCATCTGGACGACATCCTCCACGCCTCCCTCGTCCGCCGCTACGCCGGGCCCGCCGCGGCCATGCGTCGCGAACAGGGCAAGGACACCGGCCGCGTCACCCTGGCTGAGGACGGCTACGTCATCCGCGCCGACCTACCGAAGAAGGTGGAGTGGGACGACGACAAGCTGGCCGAGGCCGAGGCCACCCTCGCTGCCATGGGCGAGCCGGTGCGCGAGTACATCCGCGTGAAGCGCATCGTCATGGAAGGTGCCTTCGAGAAGTGGCCCACTTCCCTGCGCGCCATCTTCACCCCGGCCCGCACCGTCGGCGCCGGCCGTCCGACCTTCACCGTCGAGCGCGCGAAGAAGGAGGCCGCGTGATGGCCATCTCCCTCGCATCCCTGAAGCGCCGCTCCGACCCCAAGCCGCCCCGCCTGATGTGCTACGGCACCGCCGGCATCGGCAAGACCACGCTCGGCACCGAAGCCCCCGCACCCGTCTTCCTCCAAACGGAAGACAGCGCGGTGGACGTGCCCACCTTCGGGCTGCTGCGCAGCTACGACCAGGTGATGGAGGCCGTCGCCTCCCTTTATGCCGAGCAGCACGACTTCCAGACCGTGGTGCTGGACAGCCTGGACTGGTTGGAGCCGCTGCTGTGGGCGGAAACCTGCCGCCTGAACAGTTGGGCGTCCATCGAGGCGCCCGGCTACGGCAAGGGCTACATCGCCGCCCTCGACCAGTGGCGCGCCCTGCTGGACGGGCTGAACGCGCTGCGCGACGAGCGCGGCATGGGCGTGATCCTGATCGCCCATTGCGAGATCAAGCGCTTCGACAGCCCGGAAACGGAGCCGTACGACCGGTATCAGATCAAACTCCAGCCCCGCGCCTCCGCGCTGGTGCAGGAGCACGTGGACGCGGTGCTGTTCGCCAATTACCGCGTCAGCACGGTGAAGACGGAACTGGGCTTCAACAAGAAGGCGGTGCGCGGCGTCTCCGGCGGCGACCGGCTGCTCCACACCAACGAGCGCCCGGCCTTCCTCGCCAAGAACCGCTTCGCTCTGCCCGACAGCATGCCGCTGTCCTGGCCGGCGCTCGCCGCCGCCATCCCCTTCTATGCCAACCAGGCGGCCCAGCCCGCCGCCGCGGAGTAACCCCCATGGCCGCACTTCCCGAAGCCTTCGACGCCAACGCCGTCGAGCCCTCCCAGCCGCGCGAAATCCTGCCCGCCGGCACCTACGTCGCGCAGATCATCGAAAGCGACGTGCAGCCGGCCAAGTCCGGCAACGGCATGGTGCTGTCCCTCACCTTCGAGGTGCTGGACGGCCCGCACGCCAACCGCAAGCTGTGGAGCAACCTCAACATCCTCCACAGCAACACCACCGCGCAGGAAATCGCCCAGCGCGACTTCTCGGCCATCTGCCACGCCGTCGGCCAGATGCACGTCACCGATACCGAGGCGCTGCACTTCAAGCCCCTCGCCCTCAAGGTCGAGGTGGAGCTGAAGGGGACCAAGGGCTCCAACGGCTACGAGGCCAAGAGCGACCGCAACGTGGTCAAGGGCTACACGCCCGCCGGCCACGCACCGGCCGCTCCCGCCCCACGCGCCGCGCCCCCGGCCGTCCAGCGGACCGCGCCGCCGGTGCAGCAGGCGGCCCCGGCCGCGCGGCCGTCCTCCATGCCGTGGAAGCGCACCGCCTGAGCCAGCCGGCCCCGCGCGCCTCGTTTTCCAGGCCAGACGCGCGGGGCCATCCGCCCCATCCAACAGGACAGAACCCCGCCACCATGGCACCGCTGCCCCAGCCCGTCACTGCGACCGTCGCCGCGATCTACGCGGCCTACGAAGCCGCGGCCGAGACGGGCTTCCGCGACCACCTGGGCGCCTCCCTGATCGGCGGCGAGTGCCCGCGTGCCATCTGGTATTCCTGGCGCTGGGCCACCCGTGCCCGCCACACCGGCCGCCTGCTGCGCCTGTTCGACACCGGCAACCTGGCCGAGGCGCGTTTCGTGGCAGACCTCCGGCGCGTCGGCGTCACCGTCATGGACGTGGACCCCGCCACCGGGCGTCAGTGGAACGTGCGCGACGCTTCGGGCCACTTCGGCGGCTCCATGGACGCCGTGGCCATCGGCTTTCCCGAGGCGCCCAAGGCGTGGCACGTCTGCGAGTTCAAGACGCATTCCGCCAAGTCCTTCGCCGCGCTCAAATCGCAAGGCGTGGAAGCATCCAAGCCGCAGCACTTCGCGCAGATGCAGGTGTACATGCACCTCGCCGACATCCCCCGCGCCTTCTACCTCGCCGTCAACAAGGACACGGACGAGCTGCACGGCGAGCGGGTGCGCCGCGATCCCGAGGTCGGCATGCGCCTGCTGGCCAGGGCCGAGCGCATCATCGCCGCTCCCTCGCCCCCTGAGCGCATCAGCGCCGATCCGGCATGGTGGCAATGCCGCTTCTGCGACCATGCCGAGGCCTGCCACGGCGGCGCTCGCCCCGAGCGGCATTGCCGGTCCTGCCTGCACGCCTCCCCGGCCGCGTACGGCGGGTGGTCCTGCCAGCGTCACCTCCACGCCCTGTCCCGTCGCCAGCAAGGCGAAGGCTGCGCCGCTCACCTCTTCATCCCCGCCCTGGTGCAGGGCGAGCAGGAGGATGCCGGCGAGGATTGGGTGTCCTACCGCCTGCCCGACGGCACGGAATGGCGCGACGGGGTGCCGGCATGATGGAGCTGCGCCCCTACCAGCGGAACGCCATCGACGCGCTGTACGACTACTTCGGCGCCAGCACCGGCAACCCGCTGATCGTCATGCCAACGGGCACCGGCAAGAGCGTGGTGATCGCTGGCTTCGTGCGGGATGCCGTCTGCGCCTATCCCGAGACGCGCATCCTCATGCTCACCCACGTGAAGGAGCTGATCCAGCAGAACTTCATGGCCCTGCTGCGCACCTGGCCCGAAGCGCCGGCCGGCATCTACTCGGCCGGCCTTTCGCGCCGTGACCTGCATTCGCAGATCCTCTTCGCCGGCATCCAGTCCATCCACAAGCGCGCGGGGCAGGTGCAGCGGTGCGACCTGGTGATCGTGGACGAGGCGCACCTCATCAGCCGCACGGATGGCAGCATGTACCGCGCCTTCCTGGCCGACCTCCAGCGCATCAACGGCGGCGCGGTGAAGGTGGTGGGCTTCACCGCCACGCCCTACCGCATGGACAGTGGCCTGCTCCATGAGGGCAAGGACCGCATCTTCACCGACATCGCCTTCCAGCTCCCCATGCTCGACATGGTGGAGCAGGGATACCTCTGCCCCGTGGTGCCCAAGCACACCGCCACGCAGCTCGACGTGGCGGGCGTGGGCACCCGCGGCGGGGAGTTCATCGCCGGCCAGCTCGAAGCGGCGGTGGACCAGGACCACATCACCGAAGCCGCCGTGGGAGAGATCGTGCAACACGGCGCCGAGCGCGGCTCATGGCTGGTGTTCTGCTCCGGCGTGGGCCACGCCCGCCACGTGCGCGACGCCATCCGCCGCCACGGCATCACCGCCGAAACCGTCACGGGGGACACCAACCCCGCCGAGCGCGATCAGTTCCTCGCCGCCTTCAAGGCCGGGCGCATCCGCTGCCTGACCAACGCCAACGTGCTCACCACCGGCTTCGACGCGCCGGGCACCGACCTGATCGCCCTGCTGCGCCCCACCAAGAGCGTGGGCCTCTACGTGCAGATGGTTGGACGCGGCACCCGCTTGGCGCCGGGGAAGGAGGACTGCATCGTGCTGGACTTCGCCGGCAACACCGCCCGCCATGGGCCGGTGGACACGGTGGACGGCCGGCGCAAGGAGAAAGGCGAGGAACCCGGCGAGGCACCGGTCAAGACCTGCCCGGACTGCCAGACCATCAACCACGCCTCGCGCCGCACCTGCATCCAGTGCGGGCACGAGTTCCCGCCGCCCGAGATCAAGATCGGCAAGGTCGCCGCCACCGACGCGCTGCTGTCATCGCAGCTCCGGCCGGAATGGATCGATGTCGAAGGCGTCAGCTACGCCATCCATTCCAAGCCGGGCAAGCCGCCGTCGCTGCGGGTCACCTATCGCTGCGGCATCGCCACCTACTCCGAATGGGTGTGCCTCCAGCATCCGGGCTATGCCCGCGAGAAGGCGGCGAAGTGGTGGGCGCGGCGCAGCGACGTGCCGCCCCCCGTCACCGCCGCCGATGGGCTGGCGCAGTCCTGCACGCTGCGCGCCCCCACGGCCATCTGCATCAGGCCCGTGGGTCAGTACACCGAAATCGTGGCGAGCCGCTTCGCATGAGCACGCACGACCATCCCATCGTCGCCGCCACCACCGCCGCGTTCCCTGGAACGCGCGTCAGCCATCACGGGGGACACGCATTGACCGATCCGAACCCGGCGGAAATCGCCGCCATGAGCATCGCCGGCCAGCGCGGCGGCGAGTACGTGGAAAGCATCGGCGCCACCGACTTCGCCACCTGGACGCCCGACCAGTGGCAGACGTTCATCGAGACGGTCTGCGGCGGCTACGTGGATGCGCTGATGGACATGCAGGCCCTCGCCACGCAGGGTGCCGCCAAGGTGCGGGCGCCATGATGCCTGGCTTCCACGACTACATCGCGCGCCGTGGCGCTCCGGGCCTGGCCGATGCAGCCATCGCGCTGCGCGTGCCGGTCTTCCCCTGCGACGCCGACAAGAAGCCGCTCACCCGCCACGGCTTCAAGGACGCATCCGCCGACCCTGCCATCATCCGCCGCATGTTCGCCGACCCCGCCGCCACCATGATCGGCATGCCCACCGGCGAGGCTTCGGGCGTGGTGGTCGTGGACGTGGACGTGAAGGACGGCGCCCAGGGCGCGGCATGGCTCGACGCCAACACCGCGCGCATGGTGCAGACCCGCACGGTCAAGACGCGCTCCGGCGGCTTGCACCTGTGCTTCCTGTGGCCGGGTGAGAAAGTCCGCAACTCCGCCTCCAAGATCGCGCCCGGCATCGACGTGCGCGGGGATGGCGGATACGTGATCGTGCCGCCCTCGCCGGGCTACGCCATCGCCGACGACGCCCCCCTCGCGCCCATCCCGGATTGGCTGCTTTCCGCCCTGCTGCCCGCGGTCGAGCCCGCGCAGCCTGCCCCGCCCGCCACGCCGGCGCCGCGCACCTCCCATCATGGCGGCACGGCCTACGGGCTGGCGGCGCTGGACGAGGAATGCCACGCCATCCGCACCGCCGGGCAGGGCGCCAAGCACGCCACCCTGAACAAGGCGGCGTTCAGCATCGGCGGGCTGGTGACTGCGGGAGAGCTGGAGCAGGGCACCGCCTACGCCGGCCTTTCGGCCGCGCTGGGCGACATCAGGCACCTGTGCAAGGACTACCCGGCGGCGCTCAAGACGCTGCGCAACGCGTTCAGCGACGGCATGGGCCGGCCGCGCCATGTGCCCGACCGCGTGCCCGAGCCGGTCGAGGAACACCCCGCCGCGCCGTTCCTGGCCAAGCTCGCAGCGCGCGCCAAGGCACCCGTTGCACCCCCCGTCCTTCCCGTGGCGCCCGCTCTGCTGGACGTGCCCGGCGCGCTGCGCCTCTTCGTAGAGCACTGCGACGCCACCGCCATCAGCCCCCAGCCCTTTCTCGCGCTCGCCGCGGGCATCACCATGCTGGGAGCGCTGGCTGGGCGCCGCTACCGCACCACCACCGACCTGCGGACCAACCTCTACGCCATCGGCATTGCCGACAGCGGCGCGGGAAAAGACCATGCCCGCAAGCAGATCAAGCGCGCCTTGTTCGCCGCCGGGCTGGAGCGCTACCTGGGCGGCAGCGATGTGGCGTCTGGCTCCGCGCTGCGCACCGCGCTCCTTCGCCATCCCGCCATGCTATTCCAGATTGACGAGTTCGGGGATTGGCTGGGCGACGTGCTGGGCGAGAAGGCTTCCACCCACCGCCGCCAGATCGCCGCCATGCTCAAGGAACTGTACTCCTCCGCGAACCTTCCCTGGCAAGGCATCGAGTACGCCGACCAGTCCAAGGCAGGCCGCCCGCGCGAGGACATCCATCAGCCGCACGCCTGCCTCTACGGCACTTCCACCCCGGGCCAGTTCTGGAACGCCGTCGCCGGCGCGTCCATGCATGACGGCCTGATGGCGCGGCTGCTGATCTTCGTCTCGCCATGCTCCTACCCCGACGAACGCGAGCCGGGGATTGGCGATCCGGCGCCCGAGCTGCTCGCCGCGCTCCAGGCCATCGCCGACGGTGTGCCGGACCATGGCGGCAACCTGGCCGGGGTGATGATGGCCGGGGCCGAACCCCAGCCCTACACCGTGCCGGAGACGCCGGAGGCTACCTCCGCCCGCCGCGCCATGCGCCAGGACCAGCTCGCGCAGCAACGCAAGGCGGAAGGCACCTACGTGACCGCCATCGCTGGCCGGCTGGCCGAGAATGCCATGAAACTCGCCCTGCTGCGCGCCGTCTGCCGCACGCCGGCCGCCCCGGTGATCGATGCCGGGGACGTGGCATGGGGCCGGGCCCTGGCGCAGCACTGCATCGACACCCTGCTGCGGGAGGCGAAGCACCACGTGGCGGACAGCGATTACGAGCGCCGGGTGAACCGCATGATGGAGGTCATCCGCAAGCACGGCCCCTGCACCGAACGTGAAATCATCCGCCGCTTCCGGCTGGGCGAGCGCGACCGCGCCGAATTGCTGCGCACGCTGGTGACGGCAGGCATGATCGTTGCTACCGCCAGCACACCCGGCGCGAAGGGCGGACGCCCCACCACGATCTACAGCCTCGCCGGGGACGACGAATGACGGAACTGGTTGCGGCAAGCGGTTTCGTCGCGCGCAAACCCGCGGAAAACCTAGTTTTGGCGGTTTTGGCGCGGGTACGTGCGCGCACGAATACCCAGAGGGGGAATATCCAGGAGAGGGACACCCCCGCCAAAACTGACACAACTGACACAACTAATAATATCAATAAGTTAGAGAGAGGTTGTGTCTTTGTGTGGGGAGGTAGTGGCATTCTTCCTGGGATTTCATGCGCGGACATCATTTCAGCGCCCGCCCGCACCAGAGCCCGCACAGGCCGCTCGCACGGGCCGGGTGGCTGAGGGGTGCCGGGGCGGGGGAAAAGCCGCTGGCGGTGCCCAGGAACTCGCGCGCGCGTCCATGCGCCGCTGACACGGGGGAGAGTGGGGGATGCCTGACGATGCCGTCATTCGGCCAGATACGGCGGGGCGCGACCCCGAGACGGGGCGCTTCGGCCCCGGCAACCGCGGCGGTGGCCGCCCCGCGGTGTCCAAGCGCATCCGCGAGATGGCGCAGGCGCTGGGCGACGACGCCGTGCGCGGCCTGCACGAGCTGGCCATCGACCCGGACGTGCCGGCCACCGTCCGCCGCGCCGCGTGGTCGGACCTGCTCGACCGCGGCTTCGGCAAGCCCACGGTGGGCGAGCCGGATGACGACGGCAAGCAGTCCGCCCGCCTGGTGCTGACCTGGGGCGACGGCTCGACCTGATGCAGGTGCCGCTCCCATTCACGCCGCGCGCCTGGCAGCGCCCGCTACTGGACGACGCCTCCGCGCGCATCGTCGCCGTGGTGCACCGCCGCGCCGGCAAGTCCGAGGCCGTGCTGTGGCGCGGGCTGCGCAAGGCCGCCACCTGGCGCCGCCTGCACATGCCCGCCGATCGCCGCAACCTCGCCATGGCGCCGATCCGCATCATCCACGTCCTGCCCTTCGCTGTGCAGTGGGACCGCACCGGCCTGTGGGACCGGCTCGACGCCGCCGCCAGCGCCATCCCGGGCGCCGTGGTCGCCAAGGCCGATCGGCGCGTGGTCCTGCCCGGCGGCGGGGTCTACCAGACCGGCGGCATGGACCGCCCGGAGACGTGGCGCGGCGGCTATGCGGACGAGCTGATCGAGGACGAGGCGGACGACGTCTCGGGGGACAGCCTCGACACCGTGATCGAGCCCATGCTGGCCGACTACGCCGGCACCCGGCTGCGCGTCGGCACGCCCAAGGGCAACGGCCGCCTCAAGGCCGCCTACGACCGCGCCGGCACCGAGCCCGGCCACTCGCGCTACCTGCTGCCCTGGCAGGCCACCGGCGTCCTGTCCGGCGAGGCCATCGCCCGCATGCGCGCCGAGATGACGGCGGAGGAATTCGCGCAGGAGCTCGAATGCTCCTGGGAGCAGCCGAACTCCGGCGCCTACTACGGCAAGCAGATGATGGCCGCCGAGAAGGAGGGCCGCCTCTGCGCCCTGCCGCATGACCCGCGCCTGCCCGTCGTCACCGCCTGGGATCTGGGCGTGGACGACGCCACCGCCATCTGGTTCGCGCAGCCGCTGCACGGCGGCTGGCACGTGGTGGACTACTACGAGGCCAGCGGCGAGGGGGCGGACCACTACGCGCAGGTGGTAAAGGCCAAGCCCTACACCTACGCCGAGCACATCCTGCCGCACGACGCCGAGCAGCGATCCTGGAACGACGCGCGCACCCGGGCGGACGTGCTGCGCTCGCTGGGCGTGGCGCCGGTCCGGGTGGCGCGGCAGGCCCCGGTGGCGGACGGCATCAACGCGGTCCGCATGCTGCTGCCGCGCTGCCGCTTCGACGCGCTGCGCTGCGCCGCCGGCATCAAGGCCCTGTGGTCCTACAAGCGCCAGTGGAACGACCAGGCGGGCACCTGGCGCGCGCAGCCCCTGCACGACTGGGCCTCGCACGGTGCCGACGCCATGCGGACGCTGGCGATGAACCTGCGCGACCTGCCGGACGCCCGGCAGGCGCAGAAGCGGCGCGGGGCGCCGAACGAGTATCGCGTGCTGGACTGGTAGCGGGGGAGAGTGGGGGATGGTGCGAACGAGGGTGCCGGCGGGAGTGCTGGCGCATGTGCAGATGCGGCGCGCCAAGGGCGAGGCGTGGAAGCTGATCCAGCGCGACCTGGCGGCGGCCGGGCTGCCGACGCATGTGACGGCCTACTGGCGGGCGCTGAACGGCGAGCGCGCGCGCGAGCTGGCGCGGCGGCACGTGGCGGCATGGCGGGCGCGTAAGCAATGCCGCGAAACGGGCGAAGCGACGGCGTGAGGGCTACACGTCCCCCCATGGCGCTGCCCCTGCATCCGGCGACGGTCGGCTACGTCCTCGCCAATCTCCGCCCGTGCGACGCGGCGGAGGTCTGGCCCGTCTGCCCGGACGGCACCACGACGCATGGCCTGGCGCAAGGCCTCGCGCTCTCGCCGGTCGGGCGCGTGTTCCTGCACGACGGCATCCCGGCCGCCGCCATCGGCGCCGCCGAATGTCACCCCGGCGCCTGGACGGCCTGGATGGTCGCCACCGATGCGTGGCCCCAGGTGGCTCGCGCCGTGTTCCGCTACGCCCGGGGTCCGATGCGTGCCGACATGATCGGCCGCGGCGCGCACCGTGCGCAGGTGGTCGCCGCCTGTCTCCATCCCGACGCCGCGCGCTTCCTCGCCGGCATCGGCTTCGTGCGCGAGGGCGTGATGCGCGCTCTGGGGCGCGACCGGCAGGACTACGAGGCCTGGGCCTACGTGGTGCCCGCCTGATGTGCAAGCCATCCAGCCCCGGCACCACCATTGGAGCCGCCCTGACGGGCGACAGCACCGCCGATCGGCAGACCAAGATCGCGGCAGAAACCGAGCGCGCCAATGCCGAGGCTGCCGCGCGGATGAACGCCGCCCTGGAAACCACGCGCCAGGCGCAGGCCCGCGCCGATGCCGCCTTGGCCGCAGCGCAGGCCCGGTCCGTCCAGGCCCCGTCCACCGCCGATGCCGACGCCGCCGCCGAAGCCGAGAGGGCGCGCAACGTCAAGGCGCGCGGCCGGGCCTCCACCGTGCTCACCTCCGGGCAGGGCGTGACAGGTGACAGCGGCATGCTCGCCGCACCCGCCGCCCGCGCGCTGCTGGGCTGACGCATGGACGCCCTCGCCAAGACCCTGATCCAGCGCCACGACGCGCTCAAGGCCGATCGCTCCAACTGGGAGCACCAGTGGCAGCAGATCGCCGAGTTCGTGAAGCCGATGCAGGCCGACTTCACCGTGCAGCGCATGCCCGGCGAGCGGCGCGGGCTGGAGGTGTTCGACGCCACCCCCGGCCTCGCGCTCGACAACCTCGCCGCCGGCCTGTGGGGCATGGTCACCAACAGCGCCAACACGTGGTTCAGCCTCGCGCACCCGGACGAGGCGATCAACGAGGACCACGAGGCCCGCGCCTGGATGGACGACGTCCAACAGCGCATGCTCAACCAGTTCAGCGCCAACGGGCAGGTGTTCTACTCGCGTGCGCTGGACCTCTACAGCCAGCTCGCGTGCTTCGGCACGGCCCTGATGTTCGTGGACGAGGCGGAGCCCGGGCGGCTGCGCTTCTCCGTGCGCGCGCTCACCGAATGCGTCATCGCGGAGGATGAGCAGGAGCGGGTGGACAGCGTGTTCCGCCGCTTCCACCTCTCGGCGCGCCAAGCGGTGCAGCGCTGGGGCGACAAGGCCCCGAAGCGCGCGCGCGACATGATGGATCGCACGCCCGACGCCAAGCTCTGCTTCCTGCACGCCGTCTACCCCAACAAGGAGCGCGAGCCCGGCCGACTGGACGGGCGCGGCAAGGCCTTCGCCTCCGTGCATGTCTGCGTGGACAGCGGCGAGCTGGTGCAGGTCGGCGGCTTTGACGAGTTCCCCTACATGGTGCCGCGCTGGTCCACCGCCACGCGCGGCGTCTATGGCGAGAGCCCGGCGCAGCTCGCCCTGTCCGACATCAAGACGCTCAACGTCATGAGCAAGACGTTCCTCATCGCCTCGCAGAAGGCGGCCGATCCGCCGATCCTGGCGGCCGACGAGAACGCCATGTTCCCGGTGCGCCTCACCCCGGGCGGCATCACCTACGGCGCCGTGGATGCCGAGGGCCGGCCGCTGCTGCGCACGCTGGACAGCACGGGCAACTTCGCCCTGACCGACGCCATGCTGGAGCAGAAGCGCATGGCCGTGCGCGAGGCCTTCTACGCCTCCCTGCTGATGATGGTGCAGCGCCCCAACGCCACGGCGACCGAGGTGCTGGCGCGGCAGGAGGAGCAGCTTCGCCTCATGGGCCCGCACCTGGGCCGCATCCAGGCGGAGTTCCTGGATCCGCTGATCGGGCGCGTGTTCAACGTGATGTGGCGCGGGAACCTGCTGCCTCCCCTGCCGCCCGCCCTGGCGCGCAACCCGGTGGTGCAGGCGGAGTACGTCTCGCCGCTGGCGCGCGCGCAGAAGGCCAGCGAGGCGCAGGCGGTGCTGCGGACCGTGGAGGCGGTGGTGCCGATCGCGCAGATCAGGCCGGACGTGGTGCGCAACTTCGACTGGGACCAGGTGGTGCGCGCCATCGCCCGCGGGCACGGCGTGCCGGCCAAGCTGCTCCGCGACCCGCGCGTGGTCGAGGAGGAAGCCGCGGCCGCGCAGGCGCAGGCGGCCGAGCAGCAGCAGCAGGCGCAGATGATGGAGATGGCCAAGGTGGCGCCGGGCGTGGCCAAGGCCGCCGAGACGATGGGCATGCAGGCATGACGGGCGACGACGTGACCGTGGCGTGGCAGGCCGTGCTCCAGCCCGGCGAGCGCAACGCGCAGGCCGTGCTCCAGGACCTCGCCCGGGTCTGCCACGTCGGCGAGACGACGCACGTGCCGGGCGATCCGCACGGCTCCGCGTTCCGCGAGGGCAAGCGGGCGGTGGCGCTCTACATCTTCGGCCGCCTGGGCGTGCCGCTGCATCCAACGGGAGGCTGATCATGGCGACGGTGGCATTCCAGGCCGCACGCATCACGGAGCGCACCATGTCCGTGACTTGGGCGGTGCTCCGGCAGGACGACGACGGTGCGGCCTTCGAGCGCACGGACTTCGCGGATCGGTCCATGCAGGTCTGGGGCGTCTTCGGCGCCGGCGCGACCCTGCTGATCGAGGGCACCAACGACCCGGCGACGGGCAACTGGCAGACGCTGACCGACCCGCAGGGCGTGGCCGTTTCGCTGACGGCGGCGCGGATCGAGCAGGTGCAGGAGGTGACGCGCTACATCCGCCCCCGCGTGGTGGGCGGAGACGGCACCACGGCCTTGACCGTGATCATGCTGGCGAGGGGCTGACCATGGCGGAGATGAGCATCGCGGAAGCGCTGGACGCCCTGCGGCCCATGGTGGCGCAGCGCAAGGCGCTGGACCGCCTGGAGGCCGTGCTGGGCACGGCGCACGCGGCGGAGGCGAGCCTCGCCGCCCTGGCCGGCCGCGTCGAAGCGGCGAAGGCTGAGGCTGAGGCGGTGGACGCCGCCTGCCGATCGGCCATCGCGGCGGATCGCAAGCGCGCGGCTGAGGCCGCGGCACGGGCGCTGGCGGCGGAACGGGACGCGCAGGCGCGGGCCGATGCGGCCGATGCGGCGGAGGCGGCGCGGCTGGCGAAGGCGCGCGCCGCGACCGAGGCGCAGATGGCGGCCGATGATGCCGCCATGGCGGATGCGGCGGCCCGGCGGACGGCGGCGGAAGCGGCTGCGGCGGAGGCGGAGGCGGCCCTGGCGGGTGCGCGCGTCATCCCGGCGACCGACTTCCTGGAGCGGTTCACGCCGGACGAAATCAAGGCGCTGAACGGCGATGCGGTGCTCTACGCCGCGTGCCTGCACGCCATCGCGCAGGGCGCGGTGAACCTCGACAGCGCGCGGCTGGCCGGCATGTTGCAGCGCGCGGTGGCGCTGGGGCTGCTGGGCGAGGCGCGGGCCTTCGAGGTGATGGCCTAGCCGATGGGCTTCCTGCGCCTCCAGGGCGGCGGCTTCCTGCTTCGGCAGGGCGGCGGGCGCTTCATCCTCCAGGCCGCCGCTGCGCTCGGCCTCTCGTGCTTTCCCGTCTTCCGGCGGCGCCGGCGGACCTAACCCCAGGAGCCTTCGATGAGCGACACCACCCCCGCGCCCGCCCCGGCGGAGAACGCGGCCCCGGCCAGCCCGGACACCACCGCACCGCCCGCCGCCGCCCTGTCTTCGACGGACTGGCGCGCCGGCCTGCCGGACGAGCTGAAGGCCGACCCGTCCATCCAGAAGTTCAACGACCCCGCCGCGCTGGCCAAGTCCTACGTCGAGGCGCAGAAGCTCATCGGCCGCAAGGGCGTGATCCTGCCCGGCGAGAACGCCACGCCCGAGGAGCAGGCGCAGTTCCGCGCCGCGCTGGGCGTGCCCGAGAAGGCGGAAGGCTACGACCTCAAGGCGCCCGAGGGCCTGCCGGACGGCGTGTGGGACGACGGTCACGCGCAGGCCTTCGCCGGCAAGGCGCACGAGCTGGGGCTGACGCCCGCGCAGGTGCGCGGCCTGGCCGAATGGCAGGCGCAAGCGATGGCCAAGGTGGGTGAGGCCGCGGCGCTGGAGCCGGACGGCCGCACCTGGCAGGACACACTGAAGGGCGAGTGGGGCGACGGCTTCGACGGCAAGCTGGCGCTGGCGCAGCGCGCGGCCAAGCAGTTCGGCGATGCGCCGGCGCTGGCCGCGATGGAAGCGAAAGCGGGCGGGGCGGCGATGGTGCGGATGTTCGCGCGCATCGGCGCGGCCCTGGGCGAGGACGCGCCGGCCGGGATGAACGCGGGCGGGGCGGGCACGCCGGGCGATGCCAAGGCGCAGGCCAGCGCCATCGTGGCGGACCGCGCCGGGCCCTACTGGAACCCGCTGCACCCGCAGCACCGCGAGACGGTGCAGCAGGTGACGCGCCTGCTGGCCGCCGCCGGGTAGGGCTTGCGGGGCGGGTCAGGGTTCGGGCAGGGTGGCGAGATGCGCGCCATGCTGATCCTGCCCGTCCTGCTGCTGCTCGCCGGGTGCAGCATGACCCTGCCGGTGCGCGGGCAGGTGGCGCAGACCGGCGAGACATTCGAGGGCAGCGCGACGGGCCGTCTCGACGGCGGCGGTGACCTGGTGGTGACCAGCAGCACCGGCGCGCGCTGCACCGGCCAGTTCGTCTACGTGACCGCTCGCCGCGGCGAGGGCACCTTCACCTGCGACGACGGCAGGATCGGCCCCTACACCTTCGTCTCCACCGGCACGCGCGGCACCGGATCGGGCACGCTCAACGGGCAGGTGATGACCTTCACCTTCGGCGGCTGACCCTCCCGGCCTAACCCTCCCGCGTAAGCAATGCCGCCGCGCTGGCCCGGCGCGGGTGCCGGCGCGCATACACTCGCCATGGACGCGAACGCAGCGCGCATCATGGCCCGTGCCGAGTGCCTGAAGGCGGCCATCGCCTTCCGCACGCCCGGCACCACGCCCGGCGCGACGCTGCTGATCGCGGAACAGTTCTGGGACTGGCTCGCCATCCCGGACGCGGACACGCCGGCTCCATGCCCGGCCCCGCTGACGGCGCCCAAAGCGGCGCGCCCGGCCGGGGCTCCCGGCAAGGCAGCGGATCGCGCGGAACCGCGCGGCAATCCCTCCGTCCCCGAAGCCTGATCCGAGGACCGGAGAACCATGTCCCTTCAGATCGAGACCGCCTGGGTCCAGCAGTTCCGCGCCAACTTCGACATGCTGGCGCAGCAGATGGACGCCCGCCTGCCCGCCACCGTCACCGTGGACACGCTGGCCGCCGAGATCGGCTACCGCGACCAGATCGGCGCGGTGGATGCCGTCCAGCGCACCACGCGCCACGGCGACACCCCCTTCACCGAAGTGCCCCATGCCCGCCGGCAGTTCCAGGCGGATGACTGGGAGGTGGGCGAGATCATCGACCGCCAGGACACCCAGCGCATGCTCACCAGCCCGCAGTCGGCCTACGCGCAGGCCTTCGCCGCCGGCTTCAACCGCCGCCGCGACATCACCATCCTGCGCGCCATGTTCGCCACCGCGCGCATCGGCAAGACCGGCGCGGACACCGTGGCCTTCCCCGCCGGCCAGGCCATCGCCGTGGACTACGTGGAAAGCGGCTCTGCCACCAACTCGGGCATGACCATCCCCAAGCTGCGGCGCGCGCTGGAAATCCTGGCCGATGCCGAGGCCTCGGACGGGCAGCTCACCATCGCCTGCTCGCAGCGCGAGCTGAACGGCCTGCTGCGCACGGTGGAAGTCGGCTCGTCCGACTACAACAACGTGAAGGCGCTGGTGAACGCCGAGGTGAACACCTTCATGGGCTTCACCTTCGTGCGCCTGCCCTCCGCGCGCTTCGAGCTGGACGGCTCCAGCCATCGCCGCATCCCCGCCTACCACAAGGCCGGCGTGCTCTACGCGCAGATGGCGGAGACGGACATCAACGCGGCGCCCGACCCGACCAAGGGCTTCAACACGCGCATCCACGGCCGCGCCTCCTTCGGCGCCACCCGCCTCGAAGAGGCGCGGGTCGTGGAGATCAAGTGCTCCACGTCGGTGTTCTGAGGAGAACGGACCCATGCCCTTCGCGAACGCATCCGCCGCCGCCGCCGGCGGTTCCGGCAACATCTCCGCTGCCCTCATGGGCGGCAAGCAGCGCTCCGCCACCGCGGTGTTCAACCTCGCCTCCGACGCGGCCGGCACCTACGTGGCGCCGATCCGCCTCCCGCGCGGCGCGGTGGTGCAGGGCGTTGCCCTGAACACCTCCGTCTCGCTCGGCTCCGCCACGGTGGCGGTGGGCATCGCGGGGACGACCGGCAAGTACCGCGCCGCCGCCGCGCTCACCCTGACGGACCAGGCGGTCTACACGGCGCTGAACGCCGTGCAGGGCGTGCCGCTGGCGGCGGAGGAGCAGATCATCCTCACCACCGCCGTAGCCGCCCTGCCGGCCTCGGGGCGCCTGGTGGTCCGCATCGACTACAACGACGCGACCTGACGCATGCCCGCCTCGGAAGTCGCCCTGGCCAACCGTGCCTTGGCCTTCCTGGGCGCGGATGCGCTGACGTCGCTGGACGACGACACGGTCAGGGCCGCCCGCTGCAAGGCGGCCCTGCCCCTCGCGCGGGACTACGTGCTGCGCTCCTACCCATGGAACTGCGCCACCCGGCGCGCGCTGCTGCCCGCGCTGGCGGAGGCGCCGGCCTACGGCTTCGCGCGGGCCTTCCAGCTTCCGGCCGACTGCCTGCGGGTGATCGCGCTGGACACCACGCCCGCCCTGCCGGCCTGGCGCGTGGAGGGGCGGCTGCTGCTGACCGATGCGGGCGCGCCCCTGCCGCTGCGCTACGTGGCGCGCGTCACCGAGGTGGCGACCCTGGACGAGATGGTGGCGGACGCCATCGCCGCGCGCCTCGCCGCCGACCTCGCCTATGCCCTGACCTCGAATGCCAGCCTGACGGACGGCATGGTGCGGCTGGCGGAGGCGCGGCTGGCGCAGGCGCGGCGGGTGGACGCCATCGAGGCATCGCAGGATGCGGCGGTAACCGCCGACCTGTGGGCCGGGGCCCGCTTCTGATGCCGCGCGCTGTCCCCCTCATCAGCGCCTTCAACCGCGGCGAGCTGACGCCGCTGATGCGCTCGCGCGTGGACCTCGACATCTACCAGCGCGCCACCGCGCGGATGGAGAACATGATCCCGCTGGCGCAGGGCCCCGCCACGCGCCGGCCCGGCACGCGCCACATCGCCCGCGCCAAGGCGGACGCTGCGGTGCTGCTGATCGAGTTCGAGTTCTCCGCCGTGCAGGCCTACGTGATCGAGGCCGGGCCGAACGTCTTCCGCTTCTTCCGCAACGGCGCGCTGATCGAGACGAGCCCGGGCGTGGCCTACGAGGTGGCGACGCCGTATTCGGCGGCCGACCTCGCCGGCCTGCAATGGGCGCAGTCGGCGGACGTGCTGTATCTGGCGCACCCGAACCACGCGCCGCGCAAGCTGTCGCGCACCGGGCACACGGCCTGGACGCTGGCCGCGATCGCCTTCACCGCTACGCCGGCCGAATGGACCGGGACCAACTACCCGGCCTGCGTCACCTTCTTCCAGTCGCGCCTGTGGTGGGCCGGCACGCCCGGCCAGCCGCAGACCATCTGGGGCAGCAAGACGGGCGATTTCGAGAACCTGACGACGGGCGCGCCAGCCGACAGCGCGCTGAAGCTGACCATCGACGACGACCAGATGAACGCCATCCGCTGGCTGCGCGCGCAACGGGTGCTGCTGATCGGCACCGCCTCGGGCGAGTTCGCGCTGTCGGGCGGGTCGAGCGGCGAGCCGGTGACGCCCTCCAGCCTGCAATGCATCCGCCAGGGGTCCATCGGCTCGGGCCCGGTCGGCGCCACCAGCATCGGCAACAGCGTGATCTTCGTGCAGCGCGCCCGGCGCAAGATCATGGAGATCGCCTACGCCTTCGATGCAGACGGCTACGTGGGCGGCGAGCTATCGCTGATGGCCGGGCACCTGCTGCGCGCCGGCGTGGCGCGCATGGCCTGGCAGCAGGAGCCGTGGCGCGTGCTGTGGCTGGTGATGCTGGACGGCACGCTGGTCGGCATGACCTTCATGAAGGATCAGCAGGTGGTGGGCTTCCACCGCCACCCCATCGGCGGGACGGGCGTGAAGGTGCTCTCGGCCGCCTGCATCCCCGGCATCGGCGCCACGGAACTGTGGCTGCTGGTGGAGCGGACCATCGCGGGCGGGACGCGGCGCTACGTGGAGCGGATGGAGCCGGAGTTCTGGGCGGACGACGGCGACGCGCGCCCGACTTTGGGCGCCGTCTTCATGGACAGCGCCATCACCTACGCGGGCGTGCCGGCCAGCGCCATCGCGGGGCTGGACCACCTGGAGGGGCAGACGGTGCAGGTGCTGGCGGACGGCGCGGCGCATCCGGGGCGGGTGGTGTCGGGGGGCGCCATCACCTTGCAGCGGCCGGCCTCGCGCGTGGCGGTGGGGCTGCGGGCTGACGCGTTGGTGCGGACGCTGGACCTGTCGGTGGGCGCGCAGGACGGCACGGCGCAGACGCGCCACCGCCGGGTGAACGAGGTGGGCGTGGTGCTGCATCAGTCGATGGGGTTCGAGATCGGGTACATGGATGATCGGTCGGGGGCGGAGGTGACGGACCTGGTGGAGACGCGGCGGCCGGCGACGCCGATGGACGCGCCGCCGCCGCTGGTGAGCGGGCCGCTGGTGGCCATGGTGCCGTCCGACCATCAGCGGGAATGCCGGTTGGTGGTGCGCTCGAGCCAGCCCCTGCCGCTGACGCTGGTGGCGCTGGCGCCGCGCGTGCAGGGGGCCTGACGATGTGCGTCCCCATGGTGGCCGCCATCGCCATCGCCTCCATCGTCGCCACCGTGGCCGGCACGGTCTACAGCGTCTCGGCGCAGCAGCAGGCGGCGTCCAAGAACGCCGCGGCCATGCGGTCCGCCGCCGAGGCGAATGCCCGCGCTGCCCAGGAAATCGCGGAGATGAACGCGCTCACCGAACTTCGGGTGGCGCGCTCCAATGCTGAAGCGCTGGCCAGCACGGCGGCCGCGGAGGCGCAGATCGCGGAGGCCAACGCCACGCGCCTTGACGCCACCGCGGTCGCCACGGTCGCGGCGGGGCAGGCGGAGGAGGATCGCGCGCGCACCCGCTCGCGCTTCCTGCTGGCGGACCAGCGGGCGCGCTACGGCGCGGCCGGGGTGGTGCTGGAAGGCTCGCCGCTGGAAGTGCTGGCCTTCTCGGCCGGGCAAGAGGAGCTGGACGCTCTTACGCTGCGCTTCAACGCGGGCGTGCGGGCCGATGACCTGCGGGCGCAGGGGGCGTCCACCCGGCTGGAGGCATCGCTGGGCGTGCAGGACGCGGCGCTGCGCGGGCGCAACCTGCTGTCGGACGCCATCCTGAAGGGCGAGACGGGCGTGGCCTCGGCGCGGCTGTCCGGGCAGGCCGCCACCGGCAACGCCATCACGGCCGGGCAGGCGGGCATCGCCAACGCGCGGGCCAGCGCCACCGGCACGCTCATCAGCGGCGCCGGGCAGGTGCTGGGCAGCTCCAGCGCGCAGACCCTGGCGGCGAGGTTCGGCTGATGGCCACCATCCGCATTCCCTTCGCCGATACGGCCATCGCCACGCCGAACCCCGGGGCCGGGCAGGTGCGCGCCGACCTGCGCCCGGCGCTGCGCGACCCGCGCGCCGGCCAGATGGACCCGCAGACCGGCAGCCGCAGCATCACCGCGGGCAACGTGGACCCCGGGGCGATGGCGGCACCCGGCACGGCGCTGATGCGCTCGGCCGGCGCGCTGGACCAGCTCGCCGAGCGCGAACAGCAGATGGCGGACCAGGTGGCCATCCGGCAGGCGAATACCGCCCTGGACGGCGCGGCCCGCAGCTTCGAGGAGACGGCGACCCAAGGGCCGGTGCGCCCGCGCGGCGACGTGGTGGCCGATTTCCGCCGGCACATGACCGAGGCCGCGGCGACGGTGGGGCGCGACATTTCCCCGCGTTCGCGCGACATGTTCAACGCGAACATGGAAGCCTTCGTGGAGGCGCGCGCCTTCACGGTGGGGCGGGAGGCATTCCAGCGCCAGTCGCAGGCCGCGGTCGCCTCCCTCCAGGACGGCACGCGCGAGACGGCGAACGCCGCCGCGCAGGCGCGCAACCCGGCGGAGCGCGCCCTGCTGCTCCAGCGCGGCGAGGCGGACATCCAGGCCGCGGTGGAAGCCGGCTACCTGAACCCCGAGGCGGCCGGGCGGCTGCGGCGCGGCTTCAACCAGGACGTGGAGATGGCGGACGTGAACCGCCTGATGGCCACCGACCCCTCCGCCGCCATCCGCCTGCTGAACGACCCCGGCCGGACCCCGCATATCGAGGCGGACCGCCGGCAGGTGCTCATCAACAACGCCCTGACCCGGCGCGATGCCATGGCGGCGCGCGGCGAGGCGGCGGCGGCGCGCGCCGAGGCCCGGACCGCCCGGGCGGTGGGCGAGTTCAACGGGCTGCTGGCCGCGGGCATCGTGCCCGAAGGCCGCGCCGAGACGGTGCTGGCCATGGCGCGCGGCACGCCGCTGGAACCCCAGGTGCGGCAGATGATCGCGGATGCGCGCGGCGTCTCGGCCTTCGCCCTGGCCAGCGCGCAGGATCAGGAGAAGCTCCTGGCGGAAGCGCAGGGGCGCGTGCGGGCGCCGAACGCCACGGACGCGGACCTCGCCCACTTCCAGCGCCTTCAGGGCGTGCGGGAGGCTCAGTTGCGCGGCTACCAGCAGGATGGGCTGGGCCGGGCGGTGCAGGAGGGCATCGTGCCGCCGCAGCCGCCGATCGATTGGACCAGGCCGGACAGCCTGAACGGGCGTGTGGAGGCGGCGGCCGGCGTGTCGGCGCGGCGCGGCTACGCCATCTCGCCCTTCAACCGCGAGGACCTGGCGCAGGCGGTGCAGCAGTTCACCGCGGGCAACCCCGATCAGCGCCTCGCCATCGTGCAGGCGGTGACGGGCATCAACGACCCGCAGGTGCGCGCCGCGGCGGTGCAGCACCTGGAGCGCGCGCGCGGTGATGCCGGGCGCCTGCCGCCGGGCACGCTGGTGCGGGTGGCGGACATGCTGCGGAGCGGCACACCGGAGGGGGTGACGGCGGCGCGGCGGCTGATCGGCGCCCTGGGGGCGGACGTGTCGGACCGGGCGCGCAGCGCGGGCGAAAGCGCCGAGATGCGCGCCGCTCTGGAAAGCGCGCAGTCCAGCGGCGTGCAGGGCGTGCGGGTGCGCGCCGCGGCGGTGGCCGGGGGCGGGCCATTCGCCGCGCTGGTGAACCGGGACATGGACGTGATCCGCCGCGCGGCATCCGAGGGCATGGCCAGCGGCGAGGCCAACGCCTCGCGCGCGGTGCGGGAAGCGCAGCGCCAGTGGAACGCCGAGTTGGCGACGGTGGATGATCCATCGCTTGCCCACGTGTACTTCCCCGCGGCGCGGGCCAACCCGGCGCAGGTGACGGCGGGGCTGCGCGCCCTGCGCGACGCCGCGGCCGTTGTGCCGGCCGATCCGGCGCAGGGCGGGGAGGCGAACCTCGCCGCTCGCCAGCGCGCCGCGGCGGCGCGCACGGCCGTGTGGATCAACGAGGGGCCGAACTTCTCCCTGGTGGCGCGCGGCGCGGCCGGGGCGCCCGTGGTGCTGCGGCAGGCCACGCTGGACGAGGTGACGGGCACGGCCCGTCGGCAAGAGGCTGAGCGCCCCGCCGTCGCGCCGCCGCGCCCGCCCGGCCAGCAGCGCCAGGGCCGCATGCTGCCGACGCGGGAGCCGGAGGTGCAATGAGCGACCTGCTCGACATCGCGCCATCCCTGCCGCGCTACGCCCCCGAGGGCGAGGCCGCGCTGCTGGCCGGGCGGGAGCCGGGACTGGGCGAGTTCCTGGGCGCCTCCGTGGACGAGGGCTGGTGGAACACGGGCGCCGAGGCCGCCGCCACCCGCGGGCGCGAGGTGGCCGGCGCGCGGCGCGACGCCACGCCCCTGACGCGCGAGGACTGGCAGGGCTCCGGCCTGGCGCGGGACGGCCTGTCCTGGGACGAGCGGATGACGCGCGGCCGGGCGGAGGCCATGGCGCGCACCTTCGACGAGAACGCCTACCGCCGGAACCTGATGGCGGCGCGCGACCCGGGCGGCTTCGAGGCGGCGCTTGGCTTCGGCGGCATGCTGGTGGGCGCGATCGCCGACCCGCTGAACTTCCTGCCGGTGGCCGGCCCGCTGGCGGCCGGGGCGCGGGCGGCCGGGTTGGCGCGCACCGCGGCGGTGCTGGCCCGCCCGGGCGTGGGCGGATCGGCGCTGCGCGGTACGGTGGACGCGCTGGGCGGCACGGTGGTGGCCGCGCCCCTGACCTACTCGACCCAGGCGCGCTACGGCGACGAGATCACCTTCGACCGGGTGCTGGCGGACCTCGCCATCGGCGCCACCATCGGCGCGGGCTTCGGCGCAGCGGGCGGCCTGCTGGGGCGCGTGCAGCCGGATGCGCTGGCCTCCGTGCGGGCGCTGGACGCGGCGGCGCGGGACGTGGCGGCGGGGCGCCCGCCTGAGGTGCCGGCGGGGCTGGTGACGCGGGCGGTGGAGGATGCGGTGGCGCGCGCGGCGCCGCCGGAGCTGCGCGGGGTGACGCTGGCGGAGCTGCCGACGTCGCCGGAGGGCCTGCCCGTGACGCGGGCGGAGTTCGCCGCGCTGATGGACCGGGAGCGCCTGACGCACCCCGTGACGATGGAGGATCTGGAGGCGCGCGACCGCGGGGAGGCCGCGGCCAATCCGCAGGCGCGGCCGGTGCTGGACCTGCTGGACGCCATGAAGCGCGGGGAGGACAAGCCGAAGGGCGAGAAGTCCCTGACGCAGTTCGTGGTGGAGAACGGCGGCATCCGCGACGAGCGCGGCGACGTGCGGAACATGATGGGCGACGGCACCCGCACCCGGCCTGGGCTGCTGAACGACGCCCGCGGCCTGCCAGCGGACGAGATGGCGGAGAAGGCCCGCGCCGCCGGCTACTTCCCCGAGTTCGGCGAGGCCGACGATGCCGGCTACGGCATGAAGGCGTTCCTGGAAGCCCTGGACGAGGACCTGAACAAGTCCCGCGTGCGCCTGGGCCGGACCGAGGACGCCCGCGCCCGTCAGACCACTGAAGCCCTGGGCGACCTCGACCGGCTGCTGGAGCGCAACGGCGCGTCCATCACCGATCCGCCCGACCGCATCCTGGAGGTGCTGCGCGGGCTGCGCGAAGACGCGCCGACGCGCACCTTGGATGACCTGGTGCGCGAGGATGACGCCTACGGCTGGTACCGCGACGCCCTGGACGCCCGGCGCAACATGGACCGCCTGTCCACCTCCGCGCCCGCCGCCGAACCCCGCGCGCCCCTCATGGACGCCGCCCCGGCCGCGGCCAATGCGCCGGACCCCGACATGGCCGCCCTGGACGCTCTGCGCGCCGAGGGCCGCGTCAGCCCGGCGGACGAGGCGATCCTGCGCGCCGGCAACGACGCTGCCGACGAACTCGATGCCGCCGCCAATGGCCTGGAGGAAGCGGGCGCCTGCCTGCTGAGGAACCTCGCATGAGCTGGAAGACCTGCGCCGCCGCCGTCCGCCAGGCCGCCGGGCGCGACCTGTCCGACGACCAGGTGGCGGACATCTTCGAAAGCGCGCAGCGCCGCCAGCGCGCCCTGGAGGCGTCGGGGCAGCTTGACCGGCTGGACGACCGGCTCCGCGAGGCGGTGGCCGCCGATGCCGAGGCGCTGCGGGTGCAGGCCGCGCTGGCGCGCAAGCACGCGGCCCTGTCCATCATCGCCAAGGACCGGGCGGTGAACCACGTCACCGGGCTGGTGGGGGCGGGCCTGTCCTACCGCAACGCCGTGCTGGCGCTGTTCGAGGGCACGACGCGCGGCGTGGCCAACGCCCGCAAGTCCATCGCCGCCACCAAGCTGGCCTACGAGGCGCGCTTCGTCGGCGGGATGATGGGCCGCATCGCCCGCGAGGTGCCGCACGCCGAGGGCATGCTGCGCGACCGCGAATTCCTGGACGACGTGGTGCGCGAGATGATGGAGGCCCGCGAGGGCGGGACGCCGGGCAGCACCGGGAATGCCGACGCTCGCACGGTGGCGCGCATCTTCGCGGAGAGCGCCGAGACCTCGCGCACCGACCTGAACCGGCTGGGCGCGAACATCGGCAAGCTGGACGGCTGGGCCGGCGCGCAGATCCACGATGCCGACCGGATCGGCGCCGTCAGCAAGGCGGAATGGGTCGGCTCCATCCTGCCGCGCCTCGACCTGGCGCGCAGCTTCGACGGGCTGGACGAGGCGGGCGCGGCCAAGGCGCTGGGCAACGTGTGGGAGAACATCGTCTTCGGGCGGGAGCGCGGCGACGCGCCGGACCCGGCCGGCACCGGCTTCACCGGGCCGCTGAACGTGGCGCGGGCCCTGGAGCGCCACCGGGTGCTGCACTTCAAGACGGCGGATGACTGGCTCGCCTACAGCCAGGCCTTCGGGCAGGGGCACATCTTCGACGGGATGATCGCGCACCAGTCCCGCGCGGCGCTGAACGCGGCGCAGATGCAGATGCTGGGCCCCAACCCGGGCGCGGTGCTGGCCTCCGTGCTGGACACGCTGCGCCGCCGGGTGGACGTGGACGACGCCATCGCGCCCGCCGACAAGATGGCGGTGAAGGCGAAGCTGACCGACCAGGATGGTGCCGCGGTGGGCATCGCCTTCCGCATCGCCTCGGGCGCGGCGATGATCCCCGTCAGCCGCACCATGGCGGACATCGGCGGCGGCATCCGGGCGTGGCAGGCGCTGTCCAAGCTGGGCGGCGCGGTGATCTCCTCCATCACCGACCTGCCGACTGCCATCGTCAACCTGCGCTTCAACGGCATGACCTTCGGCGAGGCGGCCGGCGGGCACCTGCGCGAGTTTCTGGGCGGGCGGGGGCGCGGCGAGCAGCGCGAGTTGGCCTTCCTGCTGGGCGAGGGCTTCGACGGCATCATCGGCCACCTCACCAGTCCCTACGTGGCGGCGGACACCGCCCCGGGGGCGATGCAGTCCGTGCTGTCATCTTTCTTCCGCTGGACGGGGCTGAGCCTGTGGACGGACGCCAACCGGGCGGCGACGGCGCGCGTGCTGTCGGCGCATCTGGGCCGGCAGGCCGGGATGGAGTTCGCGCAGCTTCCGGCGCGGATGCAGAACGTGTTCAACCAGCACGGCATCACGCCTGCGGCATGGGACGCGATCCGCACGGGCGGGCTGCGCGAGATCGAGGGGCGGCCCTACCTGACGCCGGAGGGCATCGCCGATGCGGACGCGGAACTGGCGCTGCGGCGGTACTTCGCCGATGAGGCGGCGTCCGCCGTGCTGGAGGCGGATGCCGCGACCCAGCGATGGACGACGGGCGGGCTGGCGCGCGGCACGGCGGCCGGCGAGGCGGTGCGCTTCATCATGCAGTTCAAGGCCTTCCCCATCGCCTTCACGCAACGGGTGATCGGCCGGGCCTACCAGGGCGGCGCGGAGGGAAGCAGCGCGGGTGCGGCGCATATCGGGACGCTGGTCGCGGGGCTGACGGTGATGGGCTATGCTGCCATGACCGCGAAGGATGCGATCAGGGGCTATGAGCCGCGCGAGGTGGTTGACGAGGATGGCAACCCGCGCGTTGCGACGATCCTTGCTGCCCTCGTCCAGGGCGGCGGTGCTGGCATCTATGGCGATTTCCTGTTTGGCCAAGTCAGCCGTTCTGGCAATTCTGCTCTGGAAAACCTCGCCGGCCCCGCCGCCTCCGACGCCGCGCGATGGGTCAACCTCCTCAGCCGCGCCCGCGACGGCGACGCCAAGGCCGCCGACGCGCTGACTGCGGCGATCGGCTCCACGCCCTTCGCCAACGTGTTCTACGCCCGGCCGGCGCTGGACTACCTGTTCCTCAACGCCCTGCGCGATACGCTCTCGCCCGGATACCTGCAACGGCAGGACCAGCGGCGCCGGGAGCAGTTCGGCCAGGACCCCCTCATCGCGCCATCCGACCGCATGGCCTTCGACCTGTTCTGACGGGAGCCGCAGCATGACGCTCGCCACCACATCGTCTCGCGTGGACTACACCGGCAACGGGGTGTCCACCGCCTTCGCGGTGCCCTTCGCCTTCTTCGACGCGGCCGAGCTGCGAGTGATCGAGCGCGTGATCACGACGGGCGTCGAGGCGGTGCTGGCGCTGGGCACCCACTACACGGTCAGCGGCGGCGCGGGCGTGGCCGGCACCGTCACCGCGGTAACGGCGCCGGCGGCGACCAGGCGTTGGACGATCCTGCGCGCCACCCGGCGCACCCAGGAGGTGGACTACCAGCCCAACGACCCGTTCCCGGCGGAGACGCACGAGCGCGCGCTGGACCGGGCGATGGCGGTGGCGCAGGAGATCGAGCGCGACAACGCGCGTGCGGTGCGGGTGGCGGAGACGGATGCGACGGCGCCGGTGCTGCCGAATTCGACGGCCCGGGCCGGGCGGTATCTCGCCTTCGACGCGAATGGCGATCCGGTGCCGGCGGCGGGGACGGCGGGTCCGCCGATTTCGCCCTTTGCGTCGACGCTGCTGGACGATGCCGACGCCGCGGCGGCGCGCGCGACCTTGGGGGCCAGTACGACCGGCGGCGCGCTGTTCACCGCGGCCGACGCCGCGGCGGCGCGCACGGCCTTGGGGGCCAGCGCTACCGGGGGCGCGCTGTTCACCGCGGCCGACGCCGCTGCCGGGCGGGTGGCCATCGCCGCCGCCCCCCTGCCGCAATCCGCCGTGGGCGTTGGTCAGATGGTGGGCATCAACTCCGGCTCCGGCTCGGCGCTGACGCTGCCGGTCAACGGCTCCTGGGCTTGGTGGTACCGCGGCATCAACAACGGGACCGGCGCGGGCACCGGCGTGGAGGCGGTGGGCGTGGGCACGGCCGGCGGCACGACCATCCAGGGCGGCACCGCGGGCATCGTCTACGCCGGCTGGGCATGGAGGATCGCATGATGACCCCGAAGCACCTGCGCCCGGACGGCAGCTACGTCGTCACCCTGGCCAACGGCTGGGATTACCACGTCACGCCGGGCGATCCGCTGTTCGCGCAGGCGGAGGCGCTGGACTGGGCGGGCGTGCTGCCCGAGCCGGTGCCCGAGGCGGTGCCAGCGCCGCCGCCCGTGCTGACCAAGGTGATGCTCATCGACCGGCTGACCGATGCCGAGCTTGCCGCGGCGGATGCCTGGCTGCGGACGGCGGCGACGGTGCGCCAGCGGCGGCGATGGGATGACGCCGTGCAGTTGGACCGGGCGGACCCGGACCTCGTGGCGATGATGGACGGGCTGTTCGGGGCCGCGCGGCGCGCGGCGCTGCTGGCGTGAGGGGGAAATCCCCCGGCGCAGCGTAACGCGTGCGGCCGGGGGGAGCGGGGGGATTTGCTCGATGGGGGAATACCGGATGGCGGCATATCGTTGCCAGAGAATATTGACGTGACGCCGGAGGGGGGTGCCGGCGGCTGGGGCAGCGCGGGGGCTGACCTGGCCGTGGCAGTGGGGGCCGCCCTTGCCGGCGTGTACGCCAAGGCGCGCGGCGAGCCGGAACCGTGGACCTTGCGCGCCATGACGGCGCGGATGGTGGACGGCCTGGCCGCCGGCGCCTTGGCCGTGGGCGTGGCCGGCGCGCTCAAGGCGTGGTGGCGGGTGGAGGATATCCGCCTGCTGATCGGCATCTCGGCCGCGCTCGGCATGATCGGCGTCTCGTCCATCAGCGATGCCCTGACGCGCGCCGTGCGGGCGCGGGTGGGCGGGCCATGACGCTCGCCGCGCTGGCCCTGCTGATGCTGCCGGCGCTGCCGGTGCAGCGCCTGCCCGCGCTGCCGGCCAGCGCGATACCCGCCCGCCTGGAGGCGCGCGCGTGACCCGCCCGCCGGTCTGGCGGGTGCTTCAACGGATCAACGAGGGGAGAGTGCGATGTCGTACGTGATGGACCGGCTGCGCGAGCCGGGCACCTGGCGGGCGCTGGCGCTGGCCGGCGTGGCGCTGGGCCTGTGGGGCGAGGCGCAGGCGGTGATGGCCGCCTCCGCGCTGGCCGGGCTGGTGGCGGCGCTGCTGCCGGAGGGCGGGCGTTGACCCCGCGCGAGGAAGTGACCGTGCAGCTCGCCGAGGCGCTGCGCCATGACTTGGAGCACGTGACCATCCTGGGCGTGACGGCGAATGGCAAGCTGGTGTTCCTGACCACGCGCGGCACGTCGGACATGCGGCGCGACGTGGACGATGCGCGCGCGCTGCTGGGGGTGGCCGATGCTTGACGCCCTGCGGCGCTGGTGGACCGGCGGCGAGCGCCCCGCCGGGCCGGTGGTGGTGGCGCGGCCGGACATCCCGCCGCCGTCCAGCGACTTCATCGGCGCGGCCACGCTGCCCGGCCGCTTCGACGCCTGCCTGCCCGTGATCCTGCGGCATGAGGGCGGCTATGTGGACCACCCGCGCGATCCGGGCGGCTGCACCAACTGGGGCATCACCCGCGCCACGCTGGAGGAATGGCGGGTGCGGCCTACCACCTGCGGGGACGTGCGCGCCCTGACCACCAAGGAGGCGGGCGACATCTACCGCGCCCGCTACTGGCGCGCGGTGCAGGCCGATGCCCTGCCGCCGGGCGTTGACCTTATGGTGTTCGACGGCGCGGTGAACAGCGGCCCCGGCCAGTCCATCCGGTGGCTTCAGCGCGCCGTGAGCGTGGCGGATGACGGGCGCATCGGGCCCGTCACCCTGGCGGCCGTGGCGCGGCACTCGCCGGGCGGGATGATCTTTGCTATCGCGGGGGCGCGCATGGCCTTCCTGCGGCGCCTTTCGGCCTGGGGCACCTTCGGGCGCGGCTGGGAACGGCGCGTCATGGACGTGCAGGCCGAGGCACTGCGAATGGCGAAGGTGCGCCCGCCGCGCTGACACGTCGCGCCGGCCCCTCGCGGCATTCCGCCGCGCGGCGCGATGGCCCCCGGCTTGCCTGTCCTAGTGGGCGGCCGGGGGCGGAACGCGGCGGCAACAACCGTGACAACCACGGCGGGAACATGGCGGGACGGCCCGGAAACAGAGCGTTGATTTAGAACGGTTCCGCCTGTTTCTGCACGAAGATCGCTTTCATGGGGCGCAGCTTCGCATGGCGCGCGCCGTCCTTGAAGGGGCCGCTTCTGCCGCAACGCCGGGCGGCGCTGCCCAGCGGGTGGGCACACCGCGCCCGCCGCGGCGCAACCGGCCGCCGCATCGCGCTTGCGCGGCCGCGCGGCTTGCCGCCACATGCCGGCATGGACACCGACGACCGCGGCGGCCCCGCCCAGCCCCTGCTCGCACTCGACGGGCTGGTGAAGCACTTCCCGCTGAAGGGCGGGCTGCTTGGCCGCACCCAGGCGGTGGTGCGCGCGGTGGACGGCGTGGGCTTCGACGTCCGCAAGGGCGAGACGCTGGGCATCGTGGGCGAATCCGGCTGCGGCAAATCCACCACCGCGCGGCTGCTGATGCGGCTGATGGAACCCGATTGCGGCACCATGGTCTTCGACGGCGAGGCGGTGGGCGAGGGGCTGGCCGGCGGCATCGCCATGCGCGACTACCGCCGCCAGGTGCAGATGGTGTTCCAGGACAGCTACGCGAGCCTCAACCCCCGCCTGCCGATCGAGGACAGCATCGCCTTCGCCCCGCGCGTCCACGGCCTGTCCGACGCCGACGCGCGGACCCGCGCGCGCGACATGCTGGCCGCGGTGGGCCTCGCCCCGTCCGGCTTCGCGCACCGCTACCCGCATGAGCTGTCGGGCGGGCAGCGCCAGCGGGTGAACATCGCCCGCGCGCTGGCCCTGCGCCCCCGGCTGGTGATCCTGGACGAGCCGGTGAGCGCGCTGGACAAGTCGGTGGAGGCGCAGGTGCTGAACCTGCTGGTGGACCTGAAGGCGGAATTCGGCCTCACCTACGTCTTCATCTCCCACGACCTGAACGTGGTGCAGTACATCAGTGACCGCGTATTGGTGATGTACCTGGGCGAGGTGGCGGAGATCGGGCCGGTGGACGCCATCTACGCCAACCCCACGCATCCCTACACGGCGGCGCTGCTGGACAGCCGGCCCTCCATGGACCCCGCGCGCCGGCGCACGAAGCCGCCGCTGACGGGGGACCCGCCGAACCCGGTGAACCCGCCCTCCGGCTGCCGCTTCCGCACGCGCTGCCCCCATGCCGAGGCCGTCTGCGCGGCGCGCAAGCCCATCATGGCGCAGCTCGGCGGCGGGCACCTGGCGGCGTGCCACATGGCGGACCCGGCATCGGGCCACTCGCTGGCCGGGAGGATGGCGGCATGAGCCTCGTCAGCCTGAAGGACCTGCACGTCACCTTCCGCACGCGCGACCGCACGGTGCACGCGGTCAACGGCGTGGACCTCGACCTCGCGGCGGGCGAGACGCTGTGCATCCTGGGCGAATCCGGCTCCGGCAAGTCGGTCACGCTGCGGGCGCTGATGAAGCTGCTGCCCCGCTTCGCCGAGGTGCGCGGCGGCATCGAGGTGGCGGGGCAGGACGTCTCGCGCATGACGGAATCGGAACTCACCGACTTCCGCGGCCGCGACGTGGCGATGATCTTCCAGGAGCCGATGACGGCCATGGACCCGGTCTTCACCGTGGGCAAGCAGATCAGCGAGACGGTGCGCCGGCACGAGAAGGTGTCCCAGGCCGCCGCCGACGCGCGCGCGCTGGAACTGCTGGAGCTGGTCCAGATCCCCTCGGCCAAGCGCCGCCTCGCCGCCTACCCGCACGAGCTGTCCGGCGGGCTGCGCCAGCGCGCGATGATCGCCGTCGCGCTCGCCTGCCGCCCCAAGCTGCTGCTGGCCGACGAGCCGACCACCGCGCTGGACGCCACGGTGCAGATCCAGGTGCTGCTGCTGCTGCGCGACCTCCAGCAGCGCATGGGCATGGGCGTGATCTTCGTCACCCACGACCTCGGCGTGGCGGGCGAGATCGCGGACCGCGTGGCGGTCATGTATGCCGGCCGGGTGATCGAGGACGGCCCCGTCGCCGGCCTGATGCGCGCGCCGCTGCACCCCTACGCCCAGGGGCTGCTGGGCGCCACGGTCCATGCCGGGATGCGCGGTAAGCGGCTCACCACCATCCCCGGCGCGCCGCCGGCGCTGGACGTGGCGCCCACCGCCTGCGCCTTCGCGCCGCGCTGCGCGCACGCGCACGACGCCTGCCTCCAGGGCGTGCCGGCGATGCGCGGGCCGGAGCCGGGGCGTCAGGCGCGCTGCGTGCTGGTGCCCGGCATGGTCGCCGCCGCCGCCTGAGTCCGGGCCGCGAAGGCCTCGCACTGCGCCAGCGCCTCGCCGATGCTGGTGACCAGCGCGCCGGCCGCGCCGTCCTGGCGCAGCGCCTCCAGCATCGGGCTGCCCGGGTCGGCGTGCCAGACGCCCACCACCACCCGCGCCTCGGGCAAATGCCGCGCCAGGCGGCGCAGGGCGGTGCGGACGCCGGCAACCGAATTGCCCTCCTCCAGCACGCTCAGGCACACCAGCCGCACGCGCCCCGCATCCAGCGTGCCGATGGCGCTGGCGTCCAGCGCGCCGGGGCCGGTGGCGGCGGCGCCGAAGCCGTCGCGCTTCAGCGCCAGGGCGGCCAGGCGGGCGGCGGCCTCGTCGAAGGGGCCGCGCACGGGGATGCAGAGCACCGCGCCCTCCGTGCCCCATTCGTCGCCTCGCGGCGTGGCCTCGGTGGTGTCGGCCAGCTCGTCCAGCAGGGTGCCGGCGGCGGTGCGGATGGCGTCCAGCCGGTCGGCCTCCAGCGCCTCGCGGCTCCAGTCGGCGGCGGCCAGCGACAGGCCGCGCAGCGCCACCGCGTCGGCATAGGCGGGCAGGGCGCCGCCATCGGCCATGGCGGCGCGCGCCTGGGCGACCAAGCCGTCGGCGTCGCCCTCCATGGCGCGCTGGTAGAAGGTTTCCTCCGGCAGCAGGGGCGGGCGGTCGCCCAGCAGCACGTCCAGGAACTCCAGCTGCGGCACGTGGCGGCCCAGCACGACGAGGCCGACGGTAAGCGGCGTGGCGATCAGCAGGCCGATCGGGCCCCACAGCATGGTCCAGAAGGACGCCGACAGGATCACGGACAGCGGCGACAGGCCGGTGCGCCGGCCGAAGACCAGCGGCTCCACCACCTGTCCCATCAGCAGCTCGCCCACCATGATCAGCGCGAAGACGGAGAGCGCCAGCCCCCAGCCGGGTGCGGCGGCCAGCGCCAGCACGGTGGGCGGCAGCACGGCGATGGGCGTGCCGATGAAGGGCACGAAGCGCATCAGCCCGGCAAGGCTGCCCCACAGCAGCGGCGAGGGCAGGCCCAGCGCCCACAACCCCAGCGCCACCGCGGAGCCGAAGCCCGCCGCCAGCATCACCTGCGCGAGGAACAGGCGCGACAGCCGCTCGGCCGCGTCGTTCATCGCGGCCATGGTGCGCGGCAGGTCGCGCGCGCCGGCCAGGCGGATGGCGCGGTCGCGCAAATCGGCGCGGAACAGCAGCACGAAGACCGTGAACAAGGCCGCCAGCCCCGCGGTCGCCAGCGGGGACAGCACGGGCCCCAGCACGGCGCCGGCGAGCTCCAGCGGGGAGAGCGCCGCGGCGGCCGGGGCGGGGGCGGGGGCCGCGCCGGCGTCGCCCGTCACCAGCGCCTGGGCCTGGCGCAGCAGGTCGCCGATGCCCGACAGCGCGCCCAGCTTGGCGCGCAGCGTGGCGGCCAGCGCCGGCAGCTCGGCGGCCAGCCCCGCCGCCTCGCGCCCCAGCGCGGCGCCGATCAGCAGCAGCAGCAGGAAGCCCAGCAGCGCGGCCAGCATCACCGAGGCCGCCCAGGGCAGGCCGGTGCGCCGCAGCACCTGCGCCAGCGGGGCCAGCACGAAGGCCAGCAGCCCGCCCAGCACCAGCGGCACCAGCACGTCCTGCGCCAGGTACAGCGCGGCCACCACCACGCAGGCGACGAACAGCGTCGCCGCCATGCGAAGCGGGTCCGAGGCGGGGTGCAGGGAGGGGAGCATGAACCCTACAACCATTGGCCCTCGCCGGGGTTGTGCCCCCGATGCCGATGCAAGACCCCACGCGCCCCTCCGTCCTCGCGCCCATCCTCGCCGCGCTGCTGGTCCTGGTCGCGCTCGGCGCGGGCGTGCTGGCCTGGCGCGCGGGGGAGGACACCCGCGCGCGCGAGGCCGCGGGGTCGCGCTTCGCCCTGGGGCTGGCCGACGCGCTGTCCGCCCTGAAGGACGTGGAGACGGGGCAGCGCGGCTTCCTGCTCTCGGGGCGCGAGGATTACCTGGAGCCGACGCGCGAGGGCGTGGCCGCGCTGGAACGCGCGCTGCCGGGGCTGGCGGCGCTGCGCGCCGGGGCGGGGCTGCCGGCGGAGGACCCGCTGCCCGCGATGATCCGCCGCCGCGTCGCGCTGTCCATGGAGGTGGTGGAGCACCGGCGGGCGGGCGACGAGGCGCAGGTGCGCCGGATGATCGGGGAGGGCGAGGGCAAGGGGGTGATGGACGCCATCCGCGAGGAGGCGGGGCGGCAGTCGGCCCAGGCCGCGCGCCTGGCCGCCGCGGCGGCGGAGGCGGCGCGCGACCGGGCCTTCTGGCTGTCCATCCTGTCGCTGGGGGCGGCCATCGGCGGGGTGGCGGTGCTGGCGCTGCACGCCCGCGCGCGGCGCGAGGCGGAGCGCGCGGCCAATGCCCTGCTGGACAGCGTGATGACCAGCGCGCCCTTCGGCCTGGGCTTCCTGGACCGCACGCTGCGCGTGAGCGGCGGCAACCGCGCGCTGCGCGACATCGGCCGCGCCGTGGCGGGGCAGGACCTGTCGGCCGGCCCGCTGCCCGACGCGCTGGCGGATGCCGTGCGCCCGCGCCTGCACGAGGTGCTGCGCGGCGGCGCGCCGGGCGATGCCGAGCTGCGCCTGGCCACGCCGGCGGGCGAGCGCCACCTGCGCCTGGCGCTGTTCCCCCTGCGCGGCGGCAGGCAGGAGGGGGCGGGGCTGGTGGTGGAGGACATCACCCGCCGCAAGGGCGCGGAGGCGCGGCTGCGCCGATCGGAGGCGCGGTTCCGCACCCTGGCGGAGGCGATGCCGCAGCTGGCCTTCACCGCGGCGCCCGATGGCGCCCTGACCTGGGCCAACATGCGCTGGACCGGCTTCGCCGGCATGCCGCCCGAGCAGCTGGCGGGCGATGGCTGGCGCGACCTGCTGGACCCCGCGCAGCGCCAGGCGGTGGAAGGGCGGCTGCTGGCTGCCTTCGCCGCCGGCGCGGCCTGGGAGGAGGAGTTCGCCCTGCGCGGCGCCGGCGGGCGCATGGCGTGGTTCCTGTGCCGCGCCGTGCCCCTGCACGACGACGCGGAGGAGGGCGGCGCCCTGTCCGCCTGGTTCGGCACGCTGACCGAAATCACCGAGCTGCGCGAGGCGCGGGAGGCGGCGGAGGAGGCCAACCGCGCCAAGTCCACCTTCATCGCCAACATGAGCCACGAGCTGCGCACGCCGCTTTCCGCCGTCATCGGCTATTCCGAGATGCTGGAGGAGGAGGCGGGCGACCTCGCCGGCGGCGAGGCGATGATGCAGGACCTGCGCAAGATCGGCGCCAATGCGCGCCACCTGCTCAGCCTGATCAACGACGTGCTGGACCTGTCCAAGATCGAGGCGGGGCGGATGGAGCTGCAGGCGGAGGATTTCGACCCCCGCCGCCTGCTGGAGGACGCGACGGCCACCGTCCAGTCGCTGCTGGAGAAGAAGGGCAACCGCCTGGTGCTGGATGTGCCCGAGGGGCTGGCCCCGATGCATTCGGATTCCGTGAAGCTGCGGCAATGCCTGATCAACCTGCTGAGCAACGCGAGCAAGTTCACCGAGAACGGCACGGTCACGCTGTCCGCGCGCGAGGAGCTGGATGCCGGCCGCCGCTGGGTGGTGTTCCGCGTGGCCGACACCGGCATCGGCATGACGGAGGAGCAGCTGGGCCGGCTGTTCCGCCGCTTCACCCAGGCGGATGCCTCCACCACCCGGCGCTTCGGCGGCACCGGGCTGGGGCTGGCCATCACCAAGGCGATCACCGACCTGCTGGGCGGCGCCATCGAGGTGACGAGCGCCCCCGGCCAGGGCACCGCCTTCACCATCCGCCTGCCGGCCGACCTGCGCGAAAGCCCGGTGGCGGCGGAGGCGGAGCCGGCCGCGCTGCCTTCCGGCGCGGGGCTGGTGCTGGTGGTGGATGACGACCCGGCCTCGCGCGACCTGCTGTCCCGCTTCGTGCTGCGGGAGGGCTTCGCGGTGCGCTGCGCCGCCGATGGCGAGGAAGGGCTGCGCCTGGCGCGCGAGCTGCGGCCGACGGCCATCCTGCTCGACGTCATGATGCCGCGGATGGATGGCTGGGGCGTGCTCACCGCGCTGAAGGCCGAGGAAGCGCTGGCCGAGATCCCCGTGGTGATGGTGAGCATCGTGCAGGAGCGCGCGCTGGCGGTGTCGCTGGGGGCGGCGGACTACCTCACCAAGCCGGTGCAGTGGGCGCGGCTGAAGAACGTGCTGGAACGCTGGCGCGCGCCCGGCGTGGCACTGATCGTGGAGGCGGACGCGCCGTCCCGCGCCGAGCTGCGCGCCGCGCTGGAAGGCGCGGGCTGGGCGGCGGAGGAGGCGGCGGGCGAGGCGGCGGCGATGGCGCGGCTGGAGGCGGGGCCGCCGGTCGGCCTCGTGCTGGTGGCGGTGCCGGGGCGCGACGACGAGGGGCTGGCGCTGGTGCATGCGCTGCGCTCGCAGCGGCGTTGGGAGGGGGTGCAGATCATCGCCCTCACCGGGGGCGAGCTGCCGGCCGAGGAGCTGGAGGCGCTGCGCGGCCAGGTGCGGCGCGTTCTGCCCGCGGATGACGAGCCCCCGGCGGCGCTGCTGGAGGAACTGCGCCGCCTGGCGGCGCGCGAGGAGGTGGTGCGGTGACGAAGATCCTGCTGGTCGAGGACCACGAGGAGCTGTGGGACTTCCTGTCGCGCCGGCTGGTGCGGCGCGGCTTCGAGGTGGTGCTGGCCCATGACGGCCAGGCCGGGCTGGACGCGGCGCGGCGCGAGCGGCCGGACGTGGTGCTGCTGGACATGAACCTGCCGGTGATGGACGGCTGGACGGTGGCGCGCACGCTCCGCGCCGAGTCGGAGACGGCGCGGCTGCCCATCATCGCGCTCACCGCGCACGCGATGAGCGGCGACCGCGACCGGATGCTGGAGGCGGGGTGCAACGACTACCACCCCAAGCCGGTGGACTTCCCCGCGCTGCTCCAGCAGATCGACGCGGTGATGCTGGCGGCGGAGGAGTAGCTACCCCTCGAACACGATCCGCCGCTCGCGGATGATGCGGCCCCACTTCGCCGCCTCGGCCGCGACGTGGGCGCGCGCGCCCGCCTCGTCGCCGCCGCGCAGCAGGAAGCCGGCGGTGGCGGCGCGGGCCTGCACGTCGGGCATCGCCACTGCGGCGCGCGCCACCTCGCCCAGGCGTTCGGCGATGGGGTCGGGCGTGGCGGCGGGCACCCACCACATCACCCATGAATAGGCCTCGAAGCCGGGCACCACGCTCTCGCCGATCGTCGGCAGGTCGGGAAAGGCGGGGATGCGCTCGGCGGTGCCCACCGCCAGCGCCGGCACCTGGCGGTTGGCGATCAGGCCCTGCGCGGAGGGGAGGTCGAGGATGGAGAAGTCCACCCGCCCGGCCTGCAATTCCGCGAGCGAGGGGGCGGAGCCGCGGAAGGCCACGTGCGTCATGTCCGCCCCGGTGAGCGAGCGGTAGAGCTCGCCCGCGAGGTGCGCGGGGTTGCCCACGCCACCGGACGCGAAGGTGACGCGGCCCGGGTTGGCCTGCACGAAGCGGTGCCAGCCGGCGACGTCGCGCGCCGGGAAGTCGGGCCGCGTGACCAGCACGGTGGGCGTGATCGCCAGCAGGGAGAGCGGGCGGAAGTCGCGCACCGGGTCGTAGGGCGGGGGCGTCATCATGAAGGGCGCGGTGAGGGAGGAGATGACGGCGACCAGGATGGTCGTGCCGTCCGGCGCCTCGCGCGCCACCAGGTTGGAGCCGACGGTGGCGCCGGCGCCGGTGCGGTTCTCGATCGTCACCGGCTGGCCGAGCGCGGCCTGGGCGTGCGGGGCCATGAGGCGGGCCAGCAGGTCCGGGCTGCCGCCGGCCGGGAAGGGCACGATGAGGCGCACGGGGCGGGCCGGCGCCCAGCGGGGCTGGGCGAGGGCGGGGGTGGCCAAGGGGGTGAGCAGCAGGGCGCGGCGCGGCAGCATTCGGTGTCGTCTCCCGACTGGCCAGTTCGCGCTCCCTGCCCCATATGTGCCGCAGGCGCGCGACATTGCAAGGAAGCAACCGGAATGGCCGATGACGACGGCGTCCGCCTGGAGGGCGAGGTGCGGGAGAAGCTGGTCCGCACCAAGGAGCAATGGGCGCGCGACGGCCGCCTGCTGACCGGAAGCGCGGGCGCCGAGCGCCTGCCGCCCGGCCAGCGCCTGGTGACGGACTTCCCCGTCCTCGACCTGGGCGTGCAGCCGGAGGTGAAGCCCAAGCGCTGGCGCCTGCGCCTGGAAGGGCTGGTGGAGGAGCGCCAGGCCTTCGACTGGGCCGCCTTCATGGCCCTGCCGCAGCGCGACTTCGTGAACGACATCCACTGCGTCACCGCCTGGAGCCGCTACGACAACCGCTGGACCGGCGTGGCCGCGCGCGACCTGCTGGCGCTGTGCCGCCCGAAGGCGGAGGCGAGGCACGTCGTCTTCCACTCCTATGACGGCTACACGACGAACGTGACGCTGGAGGCCTTCGCGGCCGAGGACGCGCTGGTGGCGCATTCCTGGAACGGCGCGCCGCTGGAGCGCGTGCACGGCGCGCCCGCGCGCATCGTCCTGCCGCGCTGGTATTTCTGGAAGTCGGCCAAGTGGGTCACGCGCATCGAGTTCCGCACCGACGACCAGCCGGGCTTCTGGGAGGTCCGCGGCTATCACAACCAGGGCGATCCCTGGACGGAGGAACGCTATGGTTGACATCCTGCGCCGCGCCGGCCTGCTGGCCTCGGCCTTCCTCGCGCCTGCCGTGACGGAGGGCCAGGCGCAGAGCGGCGACGAGGCCTGGGCCTTCACGCTGGACAGCCTGGAAGGCCCGCCCATGCCGCTGGCGCAGTGGCGCGGGCGCGCGCTGCTGGTGGTGAACACGGCGTCCTTCTGCGGCTTCACCAAGCAGTATGAGGGGCTGCAACGCCTGCATGACCGCTTCGAGGGGCGGGGGCTGACGGTGATCGGCGTGCCGTCCAACGACTTCAACCAGGAAAGCGCGGATGCGGCGAAGGTGCGCGAGTTCTGCGACACCACCTTCGGCATCACCTTCCCCATGGCCGCGATCAGCCACGTGCGGGGCGAGCGCGCGCACCCGCTGTACCGCTGGCTGACGGCGCAGGCGGCGCCGGTGCGGTGGAACTTCCAGAAGTTCCTGGTGGGGCGGGACGGGCGGCGGGTGACCTCCTTCTCCACCGCCACGGGGCCGGAATCGCCGCGGCTGGTGCAGGCGATCGAGGCGGCGCTGGCCGCCTCGTGATCCTCGTCGGCATCGGCGCGAACCTGCCCGGTGCCGACGGGTCCGCGCCGCGCGCCACCTGCGAGGCGGCGCTGCGCGAGCTGGCGGCGCTGCCGGGCCTGCGGCTGGCGGCGGCCTCGCGCTGGTGGGAAAGCGCGCCGATCCCGCCCATCCCCGGCGCGCCGTGGTTCGTGAACGGGGTGGCGCGGCTGGAGGGCGAGGCGGAGCCGGCGGCGCTGCTGGCGGCGCTGCACGGCATCGAGGCGCGGCACCACCGGCAGCGGCCCTTCCCGAACGCCCCGCGCACGCTGGACCTGGACCTGCTGGATTGCCACGGCGCGGTGCTGGACGGCCCGGCGCTGACCCTGCCGCACCCGCGGCTGCACCTGCGCGGCTTCGTGCTGCACCCGCTGGCGGAGGCGGCGCCCGGCTGGCGCCACCCCGTCACCGGCGCGTCGGTGGAGGCGCTGCTGGCCGCGCTGCCGGCCCAGGAATGCCGGCCGGCCTGAGCGTCACTGCATCGCCCCGCGCGCCGCCACCGGCCAGAGGCATTCCACCCGGCCGTTCCGCACGCCGACATACCAGTCGTAGCGGTCCACCGTGGGGTCGCAATGGCCGGGCACCAGGCGCAACTTCTCGCCCAGATGCGGCCGCAGCGCAGGGTCCTCCACGGAAAGCTTGCCGTGCTCGTCGGAGGCGCCGGCATAGGTGATGCCGGGGCGGTCCCAGAGCAGAGGCGGGCCGGAATCGGTCGGCACCGCCTTGTGGCCGGCGTCCAGCACGGCGACGTGCGGGCTGGCCGCGCTCATCACGGTGGACAGCACGAACAGCGCGTGGCGGAAGGGCGGCGCCTCGGCGTTGCGCGCGTAGTCGGCATCCATGAAGGCGTAGGAGCCGGCCTGGATCTCCGTGTACACGCCGCTCGCCGCCTCGTGGGGGAAGGTGCCGGTGCCGGCGCCGCCGACGACCGGGCAGGCCAGGCCCTGCTGGCGCAGCTGCTCGACGGTGCGGCGCGCCATCTCCGTGGCGGCGGCGATGGCGGCGGCGCGCGCCTCGGGGGCGCGGATGTGCTGGGCGCTGCCGTGATAGGCCTGGATGCCGGCGAACTCCAGGTGCGGCGAATCCGCGACGTGGCGCGCCAGCGCCACCGCGGGCGGGCCGGGCGGCACGCCGCAGCGGCCGGCGCCGACATCCACCTCCACCAGCACCGGCAGGCGCGTGCCGGCGGCCGCGGCGGCCTGCGCGATGGCGGCCACCTGCGCGGGGTCGTCGGCGCAGACGGAGACGCGGCAGATGCGGGCCAGTGCCGCCAGCCGCGCCAGCTTGCGCGCGCCCCAGACCTGGTTGGTCACCATCACGTCCGCCACGCCGCCCCAGGCGAGGATCTCAGCCTCCGCCACCTTCTGCACGCATTGGCCGATGGCGCCGCGGCGCATCTGCTGGAGCGCGACCACGGGCGACTTGTGCGTCTTGGCATGCGCCCGGAGCTTCACGCCGTGGGGCGCGAGGAGCGCGGCCATGGTGTCCAGGTTGTGCTCGAAGGCGTCGAGGTCGAGGAGGAGGGCGGGGGTGTCCACCTCCTCCTCGCGCATGCCGGGCTCGGCGGGGGGCGGCTGGAGCATCAGGCGCCCTCGCAGCCCTTGGCGGCCAGCGCGGGGGCGACCCAGGCGCGGTCCCACCGGCCGGCGGCGATGTCGGCCTCGGCCTGCACCTCCTTGGCGTTGTGGGCTTCGGCGGCGGCGACGACGGCCTCCGCCTCGGCCATGGGCACGACCACGATGCCGTCCTCGTCGCAGCAGATGAGGTCGCCCGGCATCACCACCTGGCCGGCGCAGGCGATGGGGGTGCCGATCTCGCCCGGGCCTTCCTTCCAGGGGCCGGCCGGGGTGTGGCCGCGCGCCCAGACGCCGAGTTCCATGCGCGCGAGGTTCACGACGTCGCGCACCGCACCGTCCAGCACCACGGCGCGGATGCCGCGGCGGGCGCAGTGGCCCAGCATCAGGTCGCCCATCAGGGCCACCGACAGGTCGCCATTGCCGTCGGCCACGATGACGTCGCCCGGCTCGGCCAGGTCCACGGCGCGGTGGAGCATGAGGTTGTCGCCCGAACGCGCCTTGACGGTGAAGGCGGGGCCGCAGGCGCGCTTCAGCCCGCCATAGGGGTGGAAGGTGCCGGAAAAGGACTGCATGCGGTTCATCACGTCGCCCAGGTTCGCCACCGGGATGGCGGCGGCGCGGGCGACCAGCGCGGGCGCGACGCGCTGGGTGACGGGGCGGATGCGGAAGCCGATGGCCATGCGGGGTGTCTCCTCGATTCTCGCGCAGGGCATCATGGAAGGGCGCGCGCCGGAAGGGGGCCTTGCTGCCATGTGCGCGCCATGCGACGGGCTGGCGCTGCGATGCTCCGACGCTTCCTGCGACGCCCTTCCGTGCAGTCCGCCGCCGCGCGGCTGCTGGGGCTCTACCTCCTGCTGGTCTTCCGCACCACGCGCTGGCGGGTGGAGGGGTGGGAGCACGTGCCGCCGCGCTTCCTGTCCGCCTTCTGGCACGAGATGCTGCCGCTGATGCCGCTGCTGGTGGAGCGCGCCCAGGCGCGCGGGCTGGTGGGGCGGGCGCATGTGCTGGTGTCGCGCCACCGGGACGGGCGGTTTATCGCCGCCGGCGTGCGGCGCTTCGGGGTGGAGACGGTGCACGCCTCGTCGTCGAAGGGGGGTGCTGCGGGGGCGCTGGCGCTGCTGCGGCTGGTGCGCGCGGGCGGGATGATCGCCATCACGCCCGACGGGCCGCGCGGGCCGCGGCGGGTCGCAGCACCCGGCGTGGCGCAGCTTTCCGCCATGGCGAAGGTGCCGGTGCTGCCGGTGGCGGGGCATGCGCGCTGGGCGGTGACGCTGGGCTCCTGGGACCGGATGCGGCTGCCGCTGCCCTTCGGGCGCGGCGCACTGGTGATCGGCGCGCCCTTGCCGCCGGGGGTGGCGCTGGACGCGGTGGCCCAGGCGCTGGACGCGGTGGCGGCGCGGGCGGAGGCGTTGGCGTGATCGGTGCCTGGGGTGCGCTGGCAGGGGCGGCGGCGCCGTTGCTGCGCCGGCACCTGCGGCGGCGCGCCCAGGCGGGCCGCGAGGACCCGGCGCGGCTGGCGGAGCGCGAGGGCTTCGGCGCCGCGCGCCCCGACGGGCGCCTCGCCTGGCTGCACGCGGCGAGCGTCGGCGAGAGCCTGGCGATCCTGCCGCTGGCCGAGGCGCTGCTGGCGCGCGACCCCGGCCTGCACCTGCTGGTGACGACCGGCACGCTGACCTCGGCCGCGCTGATGCGCGAGCGCCTGCCGCCGCGCGCCGCGCACCGCTTCGCGCCGCTGGACGTGCCGGGCTGGGTGGGGCGCTTCCTGGACGGCTGGCGGCCCGAGCTGGCGGTGTTCGTGGACAGCGAGATCTGGCCGAACACGCTCGCGGCGCTGCGCGCGCGGGGCGTGCCGGTGGCGCTGGTGAACGGGCGGCTCTCCGCGCGCTCCTTCGCGCGGTGGCGGCGCTGGGCGCCGGGCGTGATGCGCCGGCTGCTGGGGCACTACGCGCTGGTCGTGCCGCGCTCGGCCGAGGATGCCGCGCGCTTCGCCGCGCTGGGCGCCGCCATGGAGCCGCCGGCCGACCTGAAGCTGGCCGCGCCGCCGCTGCCGGCGGATGCCGATGCCTTGGCGGCGCTGCGCGCGGCGGTGGGCGGGCGGCCCGTGTTCCTCGCCACCTCCACCCATGGGGGCGAGGAGGAGCAGGTGGTCGCCGCCGCCCGCGCCGCGGCGGTGCCGGGGCTGCTGACGATCATCGCCCCCCGCCACCCCGAGCGCGGCGCGGAGGTGGCGGCGCTGTGCGGCGGTGCGCGGCGCAGCGCGGGCGCGGTGCCCGATGCCGGCCCCTTCCACGTCGCCGACACGATCGGCGAGCTGGGGCTGTTCTACCGCCTGGCCGGCGTGGCCTTCATCGGCGGCTCGCTGGTGCCGCATGGCGGGCAGAACCCGCTGGAGGCGGCGCGGCTGGGCTGCCCGGCGCTCCTCGGCCCGCACGCCTTCAACTTCACCGAGGCGGCGGCGGCGCTGGAGGCGGCGGGCGCCCTGCGCCGGGTGGCGGATGGCGGGGCGCTGGCCGTGGCGCTGCGGGATGTGCTAACCGATGCGGCGACGGCGCAACGGATGCGCCGGGCCGCGCTGGGCCTGTCCCGGGCGGCGGAGGACATCCCGGCCCGGCTGGCGGATCGCCTGCTGGGCCTCGTGCGGGGTTGACGAAGGAGACACTGGCCATCGGCATCCGTGCCCCCGAATTCTGGGGCCGCGGCGGGGGAATCTGGCCCCTGCTGCTGCGCCCCGCCGCGAGCCTCTACGCCGCCGCCACGGCGCGCCGGATGCGCCGGCCAGGCTGGCGCGCGCCGGTGCCGGTGCTGTGCTGCGGCGGCGCCACCGCCGGCGGGGCGGGCAAGACGACGCTGGCGCTCGACCTCGGGCGGCGGCTGGCGGCGCGGGGCCTGGCCCCGCACTTCCTGCTGCGCGGCTACGGCGGCAGCGTGAAGGGCCCGGTGCGGGTGGACCCCGCGACCCATGACAGCGAGGCGGTGGGCGACGAGGCGCTGCTGCTGGCCGCCGTGGCGCCCACCTGGGTGAGCGCGGACCGCGAGGCGGGCGCGCGCGCCGCCGTGGCCGCCGGGGCGGGCGCGATCATCATGGATGACGGCCTGCAGAACCCGGGTCTGGAGAAGACGCTGTCGCTGCTGACCATCGACGGCGGCTTCGGCTTCGGCAACGGCCACGTCATCCCCGCGGGGCCCCTGCGCGAGCCGGTGGCGGCCGCGGCCGGGCGCTCGGACGCCGCGGTGCTGATCGGCGCCGACGAGTGCGAGGCGCTGCCCCTGCTGCCGCCCGACCTGCCGGTGCTGCGGGCCGACCTGGTGCCGGGCCCCGAGATGGCGGCGTTGCAGGGCGAAAGCGTCTTCGCCTTCTGCGGCATCGCCAGCCCGCGCAAGTTCTTCTCCACCCTGCGCGGCGGCGGCGCGGTGCTGGCGGGCAGCGAGGCCTTCGCCGACCACTACCCCTTCGACGAGGACGACCTCCGCTCCCTGCTGGCCAGCGCCGAGCGGCTGGGCGCGGTGCCGGTGACGACCCGCAAGGACTGGGTCCGCATCCCGCCGGCCTTCCGCGAGCGGGTGCGGGTGGTGAGCGTCTCGCTGGCCTGGGAGGACGAGGCGGGGATGGAGGCGCTGCTCAGCGCAGCTCTCGCAGTTCCCGGCTGAGGGCGTCGGGGCACTCGCCGGCTTCCAGCCGCGCGGCCAGCGCCGGCGGGGTGGCAAGCAGGCGGATCTCGTCCATCACGTCGCCGGCCCAGGGGGCCAGGGCCAGGCCGCCGCCCTGGCGGGAATCGCCGCCCGCATTGGGCGCCAGCAAGGCGAGGAACGGCGTGAGCGCCGCGGGGCCGGCGCCGGCGCGGATCGCCTCGCGCAGCAGGCGCTGCGGGTCGGCCAGGTCGAAGGCGTGGACCCAGGTGCCGGCCTCCAGGTGCGGCAGCGGCGTGCGGGGGCCGGGCAGCAGCCGCAGGTAGCCGAGGAAGGCGCCCTCGCCGGCCGGGAGCAGGATGGGGGTGGTGCCGGCGCGCAGCCGCGGCAGCGCGGGGCGCGACAGGGCGGCCAGCAGCACGGGGCCGGCATGGGCCGCGGCCTCGGCCAGCGCGGCCAGCAGCGCCGCCTCGTCGCGGCCGGAGCGCTGGAGGAAGCGCGCCAGGGCGTGCGGCGCCGCCTCCAGCACGCGCGCGGTGGCGCGGTGGTCCAGCCGCTTGCCGGCCAGGACCAGCAGGCGGCGCAGCGACAGGCCCGGCGCCTCGCCCCCGAAGGCGGTGAGCAGGTGCCGGCCGGACCAGCCATCGGCCAGCAGGGTGGATTGCAGCCCCGCAGCGACGCGCGCCCCCGGCAGGGCGGCGCGGATGGCGGCGAGCAGCCGGGCGGCGGCCACCGGGTTGCGGGCCGGGCCGCGCCGCAGCGCCGCGCGCAGGGCCGCGCCGTCCAGCGGGTCGGTCCCTGCCAGCCCCTCCACCAGCCGCGTCGCCCGCAGCAGGGCCAGCGGCGGGACCGGGATTTGCGGCGTGCGTGGTGCTGCGGCGCGGCTGGCGGACATGCGGACCCCTCCTGCGTGATGCTCCTACATATGGAAGGGATGCGACAGGGGCGGACGCATCAGCCGAACAGCCATTTCGGCAGCCAGGTGGCGCTTTCCGGCACCAGCACCACGAAGAGGATGGCGATGAGCTGGATGCCCACGAAGGGGATGATGCCGCGATACACGTCGCGCGAGGTGACGCCCTCGGGTAGCACGGACTGGATGTAGAACAGCGTGGGGCCGAGCGGCGGCGTGAGGAAGCTGGTCTGCAGGTTGAGCGAGATCAGCACCCCCAGCCAGATGGGGTCTATGCCCATCTGCATCAGCACCGGGCCCACGATGGGGACCACGATGATGACGATCTCCACGAAGTCCAGGGGGAAGCCGAGGATGAAGACGATCAGCATCACCACGGCCAGCGCGCCGTACTTGCCGCCCGGGATGGCGTCGAGGAAGGCGCGCACCACGTCGTCCCCGCCCAGGCCGCGGAAGACGAGGCTGAAGAGCGTGGCGCCGATGAGGGTGGCGAAGATCATCGCCGTGACGCTCATCGTGTTGTGGCAGGTCGCCGCCAGGATGCCGGCGCGGAAGGTGCGCCACAGGGAGAGGAGCAGGCCGAAGGCCAGGATGGCGGCCAGCACCGCGGCCAGCGCCAGCGCGGCCTGGTCGGCCAGGGGCGCGTCCAGCCGGCCCAGCCGCAGGTCGAAGGCGAGGCCCAGCGCCACCAGCAGGAGGGCGGCGGCATTGGCCGCGTGGATCGGCGCCTTGGAGCCGCCGCCGGTCCGCATGCCGGCCAGCAGCGTGGCGCCGACCGCGCCGACGGCGGCCGATTCCGTGGGCGTGGCGATGCCGGCCAGCGTGGAGCCCAGGATGGCGACGAGCAGCACGATGGGCGCGACGAGGACCTCCGTCAGCTCGGCCCAGGTGACGGTGCCGGCCTCGGCGGCGGGCACGGCGGGGCCGGTGGCGGGGCGCCACCAGCAGATGACGCCCTGGTAGATGATGTACATCGCGGTGAGGACGAGGGAGGGGATCATCGCCCCCGCGTAGAGGTCGCCCACCGAGATGGTGTCGATGCTGAACAGCCCCTGGGAAAGCTGCGCCTGCTGGTAGGCGGAGGCCAGCACCTCGCCCAGCACGATCATCACGGTGGCGGGCGGGATGATCTGGCCCAGCGTGCCGGCGGCGCAGATGGAGCCGGTGGCGAAGCCCGCGTCGTAGCGGTGGCGCATCATGGCGGGCAGGGCGATGAGGCCCATGGTGACGACCGTCGCCCCCACCACGCCGGCGGAGGCACCGAGCAGCGCGCCCACCACGGTGACGGAGATGGCGAGCCCGCCATTCACCGTGCCGAAGAGGCGGCCCATCGCTTCGAGCAGGTCGGGCGCGATGCGCGAGCGCTCCAGCATCATGCCCATGAAGATGAAGAGCGGGATGGCGATGAGCGTGTCGCTGGTCATGGTGCCGAAGACGCGCTGCGCCAGCGCGCCCAGCAGGAAGGCGTCGAACACGCCCAGCAGGATGCCCAGCCCGCCGAAGAACATGGCGCAGCCGGTGAGGATGAAGACGACGGGCAGGCCGATCATGATGCCCGTGCAGAGCACGAACATCATCCCGATGTTGAGCCACAGGCCGGGCCCGGTCATGCCGGGTGCCCCGGCATGAGTCTCTGCTTGGCGCGCGGCCGAACCCCCAACCCCGCGCGCATCACGCCTCGCCCATCGTGCGGCGGTGCGGGAAGGCGGTGCGCTCGCGCCCCGCCAGGACGCCCAGGGCGCGGAGGAGGATGGACAGGCCCTGGAGCGCCAGCAGCCCCGCCATCACCAGGATGAGGCCTTTCAGGTAGGGCTGGAGCGGCAGGCCCCCATGGGTCATCGGCCCCTCGTTCAGCCGGAAGGAGACCATCACGTAGCCCCAGGAGGCCCAGACCAGCAGCGCGCAGAAGGGCCAGACGAGCAGGATGATGCCCAGCGCCTCCAGCGCCGCGCGGCGGCGTTCGGACCAGCCGCCATACCAGAAGTCCACGCGCACATGGCCGTCGAGCATGTAGACGTAGCCGATGGCCAGCATGAACAGCACGGCGTGGATGTAGGTCACGCCCTCCTGCGCCCAGGGGTAGGAGGTGCCGAAGCCGTAGCGCAGCACCACCACCGCGAATTGCCAGGCCACCAGCGCCACCGCCAGCCACTTCACCGACTGGCCGATGATGCGGGAAGCGGCGTCGATGCCGTCGGCGAGGCGCAGGAAGAAGCCCACCTCAACCCCGCCGGATGGCGAGGGCGCGCGTGTTGAAGATCGCCCCGTAGCTCTGCATCATGTAGGTCTGGCTGCGCTCGCGGTAGGCGGCGTAGCTGTCGGCGATCGCCTTCACCTGCGGGTCGGCATGGGCGCGGAACTCGGCCATCATGTCGGCGGCGGTGTTGGCGAAGACGCCCAGCAGGGGTGCGGGCACCTCGCGCACCGTGACGCCGTGGCGGGACACCAGCTCGGCCAGCGCGATGGGGTGGCGGGTGTCGTATTCCGTCGTCGTCTCCTCGTGCAGGCTCAGCGCCGCGATGCGGACCACGGTCTTGAGGTCGTCCGGCAGGGCGTTCCAGCGGGCCATGTTGATGCCGATCTCCTCCGCGCTCGAAGGCTCCTGCACGCCGGGGTAGTAGTAGTTCTTGGCGACCTGGTGCAGGCCGAGCGGCAAGTCGGAGAAGGGACCGACGAACTCGGCGGCGTCGATGGTGCCGGATTGCAGCGCCGAGAAGATCTCGCCCGCCGGCAGCGTGACGACGGAGGCGCCGGCGCGGCGGAACATCTCGCCGCCCAGGCCGGCGGTGCGGAAGCGCAGGCCGCGGAAGTCGTCCACCGTGCGGATCTCGCGCCGGAAGAAGCCCATCCATTGCGGGCCGCTGTCGCCCACGATGAAGGGCTTGATGCCGAAGCGGGCATACATGGCGTCGTAGAGCGCCTGGCCGCCGCCATGCATCATCCAGCCCTGGCGTTCGTAGGCGGTGAGGCCGAAGGGGAAGGAGCCGAAGAAGCCGATGCCGGGCGACTTGCTGATCCAGAAGGAGGGCACGCCGTGGTAGAGGTCCGCCGTGCCGGCGGCCACCGCATCAAACGCCCCAGGGGCGGGCACCACCTCGCCGGCGGCGAAGAGGCGGACCGTGAGGCGCCCGCCGGAGAGCTGGCCGATGCGGTCGGCGCAGCGCTGCGCGGCCACGCCCGGGCCGGGCAGGTTGCGCGGCCAGATGGTGACCATGCGCCACTCGATGCGGCCCTGCGACAAGGCGGGCGTGGCGAGCGTCGTGGCGGCGGCCGCGGCGGATGCGGCGACGAGGTTGCGGCGTTGCATGTCTGTCTGTCTCCGGGGGGTGTCAGGTGAAGCGCGGGAAGTCGGGGCCGTCGAGCGGCGCGCCGTCGGGCAGGCGGATGTGGCGCAGCGGCGGCGAGCCGCGGCCCTGGCGGTCGATGAACACCGCGTCGTCGCCGACCCAGCGCGCCGAGAAGACGCGGCGGCGGAGCGCGCTGCCCGTGTTGGCCGGGGCGCCGTGGACGGTGTGGAAGTCGAAGGCCACCGCGTCGCCCGGCTCCATCGCCCAGCCCATGATGCGGAGCTCGTCGCGGCGCGAGTCGATGTTGGGGAGTTCCTCCGTGTCGTCGCCCTCGAACAGGTCGGTGCCGTCGAAGCGCTTGGGGCGGTGGTTCTTCCAGCGATGCGAGCCGGCCACGCATTCCAGCGCCTGCTCGCGCGAGACGGGGTCGAGCGGAATCCAGAAGCTCACGCTCTGCTCGCCGCCCACGCAGTAATAGGGGCTGTCCTGGTGCCAGGGGGTGACGATGCTGGTGCCGGGTTCCTTCACCAGGATGTGGTCGTGGAAGAAGCGGGCGCCCTGGCTGCCCATGAGGGTACGGGCCAGCGCCGCGCCTGGGCCGTGCAGCACGAAGTCCCGGTATTCGGGGATGCGCTGCCAGTTGCACAAATCCTGGAAGAAGCGGGCCGAGCCGTCCTTGGGCGTGTAGGAGCGCTCGTAGATTCCCGGGTGGGCCATCAGCGTGTCGGTGCCGGCGCGCAGGGGCTCGACCCAGTCGCGGAAGGCGCCGCGGAGCAGGAGGACGCCATCCTCGCGGAATTGCGCGGCCTGGGCTTCGGTCACGTCCATCGCTGTGCCTCTCCGGTTGGCCCGATCATCCGGGCGCGGGGTGCGCGTGTAAAGACATGTCAGGCGGGGCGGAGCGTGACCTCGGCCCATTCCGTGCCGGATTCGGGCAGGATGCGCGCGGGGCTGCGTTCCAGCGCGGCGGCGTCCAGCGCGTGCAGGGTGTGTTCGCCGATGCGGGCGGTGCCGCGCAGGATGAACACGAAGGTGGCCGTGCTTTCGGCGGCGTCGGTGCGGCGCGTGACGGCATGCGCCATGGCGCCGCGGCGGGTGATGACGTTGAAGGCCAGCACCGGGCCGGCATGAAGCGTGGCGTTGATCGAATCCTCGCCGCGGAAGGAGTGGGGGGCGGGGCCGATGGGGGCGCCGTCGAAGCGCAGGCCGTCGCCGATCACGGTCAGCGTGCGGTCGAAGCCTGCATAGTCGCTGAAGGCGCCGTCCTTCGTGATCTCGGCCAGGCTCAGGCGCCAGTCGTCGTCGGCGTGCCAGGCGACCTCGTGGCTGATGCCGCCGCCGTTGCGCCAGGGTCGGGTTTCGTAGTCCGCGCGGCGCAGGACGCGCATCACAGGATGCCCGGCAGGTCGAGGCCCATCCTGCGGGCGTGGTCCTTCGCAATGTCGTAGCCGGCATCGGCGTGGCGCATCACGCCCGTCGCCGGGTCGTTCCACAGCACGCGGCCGACGCGGCGCGCGGCCTCGGGCGTGCCGTCGCAGACGATCACCATGCCGCTGTGCTGGGAGTAGCCCATGCCGACGCCGCCGCCATGGTGCAGCGACACCCAGGTGGCGCCCGAGGCGCAGTTCAGCAGGGCGTTCAGCAAGGGCCAGTCGGAGACGGCGTCGGAGCCGTCGAGCATCGCTTCCGTCTCGCGGTTCGGGGATGCGACGCTGCCGGAATCCAGGTGGTCGCGGCCGATGACCAGGGGGCCGACCTCGCCGCGCGCCACCATCTCGTTGAAGGCCAGGCCGATGCGGTGGCGGTCGCCCAGGCCGACCCAGCAGATGCGCGCGGGCAGGCCCTGGAAGGCGATGCGCTGCTTCGCCATGTCGAGCCAGCGGTGCAGGTGCGTGTCGTGCGGCATCAACTCGCGCACCTTGGCGTCGGTCTTGGCGATGTCCTCAGGGTTGCCGGACAGGGCGGCCCAGCGGAAGGGACCGATGCCGCGGCAGAACAGCGGGCGGATGTAGGCGGGGACGAAGCCGGGGAAGTCGAAGGCGTTGGCCAGCCCTTCGTCCTTCGCCATCTGGCGGATGTTGTTGCCGTAGTCGAGCACGGCCGCACCCATGCGCTGGAAGTCCAGCATGGCCTGGACGTGCTGCACCATGGAATGCTTGGCGGCGGCGGCGACGGCCTTCGGGTCGGCCTCGCGCTTCGCCTCCCATTCCGCCAGCGTCCAGCCGGCGGGGAGGTAGCCGTTGGACGGGTCGTGCGCGCTGGTCTGGTCGGTCACGATGTCGGGCACCACGCCACGGCGGACCAGCTCGGGGAAGATCTCGGCGGCGTTGCCGAGCAGGCCGACGGAGATGGCGCGGCCCTCGTCGCAGGCCGCGCGGATCATGGACAGCGCCTCGTCCAGCGTGGCGGCCTGGTGGTCCAGGTAGCGGGTTTCCAGCCGCTTCTCGATGCGCGAGGGCTGGCATTCCACGGCCAGCACGCAGGCGCCGGCGAAGACGCCCGCCAGCGGCTGCGCGCCGCCCATGCCGCCCAGCCCCGCGGTGAGGATCCACCGGCCCTTGAGCGAGCCGCCGAAATGCTGGCGCCCGGCCTCGACGAAGGTCTCGTAGGTGCCCTGCACGATGCCCTGCGAGCCGATATAGATCCAGGAGCCGGCCGTCATCTGGCCGTACATCATCAGCCCCTTGCGATCGAGCTCGTTGAAGTGCTCCCAGTTCGCCCAGGCGGGGACGAGGTTGGAGTTGGCGATCAGCACGCGCGGCGCGTCGGCATGGGTGCGGAAGACGCCGACGGGCTTGCCGGACTGCACCAGCAGCGTCTCGTCGCCCTCCAGCCGGCGGAGCGTGGAGACGATGCGGTCGAAGCTGTCCCAGTCGCGCGCCGCGCGGCCGATGCCGCCATAGACGACGAGGTCGCCGGGGCGCTCCGCCACCTCGGGGTCGAGGTTGTTCATCAGCATCCGCAGCGGCGCCTCGGTGGCCCAGGATTTCGCGGAGAGTTCCAGGCCGCGGGCGGCGCGGATGATGCGGTCGTTCCTCACAGGCTCAGCTCCGTCAGTTCGGCGATCTGGGGCAGCAGCGCGATGGCTTCCTGCATGTCGGGGGCCATGTGGCGGTCCTCCTCCAGCGTCGGCACCGTGGCGCGCAGCAACGCGCGGGCGCGCTCCAGCGCGGGGGAGGACGGCAGCGGGGCGTGGAAGTCGCAGCCCTGGGCGGCGGCCAGGAACTCGATGCCCAGGATGGCGCGCAGGTTCGCGGCCATGGGCAGCAGGCGGCGCGCGGCGTGGGTGGCCATGCTGACGTGGTCCTCCTGGTTCGCGCTGGTGGGGATGGAGTCCACGCTGGCGGGCGTGGCGCGCTGCCGGTTCTCGGCCACCAGGGCGGCCGCCGTCACCTGCGGCAGCATGAAGCCGCTGTTCAGGCCCGGCCGCGGCGTGAGGAAGGCGGGCAGGCCGGAGAGCGCCGGGTCGGTCAGCATGGCGACGCGACGCTCGGCGATGGAGCCGATCTCGCAGAGCGCGAGGGCGATGATGTCGGCGGCGAAGGCCACCGGCTGGGCGTGGAAGTTGCCGCCGCTGATCACCTCGGCTTCGCCGCTGAACACCAGCGGGTTGTCGGAGACGCCGTTGGCCTCCGTCTCCAGCGTGGCGGCGGCGTGGCGCAGGATGTCGAGGGCGGCGCCCATCACCTGCGGCTGGCAGCGCAGGCAGTAGGGATCCTGCACGCGCGGGTCGTCCACGCGGTGGGAGGCGCGGATGGCGCTGCCCGCCATCAGGGCGCGCAGGGCGGCAGCCGATTCCGCCTGGCCGCGATGGCCGCGCAGGGCGTGGATGCGCGCGTCGAACGGGCCGTCGCTGCCCTTCGCCGCGTCGGTGGACAGCGCGCCGGTGACCAGGGCGGCGCGGAAGCACTCCTCCGCCTCGAACAGCGCGGCCAGCGCCAGCGCGGTGCTGACCTGGGTGCCGTTCAGCAGCGCCAGCCCTTCCTTGGGGCCGAGCTCCAGCGGCTGCATGCCGTGCAGCGCCAGGGTGGCGCCGGCCTCGCCATGGCCGAGGAAGGCGCCCACGCCCATCAGCGCCGCCGTCATGTGGGCCAGCGGCGCCAGGTCGCCGGACGCGCCCACCGAACCCTGGCCGGGGATCACCGGCAGCAGGCCGTGGTCCAGCGCCGCCTGCAGCGCCTCGATCACCGCCCAGCGCACGCCCGAGGCGCCCTGGGCCAGCGACCCCAGCTTCAGCGCCAGCACCAGCCGCACCACCGGCGCGGGCAGCGCCTCGCCCACGCCGGCGGCGTGGGACAGCACGATGTTGCGCTGGAGCGTCAGCAGGTCGGCGTCCGGGATGCGGACATGCGCCAGCTTCCCGAAGCCGGTGTTGATGCCGTAGACCGCCTCGCCCTTCGCCACGATGGCGGCGACGGTGGCCGCGCCCGCCTCGACGGCGGGGCGGCACGCTTCGTCCAGGGTCGGCGTCTCGCCGCGCCAGACGCGGCGCCAGAGCGACAGGTCGGCCTGGCCGGGGGACAGAATCATGCGCCTCTCCAGATGCGGGCGTGCAGCGGGTTGAAGCCCATGCGGGCGACGAGTTCAGCGGGTTCGGCCGCGTCCCAGATCGCCAGGTCGCACCACTTGCCGGGCTCCACCGTGCCGCATTCGTGCAGCAAGCCCAGCGCGCGGGCGGCCTCGCGCGTCACGCCCGCGATGCACTCGGCCACGGTGAGGCGGAAGAGCGTGGCGCCCATGTTCATCGCCAGCAGCAGCGAGGTCAGCGGCGAGGTGCCGGGGTTGCAGTCGGTGGCCAGCGCGATGCGCGCGCCGTGGCGGCGCAGGGCGGCGACGGGGGGCATCTGCGTTTCGCGCAGGGCGTAGAAGGCGCCGGGCAGCAGCACGGCGACGGTGCCGGCGCGGGCCAGGGCGGCGGCGCCTTCCTCGTCCGTGTGCTCCAGGTGGTCGGCGGACAGGGCGCCGTGCTCGGCGGCCAGCGCCGCGCCGTGCAGGTTGGACAGCTGGTCGGCGTGCAGCTTCACCGGCAGGCCATGCGCGGCGGCGGCGGCGAACACGCGGCGGGTCTGGTCGGGGGTGAAGGCGATGCCCTCGCAGAAGGCGTCCACCGCGTCGGCCAGGCCCTCGCGCGCGATGGCGGGGAGCATGTCGTCGCAGACGGCGCGGATGTGGGCGTCGCGGTCGCCCTGCGCCTCTGGCGGCAGGGCGTGGGCGCCGAGGAAGGTGGTGCGGACGGTCACGCGGCGATGCTCGGCAAGGGCGCGGGCCACCCGCAGGCAGCGGGACTCGGTTTCCGTGTCGAGGCCGTAGCCGCTCTTGACCTCGATGGTGGTCACGCCCTCGGCCAGCAAGGCGTCGAGGCGGGGCAGGGACTCGCGCAGCAAGGTCGCCTCGTCGGCGGCGCGGGTGGCGCGGACGGAGGACAGGATGCCGCCGCCCTCGCGCGCGATTTCCTCGTAGGTCGCGCCTTCCAGCCGCCGCTCGAACTCGCGCGCGCGGTTGCCGGCGAAGACCAGGTGTGTGTGGCAATCCACCAGGCCGGGGGTGCAGAGGCGGCCGCCCATGTCGTGCGTCGCCGCGGCCTCGTGCGCGGGCAGGGCGGCTTCGGGGCCGGCCCAGGCGATGCGGCCGTCGCGCGCGGCCACCGCGCCGCGCGTGACCAGCGATGACCCTTCGGCCATCGTCAGCAGGCGAAGGTTCCGCCAGACCGTGTCGAAACGCATGGACGCACCCCCGGGGGCTTCATGTATAGACATAAACGGATGGCGCGCCGGCCGTCCAGCGGATTCGGAGGGCGTGGCGGATGCGGTTCTGGGTGGACGAGGCGTGGCTACCCGATGGCTGGGCGCGCGACGTGTGCGTGGAGGTGGCCGACGGCGCGATCATCGCCGTGACGCCGGGGCTGCGGGAGGGGACGCACCTGCGCGGCCGCGCGGTGCCGGGCATGCCGAACCTGCATTCGCACACCTTCCAGCGCGCCATGGCGGGGCTGGCGGAGGTGCGCGGGCCGGACGCCGATTCCTTCTGGACGTGGCGGGAGGTGATGTACCGCTGCCTCGCGCAGATGACGCCGGACGACGTGGAGGCGATCGCCGCGCAGGCGATGGTGGAGATGCTGGAGGGCGGCTTCACCCATCTGGCCGAGTTCCACTACCTGCACCACGCCCCCGACGGGACGCCCTACGACGACCCCGCCGAGATGGCCCTGCGGATCGGCGCGGCGGCGGATGCCACGGGGATCGGGCTGACGATGCTCCCCGTGCTCTACACCCATGGCGGCTTCGGCGGGCAGCCGGCCGCGGCGGGCCAGCGGCGCTTCGTGAACGGCACCGGCGCCTTCCTGCGGCTGGTGGAGCGCACGCGCGCCGCGCTGCCGGGCGTGACCGTCGGCGTGGCGCCGCATTCGCTGCGCGCGGCGACAGGGGGGCAGATCGCGGAGGTGCTGGCGGCCTTTCCCGGCGTGCCCGTCCACATCCACGTGGCCGAGCAGGTGGCCGAGGTGGAGCAATGCCTCGCCTGGTCGGGGCAGCGGCCGGTGGAACACCTGCTGGCGACGCAGGCGGTGGATGCGCGCTGGTGCCTGGTGCACGCCACGCAGATGGAGCCCTTCGAGACGCAGGCCCTGTCGGCCAGCGGCGCGGTGGCCGGGCTGTGCCCGATCACCGAGGCGAACCTGGGCGACGGCTTCTTCGACGCGCGGCGCTTCGCCGGCCCCTGGGGCGTGGGCAGCGATTCCAACGTGGAGATCTCCGCGCCGGGCGAGCTGCGGATGCTGGAATACGGCCAGCGGCTGCTGCACCGCGCGCGCAACGTCATGGCCGGCGGCGAGGGGCGGTCCACCGGCGAGGATCTGTGGGCGGCGGCGCTGCGCGGCGGGGCGCAGGCCTGCGGCGTGCCGGTGGGCGCGATCGCGCCGGGGATGCGCGCGGACATCGCCTGGCTGGATGCCTCGCTGGATGCGGTGGTCTTCGCGCGCGGCGCCGTCACCCGCGTGATGGCGGGCGGGCGCGTGGTGGTGGAGGACGGGCGCCATCACGCGCGGGACGCCGTGGCGGCGCGGTTCGCGCGCACGCTGGGGCGGCTGCGTGGCTGAGACGCTGGCCTCCCGAATCCGCGCGGCGATCGAGGCGCCGATCCGCGCGGGCGAATGGCCGCCGGGCACGCGCATCCCCTTCGAGCACGAGCTGGTGGCGCGCTTCCGCTGCTCGCGCATGACGGTGAACAAGGTGCTGTCCGCGCTGGCGGCCGAGGGGCTGATCACGCGCCGCCGCCGCACCGGCTCGGTGGTGGCCGCACCCTCCGGCGACCGGGCGCTGCTGGAGATCCAGGACCTCGCCGCCGTGGCGCGGCGTGAGGGGAGGGACTACCGGCACCGCGTGCTGTCGCGCCGCGTGGCGCCGGCGGGGGTGCGCGAGGCGGGGCGGCTGGGCATCGCGGCGGGCGTGCGGCTGCTGCACCTCCTCACGCTGCACCTGACCGACGGCGTGGCGGATGCGCTGGAGCGGCGCGTGATCGCCCTCGACACGGTGCCCGAGGCGGAGGGGGAGCGCTTCGCCGCCGTTCCGCCCGGCACCTGGCTGCTGGCGCGCGTGGCCTGGACGGAAGCCGAGCACGCGGTGGCCGCGGTGGCGGCCGATGCGGCGGTGGCGGCGCGGCTGGGCATCGCCGAGGGCGCGCCCTGCCTGGTGCTGGAGCGGCGCACCTGGCAGGGCGCGCGGCTGGTGACGGAGGCGCGGCTGATCCATCCGGGCGAGCGGCACCGGCTGGTGGGGCGGTTCCGGCCGGGGCTGGCTTAGCCCTTGAGCCAGATGTCGGCCGTGCGCTCCAGCCGCTTGGCGGCGGCATTGGCGCCAGCCACGTCGTCGGCCGTGCGGGCCAGCGTGTCGCGATAGGCGTGGACTGAGGAGTCGAGGCCGGACACCGCGCCCTTCAGCAGGGACAGGTTGCCGCGGAACTCGGCCAGCGCCTCGTTCTGCTCCGCCAGGGCGGCGTCGAGCGAGCGCAGGGCGGCGCGCAGCCGGTCCTCGGAGCGGGCGGGGAAGGGGAGGATGTCGGCCATGGGGGGCTCCGCGTCTTGATGTGCGAAGCCTTAACACGTCTCAAAATGCGTTAACAAGGTTAATTTTATGGTCAAGCCAGCGCGCCGGCCAGCAGGCAGGCGGCGGCGCCCAGCGACAGCACCCAGCGCAGCGCGACGTAGCCGCCGAGGATGGCGCCCTTCAGCGCCGCCCATTGCTCCGCGGCCGCGGTGGCCAGCACGGCGGCGGCCAGCAGCCACAACCCGCCCTTCACCGGCAGCAGCAGCGCCGCCCAGCCGACCAGGGCTGGCACCACTCCCAGGATGAGCCGCTGGCGGTTGAAGGGCGATTCGCCGGCCGCCAGCGCCAGGCCCCAGTGCACCGCGCCGAGGAAGGCCAGGATCACCGCGCCGTAGCCGCGCAGCCAGATCTGCGCGTCCGCCTGCCAGCCCGTGAGGGCCAGCGACGCCAGGGCCGATCCGGCGAAGGGCAGCAGGCCGAGCAGGCCCAGCAGCCAGGCCAGGCGCATCGTCGTGGGTTCCATGCGACCATGGCACCGTATCCTCGTTTCCCTGTCCAGCATCGGGTATGGGTGTTCCATGGGCGTTTCCTTCCAGATACTGATCGTGCTGCTGCTCACCGCCATGAACGGCGTCTTCGCGATGAGCGAGCTGGCCGTGGTGTCCTCGCGCAAGGGCAGGCTGCTGGCGATGGAGAAGCGCGGCTCGCGCGGGGCCACGGCGGCGATGCGCCTGCAGGACAACCCGGGCGACTTCCTGCCCACCGTGCAGGTCGGCATCTCGCTGGTCGGCATCCTGGCCGGCGTCTTCGGCGGCGCCGCCATCGCCGGGCCGCTCGGGGACTGGCTGGAAACCTACCCCGCCATGGTGGGCTGGGGGCATGAGTTGGCCTTCGTGCTCGTCGTCGTCGCCATCACCTACCTCAACCTCATCCTGGGCGAGCTGGTGCCCAAGCAGCTTGCCCTGCGCGAGCCGGAGCGGATCGCCGTCATGCTCGCCCTGCCGCTGGAGCGGCTGGCGCGCTGGTCCGCGCCGGTGGTGTGGCTGCTGTCGCGCTCCTCCGCGCTGGTGCTGCGGCTGTTCGGCGCCTACCGCCCGCCCGACCAGGGCGTGACCGAGGAGGAGGTGAAGGCGCTGGTGGCCGAGAGCGCGGAATCGGGCGAGCTGCACCACAACGAGCGCCAGATGATCGAGCGCGTGCTGCGCCTGGCGGACCGCCCGGTGCGCGCGCTGATGACGCCGCGCACGGAGGTCGCCTGGATCGCGCGCGACGCGTCGCCCGGGGAGCTGGCCGTCGCCATCCAGGCGGAATCGCTCACGCGCTTCGTGGTGGCCGACGGGCGGGTGGACAACGTGGTGGGCATCGTCGCCGTGAAGGACCTGCTGGACCAGATGCTGGCCGGCGGCCCGCTGGACCTGGGTGCCGCGCTGCGCCAGCCGATCGTGCTGCCCGACAACCTGTCCTCCATGGATGCGCTGGAGCGGCTGCGCTCGGACGCGCTGGGGATCGCGCTGGTGCTGGACGAGTACGGCTCCTTCGAGGGCGTGGTCACGGCCTCCGACCTGCTGGAGGCGATCGTGGGCGAGCTGGGGCCGGCGCCGGAATCGCTCAAGCCCGGCGCGGTGCAGCGCCACGACGGCTCCATGCTGCTGGACGGCATGATGGCGCTGGACGAGCTGCGCGAGCGGCTGGCGGATTTCGAGGCGCCGCCGCAATCCTCCGCCTACCACACCGTGGCGGGGCTGATGCTGGCGCTCCTCCAGCGCATCCCGCGCGAGGGGGACCGGATCGCCCATGCGGGGTGGCGGTTCGAGATCATCGACATGGACGGCCGGCGCGTGGACAAGGTGCTGGCGGTGCGGGAGGAGGCGGCCGCCCTGGGGGCGCCGCCCCCAGGCCCCCGCCGGGTGGCAGCGCCACCCGGACCCGGCGGCTGATGGGTGACGCGCCGGGGGTCTGGCCCCCGGCGCGTCACCCATGAGG
>LNFM01001761.1_pt1 | contig 66541 bp, 65 predicted proteins | sample 596031 | NCBI WGS metagenome assembly LNFM01 (sample SAMN04254537, study PRJNA301005) | activated carbon metagenome | isolation source: dual media filters at the Ann Arbor, Michigan drinking water treatment plant | place: USA: Ann Arbor
TCGAGCGCCGCCACAGTAGCTCGCGGCGCTGTGCCTCGATGCTCGCGCGATCGGCCTCGGAGGCCTTTAGCCCATCGCGGGCGGCGACGAGCTGTGCCTCGCCGAGCTTGAACGCAGACTCCCGCTGATCGAAGATGGCGTCCGAAACGTGGCCTGCTTCCTTGAGCGTGCGCGCGCGCTCGATGGCGTTCTTGGCTTCCTTCAGTCGCGCTTCAGCTTCAGAGATGGCACTGCGTGCCTGCGCTGTTGCTGCAGCATTGCGGGCGAGGGCAGCTTCATTCTGCGCGAGCTGCGCGTCCAGCGTATCGGGCACGAGCCGCGCGAGGACCTGCCCACGTTTGACCTCGTCGCCCTCATCCACGAGCACGTTGAGCACGCGCAGACCTTCGATCTCCGGCCCGATCAGGATCTCCTCGCGCGGGACGAGCGAGCCGCTGAGCGTGAGCGTCTCGACGAATGCATGCGGTGCGACGCGAGCAACGCTGACGCTGATGTGGACATTGGGAGCCAAGGTCGGTGCGGCTGCCTTCTTGTCGGCGGCTGCCTTGGGGAGGAAGCCAGTTCCGTAGGCGACGGCAGCGAGACCGACGACCATTACGGGAAGCGCCCACAGGACGAATTTCTTTTTCATGACTTGGCCCCGTCGGTGATCGGACGCAGGAAATTTTCGTCGACCGCGCGGCGCCAGAGCAGTCCGTCTGCGATCGTGAGAAAGGCATCGAGGACAGTCTCGATGTCGAATACAGGGGCGATGCGGCCTTCGTCCTTGAGCTTGGTGAATAGCTCTCGGAATGATGTACGGATGAAGTCATCGACCGACTTCTGGATCTCGCCGACCTTTGGATTGCGGGTGGCTTCGATACCGACCTCGATGCACAGGAGGCGACGGTCGAGAGGCTCCTCCAGGAAATGGCGGCCGAGATCCGCGAGCGCCTCCATGAAATCGCCGCCGAGAGGCATTGCGGCAAAGCGGCTTGCGAACTCGGCCCGATCACGCTCGCAGATGCCGGCGATCAGGGCTTCCTTGCTGTTGAAATAGATGTACAGCGCACCCGGGCTGACCTCGGCCTCGCGGCAGATGTCCTGCATGGTCGTGCGGTGAAAGCCGGCGCGGGCGAAACAGCGTCCCGCGGCGTCGAGAATATGGTCACTGCGCTCTCGCAGTGTCTCGGGACTGAGCTTTGCCATGTTGGCGATACCGTCTCGTCGTTGTGCGGCGCACTAAAAACGAACGATCGTTCTTTTTCATGGCGGAGGCATGGACGTCAAGCGGCATTTTGATGGCTGACGAGACTGTGAGGGGACCGGTACTGGAGCGGGCACCGGGCACCGGGCGGCGGGCTGTCGGGTGAGGCGGGTCGTTGGAGTGGGACAGAAGCCAGAGCGGCGGTCAGCGTGCTGCGAGGTGCTTCGCCACAAAAGTGAAGGGCAGCGGCGGCAGGAGGGCGCCACTGACGGCCTATCCGTGGAGTTTGAAGTGGGCAAGGCCAGTGGCTGTAATTGACGCGCCACGCGGAGATTGCCAGATGGAGGCGGCGCCGGCCGCGCAGCGCAATCGCGTTGGCGGGCTAGGCCCTATCGAGGAAGCACACTATGGCCGCACCTCTTCTGATCGTTGTGCTGGCAGCAGGCCAGGGCACGCGGATGCGCTCCGATATGCCCAAGGTGCTGCACAAGATTGCCGGGCGGTCAATGCTCGGCCATGTGCTCGATGTGGTACGGGCATTGACGCCGGAGCGGCTGGCGCTGGTTGTCGGACCGGAGATGGAGGATGTGGCAGCCGAAGGCCAGGCGGCGGCTCCGGTCGTCGAGACATTCATCCAGGCTGAGCGGCGCGGGACGGCCGATGCTGTTCTAGCGGCCGCGGGGGTACTGGCGGCACACAAGGGCGATGTGCTGGTGCTCTACGGCGATACGCCGCTGATCACGGCGGCGACGCTCAAGCAGATGCACGATGCTTTGGACCAGGGCGCGGGAGTGGCGGTGCTGGGATTCGAGGCCGCAGATCCGACGGGCTACGGCCGATTGCTGACAGACGCGAACGGGGAAGTGGTGGCGATCCGCGAGCACGCCGATGCGAGCGACGCAGAGCGGCAGATACGCTTGTGTAATTCCGGCGTGATGGCCTTCCGGGTGCGGGATCTGGCGGGATTGCTGCGCCGGGTTGGCACCGACAATGCGAAAGGCGAGCTGTATCTGACCGACGCGATAGAGCTAGCGCGAAGTGATGGCTACGCCGCGCGTGTCGTCGTGTGCGATGAGGAAGAGGTGCTGGGCGTCAACGACAGGACGCAATTGGCCGCTGCAGAAGCGATCTGGCAGCGTCGGCGTCGGCATGAGGCCATGCTTGGCGGAGCAACGCTTGTCGCACCCGAGACCGTCTGGCTGAGCTACGATACCGTGATCGGACGCGACGTGCTCATCGAGCCGAATGTGGTCATCGGAGCGGGAGTCACCATTGAGGATGGCGTCACGCTGCACGCGAACTGCTACATGGCCGGCCATGATGAAAAACGGCGCGACACCGTCATCATCCGCAGGGGCGCGGTCGTTGGTCCTTACGCGCGCATGAGACCCGGCGCCGACATCGGACCTGACGTGCACATCGGCAATTTCGTCGAGGTGAAGAACGCGACGATCGAGGCTGGCGCCAAAGCAAATCACTTTGCCTACATGGGTGACGCGCGCGTCGGGCCTGGCGCGAACATCGGCGCGGGTACGATCTTCTGCAACTACGATGGCTTCGAGAAGCACCACACCGACGTGGGAGCCGGTGTTTTCATCGGCTCCAATTCGGCGCTGGTGGCGCCGGTCAAGATCGGCGACGGCGCGTATGTCGCGGCCGGCAGCACCATAACGAAGGACGTGCCGGCGGATGCGCTTGGTCTCGCGCGAGCGCCGCAGGAAACGCGCGAGGGCTGGGCGGCGAAGTATCGGGCGCGCCGCCAGCGGCGCAAGTGATCGTCACTCCTCAGCGCAATCTCGCCTGAAGTAGCGCGGTGGCACGGGCGCGGCCGAAGAGCGCCATGAGCGTGCCGATCAGGCCGCCGACTGCCTGAATGACGAGGATGACGTTCTGGCCGATCTCGTCGGCGAGCTCCGGTGTGATGCTGATGCCAAGGACCACGCCCACGAGCGGGAGCACCGTGGTGATCGCCGTGAGCAGCGTTCCCCAGATTGTCAACGATTGCCACCAGCCTTTGGCATCGGAGGTAGTGTCGGGCTTGGTAACGGGAGCATCGGTTGGGCCTGTCATATAAGGGCTCTACTCGGTTGATGAAGGATCGTTGGCTGGTGGGATGAGGCTGGCGGCGGCGGTGAAGGTGGCGTCAATGCGGCGAAGCCAGCCGCGACCGAAGCGCCAGAAGTGGGGAAGTGCGCGGTAGCGTTTTCGTCGAATGGCGGCGTAGCGTGCGAGCGCCAGGCGTGGATCTGCAGTACGGGCAGCGCCGAGCGTCATGGGGCCGATCTCGCCATCGATCTCGACGCCGAGGGCCTCCTGAAGAAAGCGCGCAGCCGCGCCGACGCCGTGGTTGACGCCGGCATCGAAGTGCATGAGGGCCAAAGAGGGCCTCAGCGCCGGGCAGCGCGCGGGCTGCCAGTAGCGTGTCTCGTAGATGCTGCGTACGAGCGGGTCGGGGATGCCGCGAAGATCCGCTTTCAGCTCGGCGAGATTGGCCGACGTGACCTCGATGCCGCGTTCGCGCGCGTAGACGGCGAGCGTGATGCCCTTGTTCGTCGGGCCGCCAGGATCGTGCGGATCGTCAGTCCAGCCGCCTTCCATCGCGAGCACGTGGTTGAGCGCGAGCTCGAATTTGTGGTCGCCAGCGCGTGTGGTCTGCTGCGCTCCGGGCATTTGGAACCCGAGCACAAATCTGCGTTCGAAAGGTGCGACGGTGACGGCATTGGACTGATTGCCACCAAGAATTAGGACGTGCGTCGTGGTCATGCCGACGAGGAAACCGACATGACCAAGTGCCGGATCGTTGCCGCGGCTGAGCACGGCGATCGCGCCGATCTCGGGTGCATCGGTCGGAGCGCCCCAGTCTAGATAAGAGCGGGCGCGAAGCGATCGCGTGCTGGTGACACCGGCGCGCTCGAGACAGGCGCCGACAAAGGCAGCGCACCACGCGGTTTCGTCGCCTTGATCCGGATGGCCGAGCTCGTCGAACATCGCGACGATGCGCGGATTGTGCGCGGCTCCAGAAAGTTCCGGTTGGCCAAGCTCGCGCCAGGCCTCGGCCATCCAGGATGGCTGCTGCATGAAGAACTCCCTTGCGCAGGCTAGAGAAGCGCGGTGGAAGGCGTACCGCGGCCGTAGATCGCGCCGAGCTGGCAGATGCGGACGGCGATCGCGTCCGGCTGTGTGCCGAAATCGGCGATCTGTTCAGTGGTCGAGTAGAGAACTGAGGGGCTTGATGCGGAGAGCGTGCGTACTGTGGCGTCGCCGTAGAGCACGTCGATTTCGTAATGCTCGCTGGCTTCGCCGAGCGGCACTTCCGCACTCTCCCAACTGTCGCCGCCCATGCGCGTACGGCGTATCCAACTTATATGGAGGCCGTCGTTATCGCGGCGAGCCCGAATGTGAACCGGAGCAAACGGCCGATGGCCGATGCCGCCGAAGGCGTGGGTGATCGTGTCGTAGGATGGTGCGCCGAGATCGCGGTTCGATGGTCCGAAGCGCCAGTTGAGCGGCAAGCCCACCTCGTCGGGTGCGAGATCCAGCTTGGTGAGGGCAGTATCGAGAAGCACGAAGCGTGCGCCTGCGGGCAAGAGTGGGCTGATCATGCCTTCCGTGCCCTGCTGCCCGCGGATGAGGGTCGTGAGTGCGTAGGTGGAAGGCGCGACGAGCGTGGCTTCGCGGAACTGCACGATCTCCCAGCGGCCAGGAGCGTGCTCGATGGCGGCGGCATTGGAGCCGGAGAGAAGCGCGAGATCAGTGACGGAAGTGAGCGCACCGAAATCGAGGCGGACGTGTAGCGTCGCGGCTTTGTCGGAGCGGCTCGACGGACGGGAGGGGAAGTCGTCGAGCGTCACGCCGATGGTGGCTGGCTCAGTAGGAAGCGCGCGCAACGTGAAGCCCGAGGTGTCGGGCGAGGAGTAAAGCGCGATGGCGCCGGGCCACGGCCGCATCATCGCCGCGAAGTAACCCGCATCGGGTGATTCGTTGCCGAGTAGTAACGGCAGATCGAGGAACACGGCCGATGGCTGGCCGGGGAGAGTCACTCGCGGAGGGTCTGCGTCGCGTGGTGCTGCGGCGACGGGCGTATAAACATCCGGCTCGATGCGGATCGCGTCGATCTCGCGCGCGCCGTGGTCGCCGATCTCGGTAATGCGGAAGAGGCGCGGATGGCCTGGGCCATCGATCGTGACGACATCGCCCGGCTCGAGTGCGATGCGGCTCGGTGGCAACGCGAACTGAGCTTTCTCGCGTGCGGCCCACGTCTCGAAGAGCCAGCTCTCGGCAATCTGTGCGGCTTGATCGGCCTCCATGACGATGGCCAACTCGGCGAGTGAGACGCGGCCGCTGGCGCCGACGAGCCGGCGTGCCTCAGCGACGGCGCGGCGATAGTCGCGTTCCGATGAGGCATAGGAAATTCGCGCGCACGCAGGGAGATCTGTCTCTTGCGCGCGGGCGAGACTGATGAGCTCGGCTGCGGCGCCGGCGATCAGCGTGAGCGCGGGCGGATCGATGCCACGATGACGGAAGACGATCCGACCTTCGCTCTCGATCGCGTCGAAGAAATAGGCGAGTTCGAGGGGCTGCAGCGCCTCGCGTGCCGACATGACCTGGTCGATGACGTAGCCGGTGACGACACCTGCCAGCTCGCCGACGTCCAGTCGCTCGAAGCCCTGTGCGCGTAGAATGTCGGTTACGACGGCGCCGAGCGGCTGGCTGGCAATGCGGCCATTGAGCCAATGACCGTACCGCCAATTCTCGCCATCGCCCCAGGCGAGGCGGTTGTTGGGAAATGCGGGATGGGGCCGCGCATCCCAGGCATAGACGTAGATGTGATCGAGGTCGACCATCGGCGCGCCATAGAGGTCGGAGGTCGGATTGGCGTTCTCGATGTAACCGGGGTGCGCGGGATCGAGGCCTTCGATCACCGCCTGGAGATAAAGACGCTGAATGAGATCGTCGCGCGTACCCGTGGAGAAGTAGGGACGCGCACTCTCGTTGCTCTTGGGATCAACGAAGACGTTCGGTTGGTTCGCGCCCTTGTCGATGGCCGGACAGCCGACTTCCGTAAGCCAGAATGGCTTGGATTTGGGAACCCATGCGGTTGGCGTCGGGTTTTCGATCCCGCCGGGGCGGTCGTAATGCGCGTTCTCCCACCAGGTGCGGATGTCCTTGAAGCGGAAGACCCAGGGTTTGCCGGCTTCGCCGTCCGTGATGGGTGTGCGGAGCTGGATCTCGCGATCCTCATCGCTGGTGTAGTACCAGTCGTAGCCCTCGCCGCCGCGGAGATTGGATTTCAGATAGCGGAGATCGTGCAGGACAAGCTGGCCGGCCTGCCAGTCGGCGTGATCGCGGCCGTCGCGCCAATCGGCAAGCGGCCAGTAGGTGTCGACGCCGATGGCGTCGATATCGGATGAGGCCCACAACAGATCGAGATGGAAGAACACGTCGCCGCTGCCATCTTGCGGATGATGGCCGAAGTATTCCGACCAGTCGGCGCCGTAGGTGAGCTTCGTTGTCGGACCGAGGATTGCGCGCACATCCGCGGCGAGATCGGCAAGGGCAGCGACGAAGGGATAGCTCGCGGCGGCATCGCGCGATTGGGTGAGACCGCGCAGCTCCGAGCAGAGAATGAAGCCATCGACGCCACCGGCCGCAGCCGCAAGATGCGCGTAGTGCAGGATCATGCGGCGGAAAGACCATTCGGCGGGGCCTGAGTAGTTGATCTGCAGCCCGTTGATGGAGAAGTCATTGGGTTGAGCCGAGCCGACGAATGTCGCGATCTGGCTTGCGGCGGCACCGGACTTGTCCGGAGTGCCCGTGATCATGGGCGCGGGATGAACCGTGATGCGGCCGAGGGATTCGGGCGCGTGTTGTCGGCGGGCACGTCCATGAGGATGAATGGATTGAGCGTGACCTCGTGGCCGCGCGACTTGAGATCCTGGATGGCGGCGATGACCGTCTGGTCCGAGGGCGTTCCGCCGTAGGCGGGGCGGCCCTCGTGGCGGCTGACCATCGGAGCCGTGCCGCGCGTGAGACCGGCGACGCGCCAGGAAATCGGATCTGTGCTCTTGTCGTCGTTGTCGACGGCTGGACGGACTTGGCAGTGACCAGCGCGCAGGTCCGTGCCGAACCAGCTTACGACAAGGGAGACAGCACCGACATTCGGGAGCGTGGCTGCGAGCTGGTCGAGCGAAACGCTCCAGTCCGTGTCGCCCTGAAGTGTGTGCGCGTTCTCCGTCTCGGTCTGGCCGGGGCCGACGCGACGCGTGACCGGGCTCGTCGCGTAGACGAACTCGCCGGAGCCGGGGATCATGACGACGGCGCGGACGCTCTGCTCGAAGGGATCGACGGCGCGGAAGACTTCGAAAGAAAGTTGAGGAAGGCGATTGCCATAAGGCTCGAGCAGCATGCGCTCGAAGACGATGTAGGCAATGCCGCGATAGGCAGGCGCTCTGTCGGCGCCGAGGTGGGCGACGATGAGATCGTCCGGTTGTTGTGCTTCGCTGCCGGTGTGGAGTCGCCAGGTGATCTGGGTGAGGTCAAGTTCTTTGCCGTCAGCCCATACGCGCCCGATCGATGTGATCGTGCCTTCGCTGAGGGCGACTGCGAAATTTGCGTAGTAGCGATAGCTGCGCGTGCTCGAGCCGCCGCTGGTGCCGCCTTTGCCACTACCGCTGCTGTTCTTGACGACTTCCTCTTCGAGCGTGGATGCCCAGATGACTTGGCTACCGAGACGCGCGCGCCCGATGATGCGAGGCACAGCCGCGCCTTCGGTCGACGCCGTGACGCGGAGATCGTCGAGGCGCGGGCCGCCACGGGCGCGGGACTGACCGGAGCCGCCGAGCAGGGCCTGATCGACATAGCTGCCGGCAAGCGCGCCGACCTGGCCGCCAATCATGGCGCCGGTGAAGGTCGCGCCGAGCACGGTGACGCCTGCCGGCAGCAGGGCCGAGCCAACCGCCGCGCCGGCGACTGCAAGAGCAAGCGTAGCCATCAGGGATCGATCCTGGGAAAGGAGAACACAGCGGCAAGATGGCGGCGCCACCACGTGCCGAGCGAGACTTCGGCAACGGCGCGGCCCTCGATGGCGTGGATCATCGAGGTCGGGCCGGAGAGGATGCCGACATGCTTGGCAACGGCGTGGCTGCGATAGCGGAAGATGAGAACATCGCCGGGAGTAGCAACAGCGCGCTCGCGCTCGAGCAGATGGCGGCGCGCGGCGGCGAGCATCGTCTCGGCGCCGGTCGCTTCGGCCCAATCGCGCGCGTAAGCAGGAACGGTCTCGGCCTCGGCGCCATGCAGTGCGCGCCATACGCCGCGTACGAGACCGAGACAGTCGGTGCCGATGCCGCGGATGCTCGCCTGATGATGATAAGGCGTGCCGATCCAGCGCCGCGCCTCGGCGACGATATCTTCGCGCGTGTAAGTCATGACCTCAGGCTCCGGCATCAGCGCCGCGTCCGGCGGGAAGCGGGGTGCTGCCGGGCTGAGCGACGGCGGTGACGAAGTCGTTGCCGGGCATGTGCGGGAAGCCGCGATAGTTCACGGCGTTGGCGAAGAGCGCAGCGCACGTCTCGATGCGCTTGTCGCAACCGGCTGTGGCCGTGATCATGTCGCCGATCGCGATCGGCTCGCCCATGGGCTGCCAGAGCTCGATCTCGACCATGCCGGCGCGGTGCGTGTGGCTCTTGATCTCCATGGCGCGGCCGGCGTTCGCGCCCGAGGTGAAAGCGAGGATGCCGCGATTGAACCAGCCGGGTTCGTAGTCCGCAATGCCGTCGATCGCGAGACGACGGGTGCCTGTGAGGGCGAGGACTGTGCCGATTGCGCGATAGGTGGGCGAGGTGAGGTCGACGCCGCAGCGGGTGTCGCCGAGATCGGCATCACAGGTGTACTGGAAGAGGCGGCCCTTGGGTTGCTGGAGGTAGTGCGCGAGGCCGCGCACCTCGGCGCTGAAGGCTGAGCCGGAGCGACGCACTTCGCCGAGCGAGCCTGAGCGCATGAGCACACGCTGGCTCGTATCCTGCCAGTTGACGCGGAAGATCTCGATGGCCGCATCATCGAAGTCGCCGGAGGCCAGCGCGATCTCCGAGAGCCGGTCGGAGATAAGTGCGCCCGTTACCTCGAGGTTGTCCACACTCAATCCCACCTGATCGCGGATCTCGCTGGCGGTGAAGCCGCTAGCAGCCTCGAAGATGGTGTCGTCGAAGGCGAGATCACGATCGTGATCGGTGAAGCCGAGCTTCGTGCCGTCGCGTCGCGCGAGGCGCCAGCACCAGCAGAGCGTCGTGGCGCCGGATGCGAGATGTGCGGCGAGTGCGTCGTCGAGTAGCTTCAAAGGCGCACCTCCACAACGGGGATCGACGGAATGGCGCCGTGGCTGAAGCCCTGGAGGCTCACTTCGAGCTTGTCGGTGTCGAAGCGGACAGGGACATCGAACTCGTAGCCGGCGGTGATGACGGCGCCTTCGGTGGGAATGTGCTCGGGCGCGAAAGTGAGGAGGCCTGTCGTCGGATTGACGATGACGGCAGTGCCGACGGCCACGGGCGTTCCGTCGACAGCGACGAGCGCGGTGCCGGCAACGGGCTTGGCAATTCGCCGCGACCACGGTGCATGAACGGAGCCGTAGCGTTTGACGAGCTGAAAAGCGGCGGACTCGCCGTCGCCGATGCCGATCTGTTGATCGAGCGCTGTCGGTGTTGCGGACGGCGGGCACGAGCGGAAATCGGCGTGATCCTTCCAGCGGAAGCCGTAGAGGCGACCGCGCCGCTCCTCGAAGAAGGCGATGACGGCGTGAAGATCGTCGAGCGTCTTGATGCCGTAGCCGGCATTGTAGCTGCGGCGCGAGTCGGCCCAGCGGCTGTTGCGTTCCTCATGACCTGAGCCAAGCGCGACGACATCGGTGCGCCGCTCGGGGCCGCCGGTCGCGCCAAGCGAGATGGCAGTCGGAAAGCGGATCTCGTGAAAGCTCATCGGTGGGCCTAGAGATTGCGTTCGCCGCGACCGAGCGCGCGGGCGACGAGGGCGGCGATCTGTGTTTCCGAGCGCGCGAAGCTCTCGATGTTGGGTGTCGCGATGTTGACCGTTATGTTCGATCCGCCGGTTCCGGATGCGGCGATGCCGAGACGCCCATCGGCAGTGCGTGTGAGCGGCATGATGGCTTCAGGGCCGCGCTCGCCGGCGAGGCCGGCGCGACCACCGCTCAGCGGAAACGCAACCGGCGAGGCGATCACGCCGCCTTTTGCGAAAGGGATCGGCGTGCCGCGATGCAAGACGCCGCCCTTGGCAAACCCGAGACCCATGCCACCGGCGAAAATGCCGCCGAGCATGCGGCCGACGGCTTGGTCGAGCGGCTTCATCGCAGCACTAAGCACCATGCGGGAGAGGCTGAGGCCCAAATTGCGGACGACATCGCCGAGCGAGCGACCCTGTACGGCAATGCCTTCGAAAGCCGAGATCATCGAGTTGCTGAACTGGCGGCCGATAAGCGCGGTGCGCTGCAGCTCGTTGCGGAGCGCACTGGTGTCTGCGCCGACATTGATTTGCCAGTCGGTCGCGCTCTCGGGCATGGTGATCTCCTATGTATCGGGGTAGCGGGCCATCAGGCTGGCGAGCGACGGACGGTCGATGGCGTCCTGGCCGGGTGCGGGACTGAATATGCCTTCAAGCGCTGCGGCGAACTCACGCGGTGTCATCGACCACAGAACGGCCGGCGCGACGCGCAAGACGCCGAGGCCGACGCGCATCACGTCGCGCCAGGGAAAGGGCCCGTGGCACCGCCTTCCATAGATGGCGAGATGGTCTCCTCGGCCTTGGCCATGGGTGCGTCATCCGCAACGCCGAAGGTGACTGTGAGAAGTCGTGACACGATGTCGACGAAGCCGGCGGCACCGCCTTCCGCGCGCATCCGCGCAACTGCATCGTCAGTGAACTGGTGGCCCGCGCCGCGCAGGCCGGCGCCGATGATGCGAACGGCATCGCGCGCACTGAGCCGGCCGCGGCCGAAGCGCTCGGCCAGGGCGAGCATGTCCTCGTCGCCGAAGGTGGACTCGAGTTCGGCAAGCGCGCCGAGCGTGAGGCAAAGGCGGAGCGATTGCCCATCGAGGACGGCATCGATCTCGCCGCGGTGGAGGTTGGCCATCGAGTGTTCCTTACGGTGCGGTGAAGGTGAGTATCCCAGCGGATTCGAGCGTGATCTCGAAGGCGACCTCGGCGTCGTGGCGGCCGGAGAGCTCGAACGAGGTGATCTGGAAGAGGCCTTCGATCGTGCCGAAATCCGGGATCACGACCTGCCATTCGCGGATCGTGCCGTCGAAGACATAGGCGCGGATGGTGGCGTCGGACGTCGCGTCCTTGAAGATGCCGGCGCCAGCGATGCGCGCGCTCTTGACGCCGGCGCCGGCGAGCAGCTCGCGCCATTCGCCCGCGGATTCGGCGTGTGTGATGTCGACGGTCTCGGCGTTGAAGGAAATGGAGTGGGATCTGAGGCCGGCAACGGTCGAGAAGCTGCCTGTGCCGGTGGTGTCGACCTTGAGGAGCAGGTCCTTGCCTTTTTGAGCGGCCATTGCTGGGAGTCCTTAGCTGGCGATGGGTTCGAGGACGGCGCGGAAGCGGGCGGAAATGCGATAGGTGTCGCCGTCACGCCCGCGGTGGGTCTCGGAAGACTCGTGGCGGAGGTTCACGAGATGGTGGCCCGTGAGCGTGATCTCTGCATCATGGAGCGCGGCGCGGATGGCATCAGCAAGGAGGTGCACCTGCTTGTGACCCGCGCCGCGCGACCAGGCATTGACTGTGAAGATGATCTCGGTGCCGGGCTCCGTGCCGGTTGCCCAGTCGCGAGCGATGAAGTTGGCGAGCGCGAGATAGGGAAAGGCGGTGCCTTGCGGAACGTCGTCATAGACGCGCGCCGAGCCGAGCAGAGAGAGAACGCCCGTATCAGCGGCGAGAGCAGCGTGGACCGCTTGCTGAAGATCCCAGGCGGCGCTGGACATGAGCTAACTCCTGCGGTCTTGGCGGGGCGGCCGTCGCTCTGCGGGTGGCGGTGTCGATGGCGGCGCATCGTTCTCGACAGGCGGCGGTGCGCTGGTGGCGCGCGCGCGGACAAGCTGCTCGATGCGCTCGGCGAGGCGGCTCTGATCCTGCCCCGTGATGTTGACAGTGATCTTCACAGGCCACGCTCCATGCAAAGGCACTTGAGCCATTGGCGGCGTTCATCGATGCCGATGATGGCCATGATCTCGAAGCGGCGGCTGCCGAAGACCAGACTCATTGCGGGAACCACATCAGCTCGGTAGCGAAGCGTGATTTCATGCGAGATGCGGCCGGCGATAGCGTCGGCGTCGAAGCTTTCACTGCCGCCGGTCGGACGGATCTGTCCCCAAACCTGCCCGACGGTAGCCCAGGTCTCGGCAGCGCCGCCGCCACCATCAGGCGTGCGGATCGCAGTTTCGAGTGTGAGGCGGTGGCGGAGCCGGCCGATTGCGGAGCGCATCAGAGCCGCCTCTGGCGATAGGGCGAGAGAAGCTCGGAGACAGCGCCCGGAACGACTGTCGCGGTGCCGATTTCGACGGGCTCGCGATTCTCGTACCAGTAGGCCGTGAGCAGCAGCAGCGCCTGGCGGATCGGCTGCGGCACGTCCGATGGCACATCCCCATAACCGGCGATGAAGTCGATCTCGATACCGTTGGCGGCGAGGTTCGATGCGGGTGCCGTACCAGTGCCGCGCCAAACGAGGCGGGCGGGATTGGCAGCGCCGTCCAGTATGAAGGCGTCGGCGTCGAGCTCCTGGATCTCATCATTTCCTACGTGGACGCGGACAGCCGTCAGGCTCTGAACCGGGCGGAGAGGTAGATTGAGCGTGCGCGAGCGGGGCCACGCATCGCGTTTGTCGCGCCAAGACTGTGTGATGAGCGCGAGATCGAACGCAGCCTCGATGTGCAGACGCGAGGCCATGATGAGGCTCTGGATGAGCGTATCCTCGGCATTCGTATCGACGCGCAGATGGGCTTTGGTCTCGGCGAGCGTGACCGGTTCGACGGTCGGTCCGCTGAGGAGAGTGATGGCCATGGCAACCTCGTGCAGAAAACCGAGTGAGCAGGCATTTGCACGGGCGGCACCGGCTGCGGGGAAGGACCGGTGCCGCCCGTACGCGCCTCGGATGAGCGACGGTCGAAGCGTGCGGCGTCGAGGGGAGACGTGCGGGCACGCAGCCGATCAGCGGCGACAGGCCGGGGCGTGCGAGATCGCCGGCTCGCGAGGCCTGATCGGGTTCGACAGTTCTTCGCGGCCCGGCCCGTGGGGGTGCAGGGGACGAGATACGCGGCTTGTCCAAGGCGAAGCGGGGAAGCGATCAGTCGCCGAACTGCAGGAGCTTGATCGCGTCGAAGTCCTGCATGCCGCCGCCGACGCGCTTGGTCGTGTAGAAGAGCACGTAGGGCTTCGACGAGTAGGGATCGCGCAGGATGCGGATGCCGACACGGTCGACGATCAGGTAGCCGCGGCGGAAGTCACCAAAGGCAATGGCGTAGGCGTCCGCGGCGACATCCGGCATGTCCTCGGCTTCGGTGACCGGGAAACCCATGAGTGATGGTGCCTCGCCCGGGCTGATGGCGGGGTGCCAGAGGTAGTGGCCGTCGCCGTCCTTGAGCTTGCGCACGACGGCCTGCGTCGCGCGGTTCATGACGAAGCGCGCATTGGCACGATAGGCGGCCTTGAGCGTGTAGACGAAGTCGATCAGCTTGTCGCCGGGGTTGCTCGCCGGGAAGGAGGCGTCGGTGCCGGTCTTGACGGAACCGATCTTGCCCCATACCCAGCTTCCCTCGGCAACTTTGTCGTAGTGCATGAAGCCGGTCGGTCGGCTGCTGCCATTGCCGGTGACGAAGGCCGTGCCTTCCTGCTCGGCGAATGCGGCGCGGACTTCCTCGGCGATCCATTGGTCGACATCGACAGCGGCATCGTCGAGAAGCGCGGGCGTTGCGGCCGGCATGGCGTAGAGTTCCATGGTCGGGAAAGAGAGTTCGGCGAGCGTCGGCGAGGTCGTCGTCGTCCGCGCGCCCGTCTCTGCAGCCCAGCCGGCGCCGGCGCCGGCAATCGAGAACGGCTTTTTGAAGACGGAGCCGGAAACCTGGCGAACGCTCGCGATGGCGCGGATTGGAGAGAGTTCCTTGAGCGCGGCGTTGACGGTCGTCTCGGTTTCGGCTGGGACGAGATAGCCACCGTCCGGGCCGGAACCGACGGAGAGCGCTTTGCTCTCGATGTCGAGGAGGCCGCCGGTCTCACCTTTACGGATGTAGCCGTCGAAGGCGGTGCGATGCTCGCGTGCGAGATGCGCGTTGGGGCCGTTAGACGAGAGCGGCGGGCGCGCAGATTTCAGCGAGATCTCGTCGAGGCGGCGCTTGTGATCGTCAAGCGCACGATCGAGGCGATCGAGCTTGTCGGTGGTTAGTGGATCGGCCGCGCCGCGCGTCTCGATGTCGGCAAGACGGCGGTCGTTCTCTTCCTTGTAGCTCTCGAAGGCGCGGAGGAGATCGTCGAGCGCGTGGTCAAGGCCGGCGCTGCTCTTGGTTTCGAGCGTGGTCATGAGAGAGAGATGTCCTTCAGATGGAGGGCGATGAGCGAAGGTAGGCAGCGACGGCAGCACATCGGCTGGCGAGCCGGGCTGCCTCGCATGGGACGGCGGCGGCATCCCGCAACGCAGCCAGACCCTTGAAGCCCGATCGGAGAACAGCGCGGGCTTCCGTGCGCGTGAGCCCAGCGTCCTGCGTGAGCCAGCGTTCGAATTCACGTTCCGACGGCCGGCCGTTAGCGAATGGTCGCGACTTCGTCGTGGCGATGCGGGCCTCGGGCAGCAGCGGGAATGTGACGATCGAGATTTCCCAGAGATCGACCCTCTCGATGCGGCGCACGCCGCGGGCGCGATCGCGATGCGCCTTGACGGTTCGAAAGCCGATCGAGAGACCGTCAATGGCGCCGGCACGCATGAGCGAGAGAACTTCGCGGGCCCGAGCAACGGCCGGCATGAGGCGGCCCCGCACGAAGAGGCCTTTGGTATCCTCAGCGAGCGTTTCCCATACGCCGATCGGCTCGGAAGGATTGTGCTGGAAGAGCATCCGCACACCGCCCGGACCGCGAGCCGCGAGCGTGTCGCGGAAGGCGCCTGGCATGACGACATCGCGGCCGAGGTCCTGCCGGCCAAAAAGCGAGGCATAACCCTCGAAGGCACCGTCGTCGGCAACGCTCTTCATGTCGAGGGCCGTGAACTTCGCTTCGTGCGGAAGCACGCGCTGAGGGGTCGCGGATCGAGGCTCGATCACGATGGAACGCTCCGGTTTTGCTTGGGGTTGCGCGTGGCCGCGATCAGGTCGGGGCCGGTGTCGGGGGATCGCTCTCGGCAAGCGGGCTGTAGCCAGCGGCGGCCCGCTTCTCGTTGAGCGTGAGGAAGGATGCCCTGTCGAGGCGTGCCCAGAGGGCCTCGCGTTCGGGGGAAAGGGCCTCGACGGCGTCGAGATCGGGGCGCAGCTCGAGGTCTACGTCCCAGGCCGGTGCGAGCCAGCGTGAGAGCGCCTTGGATGTGCGGCCGACAAGCGGGATGACGCTCTGGCGCCAGAAGCCGCGCGTGGCTTCGGCCATATTGGCGTAGGTGTTGTCGCCGGGGATGCCGAGCAGCATGGGCGGCACGCCGAGAGCGAGCGCAATCTCGCGGGCAGCGGCGTTCTTGGCTTCGAGGAAATCCATATCCTTGGGAGAGAGCGACATGGATTTCCAGTCGAGGCCACCTTCGAGCAGAAGCGGTCGGCCAGCATTGGCGGTGCCCTGAAAGCCTTGCTCGAGCTCGGCCTTCAGGCGCTCATATTGTTCGGTCGTGAGGTTGCCGTCGCGCGCCGTGTAGACGAGCGCACCGGAGGGACGGGCGGAGTTGTCGAGCAGCGCCTTGTTCCAGCGGGTCGCTGTGTTGTGGAGGTCGATGGCCGTAGCGGCGGCTTCGAGCGGGCTCATGCCGTAGTGGTCGTGTGCCGCATGAAAGAGTTTCATGTGCAGGATGCTGCGCACGCCCGGCACGCAATCACCGGCAAGTCGAACGGAGCGACCTGCGACCGTGTACTCGTAGGCTTCCGGCCAGCCATCGGAACCGGGCACGACCTTCATGCGATCGGGACGGAGAACGTGCAACTCGCGGATTTCGTCGTCAATGGCGACAGCTTCGACGTAGCAGTTGCCGGCGACGAGCAGGTGACCGAAGACCGTCTCGAGAAATTCGGGACCGACCTGAGCAGGGTTTGGGCGACCGATCAGATCGGGTAAAGCGTGCGACTCGATCTCCTCCTCGCCGCGATAGAGCAGCAGGGGCACGGAGGCCGCGGTCTCGGCGATCATGCGGACGCAGCGATAGACGATGGCGTTGCTCATGAAGCCTTCGCGGGCAAAGGCAGCATAGTCGCGCGGCGTCCAGGCGGGCTGGCGGAGCGTATCGAGCGCGATGAGAGGGCCGACGGCGCTCGCCTTTGTGTCCGCACTCGGCACGGCTCTGCCGACCCAGCGGCCGAGGAGGGCGCCGAGCGAGGTCGCAACGGATGTCGATGTCATTCAGAGCGTCCGTATGGTTGGGCTGGGCGGATTCGTCAGCATGAGATCGGTGAGCGCCCACACGAGCGCGTCGAGCCGGTCGGGGCTTTTGCCTTGGGCAAGGCCATCGGCACCGAACCCGCACATCTGGCTTTCGAGTTCGGGCCACTCGCCGACATGGATCACGCGGCCCTCGGCATAGAGCGCGGAGACGGGCTCGGCACGAACCCACTTGCCGCGCGTCGCCCGCACGGCGCGGATCGGCACGGAGGCATCGACCTGGCGCATGACGCCGACGACGAGATCGCCGCCCTGGTTTACTTCGGCGACAATGCGGTCGGCAGCGAAGTCGCGATAGGCGGCAATGGCCGCTCGCGCCCATACAGTCGGCTCGCGGCCGCGGATGGTGCGGTCGGCAAGAATGTAGGCACGCCCGTCCTCGCCGAGACCGGCGACGATGATGCCGCAGGCGTCGGAGGTCGCGTTCGACGTAACCGGCGGATCGACGGCGACGACGATGCGCGCGAGTTCGGGTGGCGAAGCAACGCGATGCTGATCGAGCCAGCTCTTGCGCCAAAGACCGCCGCCGCGGTCCTCGACGATCTCGCCGTCGATCTCCTGGCGGCCGAGGGCGGTCCCGCCGTAGCGCTTGAGAACGCTCGAGAGGAACGAGGGAGCGAGGTTGGCGGCATTGTCGGTGGTCTTTGCGCGGGACGTCACGGTTGCCTCATCGGCCATGAGCTTCTTGAGGAGCGCGATCGGTCGCGGAGTCGTCGTGACGACGGACTGCGGATGCCGGCCGAGGCGAAGCGCGAACTGCAACATGTCCCAGGCGTGCTGGGCGCGTCGCCATTTCGCAAGCTCGTCGCACCAAGCGGCGTCGAACTGCGGACCGCGCAGGTTGTCGGGATCATCGGCGGCGTACATCTGGGCGATGGTTCCGTTCGACCATTGGATCTGATTGCGCGAGACGTCGTAGTGCGGCCGTTCGTTCGGCGCATGGACAGCAAGGAGGCCGGAGACGCCCTCGATCATGACGCTGCGCACCTGTGCGATGGTGAGGCCGATGAGAGCAAGAGCGCGGGCGCGGACCCATTCGGCGCCGGCCCGGGTTTTGCCCGATCCGCGGCCGCCGAGAATGAGCCAGGTCTGCCAGGCTCTGCCGCCTTCTGTCGTGACCGGAGCGAGCTGGTCGTTGCGGGCCCACACCTGCCAGTCATAGGCGAGGCGGATGATATCGGGTGCCGAGAGCGTGCCAAGGGCGGCTTCGCGCTCGCCCTCAGGCAGGGCGGACAAGCCGAGCAAGACGCTCCGCAACGTCTCGGCGGAATCGCTCCGCCTCCTCGGCGAGCTGGCGATCACCTTGCTGTTCGGCGGGGCTTGAGGATCCGGGGAGGCGCTCGAGGTCAGCTTCGATCTCCGTTACGCGGCTGAGGTTGCCGATGAGGGCGCCGATGGCGCGGGTATCGCGCTCGTGATCCGCAGCCGTGGTATCGGGGGCCCCTTCCTTTGCGGCCATGTCGTGTGCCATGCGCCTTTCCATCTGCTTGAGCTTGGTATCGATCGCTTTGTAGAGTCGGCGGACGAGCGCCCGCCGGGCTCTCAATGAAGTCGCGGCTGACGAGCGGCGTTGTCGTTCCGGCGCGGGCTTCGCATCTCGATTTGGGGGGGTGCGATCAGCGGCAGCTTTGGCCGTCTTCCGGGCGGGTCCTTCGCGTGCACCGGGCATTCGCCGTGGGCGGGTGGGCCAGCCTTCCTTGCGGGCGTGGCGCGTGATGCGCTGGACAGAGACCCCGCACTGCTCGGCGATGGCGGCAAGCGTCAGCGCGCCAGCGACGTACAGGCGGCGGATCGCCGGCCAGTCGGGTCGGACCGATCCGGTCATGCGGGGCACCGAAATGTTTGAGAGGGAGCGTGGCTCAGTAAGGCGTTGATGGGCCGTACCTGCGGGGCGTCGTCCGACGCTCTTCACACTATACTCAATTTGTACCAAACTATCGTTGCGGTGTCAATAAATAATTCAGTAAAATATTGCGGATTTTTAATATAACATCTCACGCAGCGTGCGGGGATAAATTATTGCAAGGTCTCAGGCGCCAGTTATGAGGCGCTGTTAGTTCATCTTGAGCGCATTCTGTTCACCATTCGGCAATCACTGACGGCGAATTAAGCGATGATTCAACATTCTCGTATTTCATGCGGTGTGATCCTTGAAGGCGTGAATCGTGAGGCGTTCGCCGATGCAGCCACGTACCGACGCATCTCCGGGCCGCCGTTGGTCGCTGCCGCGGCGTTGGCGTCGCGATGAAAGCGGCACGACGGCCATCGAATTCGCGTTCGTGGCCGGGCCCTTCCTGATGCTGCTCTTCGGCATCATGGGCGTGGGCCTCTTCTTCTTCACGACTTTCTCGCTCGAGAATGCGGTCGAGCGCACAGGGCGTCTGATCCGAACAGGCCAGGTTCAGCAAGGCGGCATGAACGGGCAGCAGTTCAAGGAGAAAGTCTGCGAGCTGACGCCAGGGTTCGTCGATTGCGTGAGCAAGCTGCGCGTCAACGTTCTGAACTTTCCGGATTCCGAGGCCATCGGGCCCTCAACGATGGCGCAGTGCCTCGATGCCGACGGCAATCTCAGCGACGTGACCTCGTTCGAGCCGGGTGCGGCTGATCAGGTCGTGCTGATCTGGGTCTGCTACGAGTGGAGCCTCGCCTCGGGGATTCCGTATCTTAATCTCGGCAACATGGGTAATGGCTCGCGCCTGATCCAAGCCGCGACCACGTTCCGGACAGAGCCGTTCAACTGAGAGTGCCGCACCATGAGGAACCTCGTGACACGAATCCGGAGGTGGGGCCGCCCGGGCCTATTGGCCCGGATGCGTCGCGATACGCGCGGCGTCGCGGCAGTCGAGTTCGGCTTCATCGTGCCGATCATGTTCTTCCTGTTCGTCGGCACGATCGAGTTCAGCCAGGCACTGACCGTTGACCGACGCCTTACTCTGGCAGCGAGTTCGACGGCCGATCTCATCGCGCGCGCGCCGAACTCTGGCCTGACGCCTGAGCAGGTGGATCGTGATCTCAGGATCGTCGAGCAGCTCATCGCGCCATACGAGATCCAGCGCCTCTACGTGAAGGTGATGAGCATCATTGCGGCGGGCACGCCCGGCAATCCGAACGTTCTGATCTACACGGTCGACTGGTCGCGCGATAACAATGCCGGCACGCCCCATCCGCGCGGTGAGCAGTATCACGAAATTCCGGAAGGTCTTCTCGTCGCGGGCGAGAGCGTGATCGTGTCCGAGGCGACGTACAACTACACACCGCTGATCTTCAACTACTTCATCGAGTCGGCATTCAATATGACCGAGCGCTTCTTTCTGAAGCCGCGCAACTCGAGCTGCGTGCACTTGCGCCCGATCAACTGCGTCACCGGCGGCACGATGTCTTGACGCCGCGTCCCGGTAGTTCGCCACGAAAACAAAACGGCCCGCCGAACCAATCGGCGGGCCGCTCCATTTCCAATCGTGCGCGCGTTCCGATCAGCGCTTCGAGAACTGGAAGCTGCGGCGGGCCTTGGCTTTGCCGTACTTCTTGCGTTCGACGATGCGGCTGTCGCGGGTCAGGAAGCCACCCTTCTTGAGAACCGTGCGAAGCTCGGGCTCGTAGTAGGTGAGGGCCTTCGAGAGCCCGTGACGGACGGCGCCAGCCTGACCGGAAAGGCCACCGCCGGTCACCGTTGCACGAATGTCGTACTGATCCATGCGCTCGGCGGCGACGAGCGGCTGCCTCAGGATCATCTGCAGGACCGGACGAGCAAAGTATGTCGTCACGTCCTTGTCGTTGATCGTGACCTTGCCGACCCCGCGGGAGATCCACACGCGGGCAATGGCGTTCTTGCGCTTGCCGGTCGCGTAGGCACGGCCCTGGGCGTCGAGCTTCTGGACGTGCAGCGGTGCAGCGGCATCAGCAGTCTGGCCGGTGAGGTTCCCGAGGTCCTCGAGAGACTTGGCATCTGCGGTCATGGCGTCAGACCCTCTTGTTCTTGCGATTGAGCGCGGCGATGTCGATCGTGGTCGGCTGCTGCGCTTCGTGTGGATGGGCCGGGCCGGCATAGACCTTGAGGTTGGTCATGAGACGGCGCTGCAGGGGACCGCGCGCGAGCATTCGCTCAACGGCCTTGAAGACGACGCGCTCGGGGAACTTGCCCTCGATGATCTGGCGCGGCGAGCGCGTCTTGAGACCACCGGGATAGCCCGTGTGCCACTCGTACTTCTTGTCCTCGTACTTGTTGCCGGTGAAGACGACCTTCTCGGCGTTGACGACGATGACGTTGTCACCCATGTCGACATGCGGCGTGTAGGTCGGCTTGTGCTTGCCCTTTAGGCGGGTGGCGATGAGGGCGGCGAGCCGGCCGACGACGAGACCTTCGGCGTCGATGAGCACCCACTTCTTCTCCACCTCGCCGGGCTTGGCGCTGTACGTCTTCATGTGCTTGGCCCTTCGAGTACGGCGCCCGTGCCGATCGGCCGTGTGGCCCAAGGCGTGGTCGCCCAAGTTCTGCTTGGTCGGTTCGGCTTTACGATCCGGGCGTGCGGCGCGGCCTTGAAATCTCAGGGCAATCTGCACGGCTCGAATGAGACACGGCGCGATCCCGACGAGGGATCAAGCGCCGCGCGCACTCTTCTAGGCTGTCGAGAATCCGCGGTCAATGGAATTCACATAGCCGGTCGAGAAATTATTCCAGCAAATTCATGCATTTATTTTCACGGTATTATAATACCGTAGTTGCGGTATCAATTTACCTCACGCTTTTGGGGGCGACAGGACGATCGCGTAAGTGCCGGTCGCGTGGGCGATCATCTCGGTGCCGCCGTCGGAGTAGAGAGCAACTTCTGCGTAGGCGAGGCGACGGCCGACGCGTACGAGACGGGCTTCCGCGATCACATCGCGCGCGGGCGGACGCAAGAGGAATGTGATGTTGAGATTGCTGGTGACGGAGGGGATCGCATCGGAACCAAGTCGGCCGAGGAGCGCTGCATATATTGCCAAGTCCGCAAGCGTGAACATAGCCGGGCCGGAGATCGTTCCGCCTGGGCGCGTGTTGTGCTCGGTGAGATGCATGCGAATGCGAGAAGTGTTGGGGCCGACGGATTCGATTTCCATCACGCGTCCTGATGCGTGGATCTGTGGAAAAGATGCGTCGATCAGCTCGGCGACGGCAGTGACAGAAAGGTGACTCGTCTGTGGGGTATCAGTTGACATCCTTATTGGTGTCCCACTCTGGTGATCTGCTATAGGCACGCCGGCATCGAGGCCCCGCTAGGCGATCCGCACAGGCAAACGACGCAGGCTCGAGATTCGAACGAGGAGAATCCCCCATGTTCAGCAAGTTTGGAACTCTTGCCGCGTTTGTTTCGGCAGTGGCAATAGGCCTGATGTCGCTCATCGGCGCACCGGCCGCCAGCGCGCAGGATGCTTTCAACCAGCTCCAGCTCAGCGAGAAGCATATCCAAGGCTTCATTGCGGCGCAGCCCGACATTACTCAATTCATCGAGCGCAATCCTGCCCAGGAAGGGACGGCGCCGACAGACAAGCAGCAGGCCGAGCTCGACGGGATCGCGAGAAAGCACGGCTTCAAGGACTACACCGAGTATGACGACGTTGCTTACAATATATCGGTGATCCTGAGCGGTATCGATCCGGATACGGGCAAGTACACCGATCCGATCGAGCTGATCAAGAAGGAGATCGCCGAGATCAATGCCGACACGCAGATCAGTGCGGCCGAGAAGAAGCAGATGCTCGATGAGCTGAACGACGCGCTGAAGAACACGCCGCCAGTCAAGTTCCCGGGCAATATCGCGCTCGTCTCGAAGAATCGCGAGGCGCTGGAGAAGGCGCTCGGACAGCAGTAAGCTTGCCGCGAGCGGCGCCAGCCTGGGCGCCACCTTCGCGCGAGGTTTGCAAATGCAGGATGGCGGAACACCGCAGGTCACGACGAAGGACGGCGCCTCGTTGGTGAGCGAGGCGCGCCACGATGCGGTTGCCGTATTGACTTTCATGCGGTCCGAGGCGCGTAACAGCCTGAGCCTCGACATGCTCACCGCGTTGCAGTCGGCTATCGACCGGCTGTCGGGCGAGCGCGATGTCAGCGCCGTGGTGCTGGCGGCAACGGGGCCGGCTTTCTGCGCTGGACATGATCTCAAAGAGCTGACGGCTCATCGGCGGGACGAAGATGGTGGACGCGGCTTCTATGCCCTGACCATGATGCGCTGTGCGTCGGTCATGACGTCGATCATGCGGAGCCCTAAGCCGTTCATCGCTGCTGTCGAGGGTGTTGCGACGGCGGCGGGCTGCCAGCTCGTCGCGACGTGCGATCTCGCGGTGGCGGGTGCGGCGGCGAAGTTCGCAACGCCCGGCGTCGACATCGGGCTCTTCTGCTCGACGCCGATGGTGGCGCTCTCGCGCAATGTGCCGCGCAAGCGCGCGATGGAGATGCTCCTGCTCGGCGAAATGCTCGGTGCAAATGAGGCTGCCGACTATGGCCTCGTCAATCGCGTCGTTGCCGAGGGCGAGGCACTTGGTGCCGCCATCGAGCTCGGCCGCGTGATCGCGAGCAAGTCGCCAGCGACGATCCGGATCGGCAAGGAGGCCTTCTATGCGCAGATCGAGAAGCCGGTCGCCGATGCCTACGCCTATGCGAGCGAGGTCATGGTGCGCAACATGATGCACCGTGATGCCGAAGAGGGCATCGGCGCTTTCATCGACAAGCGGCCGCCTGCCTGGAAAGGCGACTGACTTCGGCACGGGAGTGCAGCTATGTTCCCGCAGAAGCTGACACTTGTGACACTCGGCGTTGCCGACGTGGCGGTGTCGCGTCGCTTCTATGAGGGTCTCGGATTTCGAGCAGCCGACTTCGACAATGAGGGCGTCGCCTTCTTCGACATGAATGGCGTCGTGCTCGCGGTGTTCGGGCACGGGGATCTTGCCGAAGATGCCGATACCGAGCTCGAAGCCGGCGGAAAATACTCGCGCATGTCGCTGGCGATCAATTTGGAGAGCGAGGCGGCAGTCGACGCCGCGATGGCCTTCGCGGCGCGCCAGGGTGGACGCGTTACGCAGCCTGCGCGCAAGGTGTTCTGGGGCGGCTATGCCGGCTACTTCGCAGATCCCGATGGATTTCTGTGGGAGATCGCCTACAACCCGTTCTGGCCAATGGATGCAGATGGCCGGCCGCAGTTGCCGCCGCCGAAGGCTCCCTGAATTCTCATGAACCACGAACGCTATGACGACGCGTACGTCGCCGCGATCCTGAACGAGAGTAAAGTGATCGCGATGGTCGGCGCGTCGGCGAACATCAATCGCCCGAGCTACTTTGCGATGAAATACCTCCTCGGCAAGGGCTATCGGGTCATCCCGGTCAATCCTGGCCTCGCGGGACAGGAGATCCTCGGCCAGAAGGTCGTGGCGAGCCTCGCTGAGATCGATGGCCCCGTCGACATGGTCGATATCTTCCGCAACTCCGAGGCTGCGCTCGGGATCGTGCGCGAGGCGATCGCGCTCAAGGAAAAGCTCGGTCTCAAGGTCATGTGGATGCAGCTGGGGGTGCACAATGACGTGGCGGCCGAGGAGGCGGAGGCTGCGGGGCTCAAGGTCATCATGAACCGCTGCCCCAAGATCGAGTACGGGCGCCTCTCCGGCGAGATCGGCTGGGCGGGCGTCAATGCCGGCATGGTGAGTTCGAAGCGGCCGCAGCTCGGCGCTTCGGGTGTGCAGAACCATGTGATCCGGCCGCGTTAGGCGTAGAGCCGCCTCCATTCTTACGAGTGCATGTTGCGCCATTCACCACCTGATTCTTCATGCATCTTCCCCGAAATGGCCGTTCGCGCACGGCGCATCATCGTAACCTTGGCGACGGTCGGCTAGGCGGGCAAACCCGACGTTTGGATGATCTCACCGGGAGTAGCGATCTAACGCGATATTCTCGATTTCGCATACTCGTTGAACGGCTCTTCTTAGGGACATTTCACGCATGAAGCGCAAAAGATTTGCAAATGATGTCGGTGGTCGCGAAATCTTTTCACACCACAGCGCCAACATGAAAAGGAAGTGATCACAAGCACTGACGGTGTCACCCAGCAAGAATCTCTTTTTGCCAAGCTCTTCATCCAAGAGAGCGAGAATTCCCATCAGTCGAGGGTCTTGTGCAGCCTTGATTCCTTCGACGGCCTTGGAGTCCATCGTGTGCTTTTCGGGATATCTCCAAAGCATGAACTCCGCCTGAAGCGTGTTGTTGAGGTAAGCCAGCCATTGAAAAAATAGTGGGCGGTTGGGGTGGCCGAGAGGTGGAATGAATTGCGAAGCGGCGTCCAGCTCACAGATGTAGACACAAATGGCAGGGCTCTCAAACAGAACGAGGTCACCATGGACAAGCGTCGGAATGCGCCCCGCCGGATTCAGCTTCAGATATTCCTTAGATTTTTGGGCATTTGAGTTGCGATCGACGAGCCTCAGCGCATATTCGACATGCGTTTCGGCCAATAATAAATGAGGCGCAAGGCTCGCATTGTCCGGGAAATAGTAAAGTTGAAGCATGACAACCTCTAAGTTTTTCCATGAGTATGCCGGTAGCCCTTCGCTGACAACAAGAGGAAGCTTGGGGCTCGGAGTGGCTCAGCCGCCTTTCTGATTCTTGCGGTACCAGCGGCCCATCAACTCGATGGCCACCATGGCCATGAGAGAGCTGATGAGAAGGATCGTCACGCCGACCGAGCTGCCCCAGGTGTCGAGAATGAAGGCGTAGACCGTCGGGGCCAGCGCGCTGACGACGAGGATCGGCGTTGCGATCAGGCCGAGTACGCGGCCGTAGCCCTCGGCGCCGAAGAGCGCGAGCGGTACGGCGCCGCGGACGATGGTGATTACACCCTGGGATGCGCCCATCAGTAGCGTGAAGGCGAGGATCGGGGCGAACGCGCCTTCGCTGAAGAGTAGTAGGAGGAGCGAGAAGGGCAGTGCGCCGATGGCGAAGCGTGCGACCGTGAAGGCGTGCAGGTTGCGGCCGAAAACGATCTCTATGACGCGGCCGCTGAACTGCGCGACGCCCTTCAGCGAGGCAATCCACACGGCGGTGGCCGTGGCCATGCCGGCGGTCTCGAACAGCGGCACGAGCTGGACCGAGACGACGCCGAAGACGAAACCGTTGAGCGACATGATAAGGGCGAAGAGCATCATGCCAATGGTCCGCGCTCGGCCTTCGAGCGGGGCGCCGTCGACGGCGCGGGCAGCCATGGTTGCGGCCGGCGCGTTCTCGGGCTTCGACTCGCGGATGGAGAGCCCCCACCAATTCAGCGGCAGGCAGACCACGAGATTGATGAGGGCGAAGACGAGCAGCGCATTGCGCCAGCCCATGACCTCGGAAAGCTGGTGGCCGATGACCCAAAATACCGTCGATGCGAATGCGCCATAGAGGGTCAGGTACGAGATGGCCTTGCGGCCGCGGCTCGGCGCGACCTGCACGGCAGAGGCAAAGGCCGCGTCGTAGAGCGACATGCGCATGGCCACACCGAGAAAGGCCCACACGGCGAGATAGGCGATCCAATTGGTGACCATGGCGAGCGCGGCGAGACCGATGGCAATCAGCACGACGCCAAGGCTCATCACCTGGCGCCCGCCCCAGCGATCGATGAGCTGGCCGATGGGGGTGGAAACCACGCCTTGCATGAGCATGGCGATGGTGAAGCCGAAGAAGACAAAGCTGCGCGTGAAGCCGAGCTCCTCGGCGATTGGGGTTGCCAGGACGCCGAGGCAGTAGAAGGCCGTACCCCATGCCGTGACCTGCGTGATGCCGACCGCATGGACGACGCGGTACATCGGATCCCGCCACCAAGGGAGGCGGACAGAGGCGGGCTCGGAGGGTTTCTGCATATGAAGGCCGGTAGGAGAAGGCTAGTCAGGAGGCCGCGGCCGAATGCGGGGAGCAGCCGAACATTCGATGCTCCGGGCAGGCCTCGACGTGCCCAGATTGTGACAATCCATGTATGTCACGCGGCATGAGATTCTCAAACCGTAACAATTCAGGTCAGGGATGAGGATCGCGCGTGCCTCGGGACGCCGCTTGACAAAGCGATGTCTGAGGTGCTGGACGCTCAGCCCATGAACTACCGCCACGCCTACCACGCCGGGAACTTCGCTGATGTGCTGAAGCACGCCGTGCTGTCGCTGGTGCTCATGCACATGGCGAAGAAGGACGCGGCCTATCGCGTCATCGATACGCACGCCGGCATCGGTATGTACGATCTCGCGGGCGAGGAAGCCGGGAAAACAGGGGAGTGGGAAGGCGGCATAGGACGGCTCATCGGGCCGGGTGCGGCTTCCGTGCCCGAGGCCGCGGCGGCGCTGCTCGCGCCCTATCTCGGGGCCGTGCGCGCATGTAATCCGGATGGACGGCTCCGGTTCTATCCGGGTTCTCCGTGCCTCGCCCTGGCGCTCATGCGGCCGCAAGACCGGCTCGTCGCCAACGAGCTGCATCCCCAGGACGCGGCGAAGCTCGATCAAAATCTTGCCGGGGATCGACGCGCCAAGGTGCTCGGTCTCGATGGCTGGCTCGCGCTCAAGGCGCAGCTGCCACCCAAGGAACGGCGCGGCGTCATCCTGGTGGATCCTCCTTTCGAGGAAGCCGGCGAACTCGATCGGCTGGTTCAGGGGCTCGAGAATGCCATGCGCCGATTTGCGGGCGGGGTGTATCTGCTCTGGTATCCGATCAAGGACCCACGCCCCATCACGCGGTTCCATCAGGCGATAGCCAAGGTCTCGCCGCAGGAGAGTTTGGCAGTCGAGCTTCTCGTCCGCGCGCCGACGGATAGCGATCGGCTCAACGGATCAGGCCTCCTTGTCATCAACCCGCCGTACACGCTCGCGGCTGATCTCGCCGTGCTGCTTCCGGTCCTCGCCGAGCGTCTCGCGGATGGCGCCGGCGCGCATGCGGATGTCACACAGATCGGCTAGTTGACCACCCAGAAAGCAGCGGTTTGCCTGTATTTTCGGCACGTTGCCTTAATGCCAGAGCTTCACGCAATTGTGCTTTGCCCGCATGATTTGACGGTCGGATATTTTTTCGATGCGGGCTGGTGTGCCCGCGCCGACATGCAGCGGAGCGCAGTCCTGCTCGATGGCATGGGAAGCGCGCGGGCATGGGTATGCGAGGGGCGTTTGACGTCTCCCGAGCGGAAGGCACGAGCTGCTCACCACCCTCGTGGAGAAGGATTGCAGGCATGCGGCAGACGGGCGTCGTCAAGTTTTTCAATCAGACCAAAGGTTATGGATTCATTAAGCCCGACGAGGGCGGCGCCGACGTGTTCGTGCACGTGTCCGCCGTCGAGCGTTCGGGAGTTGGCTCGCTGGCGGAGGGCCAGCGCATCTCGTTCGAGACCGAGCCCGACAAGCGCGGCAAAGGTCCCAAAGCCATCAATCTGCAGATCTCGGGCTGAGCTCCCGCTTCTGCGCTGACGTGCGTCAGGCCACGCGATCTGCACGCGTGTGTTCTGTGCGCGCAACACTTTGCGTGCGTCCGATATGTCTGTTTCCAGAAATGTAACCATATCGCTCTAGCTTGGGATCGTTGGTCGCGGTCCTGGGTGAGGCGCTATGGGTATCCTGAATGGCGTAGCAGTCGACGAGATCAGTGCGCGCGGCAGCATTCGTGACGGCGACGTCGCGGCGATGCGCCGTGCATTCAACGAAGACGGCACGATCTCGACCTCGGAAGCGGAAGCGCTTCTGTCGCTCAACAGCGCGTGCCGCGTGACCGACGCCACCTGGGCGCCCTTCTTCATCGAAGCCCTGACCGACTACATCGTCCATCAGTCCGAGCCCGACGGCTACATCGTCGTCGACAAGGCCGACTGGCTCGTCGCTCGCATCAGCCGTGACGGGCACATATCGACGAACACCGAACTCGAGTTGCTGCTCAACGTGATCGACAAGGCGCGCTGGTCGCCGCCGAGCCTTGCAGGGTTCGCCCTCGCGCAGGTGCGCGACGCAGTCATCTCGGGCGTCGGCGTGACCCGCGCCGGCCAGATGCTGCAGCCGGGTATGATCGGCCAAAGCGAGATCGATCTCATCCGACGCATTCTCTACGCCTTCGCCGGCGACGGCGGCATCGCGGTTACGCGCGCCGAGGCCGAGGTCCTGATCGCGATCAACAAGGCGCTTGCACCGGGCAAGAGCTCGCCGGCCTGGACGGAGCTGTTCGTGAAGGCGGTGGGCGCCTCCGTGCTGGCAAGCCTCGGCCATCACATCCCGCCCCGCGAGGAAGCTCTGAGGATCGAGGTCTGGGCCAAAGATGCCGATGCACGTGGCGCCGGCGCCCTGCTGGCGGATTCGATCGGCAGGAGCGAGGAAGGGTCGAGCGCACGTGAGCGCATCGGCAATTTCCTCGGCCGCATGGTTGCAGGTGGCGCCGGCAGCGTGTGGAGCACATTCCGGGTGCAGTCGAGCGAGGAACGCGCGCTGGCGCGCCTCGAACGGCAGCGGCTCGAGATAGTCACGAACGAGCGGATCGACGATGCCGAGTGCCAGTGGCTGATCGAGAACCTTGGCAAGGGCGGCAAGCTCGACGCCAATGAGATCGAGCTGCTGGCGTTCCTACAACGCGAGAGCCCGTTGCCGCATCCTGAGCTTGCCGCGTTCGCAGCCCGACACGGTGTGGCGGCGTAAGCGTGGTGCAACCGCGAGTCCTCAGAACCGTCCCTCGGCGACGAGATCATTCATCGTCGCAACGGCGGTGACGGCATGCGTCACATCAGTCCGCAGGCGCTCGCTGAGTTGGTCCGGGGCGACGCGGGACGACAAGGCGATGCCCTGCTCACTGTCCATGACCTGCTGCGTCAGCATGGCTGTCAGAATGGTGCGATGAGCGTTGATGAGGGCTGCGCCTTCGTGCGCGTCGACATGATTCGAGTTGATCAGGCCCTGCAGCCGCTCTGACGTCGCCTGGGCGCGGATGCCGTGCTTGATCGCCAGAACGCGGGCGCCGGCAACGAGCGGGAAGAGGCCGTGCATCTTGAGGTCGACACGTCCGCTGCTGTCGGTCTTGAGCTTGCGAAAGATCGTCAGTGGTGCGCGGGCACCCCGTGCGCTTTCTGAGAGCAGCTTGATGAACGTTGGCGTGCGCTGCGCGACGTCATAGGCGTGATCGAGAATGTCCTCGGCCAATCCGAGTGTCCCGTGCACAGGGATGGCATCGAAGAAGATGTCGATGTTGAGGAGATCCTCGGGCCGTTGGCGGCGGACCCAACGGTCTATGGTCTCGATCCAGTGCGCGCGGCTCATGCGCCAGGCTGCGTTCTTGCTCATCACGCCGCCCTTGCAGAAAGGGACGCCAACAGCATCGAGAATGTTCGAGATCTCCTCACCAAGGGCCGCGAACCATTGATCCTCCGGTCCGTCCGGCTCTCCTTCGGCATACACGATGGCATGATCCTGGTCGGCCGCGAGGAGGCTCTCGCCGCGTCCGGCCGAGCCGAGAACCATCAGCGCATAGGCAACGGGTGGGCCACCACGACCGGCCTCGGTGAGCCGCTGCTCGCCTATGATCGCGGCGCGGGCCGCCAGCGCGCAGATCTCCGAGCTGATGACCGACGAGACGAGGCGCGCGTCGACCTCTTCCTCGAGAAGCATGCTGGCCATATGCGGTAGCTGCGCCCAGGCCCTTGCCAGGGTCGGGACATCCGGCGCGCTGTCGATCTGGTCGCCCAGCATCATGGCTGTGGAGGCGCGGTGGCGCAGAAGGTTGCGCGTCGTGAGTGCGCCGACGACCGCGCTGTCTCGGTCCACCACCGCGAGATGGCGGATGCCGAGCCGGTCCATGCGGCCGATGGCACGATAGACGAAGGCATCCTCTTCGACGGTTTGAAGCGGGCGCGAGGCGATCTCGTCGATCGGTCGGGACATGGCCGCAGCGTCACCGTTTCCGACGGCTCTGAGCACATCGCGCTCGGTAATGATGCCGACACCATGATTTGCCGAGGGGACGAAAAGCGAGCTCACTCCCTTGTCGAGCAGCAGCGCCATGGCCTCCCTGAGACTCGTCGAACCCGGCACCATGACAGGCGGCGAACTCATGACATCCCGCACGCGATGGCGATAAGGAAAGCTGTCGACCTTGACGAGCGCGCGCGTCCGATCGGCCGCCGACGGCAGCTCTGGTGCGAAAAGGCCGCCCGCTGTCCGCGCATCCTGCTCGGCGCGGACGCGGGCGGCGGCCTCCACCTCGGCGAGCGTGCGGATGCCGCGTGCGCGTAGATGCGGGATGAGAGCAACGAAGGCATGCGCCGCGGCCAGGGCATCGCCAATGGCACTGTGACGACCTTCGATCTCGACGCCGAGGGCACTACAGATGCTTTCGAGATCGTCGTGCGGGCCGGCCTCGGACGTTAGGCGGGCGAGCAAGCGGACGTCGAGCGCGCGCGGTGCTGGCCAGGGCCGGTTGGCGATCTGGTACTCGCGACTGAGGATCGCGATGTCGTAGCTGATCGTGTGGCCAACCAGGATGGCGCCGCCGAGGAAGGCCTCCATGTCCGGTGCAAAGGTCGCGAAATCATGTGCACCGGCGACATCCTGCGCTGTGATGCCATGCACCCGGCTGGCCTGCGCCGGAATGGCGACGCCGGGATCTACGAGCCGGGTGAGCTGCTCGCTCGGCTGCACGGCGCCGGCACGAATGCGGACCGCACCGAACTGGACTAGGCGAGCCGTCTTGAGGTCGAGACCTGTTGTCTCCGTGTCGATAGCGACGGCTTCGAGCGCGACGAGAGGTGTGAATGGTGCGAGCGGCGTCATGGCTGCTGATTCCTCGACGCCGAACGGACGGCGTCGCGAACGAGCCTACTCACCTCGGACCGACGGTGAAAGTAGCCAATGGTGGCGAAGCAGCGCCAAGGGCCACCGCATAGATGTTACGGCCGCTGTGGGATCGTCAGGCCGCGCTGCACGGCGGGGCGGGCGAGGCCGCGCTCGAGCCAGGCCGGTACGTGCTTCAGCTTGTCGTATTCGACGAGTTCGCCGGCGCCATAAAAGCCGATCAGATTGCGCACCCAGCCGAGCATGGAGATGTCCGCGACGGTGTAGTCGTCGCCCATAATCCACGTGCGCCCGTCGAGCCGCGCCTCCATGACGCCGAGCAGGCGCTTCGACTCGTTCTGATAGCGCTCCAGCGGTCGCTTGTCGGCGATCTCCTTGCCGGCGAACTTGTGGAAGTAACCGACCTGCCCGAACATAGGGCCGATAAAGGCCATCTGGAAGAACACCCACTGCAGCGTCTCGTAGCGGCGCGCCGGATCGGTGGGCATGAGCTGCCCGGTCTTGTCGGCGAGATAGACGAGAATAGCGCCCGATTCGAAAAGGGCGAGCGGGCGCCCGCCAGGGCCGTGCGGATCTATGATCGCGGGGATTTTTCCGTTCGGGTTCAGCGACAGGAACTCCGGCGTCCAGCTTTCGTTCTTGCCGATGTCGATGGCGTGCGCCTCGTAGGGTAGGCCCGTTTCCTCGAGCGCGATGGAGACTTTGACGCCGTTGGGCGTCGGCAGTGAATAGAGCTGCAGGCGCTCGGGATGCTTTGCCGGCCACCGAGCTGTGATAGGGAAGTCAGAGAGATCCGACATAAAGGACTCCAAGAAGGGGCTGCTTTCCATAAAGGTGGCGTCAGATCGCGCTATCCTCAAGGCTGGCCATAAGCTCGTGCAGTGCGGACGAAGGAGGCGTCGGGATGAGTTTGCTGTCCATCCGGCGAATGATCCGCGGGCTTGCTGCGGCTGTCGGCTTCGGCCTGCTCGTGCTGCTCGCCGCCTGTCGCACTGAGGCACCGGGGCTGCCTGCGCTGGGCGTGCGCGTCGACGGCACGACGGTGTCGGGTGTCTCGGCAGGCGCCTACATGGCGGGCCAGCTCCACCTTGCGCACAACAGGATCGTGACGGGCGCGGCGCTGATCGCCGGAGGCCCTTATGGCTGCGCGCAGAGCGTCTACGCGCGCGGCATCGTCGGGCCGGGCTCGGCGCTGATCAACGCTTCGAGGGCCATCAACGGCTGCATGGCGAACGACCTTGCGGCCTGGGGCGTGCCGAACCCGCAACAGCTTGCCGATCAAGCGCGGGATTTTGCGGGCGAAGGGCGCATCGATCCCATCGAGGCGACGGCCGGCGATCGCATCTACCTGTTCTCAGGTACGAAGGACGAGACAGTGCTGCCGGACATAGGTCTTGCAGCGTTGAAACTGTACGAACGCCTGGGCGTGCCGGAAGACCACATCAAGCGCGTGGCGGACATGCCGGCGGGTCACGGTTTTATCGCAAAGGGCAAGGGCGTTGCTTGCAGCCTGACCGCGAAGCCGTTCATCAACGATTGCGACTATGACCAGGCCGGAGAATTGCTGAACTTTCTGCTCGGGCCGCTGCAGCCGGCCGACGCAACGGCCAATGTCGAGCGGTTCATCTTCGATCAGCACGCTTTCACGAAGGATCTCGCCGATCACAGTCTTGCGCGCGAGGGCGTGGTGCTTATTCCAGAGCGCTGCCGGAGAGAGGCCGGATGCCGCGTCCATGTCGTCTTCCATGGCTGCCGGCAGTCGCGCGCGGAGCTCGGCGACACATTCATCGAGGATAGCGGCTACGTGCGTTGGGCGGGGCCGAACCGGCTGGTCGTACTGATGCCGCAAGCGGAGGCGAGCACAGCCAATCCGTACGGCTGCTGGGACTGGTGGGGCTACACGGGCTCCGAGTATCTGACGCGCAAGGGACCGCAGATCGTCGCTGTCCGCCGAATGCTCGACCGGCTGGCGTCGGCGAAGTAGGCGGGATAACTGGCCGAGCCATCGCCAAGCGATCCGATTGCGCCCTTCGCGACGGTGGATATAGTGCACGCCGTTGCGGCCCTCGGCGATGCCGGAGCGCGCGCGTTGGGAGGGAATTCCGTATGAGTCTGACACGCATCGTGCTGTGGATGCTGACTGCGGCGCTGCTCGTGCCTCTGCCGGCCTCGGCGCAATACGGCGGCGGCCCTGGCGGCCGCGCTCCCTACGAGAGGCGTGACCAGGAGCGCAATGTTCCAGGCCGCTTCGACTATTACGCGCTCGTTCTCTCCTGGAGCCCGACCTTCTGCGCATCGCTGCCACGTGACCGATACGAGCCGCAATGCCACGGCCGCGGCACGCGCCCTTATGCCTTCGTTCTGCACGGGCTGTGGCCTCAGCATGAGCGCGGATGGCCGGAGAATTGCCCGACTCGCGAGCGGCCGTTCGTGCCGCAGCCGCTGATCGACAGCATGCTCGACATCATGCCGAGTTCACGCCTCGTCATCCACGAGTACCGCAAGCACGGGACGTGCTCGGGTCTGACGCCGGAGGGCTACTACGGCCTCTCGCGCAGGCTTTTTAATTCCGTGAAGATCCCGCAGCGCTTCGTGCAGCCGAACGACGACTTTACGGTTTCGCCCGAGGCGGTGGTGCGCGCGTTCGTCGAAGCCAATCCGGACCTCAAGCCGGACATGATGGCCGTGGCGTGCGGCGGATCGGGCAATCGGCTACGCGAGGTGCGCATCTGCTTTAGCCGCGATGGCCAGCCGACGAGGTGCGGCCGCAATGAGGACCAGAGTCGGATGTGCCGCGCCTCGAGCATGTACGTGCCGCCCGTCCGCAGCAGCCCGGCGCCATCGTCAGGCGGCCGCCGCATCTGACCGCGATCGCTTTTGTGACGTTCCGGCCTGTGGATAAGTCTGTGGCCGATTGCCAGTCGGCAGCGCGCCACCTTGTCGACATAATTGAACAAGGCCAACATTGCGTTCCTTCGGCAGGGAAGGTGAGCGTGAGGGAGCGGGCGCGTGCGTGGTGGCGCTCACGGCAGGATGACAGGACAATTGCCTCACCCGCGGACCGGGCGCGGCTGGCGTCCCGGGGCGTCCGCCTCCGTGACCGACGATGCGGCGCCCCGACTGGACGATCTCATGCACGAGGTGGGCGGCCGGGGGATGTTCGGGGCGCGCGCCACGCTGATCGGCTGGGGTTTCTGCGGCTTTCTGATCGGGGCGCTGTTCTGGCATGCCATTGGCTTCTGGGATGTCATCGGTGAGGAAATACTCCAGCGCCCGGAAGCGAAAGTGAGCATCGTCGCGCGGCTGGCGCTCCCTGCGAGACCATCGAACTGCACGACGCTCGTGCTTGATCGCTCGACCGGCAGAACGATCTCGGTCCCCTGTGTCGAGCAGATGCCTCATCTCGAGGAAGCGTCGGTTGGGCGATCGGACTTGACCGTTGCCGAGGCGCGCATTGGCGATGCCGTGCGGTAGGCCGCTGCCGCGGCGAAGTCCCTCGGCGCACCTCCTTACCGACGCGAGAATTAGCCGGTTCTGCTCATGCGACGTTTATTGCGCCCCTGAGTCGAGACGTGAGTGGCAGCCGCCCGAGCGCCGCTGATTCGCCTGCGCGCTGTCGCAATTGAGAGGCTTCATGAAGCCTCTTCAGGAGGGCACTGGACCACTCTTTCCCGGGATCGTGCGGAGACCGGAATCGAGTGGGAAGCGCTCCAGAGGAACAGCGGCGGCTCCGGTGCTGCATTCATTGTCTCGCGTTGCAGCAGAACGGGCCGTCGCCAATGAATTTCGTTCTCGTGCTGACACCCTACCGGGGGGATCGGCCGAGTGGTCCGATGCAGTCCCACAGCCCGCTTGTTGGGACTTGGCATCGGTGCATGGCCCTTGGGACGTGCGCGCACCGAGCCTGCAAAGCGTGCGCGGATCGTCGACGGGCCACTGCCAGAAGGAACTGTCCGGCGCCGCATCGCCACACACCTCCCTCCCCACTGCGGCGTCGGACGGTTTCTTCAGGCTTTTCCTCTCCTGCCGGTCAGGCGATCGTTCCGCGACGCGTCGCGAGGAACAGGTGCCAGGCGGCAATCCCTGTCACGACCGCAGCCACACCTTGATGTGCGAGACCCAAGCTCAGGGGTACGTGCGCGAGCAGCGTCCAAATACCGAGTGCTGCTTGGACCAGCACGCCTGCGGCCAACGCGAAAGCCGACGGCGCAAGGCGGAAGTCATCCGCTCGCATGACGGCTACTGCCTGCCAGAGAACGCCGACGACGATGAGATACGCGACCATGCGATGATTGAACTGCACCGTGGTCGCGTTCTCGAAGGGGTTCAAGTACCAGGGTGACATCACCCAAAGCCCGTCGGGAATGAGCGCGCCGTCCATGAGCGGCCAAGTGTTGTGTGTAAGGCCCGCCTTCATTCCGGCAACGAGCGCGCCGAGCACGACCTGCAGGAAGATCAACGCAAGCAGGAGCCCTGCTACCCGCCGATGGCGGATGGCCGCTGGACGTGTCACGCGAAGGTCCTCGCGCGGCAGTAGCGACCACGCGGCCCACAGCAGCAGCGCGAAGATGAGGAAAGCGACGGTGAGGTGCAGCGCGAGGCGGTAGTGGCTGACGTCGACGCGGTCGATGAGGCCCGAGCTGACCATGTACCAGCCGATCGCGCCCTGCAGTCCACCTAGCGCGAAGAGACCGGCGAGCTTCCACGACATGCCGGCGGGGATCTGTCGCCGGAACGCGAAATAGAGGAATGGAATCGCGAAGACGAAGCCGACCGTGCGGGCGAGGAAGCGATGCGCCCACTCCCACCAGAAGATGAACTTGAAGGCTTCAAGGCTCATGCCGCGATTGACGAGCTTGTACTCGGGGATCAGCCGGTACTTCGCCAGCGCCTCTTGCCACTCCGCTTCGCTGAGCGGCGGGATGATGCCCATGATCGGCCGCCATTCGGTGATCGAAAGGCCCGAGTCTGTCAGCCGCGTGGCGCCTCCGACGATGATCAGCGCGAAGACCAGCGCGGCAACGCCGTAGAGCCACCAGCGCACGGCGCGCATGGGATCGGCGAGCGGTCGTCCTGATCCGTCTGGCACGGCAAAGCCCTGGGTTGAAGCGGCACGGAGCACGTCCTCCTTACACAATTCGGTGCGCGCATTCGATCACCTGGAGCGCGGCGAAGCGTCGTGCGACGGATCGTCCGCGGCTAATGCGTGGGATTTCGGAGGTGAGCCTAGAGAATGGCGAGCAGCACGCCGGCAACAAGGAGCGCGGCAGCGAGACCGCCAAGAAAGGCCGGGACTGCGCTCGGCGGCGTGGCGACGACAGGAATGCGGCGACCGGAGCGCTCCGCCCGCGCCCGCTGGATGATCATCGGCGAGTTCTGCGTCAATTCGGATGCGTTTGGCTCGTCCATGCGTTCACGTGCGGCTCGGGTAGGCGGGGATAGTGTCAGCGTCGGCGGAGCGCGCTCTGGTGCCGGCGACGGCAACGGTGGCGGGGCTTCGCGTGCGGGCTCTGGTTCTGGTGCAGCCGTCTCGGGGGTGGGGGGCGGCGCCAACTGCTCGATGAGCGTTCGTGGTACCGGCGCCTGGTCCTCTGCGTGTTGCGAAGCGTCATACGACGGCGGGAAGCTGTTCAGCTGATCCAGCAAGGTCTGTTGGCGGCGGATCAGATCCACGAGGCGGACATCGGGTTCGGAATGATCCGCCAGCATCAGCGGCTGGTTCACAGCCGCGGTTGCATCCTGCTCGGAAATGGGCTCGACAATCGAAACGACGGCAGTTTCGAGTGCTTCTTCGTCGGTCCCGTCGGCCTCAGCAATTGCGCCATCGACGGGCGCACCGAACTCTTCCCCTGCAAACCGTAGCGGCTCTACTGGGGCCGCGGAAGCAAGCGCGGGCAATGTCGTTGAGGTCGGCGCGACGTCGTTGGCGGCTTCCGGTGCCGGCAGCTGTGCGCTCGAAATGGCGAGGAATGGCACTACGGGTCTTGGGGCCGCATCCGTTTCGATCAGCGAGCTGTCGGGCGTGTCGGGCTGCTGCTCGCGGCCGAGCGCAAGAATGGACGCGAGTGAGACCGGCTCGAACTCGACGTCGGTGCCTTCGAGCGTGCTGTCGTCGTCGTCGGATGTTGGAATTCCGCCTTGCGAGAAGCGCAGAGCCAGTTCGCGCAGGCGCCGGGCGCCGATGTCCTCCGCAGGTTGCGGCTCGGCGTCCATGCTACGGGCGAGCAGCAGCGGCGCAGGAGTCATGGTTTCCGCCGTCGTCTCGTGGCTGAAGCGCTGTCGTGTGCTCATCAAGTTGACCTGGGCCTGGATGCTGGCCGCCCGCTATCGTCCTGGTACTCTGCGGCAATTGTTTGCTCACTTGAAGACAATCCGAACTAAGCCTTCGACAGATTTGAGATCCGGTCGAGCAGACGGGACTTGATGCGCGCGGGCCGGCGGTCCTGGTCCGCCTCCTTTGCCTCGTCGGACGTGCCAGCATCTGCGGTCCCATTCGGGGCCGTAGCACCGTTCTCGGCCTTGGCAGTGGAGGCCGCAGGCTCTGGGGCCGGGGGAGGCTTGAGCTCGTCGCCCTCGGCTGAACCGGCCACGGCTTCATCATCCTCGGTCTCGCGTCGCGATTGAGCCACGCGCTCGGCCAGCGTCAGGCGGGGGATGGCGCGGCGCTCGCGCGGTGGCCCATTGACGGAGATGCCGGCGGTATCAGAGAGGGGCAGCGTTCCGCCGCCGAGGCGGCCAACTGTTGCGGCGTTGTCCGCAGCCTGGCGCGTGAGCTGCTCCTGGAGGGACGCAACCTCGCTCTTGAGAGATTTAATAAGGGTTTCCTGCTCGCCGGCCTTCTCCTCGAGGGCGTTGAGAGAGGCCAAGAGCGCGAGGCGGCTTTGGCCGCCCACGTCCTTGTTCGTCTTCTCATGGATCGCGACGCTTGCCTTGAGCCGTTCGATCTCCTGATCCCGCGCGGCGGCAAGTGCCCTCGCCTCGCGCAGTTGCTTTGCGCTCTCTTCGGCGTCCTTCACTACAGCCGCGCGCGCAGCGATGCCTTTAGTCTCGGCGATGGATTTCTGCAGGCGGTCGATCAGTGCGCTCTGTTCGCGCGAGCGCGTGCGGAGCGCCTGCAGCTCGACACGCATGGCAATGACGGCATCGGTCCCACCGTCCACGGCAGCGGCCCCCGCCTTGGCGCCGGCCGCCTCGATTGCAGTCGTGAGCGTCTGCACTTCGCGCTTCAATTGCTCATTGATCGCGTTGGCCTCGGTCAGGGCACGCGCTTGCCGTTCGGCAGAACGAGTAAGACTCGCGATCTCGTCGTCGCGTCCGGAGAGATGGCGCTTGGCTTCGCTGAGGCGTTCCTCGAGACGCGGGAGCCGATCGGCAACGGTCTGCTCGAGCACGCTACGCGCATTGACCGCACCTTCGAGCGAAGCCTTGAGCGCTTCGACATCGGCCTCCAGGCCATTGATGCGGGCATCGCGGCGATTGAGCTCGATGAGCTGGCGCGCGGCGGAGAGCTTGACCTTGTCGAGCTCGACCTGCTGATGATGGATCTTGAGCGCGTACTCGGCCCGCATCCGGTCCTTGTCGGCGCGGATTTCCGCCTCGGTAAGTGGCATGGACTCGCGCAGCCGCTCGGAAGTCAGCCGCACGGCGCGGGCCCAGAAGCCGGGCGCGGCCAGGAGCCACAGGAGGCTCGCGGCAAGAAAGCCGAGCACCGCGAACATCACTGATTGGATCGTGATCAAGCCCGCATTCCTCGGCCCGAACCCTCGGCTTGTTCCACCGTTCACTCGGGGGTCGGTGCCGGCCCCCCAGGTCCAGCCGTGGTTCCCACCTGGGGTCCCCTGCCCCAGATCCCCCTCAGGGATTACCCCTTCGGGCGGCTCGAATGCCAACGCCGAGGCCCTTGCGGGCACCGGTGCTGCACGTCCCTACCTCTAACCTTCCAATGCCTTGCGACTCAGAAGGGATTCCAGGTCGGGCGACGTGTATACTTCAAATAGCCGATATTGGCGCCCATGCGAAGGCCAATCCCCGAGCGAATCGGGGCGAGAACCATCTCGCCATTCGCCTGGAAGTTGATGCCGACGCCGCCGACGACGTAGGCCGAGCCTTCGACACCGCCGAAGCGCTGGTAGATGTCGTGAGGATCGCGCATCCGATAGACGAGGATCATGGTCTTGGAGCCGTCACCGCCGGCGTCATACCCGATGGAGGGGCCTTGCCAGTAGACGGGATGCTGGCCGGCGTCTCGCGTGTAGAGCGTTCCGCGGCCATACCTCAGACCCGCCACGAAGGCGCCGCCGAGGTCTTCGCCGAGGATGTAGCCGTTCGGGCGTCCCTGCTTGCGGAACGCATACTCGATGACGCTGCCGAGCCCCTGGCTGACGGCGCCGAAGAAGCCGTGGCCGGCGCGCGTGATCTCGTTCATTGAGTACGTGCCGTCGCCGGGATCCTCCTCGTAGTAGCCACGGCCGGGTGGCGGGGGCGGTGCATAGCCGTCGCGATAGGGCGCAGCTTCCCGGTATGGAGGCGGCGCGCCGTAGGCAGGCCCGCTTTCGCGCGGCGGCTGATAGTAGGGCTCCGGTCGCGGTGCTGGCGGCGGGCTGTAGGAATCGCGGGAGCCACCGTAGGACGGAACCTGCCGGCCGGTCTCGTAGGGTGGCCGATATGGCGGAGGATCCTGGAGCGTATCACGCTCGACATACCCGCCCCCTGCCTGGGCGAGTCGGAGCTGCGGCGATGAAGCGCCCGGCAAGGCGGCATCGCCCTCGCCGGCGGGCATGGCATGGACGATCGGAGCCCCATCGCGATCAAGGGCGGTGATCTGGGCCGTAGCCGGTGCAAGCCCGAAACCGAGAGCGAGGCCAAGCGCCAATGCGCCGACCTGCAGTCGCATCGATGTCGTCATGAGCATGTGTCGCCCGCTGAGCACGAGTGCTGGAATCCCTCTTGGCGATTGTCCGCAACGGGCCGGTTTTCGGGACCCACCTTGCAATCAAACGCACTAGCGGCCGCGCCACAGCGGCCGTAAGGTCAATAAAGTCTTGCCGGCAAAGTGTTACCAAACTGTGGCCTCGATGGGCGAAGTGCCCGAGTTCGGCCGCAAATTCACATGTTTCGGTGGCGTTCAGGTCGGCAGGTCATGCCACGAGTGCGCTCGTTGCGCCTGTGGCAGCCCGGCACTAACCTCTGAGGCATTCGGACCGCAAAGTGCCGGTCTCAAAGAAACGTAAACCGCGGGAAGAAACCGGAAGGGGCTCGCAATGGCAAGGAAATACAAGACGCTGGTCATGGGCGCGTCCTACGGGTCGCTGCTCGGTACGAAGCTGGCGATGGCGGGGCACGACACCGTGCTCGTCTGCCTGCCGGCCGAGGTGGAGAAGATCAACGCCGACGGCGCCCTCGTGAAGATCCCCGTTCGGGGCCGCGAGGGGCTCGTCGAGATCAACAGCCGCAAGCTCCCGGGCAAGGTGAGCGCGGCGGGACCGGCGAGCGTCGATCCCAAGGAATTCGACCTCATCGCGCTCGCCATGCAGGAGCCCCAGTACCGCACACCCGGCGCCCGCGAGCTTCTGCAACTCGTAGCCAAATCTGGCCGGCCATGCATGTCGATCATGAACATGCCGCCACTGCCCTATCTCGCGCGCATTCCCGGCCTCGACGTCAGCAAGCTGCGCCATTGCTTCACCGACGCCACAGTGTGGGATGCCTTCGATCCGAAGATGATGACGCTATGCAGCCCCGATCCGCAGGCCTTCCGTCCGCCCGAGGAGCCGGTCAATGTGCTGCAGGTGCGCCTGCCGACCAACTTCAAGTCGGCGCGCTTCGAGAACCCCGAGCACACCGCGATCCTCCAGCAGATGGAGAAGGATATCGAGGCCGCGCGCTTCGACGTCGGCGGCGAGAAGATTGAAATCCCCGTCAAGCTCAAGGTGCACGACTCGGTGTTCGTGCCGCTCGCCAAGTGGGCGATGCTGCTCGCGGGCAACTATCGCTGCGTGCAGCAGGATACCGTGCGGCCGATCAAGGAGGCCGTGCATTCCGATCCTGCGGCGAGCAAGGCGGTCTTCGACTGGGTCGTCGATCTCTGCGTGTCGCTCGGCGCGAACAAGGCCGATCTCGTGCCCTTCGAGAAGTACGCTGCTGCGGCGCAGTCACTGCTGACGCCATCATCGGCAGCGCGTGCGTTGGCCGCCGGCGCACCGAACATCGAACGCGTCGACCTGCTCGTCCAGGGCATCGCGGCATCGAAAGGACGCTCGCATCCAGAGGTCGACAAGACGGTCGCCCTCGTCAATGGATGGCTCGAGAAAAATCGCAAAAAGGCATCCTGAAGGAAACAATCTAGTGTGATGATCGAGAAATTCGCCCTACCAGGCAGCACGGTACTGAGCGAATTTCTCGATCTGGATCACACTAACAAGACTATAATTCTAGTGTCCCTTTTGATTCCGAAGTTCGCTCGGGACACCAGCGTCGAGATCTGGCGAACTTCTGAATCGGGACACTAGACATGCAGAAGGTCGACAATGCACAGGCTGTGAACCGTCTTATGCGGTTCCTGGCCGTGGAAGGCGTGACCGGCAAAGAAGCGGCGATCGGCAAAGAAGTCGTCGCCGCGCTCAAGGAAGTGGGCGTGCCGGCGAAGGCAATCCGCTTCGATGATGCGCACAAGCGCATTCCTGTGCCGTGCGAAACCGGCAACCTGATCGTCGACCTTCCAGGCCGCGGCCGCCTAGGCAATGGTCCGCGGCTCCTCTTCATGACGCATCTGGATACGGTGCCCCTGTGCGCTGGCGCCAAGCCGAAGATTCAGGGACGCAAGATCGTCAACACCGTGCGCACGGCACTCGGTGGTGACAATCGCACGGGTTGCGGCGTGCTCGTCACGCTCGCGGCGGAGCTCGCGGCACAGAAGCTCGATCATCCGCCCCTGACGCTGCTCTTCACGGTCCGCGAGGAGAGCGGGCTCTGGGGCGCGCGCTTCGTCGATCCGAAAGACCTTAACGGCGTGCGCATCGGCTTCAATTACGACGGCCGCTCGGCGTCGCACGTGACCGTCGGCGCAGTCGGCGCCGATCGCTGGGAGGTCGAGATCACCGGTCGCGCCGCCCATGCCGGCGGTGCGCCCGAGCGCGGCATCAGCTCGACTCTTATCCTTGCCGAGGCCCTCTCCGACGTGCGCCGCGGTGGCTGGTTCGGCAAGGTCGTGCACGGCGACAAGGTCGGCACGAGCAATGTCGGTCCCGTCTCGGGTGTCACCGGCGGTCCCGCGGGTGATGCAACCAATGTCGTCACGGACTTCGTGCGCGTGCGTGGCGAGAGCCGCAGCCATGACGCCAAGTTCCACAAGGAGATCACGACGGCCTACAAGGCGGCTTTCGCCAAGGCGGCTGCGGGGGTCACGAACGTCCAGGGCCAATCCGGCAAGGTGAAGTTCGTCTCCCACACGGATTACTACCCTTTCCGCATCAAGGAGAGCGCGCCCGTCGTGCAGAGGTCCATCGAGGCCGTGACTGCGCAGGGCATCAAGCCGGAGGTGCGGGTCGCGAATGGCGGGCTCGATGCTAACTGGCTGGTCCGCCACGGCATTCCGACCGTTACGTTCGGAGCCGGACAGAACGAGCCCCATACCGTGGACGAGTGGATCGACCTCAAGGAGTACGAGGCAGCCTGCGGCCTTGCGGTCCAGCTCGCGACCATGAGTTAACGCTTAGGTTAACTCGTACGCCGTAACGTCGCTCAAGTTCAGCGAAAAAGTGATTCGCCGCGTGGCACGCCGTTCCCTCGCCTCAAAGGGGGCGGCGCCGCCGTGCGCGGCCGCAAATCCGGCGTGGCGGTGGGCCATGCTTCGCGACCGCCATCGCGCACCAAGGTCAGCTTGCAGGAGCATCCATTATGCGCACGTCCACACCGACGACACAGGGACCATCGGGCTCCGGCCGTCCTGGCCTGCCGACTCTCAAGCTCGGGAGCCTCGGGCTCGCGATCATCGCAGCCCTGGCGCTGATCACAGTCTGGCTCGGCATCTACCGCATCGACGCGGGCCACGTCGGTATCGTCAAGCGCTTCGGCAATGTGATCGACGTCGCCGACCCCGGCTTGCACATCAAGCTGCCCTGGGCAGATACCGTCGAGGAAATGGAAGTGCGCGAGCGCGCCTTCAACATGACGCTCGAGGCTGCCTCTCAGGATCCGCTGGAAATCCCCATCCAGGTGACCGTCAACTGGCTCGTGAAGCGCGAGAAGGTCAAGGAGCTCTACGTCCAGTTCGGCAGCCTCGATCAGTTCGAGAAGCGGATCATTCTTCCGCGCTTGAACGACACCGTGAAGGGCATAACGAGCGCCTATACGGTCAACGATCTGCTGCGCAAGCGCACGGAATACCGCGATCGCTCCATGGAGACCTTCGCCAAGCGCATGCCCGATGACGTTGAGATCACCGGCTTCTCGGTGGTGAATATCGGCTTCCCGCCCGAGTACACCAAGGCCATCCGCGACAAGCAGGTCGCGCGTGAGCAGGCGGAGACGGAGAAGTTCGTGCTCGAGCGTCAGCGCCTGACCTCGACGCAAACGACGCAGAGTGCCGAGGCTCAGCGCGATGCCGACAAGGCCCGCGCCGACGGCCGCGCTTATGAGATCAAGGTGCAGGGCGAGGCGCAGGCTGATGCGATCCGCATCATGGGTGCGGCGCTCGCGCAGAATCCCCTCGTCGTCGAGTACCGCAAGGTCGACAAGTGGACGGGTACGTTCCCGACGACGTTCATGGGCGGCGATGCGGGCGCGAACACGCTCTGGAGCATGCCGGGAACGGGTACGCCACCGCCGGCCGGAGGCACGCCACGCGCCGCGAACGCGCAGCAGCCGAGGCAGTGACGCCGCGCGGACTCTGCTAAAGGTGGGCGGCTAAGCCTTGCCGCCCACAACCTCCGCCTTTTCGAGTACGGCGTGCAGCAGCACGTCGGTGCCGGCGGCGGCCCACTCGGGTGTCATGTCCTCGGACTCATTGTGGCTGATGCCGCCAATGCATGGCGTAAAGATCATTGCCGCCGGCGCGACGCGTGCGACATAGACCGCATCGTGCCCGGCGCCGGAGGTGATATCGCGGGTCGTATAGCCGAGCTTTTTCGCGGCATTGCGCACGGCCGTGACGCAGCTCGTCTCGAAGGGCTGCGGCGGGAAGTCGGCGACCATCTTGATTTCGGCACTGACGCCGGTGCGTGCTGCAATCTCCTCGAGCCCCTTGCGCAGGGCCTTGTCCATGGAGATGAGTTTCTCGCCATCGGGATGGCGGAAATCGACCGTGATGAAAACGCGGCCGGGAATGACGTTGCGCGAATTCGGATAGACCTCGACCATGCCACACGTCGCGCAGGCACTCGGGTCATGATCGTGGCCGATCCTGTTGACGAGCTCGACGATGCGCGCCGCGCCGACGAGCGCATCCTTGCGCCGGTTCATGGGCGTCGGACCGGCGTGGCTCTCGACGCCTATCAGCGTGATCTCGTACCACTTCTGTCCGTTCGCGGCCGTGACGATGCCGATGTCGATGCCCTCTTCTTCCAGGATCGGCCCCTGTTCGATATGCAGCTCGAAGAGCGCGTGGACCGGGCGACCGCCGACCTTCTCCGGGCCTGAATAGCCGATCCGATCCAGCTCCTCGCCGAAGACCTTGCCCTCGGGATCGCGGGTGGCGAGCGCGTCCTCGAGCGTGACCACGCCGGCGAAGACACCGGAGGCGATCATCGCGGGAGCGAAGCGCGAGCCCTCCTCATTCGTCCACATGCACACTTCGATCGGGTGGCGCGTCTTGATGTCGAGGTCATTGAGCGAGCGTACGACCTCGAGCGCCGCCATGACGCCGAGAGCGCCGTCGAACTTGCCGCCGGTCGGCTGCGTGTCGAGGTGGCTGCCGATGAGGACCGGCGGCAGACTGTCGTCGGCGCCTGCGCGGCGCGCGAACATCGAGCCCATCTTGTCGATCTTGATCGTGCAGCTCGCCTTGCGGCACCAATCCCCGAAGAGATCGCGCGACTGGCGGTCGAGATCGGTCAGCGTCAGCCGCTTGACGCCACCCTTGGGCGTGCCGCCGATCTTCGCCATTTCCATGAGGCTGTCCCACAGCCGCTTGCCGTCGATCCTGAGGTTGCTGTCCGCGGTCATGACGCACTTTCTTTGATTTCGATCAAGAGAGCCGCGCGATGCGGCCCGGCACCTGGCCAGCCCATATATGTCTCAGCGCATGACGGGCCGGCGCCAATGGACTATTGCCATTCGGGCCTGACAATTGGAAGCTGGAACCCTAGGCAGCCTGCCGCTGGCAGGCTCGCTGAATAAGGCGTCCGGAAGAGGCGAGCCGGGAGCGAACACGACTGAAGAACGAGACCCACCCGCACAGACCTCCACAGATCCATCTGCACCGGACCCATCCCTTATGAGCAATGACGTCATCGTCCTCGGCGCCGGCATGGTCGGCGTGTCCACGGCGCTGCATTTGCAGCAGCGCGGCCGCTCGGTGGCGCTCGTCGACCGACGCGGCGTCGCCGAGGAAACCTCCTACGGCAATGCCGGCCTCATCCAGCGCGAGGGCATTGTGCCCTACCTCTTCCCGCGCGATTGGGGGACCATCCTGCGCCACGCGCGCAACCAGTCGACCGAGGTGGCATTCCAGTGGTCGTCGCTGCCGAGCGTCGCGCCATGGATGCTCAAGTACTGGGCGTGGTCCACTGAGGAAGGAATGCACGCGACGGCGCGCGCCATGGCGCCGATCGTAACGCGCTGCGTCGATGAGCACGAGGCCCTCATGAACGAGGCCGGCGTCATTGGCATGATCCGCAGGACGGGCTATCTGCGCCTCTATCGGACGGAACAAGGCATCGAGAAGGCCATCCGCGAGGACTCCGAGGTCAAATCGAAGTACGGCGTCGTGGCGAAGCCGGTGAGCCGCGCCGAGCTGTCCGAGTATGAGCCGCATCTGAAGCCCGTCTACGTCGGCGGCATATTCCTGCCCGATCCCTGCAGCGTCGCGGACCCGAGTGCGCTCGGCAAGGCGTACGGCGATCTCTTCGTGCGGCGTGGCGGCTCACTAGTCGAGGGTGAAGCACGCTCGCTGACGCGCGATGGTACCGGCTGGAAGGTCGCGACCCGCGATGGCTGGATCTCGGCGCCGGATGTCGTGGTGGCGCTCGGACCGTGGTCGGATACGGTCACGCGCCCGCAGGGGCTGAAGCTGCCGCTGGGCGTGAAGCGCGGCTATCACATGCACTACCGGCCCGAGGGCAACGCCACGCTCAACCGGCCGGTCATCGATACGTCGGTCGGCTATGCGATGGCGCCGATGTCGAAGGGCATTCGCATCACGACCGGCGCCGAGTTCGTGCCGCGCGATGCGCCGCCGAACCCCGTGCAGCTGGAGCGCGTCGAGCCGCTTGCTCGGCTAGCCTTTCCTCTCGCGGAGCGCGTCGAGGCAGAGCCCTGGCTCGGGCGGCGTCCCACCATGCCGGACATGCTGCCGGTGATCGGTCAGGCGGTTGGCAAGAAGGGCTTCTGGATGAACTTCGGCCACCACCATCTCGGCTTCACGCTGGGGCCGGTGACGGGCCGCCTGCTCGCCGAGATGATGACCGGCGAGAAGCCATTCACCGATCCGCACCCCTATCGTGCCGAGCGGTTCTGAGCGCGGTCCGATTCACTTGCGGAATTTATCGCGCCACGCCGGAAGCGCGCCCGGGAAAGGCAGCGCCGTCGCCTCATAGACGCCGCGTGCGATTGCCCGGGCGAGGCAGTCGCCCGCGGCCATGCCGATCTCGGTGAGATCCGGCAGGGGATCGGTCAGCGGCTTTCTCTGTGTCGCCACGGCAAACACCGTGTCGCCATCCATGGGTGCGTGCGCGGGCCGAACGGCGCGGGCAAGACCATCATCGGCCATGATGGCCATGCGTTTGGCCTGCGGTTTCGTCAGTATCGCGTCGGTGGCCACGAGGCCGATCGTCGTGGCCGGCTGGCGGCCGCCTTTCATGCGCAAGTCGAGATCGCTTTCGGTGAGATGCGCGGGGCTGCCGAGACCGCCGAATTCCTTGCCAACCTCGACGGGCGCGGCCCAGAAGTGCGGACCCGTGCCGATCGTCGCCGATCCCACGGCATTGACGACGGCAATCGCGGCGACGGTAAAGCCGCTCCTGGTGAGCATGCTCGCCGAGCCGAGGCCGCCCTTCAGTGCAACGGTTGTCGTGCCGTAGCCGCCGCCAACCGAACCGAGCGCGAAATCTCCGGCCCTCGCGCGCTCGGCAGCCTGCCAGCCGAGATCCCAGTACGGCGGCTTGCGGCCCCACTCCTTGTTGCCGCCATTGAGCAGGTCGAAGGTGATGGCCTGCACGGCGATCGGAATGTTGATCGATCCAATGCGGACGCCGGCACCCTGCTCGCGCAGATGACCGACAACGCCGCCGGCTGCATCGAGCCCGAAAAGCGATCCACCCGATAGGATCACCGCATTGACGCCAGCGGCGCTCATCTCCGGTTCAAGCAATGCCGTGTCGCGCGATCCGGGCGCACCGCCGCGCGTCACGGCCGATGCCACGTTCTCGACGTCGATGATGATGGCCGTGACGCCACTCGCGACGGAGGGGTCTTCGGCGTGGCCGACGCGCAGACCCTCGATATCCGTGATCAGGTTTCTCATATCGCGTTCGTCCTACGAATGGCAGGCTGTGCCGCGTGGGGATCTCAGCTAAACTGCACAGAGGTTAACCGGTTGGCGTCCTAAAGCGTCGGACCTTAAATGCGACCCACGCCTGGTTCCGGTCTCAAAGTCGCATTCGAGGTCCAAGGACGCTTTAGAACAAAGAATACCGGGGCCGGGAGGTTTTCCAATCATGAGAAAACAGGTCGTCATCATCGGCTCTGGGCCGTCCGGTTTGCTGCTCGGTCAGCTTCTGCACGGCATCGGAACCGACGCGCTGATCCTGGAGCGGTCGAGCAAGGAGCACGTACTGGCGCGCGTGCGTGCCGGTGTACTGGAGGAAGGCACGGTCGGCCTCGTGCGGGCGACGGGCCTCGCCGGCCGCCTTGATGCGCAAGGTCTGAAGCACGATGGCTTCGCAATTGCTTTCGACGGCCGGCAGCACCGCATCGATCTACACGCGCTTACTGGCAAGCGGGTGATCGTCTATGGACAGACTGAGCTTACCGCAGATCTGATGGCCGGACGCGAGGCTGTAAGCGCCGAGACGGTCTACGAAGCTGCCGACGTCATGCCGCACGACTTCGACACCGATGCTCCGTACGTCACGTATGTTCATGGCGGGACCACGCATCGCGTCGACTGCGATTTCATCGCGGGCTGCGACGGCTATCACGGCATTTCGCGCCGCTCTGTGCCTGCAGGTGCCATCTCGACGTTCGAGCGTTCCTATCCCTTCGGCTGGCTCGGCATTCTGGCGGACGTTCCACCGGTCAGCGAGGAGCTGATCTACGCGAGCCATCCGCGCGGATTTGCGCTGTGCTCCATGCGCTCTCCGACGCGCAGTCGCTACTACGTCCAGTGCGACGGTGACGACAAGGCCGAGAACTGGTCGGATCAGCGCTTCTGGGACGAGTTGCGCAGCCGCTTGCCCGCGGATGCAGCCGACGCGGTGACGATTGGCCCTTCGTTCGAGAAGTCGATCGCCGTGCTGCGTTCGTCCGTCTCCGAGCCCATGCGCTTCGGCCGTCTTTTTCTCTGCGGGGATGCGGCCCATATCGTGCCGCCGACGGGTGCGAAGGGCCTCAATCTCGCAGCAAGCGACGTCCATTACCTGTTCGGGGCGTTGCGCGACTTCTATGGCGAGCACTCGACGGCTGGACTGGACGCCTATTCGTCGCGCGCGCTGGCCCGTGTCTGGAAGGCCGTTCGATTCTCGTGGTGGATGACGTTGCTCCTCCATCCCTTCCCTGGTGCCGGACCCTTCAGGGAAAAGCTCCGTGCGGCAGAGATCGAGTATGTAACATCCTCACATCACGCCGCCGCTGGCCTTGCCGAGAACTATGTCGGCCTCCCGTACTGAGAATGGCTACTTCGCTTGTTTCGGCCGTCGGGTTCCTGATAAGCTTCAAGAAAAACAACGTGATGAGAAGCAGAGAGGGAGAGGGCCGATGTCAGAGAGCTATGCGCCGCGAGACTGGTCCTCGCAACCGCCCTACCTCCATCCCGACTACAAGTCGACGGTTCTGCGGGCGCCGACGAAACCGCTGATTCCGATCCGTCAGTCGCTTTCCGAAATAACCGGTCCGGTCTATGGCCAGGATCGTCTCGGCGCGCTCGACGCGGATCTTACGCGCAACGCCGTCAAGGGTGCTGAGCCGATCGGCGAGCGCATTATCGTGACCGGTCGCGTGCTCGACGAGAACGGGCGTCCGCAGCCCAATATGCTGATTGAGATCTGGCAGGCTAATGCCGCGGGGCGCTACGTACATGTCGTGGACCAGCACGCTGCGCCGCTCGATCCGAATTTCCTCGGCGGCGGGCGCTGCGTCACTGACGGCGAGGGGCGATATACGTTCACGACGATCAAGCCCGGCGCCTATCCCTGGGGCAATCACGACAACGCCTGGCGGCCGGCGCACATTCACTTTTCGCTCTTCGGGCCGAGCCTGTCGACGCGTCTCGTGACGCAGATGTACTTCCCCGGCGACCCGCTGCTCGCCTTTGATCCGATTTACATGGGGACACCCGCGGATTGCCGCGAGCTGCTCATCTCGCGCTTCATGCTCGAGCACACGCAACCCTTGTTCGCGCTCGGTTACGAGTTCGACTTCGTGCTGCGTGGCCGCCATCAGACGCCGGTCGAGTGAGGTCGGGACACTAGGCATGAGCAAGCTTCGCCAAACGCCATCGCAGACCGTCGGGCCCTTCTTTGCCTATGCACTGACACCCGAGCAGTATGGCTATGACTTCGCCAGCATCGCCGATGGTGCGCTCGTCGAAGGTGACGTGCCGGGTCAACGCATCCGCATCGAGGGCCGTGTGCTCGACGGCAATGGCGATGTGGTGCCCGATGCCATGATCGAGATCTGGCAGGCAGATGAGCAGGGTCGCTATGCCCACCCCGCCGATCCGCGCGGCTCCAATGTGGGCTTCAAGGGTTTCGGTCGCATGGGCACCGGCACGGACCCCGAGCAGCGCTTCATCTTCGACACGATCAAGCCCGGTTCCGTGGATGGCGCGCAGGCACCGCACATCAACGTCATCGTCTTCATGCGCGGGCTGCTGCTGCACGCCTACACCCGCATGTACTTCTCCGACGAGGCCGCAGCGAATGCGCGCGATCCTGTGCTCGCAAGCGTGCCTGCCGAGCGTCGCCACACGCTGATCGCGTTGAAGGACGAGGCTTCAGCAGGGGCTGTCTATCGCCTCGACATCCACATGCAGGGGCCTAACGAGACCGTGTTTTTCGACGTTTGAGCGCTCGCACGATGGGGAGTTGTTCATGTCCACGCCTGTCTATGATCCTGCCGCGCGGCGGCTGACGTTCTCGGATCGCGTTCGCGCGTTCGGCGATGGCAGCGACACGCCGCGCAAGTACCTCGAGCGCTGCCTCGAGACAATCGCAGCGCGCGAATCCGTCGTGCGGGCCTGGGTGTGCACGAACGTCGATGGCGCGCGCGCCGCCGCAGATGAGGCGAGTGCCCGCTACAAGGCGGGCCGTCCGCTTTCGGCGGTCGATGGTTGTCCGATTGGGATCAAGGATCTCATCGCGACCAAGGATATGCCGACGGAAATGGGCACGCCCGCCATGAAGGGGCGCGTGACCAACGAGGATTCGGCGCCCGTGCAAGCGCTCCGACGCGGCGGCGCCGTGATCCTCGGCAAGCTCGTCACGACTGAGATGGGTATGTCGCATCCGGGGCCGACGACCAATCCTTGGGATCCTGCGCGCACGCCGGGCGGTTCGTCCTCGGGCTCGGCCGCGGCTGTAGCAGCGGACATGGTGCCCGTCGCGCTCGGCACGCAGGTTGGCGGGTCGATCATCCGGCCTTCGAGCTACTGCGGCAACATCGCGCTGAAGCCGACACAGGGCGCGCTCAATCGTGGCGAGCGCCAGGGCTACAGCCAGTCGACGGTCGGCCCGCACGCGAACTCGATCGAGGATATGTGGGCGTGTTCTTGGCAGATCGGCGTCGATGCAGGTGGCGATCCGGGTTCACCCGGCCTCTATGGCGATGCCGTGCCCGCCGCATCGCGCAAGCCGCGCCGCCTGATTGCCATCGAGACCGAGGGCTGGTCGGTGGCGGATGCCGCGACGCATCATGCCTTCGAGCGCATTTGCGCGGCGCTGGCGCAGGCCGGCGTAGAAATCATCACGCGAAAGACGTCTGCCAAGATCGAAGCCTATGAGCAGTCGATCTCAGCCGCTGGTGCTGGGACAGCGGTCACGTGCGGTTGGGAAGCACGCTGGTCGTGGCGCAATTTTGCCGAGCGTTATCCTGGCCAGATGTCGGCAAGTTTGGGCGAGCGCCTCAACCGCGCTGAGGGCTACACGCTCGAAACCTATCGCACTGCCATACTGCGGCGCGAGGACATGCGGCGGCGACATGCTGAACTGATGGTCGATGCCGATGCTGTAATCGCGCTGGCATCGCCGGGCGTTGCGCCGCACTCGGGCCCGCCCGGTGGCAACGAAGTGCGCACGACTGGCAATGCCGCCTGCAACTTCTTTACTTCGGCGATCGGCATGCCGGTGATCACGCTGCCGCTCATGGCCGTCGGTGGTTTGCCGGTCGGCGTGCAGCTCTGCGGTGCCTGGCACGGCGATCACGCCCTGACGGGCCTCGCCGCCTGGGTGCTTGCCAGCATCAAGCCGGTATCGGTCTAGTGTGATGATCGAGAAATTCGCCAAGTCTCGCGGCTCGGTATCGAGCGAATTTCTCGATCTGAATCACACTAGCAAATCTACTATTCTAGTGTCCCTTCTGCTTCCGAAGTTCGCTCGGGACACCAGCATAGAGTTTAGGCGAACTTCGGAAGCGGGACACTAGGAGGAAATCACATGAGCGCACTCAAGAGCGGCGAGTTCACCAAGGTGGATGTGGATGGCCACATCCTGACTGTGACGATCAATCGCCCTGACGTGATGAATGCCGTGCATCCCATGGTGAGCCAGGAGATGTCGAGTATATTTGACGCCTTCGCCGCCGATCCGGAGTTGTGGATCGGTATCGTGACCGGCGCCGGCGACCGTGCGTTCTCCGCGGGCAACGATCTCAAGTATCACGCCGAGCTGCGCGCCAAGTCGGGCGCGCGTCCCGCTTCGCCGCCCTCGGGCTTTGGCGGCATTACGAACCGGCATGATCTCGACAAGCCGCTGATCGCGGCGGTGAACGGCGTCGCCATGGGCGGCGGCTTCGAGATCGCGCTCGCCTGCGACATCATCATTGCCTCCGACAAGGCGCGTTTCGCGCTGCCGGAACCGCGCGTTGGTCTCTCGGCAGGTGCCGGCGGCATGCAACGCCTAGCGCGCCAGATTCCACTCAAGAAGGCCATGGGCATGATGCTGACCGGCCGCCATGTGCCCGCAGTGGAGGCCTATGAGCTCGGCTTCGTCACGGCTGTGGTGCCGCACGCCGATCTCATGAAGGAGGCGCGCCGCTGGGCCGACATGATCCTTGAGTGCTCGCCGATGAGCATTCGCGCGACAAAGCAGGTTGTCACGCGCTCGCTCGACAATCCGGTGCTGGAGACGAGCATGAGGAACCCGCGTTATCCGGCCTACGTCGCGCTGCTGAACAGCGAGGACACAATCGAAGGGCCCAAGGCCTTCGCAGAAAAGCGTAAACCCAACTGGAAGGGACGCTGATGGCGTCGTCCTATCTACTGGAATGCTGTTCCCAGTCTGCATAGGTGCAGGGCTTGCGCCTCCGTGGCCTTGCGCGAAAGACCGAAAAGGCGAGAATGACGCTCAAAGCGCCAACACCGAGGAGACTGCCCCATGAGCGTCCCGGCCGACGAGGACTTCGGCTTCGCGCCTGACCACTCCGAGCCTATTCCGTATCGCCGTCGCATTCGCGACTACTACGTGGGCCTCGGTTTCGGCGCGCCCTACAAGTGGGCGCACTACGACGACGTGCCCTTCACGCCGCTGAAGAAACCGTTGAGCCAGTCCAAGGTCACGCTGATCACCACGGCGGCGCTCTATCAGCCGGACAAGGGTGACCAGGGCCCGGGCTCGCCGTACAACTCCGCCGCCAAGTTCTATGTCGTATACTCGCTCGACTCCTCGAAGGATCACGACACGCGCATCTCGCACGTCGGTATCGACCGCGTGCACACCACGCAGGAGGACTCGGGGACCTGGTTCCCGCTGCCGGCGCTGCGCGAGGCTGCTTCCCGCGGGCTGATAGGTAGCGTGACGGCGCACGTGCACGGCTTCCCGACGAACCGCAGCCATCGCACGACGCTCGACGTGGATTGCCCCGAGATCGTTCGCCGCGCGCTCGAGGACAAAACCGATGTCGCGATTCTCTGCGCGAATTGCCCCGTCTGCCACCAGAGCATCAGCCTCGCCGCGCGCGCGCTGGAGGCTGCCGGCATTCCGACGGTGGTCATGGGCTGCGCGAAGGATATCGTGGAGTTCATCGGCGTGCCGCGCTTTGCCTTCAGCGACTTCCCGCTCGGCAATCCAGCTGGCAAGCCCAAGGACAAGGAGTCTCAACGCCGGACGCTCGAGCACGCGCTCCGCGTTCTCGAGTCCGCACCCGGTCCGCGCACGACCGTGCAGAACCCGATCCGCTGGAGCGACAATCCCGACTGGAAGCTCGACTACTCGAATATCGAGCGTCTCTCCGCCGAGGAGATCGCACGTCGCCGCGCCGAGTTCGACCGTCAGAAGCGGATTGCGAAAGAGAAGCTTGCCGAGGACATGAAGCTCAAGGGAGCGGCGGAATGAGCCAGCCGTTCACGGGCGTCCGCGTCCTCGATTTCACGCAAGTGTTTGCGGGGCCGTTCGGCAGCTATCAGCTCGCGCTGCTCGGTGCCGATGTCGTCAAGATCGAGCGCCCCGGCGGCGACGACATGCGCTATGGCCCGCCGAACAAGGAATGGTCCGACCGCGGGCTCGGTACAGGCTGGCTGGCGATCAACGCCAACAAGCGCAACATCGCGCTCGACCTCACCAAGCCCGAGGCGATTGCGATCGTGAAGAAGCTCGCCGAGACGGCCGACGTCGTGATGGAGAACTTCCGTCCCGGCGTCATGGACAAGCTCGGCATCGGCTACGAGGCGCTTTCGAAGGTCAATCCGCGCATCATTTATGCGGCCGTCTCGGGCTTCGGCCACACCGGACCCGAGCGTACGACCGGTGCCTACGATGGCAAGATCCAGGCCATGAGCGGCCTCATGTCGATCACCGGCTCGGAGGAGAGCGGGCCGACGCGCGCGGGCTTCGCCGTGTGCGATGCGATCGGCGGGATGTCGCTCGCGTTCGGCGTGGCGAGCGCGCTTTTCCAGCGCACGCACACGGGCAAGGGCCAGCTCGTCGATGTCGCGATGCTCGACTCGGCGCTGACGTTCATGTCGTCGTTCGTCGTCGACTACACGGTCGGCGGCCACATCCAAGGCCCCTCGGGCAATCGCGCGCAGAGCCGACTGCCAACGGCCGACCTCTTCAAGGTCAAGGACGGCCATCTGCTGCTCGCGGTGAACAATGACAAGCAGTTCATCGCGCTCGCCAAGGCGATCGGCCATCCCGATCTGCCGAAAGATCCGCGTTTCATCGACTGGCCGTCTCGTATCGAGAACGAAGTGGCGTTGCGTGCGATCATCGAGGAGGTGTTTGCATCTGCGGATGCGGCGACCTGGGATGAGCGGCTGACGGCGGCGAACGTGCCGTGCTCGCGCATCTGGTCGATTGCTGAGGTCGTGAAACATCCGCAGCTTCAATCGCGCACGGTCCTTCAGAAGGTGGACTCGCCCTACGGCGAGGTCGAGCTGCTCGCGTCGGGCATCCGCTATGCGCACGGTGGCGCGGAGATCAAGCGCTTTCCGGCCATGCCCGGCGCGGATACGGACGCCGTGCTCGGCGAAGCCGGCTATTCGGCGGAGGAAATCGCCGCGTTCAAGTCGTCGGGCGTCGCGACGAGCGGCATCCGCGCAGGGAGGAAGTCATGAGCGAGAGTTCGGCGGTAACCTATCGCCGTGACGGCATGGTCGCGATCATCACGATGAACAAGCCGGATCGCATGAACCGTCTCGATAACGAGATCGTCGACGGCCTGCATGATCGCTGGGTGCAGTTCATGGCCGACGATGCCGCGCGCGTTGCGGTGTTGACTGGCGCCGGTGAAAAGGCCTTCTCGGCCGGTGCCGATCTCAAGGCCGTGCCGCATCATCTCTATCATGGCATTCCCGGCATCGGATATCCGGTCGACAAGCCGGTGATCGCGGCGGTCGCTGGCTGGTGCATTGGTGGTGGCATGGTGCTGACGACCATGTGCGATCTCATGATCGTCGCGGAGAACGCGAAGTTCTCCTATCCGGAAGTGAAGATCGCCTTCTCCGGCGGGCTGATATCCAATCTCGTCACGCGCATACCGCACAAGATCGCCATGGAGCTGCTGCTCGTCGGCGACACGATCGACGCGCAGCGCGCCTATGAGGTCGGCTACGCCAACAAGATCGTCCCGATCGACCAGCTCATGCCGACGGCCATGGACTACGCACGCCGTATTGCCGAGACGGCGCCCATGCCCTCGCGGATGCTGAAGCGCTTCGCCGACCAGACGCTGCCCAAAGGGCCGACCGAGATTGCGGGCATCGCACGCTCTCAGGTTGACGCGATCAATCGCAGCGAGGACTGGGTCGAGGGCCGCGCCGCCTTCGCCGAGAAGCGCGCGCCGAAATTCAAGGGCAAGTGAGTGGGGCTGGCCCGCTCACGCCGTCTTCAACGGTGCGAGGCCGCACCAGCGCGCGGTGAAGAGCGCGATGGATTTCGTCGCCTCCATCACGGTCTTCAGCTCGAGTGCTTCGTCGATGCTGTGAATGTTACGTCCGCCGGGGCCATACACGAGCGTCGGGATCTTGTCGTAGAGGATCGTAACGCGCGCATCGAGGTAGGCCGGCATGACCTGCCGCTCGAGCGGACTTCCGTGGATGGCCTCATGAGCGCCGGCGAGCGTTTTCTCGGCATCGCTGCCTGACTCGAGAACGAAGCCCTCGCAGGAGAAGCCTGTCCACTTGATTTCGGGCGGGGTGTTGCCGCTGCCGGGCGTGCGGCGTGAGAACTCGCTGATCGTCTGCTCGATGCGCCGCTTGAGATCGGATGCAGGCGTGCCCGGCAGCATCGACAGGCGGCAATGCACGGTGCAGGACGCGGGCACCGTCGAGTTCCAGTCGCCACCTTCAATCTGCCCGATATTGAGATTGATCGGGTGGACGAGATCCTTGAAGAGCGGATGCTGCGCCGCTTCGACGTTGAGTTCTTCTTCCAGGACCCGTAGCGCGCTGATCACTTTGTACGCCGCGTCGATGGCATTCACACCAGCCTGCATTTCGCGCGCGTGAGCCGGGCGGCCATACACGCGCACCGAGAACCAAACAACGCCGACATTGGCGTGCGTAAGCCTGCCATGGGTCGGTTCGGGGCAGATGGCGGCATCGGCGCGATAGCCGCGCACGGACGTCGCGAGCGTGCCGTTGCCGGTGCTCTCTTCCTCGGGAACGGACTGCACGTGGATCGTCGCGGCCGGCTCGAAGCCTGCGCGTTTGATGGCATCGAGCGCAAAGATGTTGGCTGCGAGGCCGGCCTTCATGTCGGCGGCGCCGCGGCCGTACATCCAGCCATCGCGGATGACGGGATCATAGGGGGAATGGGTCCACATATCGGTCGGCCCCGGCGGCACGACGTCGATGTGCGCGTTCATAATGAGCGAGCGGCCCTTGGTGGCCTTCGGGCGATGCGTGCCAACGACGACCCAGGCATTCTCGTAGGACACGGCAATGGGTGAGAAGCCGGGGTGATCCTTGATGTCGGCTTCGGCAACGCACCAGCGGTCCATGTCATAGCCGCGCTTGGCCAGCGCATTGAAGACATAGTCTTGAACCGTGTGCTCGGCGCCGCGCACGGACGGGCAGCGTACGACATCCTGCAGGAAGGCAATTTCCTCGTCGAAACCGCGCTCGACCTCGTCGAGAATGCGCTTTTCGTCCGCCGCGATTGTGCTCATGAAGTCTTTCCTTGCTTCTCTATCTTAGCGAGCGTCTCGTTGAGTGTGCGCTCGAAGATGTCGACCAGCTCGTTGATCTCTTCCGATGTGATGATGAGCGGTGGCGCCAGCATGACGTGATCGCCGACGATGCCGTCCGCGGTGCCGCCCGTTGGATAGCAGAGCATGCCATTGGCGAAGGCGTGCTTCTTGAAGTTCTCGGCAACCTTCTTCGCGCGCGGGAAAGGGGCCTTGGTCGTGCGGTCAGCAACGAGTTCAATGCCGACGAAAAGCCCGCGGCCGCGAATGTCGGCGACATGCGGATGCTGGCCGAGGCGCTGCTGCAGGCGCTCCTTCAATTCGGCACCGCGCGCGCGGCAGTTGGCGAGCAGGCCCTCCTCCTCGATGACCTTCTGGACGGCGAGTGCCGCGGCGCAGGCCATGGGATGTGCGAGGTAGGTGTGCGTCCACGCGAGATTGCCCGAACCCTTGGCGAGGACATCGTAGTGCGCACTGCGCAGCAATACCGCGCCGATCGGCTGATAGCCGCCACCAAGACCCTTGGCGATGGCGATGAGGTCTGGAGAAACGCCATCCTCGGCAATGGCGAAGAGATGCCCCGTGCGACCCATGCCGGCCATGACTTCATCGACGATGAGGAACACGCCGTACTTGTCGCAGATGCGGCGGATTTCCTTGAAATAGCCCGGCGCTGGCGGCACGCAGCCGATCGTCGAGCCACTGACCGTCTCGGCGACGAATCCCGCGACCTTCTCCGGGCCGACGCGGAGGATCTCCTCTTCGAGCGCGCGTGCGGCGCGCAGCCCGTAGTCCGCCTCGCTCTCGTCCTCGCGCTTGTTGCGGAAGGCGTAGCAGGGCGGGATGTGGCTCATGGAAATGCCGTCGCCGAAGACGGGTTCGAAGACGGTGCGCGTCGGCTTCGGGCCGGCCAGCGCGATGAGGCCGATGGTGCCGCCGTGATAGGATTGCTGGCGCGCAATGAAGTGGCTGCGCTGCGGCTCGCCACGCTCGACGTGGACCTGTCGTGTGAGCTTGAGCGCGCCCTCGACGGCCTCCGAGCCGCCAGAGACGAACGCGACGCGGCCGAAACCTTCAGGCGCCCGGGCTATGAGCCAGTCGGCGAGTTCCTCGGCAGGCTTCGAGGTGAAGAAGGACGTGTGCGCGTAGGCGACCTCGTCGGCTTGCTGTTTGATCGCCGCGACGACTTTGGGATGGCCGTGACCTATGGACGAGACCGCGGCGCCACCGGAAGCGTCGAGGTAGCTCTTGCCGTTCGTATCGACGAGCCGGACGCCTTTGCCGCCGGCGACGGTCGGATAGTCGTGGTTGAAGGCGCGGTTGATGAGATGCGTCATGTACGAATTCCTGATCGGCGGGTGTTTCCGTGCGACGTGGCCGCGGCCAATGTGGCAGCCCGTCGATCCCGCGTCGAGAGGTGCTGCGGCATGGCAGATCTCAGCGGTTCCGGAGCGCGCTCAAGGCGCCTTCCAAGGGCCGGAAAGTGAACGTCACGTGGTGGCGCCCCGGCGGCACGGGCACCGCGCGGAACAGGACGTTGGCGCGGACGATGGCTGCGCGTTGACCGCCGATTTCGGCAGTCCACCATTGATGCCAGGCATCATTGAGGACGACATAGCCGCCGTCCGGGCTCTCGACGTCGATCTCGATGCGGGTGTTGGCATAGGAGGCGAGTGCCGCCTTCCCAGGGCGCCTGTCAGGTGCACCGGACGGGGCGTGCTCGAGGAGCACGGTCGTGCGGAAGTCGATCTCCGGCCAAGTGCCGCTCTTCAGGAGGCCCTCGAAGTCTGCTGGAATGACGCGCGTTGCAAAGAGGACGCGGGGCAGCGCAGCCGGGTTCTCGTAGATCCAGGCATCCTTGGTCCGCTGAACGAGCGGCAGTGCGCCGGGCACCAGCAGCTTGTCGATGGTCTCGATGGGGGCGCCGGCGGCGATGTAGCGCAAGCCGAGCAGGTCTGTGAGCGGGCTGCGGTAGGACGGCAGCAGCGGCGCGAACTTGCGCTGATCGGGCAGCGCAGCGTGATCCTCGGCGCCGGTCGCGCGCGTATAGAGACCGAGACGCACGGGATTGTAGCCGAGCGTATTCTCGAGTGCGTGCGGTATGCTCGCGTTCGGCCAATGGAAACCGATGCCGACAAGCTCGACGCGATCGCGATACGTGGTGTCCGTGCGGACGTGCGATTTCAGCCATCGGACAGTGTCGTTGCCGCTCGCGGGATCGAGCACGTCGAACAGGGCCGGCGGCAAGGCAGACGAGCCGTTGTTGCCGTTGTTGAAGCCGAGATCGGTTGCCGTAAAGCCTGCCAGCACGAGCCCGGCGAGCACAGGTTGGAGCGCGAGGCGCGAGCGCGCCCAGGCAATGAGGACTGCGGCGACGAGGAAGACGGCAGCCGCGATCAGCATGGGCTCTGTTAGACGCGGCAGGCGATCAAGTCGCCAGCCGGAGAGCAAAGCGAAGGCGGCAGCAACGACGAGGAGGCCGATGACGATCGCGACAGGCAATAGACCTGGTTTTTTCCATGGTGCCGCGAAAAGCCGGTGCGTGGCGTACCCGGCGAGAATGGCGAAGAGCGCGCCGATCAGAAATACCGCATCGGCCGGCCGGCGGTAGAGGTCGACGCCCGGAAAGAACGCATACATGAGTCGGAAGGCGGGTGTGTACCAGCCGAGTGCGTAAAGCAGAATGAGCGCGACGGCGATCGAGAAGAAGCGGATCTCGCGCGCCCAGAGTTGGCCGCTCAACAGGCCCGTGATGGTGAGCAGCAGTGGCACCGCGCCCACGTACAGAATCCCGACGTTTTGAGCCGTGAAGAGGCCCGTGCCGCGCCATGTCCAGCTCGGCGGCCCCCAATAGTCACTGCCAGCGGCACCGAAGATATCGGGGGAAATGAGCGTGAGCAGCAGCGCGGGGTGCAGCGAGCCGCGCCCTGCCCCGATGAAGTCGATCGAGGGGCGGTTGGACTCGGCAGCAAGGAGTAAGGTCATCAGGATCGGCAAGGCGATGAGTGCCAGACCGACTACGCCTCCGACGACGAGCGGTAGAAGCGCTCGCCTGATTGCGCGTGCATGCTCATCGGCGCTCGCAAGGCACCAAAGCGCATAGCCGGCGGCGACGTAGATGGCGAGCAGGGCGACTTGGTCGCGGCCGAGGACGATGAGCGCGGCGAAGAAGCCGGCGAGCGCGCCATTGAGGAAGGAGCCGCGCGCAATTGTGCGCTCGAGGGAGAGCAGCAGCCACGGCAGATAGGCGAGGCTGAGCACCTGCCCATAGTGCTGCAGGCGCCAAGCCATGGCCGCGCCAAAGCTGAAAGCGAGCGCCGCGATCAGCGCGCCCGCCCAGTGCCAGCCGCGCTCGCGGAAATAGCAGATGAGGCCGACGCCGCCGAACGCCATGGTCGCGAGCACGGTCATGTCGACGGCCCAGAGGCTCGGATTGCCGTTCAGCAGCGCGAGCAGGAGAAACGGTGGCGAGAAGATCATCGACTGCGGATCGGCAATCTGCGGATGACCGGCGAAGACATACGGGTTCCACCAGGGCCAGTCGCCGCGCGCGAGGCTCTGGGCGAGGAACTGCACCTGCGGATGAAAGTGTGCCTTGGCGTCCCAGGGGATCGTCGCCACGCCTGCGACCCACTGCCAGGTCATACCGACGAAAAGAAGCACGTAGGCCACGATAACGGGCGTGCGCGGCCAGTCGCCGGCTTGCCGCATCGACGTCAGATCGACGGGCGTGCTTGTCGAGCGCAAGGTGTGCGTTGGCATGGAGGGGTGCTTGTGCCCGGGCGTGACGGCTTATGCAGGGCAGAAACCTCGCCTGAGGGCATTTGGTCAAGCATGTCTGAGGCCGCATGTGCGCCGCTTGCGCTTAGGCGTGCCCAGTCGCTACCTTGCGGCCGAGGGTACTATCCAGGAAGGAAGCGGAAATGCTGCTGACGGTAGAGGGGCGCGAGGTCTATGCCGGCACCGGCGGGAGACCGTTCACGCCGTCGCGTCCAGCCCTGGTCTTCATCCATGGCGCGGGGCTCGACCATACCTGCTGGCAGCTTCAGAGCCGCTGGTTCGCTTGGCATGGCTGGTCGGTTCTGGCGGTCGATCTGCCGGGGCATGGGCGGTCAGCGGGGCCGCCGCGCGAGTCGATCGCCGACCTCGTCACCTTCATCGAAGCGCTGCTCGCCGCGGCAGGTGTCGAGAAGGCCGCGCTGGTCGGCCACTCCATGGGCGCGATCGTAGCGCTCGAGACGGCTGCGAAGGCACCGGCCAAAGTCTCCCATCTGGCGCTGCTCGGCATTGCCTCCGCGATGCCCGTCCATCCGAACCTGCTGAAGAGCGCGCGCGACAACCCGCCTGCGGCCTATGACATGATGACAGGCTGGTGCTACAGCCCGCCCGCCAAGCTCGGCGGCAATACGGCTCCCGGCCTCTGGATGACGGGCGGTGCGCGGGCACTGCTCGGACAGGGTCAGCAGGGGGCACTCGCGGTCGATCTCGCGGCCTGCAACGAATGGAAGAGCGGTGCGGAGGCGGCTGCGAAAGTGCAGTGCCCGACGCTGTTTCTTTCCGGTGAAAGCGATGTGATGACGCCGGCGCGCAAGTCGGCCGAGCTTGCGAAGTTGGTTCCCGGTGCCAAGAGCATCACGCTCCCGCGCTCGGGGCACATCATGATGTCCGAGCAGCCCGATGCAACGCTCGACGCCCTAATCGCGCACCTCGGCGCCGCCTAGACGAAAGCATACATCCAACCTTCCCGATCCATATTCGCCTTCAGCAAGGACGTCCTACTCATGCCCAAGCCCACGAGTGCGCTGTCGCCCAACTTCTCGCTCAAGCGCACGGTGCGGAAGCCCTCGGCGCGATCACGCGGCGGCATCGTGGTGACGCAGAACCGCATGGCATCCGAAGCCGGCGCGCGCGTCCTGAAGGACGGTGGCCACGCAGTCGATGCGGCGGTCGCAGCTGCGATGACGGTCGGCGTCGCTGAGCCCTGGATGAGCGGCATCGGTGGCGTCGGCGCCATGCTCGTCTATGAGGCGAAGACTGGAAACATCCGCGCGTTCGATGGCGGCGGTCGCAGTCCAAAGACGCTCAACCCCAAGGACTACGAACTGGCCGGCGGTGTCGATGCCGGCAATCTCTTCGGCTGGCCGATGGTGAAAGGCAACATCAACACTGTCGGCCCCAAGGCCGTGATCGCGCCGACCCAGCCGGCACTTCTGGCCCTCGCCCACAAACACTACGGCACGAGGCGGTGGCGCGATCTGCTGAAGCCCGCCATCAAGCTTGCCGAGGAAGGCTTGCCGGTCGACTGGCACACAGCGGTCGTCATCGGAGCGGCGATGAAGGATCTCCAGAAGGATCCCGGCGCCCGCGAGCGCTTTCTGCCCGGCGGTTTTCCGCCGTATGTCGCAGCCGCCATGGATCCGCGGACTATCGGGCGACTGCCGTGCCCGAGCCTCGCGAAGACGCTCAAAGCCATTGCTGCCGACGGCGCGGGCGCTGTGTACAAGGGCGCGCTCGCCAAGAGCATCGCCAACGACGTGCGCGCCATGGGCGGTTATCTCTCGGAGGAAGATCTGGCCGCCGTTGCGCCACCCGAGCGCGAGCCGCTGAAGATTTCTTACTTCGATCGCACGATCCATGTCCTGCCGGAGCTGAACGGTGGGCCGACGCTGGCTGTTGCCTTCCGCGAGCTTTTGAAGCTGCGCAAGAAGCCTGAGGCGAAGCCGAACGCGAAGACATTCCTCGCCTATGCCGCGGCCATGCAGGCTGCTTGGAAGCATCGCTTCAAGGTCATGGGCGATGCCGGCGAGAAGACCGCGCCGACGAGCACGACGCATATCTCGGTCATCGATCGCGACGGCAATATGGTGACGCTGACGCAAACCCTGCTGACGCTTTTCGGCGCGCGCATCGTCCTGCCGCAGTCCGGCATCCTGATGAACAATGGCATCAACTGGTTCGACCCGACGCCGGGCGGACCGAATGCGATTGCGCCCGATGCGCGTGCGCTCGCTAATTACGTACCGGCTGTGATGATCGGAAGTGATGCAACCATTGCGATCGGCGGTTGTGGCGGGCGCCGCATTCTTCCGGCGGTATTCCAGCTCCTGGCCATGTCGGCGGACTTCGGCTTCGATCTCGAAGAGGCCTTTCATGAGCCGCGGCTTGACATCTCGAACGTCTCGCCGATCATCATCGATCGGCGCATGCCGCAGAAGACGATCGACGCTTTGACGGACCAGTTCAAGGCCGTCATCGGCGAGCCCGTCGAGTACCCTTCGAACTTCACGATCGCCGGAGCGGTGCGCCGATCGCGCGGACGCAACGAAGGTGCGACCGAGCCTCATCACGTGTGGAGCGAGGCAGTGTCGGAAGATGAGGTGTAGGCAGTGGTTCAGCCGAGCCGGCCGCAGGTGCAGCGCTCGGGCTCGCGGTCGCGTATCCACTCGCGGAGCACGGTGACTTCTTCCGCCGAGAGAAGACGGCGCGCAGCCGGAATCAGCAGCGCGTTCTCCCACAGCACGTGACGGCGCATCGGCACGAAGTGCGCACGAAGAAGATAGCCAACCATATCAGGGTTCGTCGGCGGTCCGCCACGCGCGAGATCATGGAGCGTATCCACGAGCTCCTGATCGAAGCCGATGTCATTGGCGTGCTCGGAGGCAAGTTGCGCGACGCCGGCCATGAGCTCTGGATGGTTGTGACCATGGCGGTGAATGACGGGAAAGAGTGCTTGCTCCTCGAAGGCTGTGTGATTGGCCCAGCCGCGCTCGATGGCGGCGGAAGCCAACTGCGCGAGTTGAGGGGCGGCATTCGCCGGCAGGCCGTCCGCAATGTGCTCGAGGAGATCGCAGAGATCGAGACGCAGGGCGTTGTCGTCGTCGAGGAGCACGAAGGGGTCCACGATCGAACAGTTCACCTCCGCAAGCACGTGCAATTGAAATCTATCCGCCATGGCACCCGGCCCTTGGTTCGAGCATCCAGTCCCCGCGTGCGCGGGAGCGCCGCTGTGCGGTCGGCGCGGAGGGTCAATGTGGTGCCGTGTGGATGCCGCCGCCTTGATGCGCGTCAAGCCGATGCCGAGGGGCTACTAGCCTGATTTCTCGTCGCGCAGGCGCTGCCAATAGGCGAGACGTTTCCTGATTTCGCGCTCGAATCCGCGCTCCGGCGGGTCGTAGTACTGCTCGCGCTCCATCTCGTCAGGAAAATAGCTTTGGCCGGAGAAACCCTCTTCCGTCGCGTGATCGTACTCATAGCCGGCGCCATAGCCCTGCTCGGCCATGAGGCGGGTTGGCGCGTTCAGAATGTGCTTCGGTGGCGCGAGGCTGCCGTTGTCCTTGGCGGCCCGCATGGCGGCTTTGTAGGCGGTATAAGCCCCGTTCGATTTGGGCGCGGTGGCCATGTAGATCGTGGCCTGCGCAAGCGCCAGTTCTCCCTCGGGGCTGCCGAGGAAGTCGTAGGTATCCTTCGCCGCAAGTGCCTGCGTGATGGCCGCCGGATCGGCGAGACCGATGTCCTCGACGGCCATGCGCACGAGCCGACGCGCGAGGAACAACCGATCCTCGCCGCCATCGAGCATCCGGCAGAGCCAGTAGAGCGCCGCGTCAGGATCGGAGCCGCGCACGGCCTTGTGGAGCGCGCTGATCAGATTGTAATGGCCGTCGCGGCTCTTGTCATAGAGCGGCGCGCGGCGCTGGACGAGTGCGACGAGCGAAGCGGTCGTGAGCTGCGGTTCGCCCGCAGCGGCGGCCGCGAGCACTTCCTCGCAAAGATTGATGAGCGCACGTCCGTCGCCGTCGGCCATGCCGATGAGGGCTGTGCGGGCTTCGTCGTCGAGCGGGAGTTTGCTGCCCGTCTCGCGCTCGACGCGGGCAATGAGCTCGCGCATGTCGTCGTCGTCGAGGCGGTTCAGAACGAGCGTCGTCGCGCGCGACAAAAGTGCGCCGTTGAGCTCGAATGAGGGATTCTCCGTCGTCGCGCCGACGAGCGTGATCGTGCCGTCCTCCATGTGCGGCAGGAAGCCGTCCTGCTGCGCGCGGTTGAAGCGATGGATCTCGTCGATGAAAAGCAGCGTGCCGCGGCCCTGCTCGCGCCGCGCCTTGGCGCGGTCGAAGGCCTTGCGGAGATCCTGCACGCCCGAGAAGATCGCCGAGAGCTGTTCGAATTCGAGTTTGGTCTCCTGCGCGAGCAGGCGCGCGATGGTTGTTTTCCCGACGCCGGGCGGCCCCCAGAGAATGAGGTTCGGCATCCGGCCCGCGCGCAGCATCCGCGTAAGCGAGCCTTCGGGGCCGACGATGTGTGCCTGGCCGATGACCTCGGCGAGCTTCTTCGGGCGCAGCCGGTCGGCAAGCGGACGCGGGGCGCCCTGCTCGAGGCCGGCTGCTTCAAAAAGGTTCGTCATGCTCTGAGCTCCGCCGCGCGCGGCATCAGCGCCACGGGACGAGGACCGTGGCAAGGATGGAGCGGCGCCGTCAAGTGCGGCTCAGGGCGGCCATTCAGCTCAATGGCTCAGGCCATCCGCTTGATCAGAAAGCGATAGACGCCGCTTGCTTCGGAGCTCTCGACCATCTCGTGCTTTGCCTGTTTGCAGAAAGCCGCGAAATCGTCGACTGAGCCAGGGTCGCTGGCCAGCACCTCGAGCGTGCCGCCCACCGGCACTTCACCGATGGCCTTCTTGACCTTCAGGATCGGCAGCGGGCAGTTCTGCCCCTGAGTATCGAGCGTCTTGTCGGCCAT